>WNFJ01185519.1_pt1 | contig 27957 bp, 22 predicted proteins | sample 5400461 | NCBI WGS metagenome assembly WNFJ01 (sample SAMN13153349, study PRJNA577476) | soil metagenome | isolation source: 115 cm saprolite on Douglas fir-dominated hillslope | place: USA:California | collected 2013-09-17
GCCGGAAGCGACGAATTGCAGGCCCTTGTGTATTCGATAGCTGCCCTGAATGTCATACTGCGTGTGGGCGTAGAAGTAGACGTCGCCGGTCGGACCATTGATTCCAAGGATGGGGTCCTTGTCCGTTGCTGCGTCGGTGTGGGAGTAATTGTAGAAGGCTATGTTGGCGTCGTTGTGGCTCGCGGCGAAGCGCATGGAGAAACGGTGCTTGTCATAGGTGAAGCCAACGTTCCAAGTATTGGGGGCCTGGCGCGCGGCAAAGACGGGTTATCGATCCGTCCCGGACCGCCCGTGACCGCAGGATTGAAGAAGGCCGGAAAGGTCACCTTTGACTGGGTGTAGCTGTAGTTTGCGGCTACGCCGAAGCCGTTCAGGAATCCCGGGAGGAACGAGAAGCGCTGTTCCCAGGAAACCTCGACACCTTGGATATGAGCGTTGGGGCCATTGATGGACTGAAGGAGCCTGAATCCGGCGTTGGGGTCGGTTGGACCAAGGGTACTGGCTGTCGGACAGATGGGGTTGGACAACTGTTTGTAAAAGTATCCCCCTTGGATGATGCCGAGTGGCTGGAAGAAGTGTTCGAGCAAGATGTCGTAATTGTTGGCCTTAGTCGGTTTCAGGTTGGGATTGCCCTCGGTGACAGTTTTTGGGCTGGTGTTGGGATCGACGATGATGGTGGGTACCAGGTCGCCGACGTTGGGCCGGGAGATGCCCTGGCTGTAGTTCAAGCGCAGGTTGGTGTTCTTCTCGAGCTGATACTGAGCCTGCACGCTGGGCAAGGCATTGAAATAACCAGAGGTCTTCAGCGGCGCCCTAGTGACCGTGGGCGGCAAGGGGTTGCCCTGGCTATCCACATTTGTCGTGAGTTGATTCGTAATAAACTCAGTGTAGGTGCCGTCAAAACGCACGCCGGCTTGCAGGCGCAACTTTCCAAATGAAATCACGTTCTGCAGGTAGCCGGCGTAGATGCGCTCATTGGCATCAAAGAAGCCGCTCGCCGAACGGGTGACGCTTTTCACTTGGTCTAACGTGAATTGGTTTAGATTGCCAAGGACGGCGCGTTGAATCGCGTTGTAGCTAGAAGTTGGCCCATAGGATAGCGAGCCGATGCGGAAGTAGTTGTCGTAATAAGTGGGATTGGTATAGGAACTCAGGACGGAACTGAGGGTAATGTTGCTGCCGTTCGAGTTGGTGGAGTTGTAAAGCGTGTCGTTTTGGTTTTGCGTAGAGTGAGAGTTCCGTACCTTAATTCCGACCTCGAAGGTTCCGAGGTGTGAGTGTGCGTTATAGCGCCGGGCCAGGGAGGCCGCGCCCTGGAAATTGAGCTGTTGAGCGATATATCCCGTAAACGAACTTTTCGTTATAACGTACTGTGTCGGGTCGTAGAGATTGGTGCCGTCCAGCGCGGTGAATTTGGGCCGGAGAGGATCCTTGAGGCTGAGAGCGAGGTCCACCGATTGGTTGCCATTAAAGTTAGTGGTCTGAAAATCCTGACCACCAATGTTGTGTGAACGAGAGCCCGCAAACTCATAGGTGATCAAAGTAGACGAAAGATCTTGCCTTGCACCGGACAAGAAGCTGTAGACCTGTTGATCGGGCCGACGGATGTAATGACGGTATTGATAGGAGCCGGGCGTGCATCCAGATGGCGCATTTTGGCTCGGTGCAATTGAAAAAGGTGATCTGCTTGCCGTCTGGAGAAACAGACTTGATATTAGAGCCAGCGTTTGGTGTGTATACCCAGGTTTCGCCGTAATCATGAAAATCGGCAAATAGTCCCTTGAGGTACACGCTGGTACCCGGCTTTATGTTGTAGTCCATACCTGTGGAGAAGCCATAGCGGGTCCGGTAGTATTCGTAAGAGCGTTCATCGTAGGTGTTGACAAGCGCCACATTGCGGCCTGTCGCCGGGTCCGTTCCGGTAGCCTGCCCTGGCTCCTGGTCGTCGATACCGCGGTTAGTTTTATCGAAAGTACCGTTCAACAAGAAACCGAATTTCTTGTTGACGCCGAAGCGCTGACCGAAGACTCCGTTGAACCCTCCGCGCCAGTAGCCGTTTTGAATGGGATTGTAACCGCTCGTGCCCCCAAGAGCATAGATCGGCCTTTCCCCAGCAGTCCGCGTTACCAGGTTGACCGTACCGCCGATGCCATCGGAGTCCTGGTTGGCGGAGAGTGTCTTGAACACTTCGATGCGCTCGACCAAATCGGCGGGAACGGCGTCCAGCTTGATGTTGCGGACATTAGTTTCCGGAGAAGGCAGGTTACTCCGTTGACGGTGACGTTGCTGAGGCGCGGCTCGGTGCCGCGGATTTGGACGTACTTGCCTTCCCCTTCGTCGCGTTCGAGGGAAACGCTGGGGACGCGGCCAACGGCATCGGCGATATTGGTGTTGGGGAGGCTGGTGATAACTCTTTCGGGCAACACTTGCACGATGTCATCGGAAGTGCGCTCGATGTTGATGGCTTCCGCTTCACCCTACAGGCGCTCCGCGCTGACAATGACTTGATCGACCTGCGAAGCAACCTGCAAGACCGCATTGGCATTGATTTCCTTCCCGCCCTCGACCGTGACAGGCGTGTTGGAGACGGCCAACCCGACGTAGGAAACGCTGAGGGTATATTCGCCCGCAGGCACGTCCGTAATCCGGAATTGCCCATGGTCGTCGGAGACAACCTTCCTTCCTAGCGGAAGAAGTTCGACAAGCGCACCCTGCAGGGCGGAATTGCCTGAATCTTTTACAGTTCCAGTGATGGCGCCCTTGCTGGATTGCGCAAAAAGCGGGGAGTTCAGCAACAGCGAGCAAGCAAGAGCGACTAGGAAAGCTACACGACTTCGCATGGGGGCTCCTTCGATTTTGGATTGGATAGAGAAGTGCGCCTCAAGGGCGAACGAAGCAAGAGTTCACCTCCGAAAGGGGGAACCAGAGATCAGATTTTCGAGTACACACCGAATGCTAGGCGAAACGAGTAAACGCCAGATATGTGAATGGTGTATGACGCCGAAATTAGAAAAATGTGAAACGAATATGTGCCCTGGGAGCAGGCTCTGCCAGGAAGAGACGGAGTCCCATTTAGGGCTACGGCTAGGGCAAGGTTATTCCAGTGGGGATGTTCGTGGCTGCAGGTAGAAATGAATTGCGGGCGTGAAGATGAGCGAGAGCACCACGGAGCTCAGAATGCCGCCGACGACGGCGATAGCCAGCGGTTTCAGCATGGCAGAACCGGCCCCGATGCCGAATGCCAGAGGAAGCATGCCGGCGACGGTGGCCAGTGCGGTCATGGCAATGGGGCGCAGCCGGCGGCGGCCGGCTTGGATCATGGCTTCTTCAGCGGAGAGGCCCAGGTCGCGGAAGCGATGCTCGGCGTCGATGAGCAGAATGCCGTTTTTCGCCACGATGCCAATAACCATGATCATGCCCATGCGCGAAGCGACATTGAACGAAGTCTTCGTGATCAGTAGCGCCAGAAATCCGCCGAAGCTGGATAACAACGCGGAGGCAAGAATTGCCGTGGGCGCCGAGAAAGTACGAAATTCGAAAAGCAGCACGGCAAATAGAAGCAGCAAGGCCAAAAATAATACCACCAACATATCGCTGGACGATTTCCGTTCTTCGGCATAGAGGCCGCCATATTCTACGCGGATGGACGCAGGCAAATGCAAATTGTTCACGGTTTTCTGTACGGCAGCGATGCCAGTGCCGAGGTCCACGCCTTCAAAGCGTCCGGTGACTTGTACCAGGCGCTGCAAATTCTCGCGACGAATTTCCGTCTGTCCAGGATCCATGCTTAAGGTCGCCAACGAACCCAGCGTTGCTGTGCGGCCAGTCGAACTGGTCAAGAGAGCGTTACTCATACTCTCGAGCGAAGAGCGGTTTTGTTCGGGAAAGCGAACGCGAACGGTGTACGCGCGGTCATTGAGAATCACCGGGGTGGCGGCAGGCTCACCTTCGAGAATGGCAGAAGCATCCACGGCCACTTCCTCCGGAGTGAACCCTGCGCGGGCGGCTATCAGAGAATTCACTTGGTACGTAACCGCCGGGCCGCTGATGGTGTTTTCGACCCCGTTCAGAACGTCGACGACTGGGTGGGCGTTTCCCCCGATCTTAATCTTGTCAATGGCTTCGGCGACGCGGGGTGCGGTTTCATTCAGGAGCTTGCCATCCTGCGAAAAGAGCTTGATGACAACGGGCTCGGGCGCGCTCGTCAAGTCACCGATCATGTCCTGCAGGAGCTGAATGAACTCCACTTTCGTGCCGGGTTCGGTTGACTCAATTTCGGATCTGAGATCTGCGCTGATTTCGTCGAAGTCGCGCTTGCGATCTTTCTTCAGCCTGACGGTGAAATCTCCGTTGTTCGCTTCGGTGACGGCAACCAGTCCCAGTTGCAGCCCGGTACGGCGCGAAGTGTTCTCGACTTCCGGTGTGGACTTCAGAATTTCCTCAATGTGCAAGAGGATGCGGTTGGATTCGGCGAGCGAGCTGCCGGGCGGCGTGAAGTAGTCCAGAATGAAGCCGCCTTCGTCCATTGCAGGGAGAAAGTCAGTGCCGAGAAAGCTGTAACACAAAATAGAAAGAGCAACGACCAATATCGAGCTTGCCACCAGGACCCAGGGACGTTTCACCAGCGCTCGCATGGTTCGCGCGTAAAACTCCACGATGCGCCCGAAAAAACCGGAGAGCTGCGCTTCTTCCGCGGCTAGGAGAGCAGCCATGTCCGGACGTTCAGAGCCAGACACAGTCCTGGCGGTTTCTTTCCGCCTTACGAGGTATTGGCTGAGCGTGGGCGTCCAAGTCAACGCCAGGAGAAGCGAAGTAAACAGGGCGACGGTCATGGTGACGGCGAGGGCGCGAAAGAAGCTTCCGGTCACTCCCGTGATGGAGACCAGGGGTAGAAAAACGACGATGGGAGTAATGGTTGAGCCGATGAGCGGTATGGTCAATTCCCGCAGAGCGCTTTGAATAGCCTGGAAGCGGCTCTGGCCGGCGTCCCGGTGCAAAACGATATTTTCGAGGACCACAATGGCGTCGTCGATGACCAGACCGACGGCGGCGGCGAGGCCGCCCAGAGTCATCAGGTTGAAACTCTGATTGGTCATTTTCAAAACGATGAAAGTGATCAGCAGAGTTACTGGTATGACCAGTCCGGCCACCAGTGAAGTTCCCCAATCGCGCAGGAACAACACGAGGATGATGGAAGAGAGCAGAATTCCAATGAGCACGGCATCGCGCACGCTGGCTATGGAGTCGTGGACGATTGTGGATTGATCGTAAAACGGCTCGAGATGAACCCCGGGCGGAAGAGTGGGGGTGAGTTCCTTGATGAGTGCGTGAACTTCGGTTGCTACATCCAGAGTATTGCTTTCGGGCTGGCGGTCCACATTGAGAAGCACAGCCGGTTTGCCGTTCGCGGTCACCATGGTATAGACCGGGGCAACCGACGGCGCGATTTTCGCGATGTCGCCCAGACGTATGGGAATACCCGCTGAGGAATTCTTGACTACGATTTGTCCGATCTGTTCCGGAGTGCGCACCTGTCCGCTGATAAGACCCAATACAAGCTGATGACTGTGCTCGATCAACCCGGGCGAATCGATAAGATTCGTGCGTTTGATGGAGTCCAAGATGTCTGGGACCGTGATGCCCGCAGCAAGAAGACGCGCGGGATCCGGTGTCACTTGAAATTCGGGGACGCGGCCACCTTGGATGATGACGGTCGCAACGCCATCCAGCCGGTTGAGGCGCGGCTTAAGGTCGTAGGTGGCAATCTCCCAGAGCTTGTTTGGCGGCAGCGTATCGGACGTCAGGCTATAACCAATGACAGGAAACACCGCGAAGGTCATCCGATGCGTTTCCACCTTAGCCGTGGGAGGAAGGTCCGCCTGCAAACGTGCGACGACGGCGTCCACGCGCTGCAGCGTCAAAATCATGTCCGACTTCCAGTCGAAGAACAGATCGACTTCGGCGGAACCGCGGCTGGTTATCGAAGTAACCTTTTGCAGGCCCGGCACGCTGTTCACTGCTTCTTCGATGGGACGTGTGATAGTGACCAGCATCTGGTCGATGGGCATAACGCCGTTATCCACTCCCACAACGATGCGCGGGAAATCCGTGCTCGGGAAAACGGAAATCGGAATGCTAAGTGCGAGGTAACCCCCCACGAGCGCCAAGCTGATCGTCAGGAACAACACGGGACGAGATAGCCGATGGAACCAAGGCGTGAGTGGCTTGCTGGCCTTGCCCGACGGCCCTGCGCTGCTTGCAGCTGGAGGAGAATCCATACGCAGCTACTCCTTGCCCTTCGCAACAGGCTTCGCGGACGGCTTTGTTTTGTCATTGGCCTTGTCATTGGCCTTGCCATTGGCCTTTTCGCGCCCTTCGGTTTTCCCTGCATCTTTCTCGTCTTTGTCGGCCGATGCTTTTTCGTCGGCGCTGGGCTTCTCAATTTTGATCTGCGTGCCGTCGGGAACTGCGTAGCCGCCTGTGGTTATGACCGGATCTCCGGGATTGACGCCACTGGCGATTTGTGTGAGCTCTGAGTTGCGAATACCCAGCCGAACCGTCTTCTGATGGGCCTTTTCATCCGATCCGGCGAGGAGGATGTAGTCGGCTCCTTCAGAGTTTTTGAACACTGCCGCAGTGGGAACTACAAGGGCGTCCTTCTCCGTCTTCGCCGTCATGGAAACTTCCACGGTCATGCCGGGTCTCAGCGCGGGGTCCGGTTTCGATGCTTCGACCCAAACTTCAATCGTGGTGCTGCCGGGATCGAGAGCCGGGCTGACCAGGCTGACGCGGCCTTTGAGGGGCTCGTCAAGACCGGCAATTTTCAGTTCTGCTGGATTGCCAACTTTCAGCACAGCGGCTTCTGATTGCGCGATGTGCGCTTTGGCAATGAGCCGCGAAGTGTTCATCACGGTGAGGATCGGCTGGTTCGCAGTGGCGAGGTCACCTTCATAGAGGGGACGATCGGTTACCACGCCGTCGATGGGACTCGTAATTCTCGAATAACTGAGCTGCGCTTCGGCGCCCTTCATTCGGCCTTCCGCGGATGTGCGCGAGCCTTGGGCGGACTTGAGTGTTTGCTCTTTTCCAATGCGCTGCAGGTCCGCGAGCTGTTTCTGCGCCTGCTCGTTCTGACTGTGGGCTTGCAGAAAAGCGACTTCGGCCGAGTCCAAGTCCTTCCGGGGAATAGCGCCTTGCTGGAACAATTCCTTGCGGCTCTCATAGACTTTTTGCTGGGCATCGAAGGCCGACTTCGCCGCGACGGCATCCAGTTCGGCCTTTTGAATCTGTTGCGGCAGGCTGGCGTGGACCGTGGTGGTATAGGTTGCTTCCGCCTGTTCGAAATCACCTTTGCTGGACTCCGCTGCTGCGGACAAATCCCTGTTTTCGAGTTCGGCAAGCAATTGTCCTTTTTTTACTCGGGCTCCTCGTTGTACATGAAATTTCTTTATGGTCGAGGTGATCTTCGGGGCTACCGTGGCTTGCTCCAGCGGATAGACGACCGCCTGGGCGGAAACGGTTTGAGAAATGGGCGCACGCTTCGCGGGCGTTGTTTGCACCGAGACGACTGGCTCTTTTTCCTTTTCGGACTTGCCGCAGCCGCCTGCAAGGAACACTGCGAAACCAATCATCAGCACGGGACACGCGGAGAAGTAGCGCCAGAGGATTCGAGGATTGTTCATCGGTTTCATGGAGTTGTGAGCACTCCCGTCAGAGTTTGCAAATTTGCCAGCGCCACGCGATAACGCACCGCGCCGTCCTGGTATGCGGAGCTCGATTGCGCAAACGTCGTCTGGGCATCGACAACTTCCAGAACGGTGGCTTCGCCGCCCTTGTAGCGAAGCGTCGTGAGACGCAGGCTCTCCGCGGACAGTTCGGCCGAACGGCTCAGGCCGCTGAGTTCGTTCAGGGCCGTGTCCGCTTCGGCGTAGAGAGACTTTATTTCAGCAAGGAGCTTTCGTTGCGCGCGCGAGAGTTCGCGTTGTGCCTGCGCGCGCCGTAGTTCTGCTTGCTTGATGCGGCTCTGCGTGGCGCCCCAATTCCAGATGGGGATATTCACAGTGGCCGCAGCGGAAGAACCCAGATTGGACACTCCATTCAGACCGTTCACGGCGAACTGTTGGGCGTCGATTCCATACCAGTAATCGAAGCTCAGAGAGGGCAGATAGCCTCCGCGCGCGCCGGTCACTTCGTGTCCCGCTTGCTGCACGGCGGCCAGTGCGGCGCGAAGATCCGGATTGTCCCGCGCGGCGCGCTGCTGCACTTCTTCGAGAGTGGGCAGTGGGACACTCGCATGCAGATCTTCGGCAAGCTCAAAATTGTCGTTGAAATCGGGAAAGATCAACACCGCGAAATCGAGCCTCGCGTTCAGGAGACCAAGTTGCGCCTCCAGCAGTTGCCGGCGGCGGTCCTGCATCTGCAACTCCGCCTTGATGACGTCGGAATGCGCGACTTCCCCGCCCTTTTCAAGATCCTGGGTCAGTTTCAGGAAGCGGTCGCCCTCGTCTGCGTTTTTCTTTGCGGCTTCCAGCTTCAATTGCGCGGCTGCGACGGCGTAGTAGCTCTGCACAACTGTTACGACTAGTCCGCGGGAAGCAATCTCGGCGCGTGCTTTGGCGAGAGCAGACGCAGCGGAAGCCCGGCGGAAACTCGAAATGGAGCTGAGGTCGATAGCCTCATGCACGTTGGCCTGGCTGATGTATTCGTGCACGGCGTTGTTGGCGATGTAGCGCACGCCGTTACCTGGACCATTACTTTTTGTGTAGAGCGCCTGATTGTTGTAAGCGACGCTGGGAAGCAGTGCGGCCGCCGCCTGATAGCGATCCTGGCGTGCGATCGCGGCGTCGGTCTGGGCAGCTTGAAATTGCGTGCTGTTCTTCCTGGCCCGTGCAAGAGCATCTTCCAGCGTAAGGCGGAGCGTTGGCGACACAGCAGGCGTTCCCTGCTGCGCATCTTTAGATGGTGCTGGGCTCGGAGGCGTTGACGGCTCTTGCGCCGCGGCAAGCCCCGCGCAGCATAACAGGAGGGCAGCAAACGATGCCCACGACAGAACGACGATGCGACGCGATTTCATGAATCACGACTCCTGGGCCAAGGCACGGACCGCTACCAGGCCGGGAACTATTTACGCTAGCGAAAACAAGATAAACGCCTGATTAACCGACAGATGCGTCGGCTCTTGATGCTGCCGGCAGATAGGCGGTAAAAGTGCTGCCGGTGGAAATCCGATCGTGTCAGCTCAAGTCGGCCGTGGTGAGCCTCGGCTATCCAGCGGGAAATGGAAAGGCCCAGTCCTGCGCCACCGCCGTTATTTTCCGCCCGGGAACGGGCTTTATCGGCGCGGAAAAATCGCTCGAAAATGCGCGGCTGCAATTCCGCTGGGATGCCTGCTCCCGTATCCTTGATGCTCAAGACATAGTTCTCTCCCTCGCGACGGCACGTGACGGCGACCCGTCCGCCATCAGGCGTGTACTTGATAGCGTTGTCGAGCAGATTCAAAATCATGCGCCGGAGCAAGGACTCATCCGCGCACAGGGGAGACTCGGACGCGCCGTCGAAATTCAAAGAGATGTTCTTTGCCAGCGCGAGTGTGCGGGCGGCATGCACGCATTCGGTAATGAGTTCATCGAGATAGAATTCGCGCGGCTGGAGCGGATACTGGCCGGCATCCGCGCGCGTGAGCGTAAAAAGATCCTCGACGATGTGTGTGAGCCGCTCGGCTTCCTGGTGCAGCACTCCCAGCGATTCCCGGTATTCCTCCGGGGAGCGCGCGTGCTGGGAAAGAGCGACCTCCGCCTCGCCGCGCAAAATCGCTACCGGCGTCCGCAATTCGTGCGACGCGTCGGCCATGAAGCGCCGCTGGCGTTCAAAGGACTGGCTAAGCCGGTCGAGCAGGCTGTTGAACGACCGCGCCAGGTGCCCCAATTCGTCTCTCTCATTCTGGACCGCGAGCCGCTCGTGAAGATTGGCGGCGCCGATGCGGCCTGCCTGGCTACTCATGGCCACCACCGGGGCAAGGCTCTTGCGCGCAAGAAAGTAGCCGCCGGCGCTTGCGAGCAGCAGAGCGATGGGAATCGTCCACGCAAATGTGGCGCGAATATCCTCGAGCATTTCTTCGCGCGCGTGCAGCGACTGAAGGGCAATGACGGTGCAAGGCTGACCGTCCAGAGAAATCTTTCGCGAAAATCCGCGATAGCCATCCCTCCCGCCTCTTAAAGTGACGAATACGCTCTCAGGACGAGAGGACGCCTGAACCGAGCGAGGGGAAGAACTCTCGCGGAGCGCTTGGTCAAGCGTGAATTTATCAACGGGAACAGCAGCGGGGAGATCCCAGGAACTCGCAACCGGCTTTCCGGATGGGTCGAGCAACACAAAAATGTGATCTCGGAATCTGTGTTCGAATATGGCTTCTATTCCCGCGCTCTTCAGGCTATCGGGACCGTTCTGATCTTTCAACTCCGCTTGGAGAGTGGTCACAAAAGCGTCAGAGAGCTCCACGAGATCACTGTCCGTTCTTTGCTTGGTGTTCCGTGAGTAGATGAAGTAGGTGACGCTGGCAACCAGAATCAAGACCAGCGCCAGTACGGTGGTGTACCAGAACGTCAACCGAACGCGAACGGAATCAAGCATGGCTCTTCCGGGCAGGAGCAGTTGCTTTAGCGCGATGCCGTGATGACTCAGTCTCATCTTCAGCATCGGCCTCCGGATCGATTGAAGGTCCGAAGACGTATCCAGCCCCGCGGCGCGTGTGGAGCAAGGGCTTGCTGGAATCCGCGTCAATTTTCCGGCGGATGCGATTGACGTAAACTTCAATCAGATTCGAAAAAGGATCGAACGTCTCATCCCAGACGTGCTCCGCGATTTCCGCGCGCCCAACCACGCGACCCGCGTTGCGCGCGAGATATTCGACCAACGCATACTCCTTGGCGGTGAGCGTCACGGTTCGGCCCGCTCGAGAGACGCTTTGCGCGGCAGTATCCAGGACCAGGTCCGCGACGGTAATTTTGGCGGGACGAAGTTCACCGGAACGGCGCAACAATGCTCGAAGACGCGCGAGCAATTCGCGAAACTCGAACGGCTTGGTGAGATAATCGTCGGCGCCGTGATCGAGGCCGGCGATGCGGTCCTCCACGGCGTCGCGCGCCGTCAGCATGAGAATCGGCATGCGCTGCCCGGACTTACGCAGTTCGCGGCACACTACGAACCCGTCACAGCCCGGAATCATGACGTCGAGAATCACCAGGTCGTAGGTGTTGATCGCTGCCTGATACAGGGCATCGTCTCCGGTGCCGGCGACATCGACAGCGTACGCTTGTTCGCGCAGGCCTTTGGCCACGAATCGCGCAATGCGCGCATCGTCTTCGACAAGCAGCAGGCGCATGCGAGCATCATACGGCAGGTGCGGCAAAAAGTGAGATTCTTAGTGCCCGCGGGCGGTTCGATTCCGCCGACCATAGCGGGTAAACATGGCATGCGAATCGGTGAACGCGGGCGGCGGCTGCACCGGCACAAAATGAACCGAAGGATGTCCCTCAGGCATCGAATTCAATGTGAAGGTCAAGAAGATCAGCCCTGAAAGTTTCGATTGCACGGTAACGGCCATGCGGCCCTTCGGTTGTATGGAGCTGTGGGCCGGGAATGAGAAGGCGCACCGCTCCCTGAACCTGGCGGGGTTGGAGAGTGATGTGATCGCCGTTCCTTCCGGCGGCGAAAAAGGCGGCGACTTATCGGCGGTATTCTCCTGCAGCGACAACATTGCGCGCGTGATTCTGGCGGATTGCATCGGCCACGGCTACACTGCGAGCGCTGTCGCCCGGCACGTCCATCATCTCCTCCACAAATTTCAGGATATTCGGGACACCGCGGGCTGGCTGGCGGCGCTGAATGACGCCTTTACGCTCTCGAACGAAGAATCGGCTGGGCCGCTGCGGCTGACCACGGTCGTCACGGGAACCTTTGACGGAACCAGCGGCGAATTCAACTTTGCGTATGCGGCGCATCCGCGGATGCTTCTCTGGCGCGAGCGTGAGAAGCGATTCCTGGAGTTGGGAGAGGGGCTTGAAGGCTTCCCTCTCGGGTTCATCACCGGTGAAATCTACAACCAGCAAAGCGTGCGTCTGCACCACGGAGACATGATTCTGGCGTTCTCCGATGGCGCCACTGAGGTTCGGTCGCCCGTTGGCGAGCAACTCACTTCTAAGGGGTTCTTGGGACTTGCGCAAGATACCTTGAGCCGATTGCCCCAGCCCTTCGTGCTGCAGGATTTTTCTTGTGCGCTTCTCGAAGGAGTGCATCTTTACCGTGGTCAGGAAGGCGAGCTGGAGGACGACATAACCCTGCTCACGCTCAGACGCGTGCCGTAGTTGCCGCGTCAACAAACAGAACAGCTCTTTGCGGAACCGCGCGCTTTATTTAACGGGGTGGGCCGTGAAGTACTGGTCTAAACTTGCCACGACTTCCTTCACGCAGCGTTGTACATTCGAATCCAACGCTGCAACGATAGCCGGAACGTCTTTCCCGCTCGCGGGTTCGTCGTGTGTGTAGTAATGGGTCCAAACGGTCCCACCACTCTTGAGGTCACGCATCTCCAATTCCAGCGTGACTCTCGCTGATGTCGTCCCGGCGTCGACCTCTTTGAAGTCATACAAGCGGCCCCGGATCGCGAAGTCCCCCTGCATATTGCTGCGCCGGTAATGAACAGCCCGGTAGCGGCCGGATGCGCGCAACTCTCGCAGCAAGACCTCCTGGATCATTTCGGCAGGGGGTTCAGCCCAACGCTGATATTCATAGGTGCCCAATTGTTCGGAACTGTTGCCATAGACGATGCGATCTTCGCGATACAAATGCGAAGTCATCAGCGCGCCCAAAAGCAGCGAAATGGGAATAGTGTCCGGCTTCTCAACGGCAGCCGCATCCGCCGGAACCGTGAGCTGATAATACTTGGACGGCCGCGTGGCACCGCAGCCGCTGAGCAATCCAACCATTAGCGCAACGGCGGCGATAAGACGTGTTCCGACGGCTCCATGAGACGTTTCTTCGTGTCTCAACGGCATTCCATTCAGATATCGCGGTTCCATGTCACCTTGCTTTGGGCTCATTGCCTTTCTCCAGGTTTGTGCTCGCGCGGGTTAGTGGCTCGAATGAGGGTATAAGGCCTCGTCTTGATGGTGTTGGTAAATTCTTTGAGGTTCTGGGTCACGTGGCGCAGATTTTCGAGCAACTCGTCGATGTTCTCGGAGTTTACGTCGAGCGTCTGGTCCAGGCGCCCGGTTAGATCCGTAACCGTTGTGAGTGACTTCCGCAGTTCGATCACCGCCTGGCGAATGTCAGCGCGATTCTCTCCGACCAGGGAATCGATGTGATTCAGCGCTTCATTGGCTTGCGCGGAAGTTTTCCGCAAGTCCTGTAGCAAGGGCTCCAGTTTTTGCGTGGCGGAATTCAAGTTCTGGACGGTTGCTTTCACAGAGCTGCGGTTTTCCGTGAGCATTCCGCGAGTTTCGGAAAGTGCACCCGCAAAGTTCGCGCGATTCGAATCGTTCAGCAGATCGTTGACACGTTCCAGAGTGACCTTCACTTCGCTGGCGCGATCGTTGAGCGTATTCAGGAGCTCCTGCGCCTGAGGCGCCAGGTCGTTGATCTTTGCAGTGATGGCGTTGAAACCCACATACGGATCGGAAGGCAAAATCGTGCCAGCAGGAGCCAGCGGCGCTTTCTCACTCCCCGGAACAATTTCCAGATGATTGTCCCCCAGCGGGCTGAAGCTCACGATCTGCACTCGGCTATCCGTCTTCACCGGCACGCCGGACTTCACGCTAAAGGTGATCTCGATGCGCGAAGAGTCCTTCGGGTCAAGCTGCAGTTTCTCGACGCGGCCGACTTTCGGCGCGCCGGCATAGCGCACTGTCGTGCCGGGCTCCAGCCCGCCGGCAAACGGAAAGTAGGCGCGGTACGTCGACGCCGTGCCAGCAAATGCTCCCGAGAGAGCAAAGACCGTGGCCACCAGCACCGCGGCGGCAACCAGGACAAACAATCCCACCAGCGCTTGCTCGCGTTTCGCTTCCATCACGCACCTCTCTTCACCGCTATTTAACGGCCAGGATGGCGGTGTTCTTCCGTAAGCATCTGCAGATAATCCAGTTCCCCGGAAACTGCGGGTTCGGCGATGCGGTCCAGGAATTGCCGCACGCGAGGATGCGCGCTAGCACGCATCTCCTCGGTCGTCCCAATCGCCACCACATTGCCCTTGTCGATCAACACCATGCGGTCAGCGATCAGGAAAGCGCTGGCCAGTTCATGGGTGACCACGATAATGGTCATGTGGAAAGCTTTCTTGAGATCGAGAATCAGCTCGTCGACGCCAGCGGCAATAATAGGATCCAGCCCTGCCGACGGCTCATCGAAAAAAAGAATTTCGGGATCCATGGCCAGCGCGCGAGCTACTGCCGCTCGCTTCTTCATGCCGCCGCTCAACTGCGATGGCATGTAGTTTTCGAATCCGGACAGCCCCACCTGATCCAGCTTCAACCGAAGAATAATCTCGATGGTTGACTCTTCCAGTTTGGTGTGCTCGCGCAGCGGCAGGGCGACGTTTTCTCCGACGGTCATGGAGCCAAACAGCGCGCCGCCCTGAAACGACATTCCGATTTTCTTGCGGATTTCGTCCATGTCCTCGGTTGAGATCGCCGCAATATTTTTCCCTTTGAGCCAGATTTCGCCGGAACTGGGCCTCTCCAGCCCTACCAGTGTACGGAGCAGCGTGCTCTTTCCTGAACCTGATCCGCCCAGAATCACCAAGGTCTCACCGCGCATGACATCAAAATTGATGCCGTGGAGGATCTCGCGGTCACCATAACTGACGCGGAGATTCCGCAAAGAGATCATCGCCACAGATTGCATTGCGGGGGTGTTGGTCTGCTCCATGGCGATATTCCAAACTCTACTTTTCGCTCAGGAAGAAAAAGAGCGCCGTAAACACCAGGTCCACCAGAATCACCAGAAAAATGGAAACCACCACGGCGCGAGTGGTCGAGCGGCCGACCTGTTCCGCGCCTGCGCCGGTGGAAAGCCCCTCGTGGCATCCCACGGCCGTAATGGTTATGCCGAACATGACGCTCTTGATCAATCCGGTCACGATATCGCGCAAAAAAAGCGCGTCCAGGGAAGCCTGAATGTACCGCACCACCGTAAAATCCGCCTGTGCCACGCCAAAAAGGGCTCCACCCAGGACTCCCATGAAGTTCGCCCAGATGGTCAGGCACGGAAGCATCACGATCATGGCGGTAAATTTAGGCGCAACCAGGAAGTGAATCGGATCGATAGCCATAGTCTCCAGCGCGTCGATTTCTTCCGTGACCTTCATCGTCCCGATTTCCGCGGCGAACGCCGAACCGGAGCGTCCGATAACCACGATGGCGGTAATCAGCGGCCCGAGTTCCCGCGTCATGGAAATGGCCACGGCGCTGGCAACGAAATTCAAGGCGCCGAATTTACGCAGCTCGTACGCACTTTGCAGCGCCAGAATCAACCCGATGAAAAACGTAATCAGGGAAAGGATGGGAAGCGCCCCCACGCCAGTCTGCATGGCTTGCGAAATAGCCCGCTGCGCGCGGAGCGGCTTGCCCTGAAAAGGGGCGACGAAGGTGAAATAGGCTGCGCGGACGCCGAGCTTGGTCAGAGCTCCCAAGTAAGCAAGCCCGTCGGTGACCGTTCCCCCAATTTGCGTTGTCAGTTCCACTGTGCTCTCGACAGGCTTCCTCGGTTTGTGGTTCGGCAGGATCAGGGCGCCACGGATTGCGCTTCGTCCTCGTAAATCTCAAAAATTTTCACTAATTTGGAGAGTTGCAAAACCTCCCGTACCGTGCGATTCAGCCCGAACAAAACCAGGCGCGACCCGACGTCGCGCGAAGCTTTGAGGGCCTCCACCAGCGAGGCCACGCCGGAGCTGTCAATGTACCGGACGGACTTCAGATTGAGCACCACGCGCGGCATCTTCAATTCGCGCAGCTCGCGCAAAAGCGCCTTCCGCAGCTCGGGTGAAGTCGCGAGGTCGATATCCCCTGAAATATCGAAAATTGTTGTCTTGTCCAAGTGGCGCGCGGCGATCTGCACGTTGGATTCTCCTCAGGAGCCTTTTTCGGGCCCTTGCACATTCAAGAATTTGACGAGGCGAAGCTGATTCCGGCCCTCGCTGTGGCTGAATTCTACGGTATCCATGCACTCGCGTATGAAGTGCAAGCCCAGTCCCCCCGGCTTCACATCTTCGAGCGCGCGCCCGCAGAGCTTTTCAGGATTCACCGCCGTACCGCGGTCTTCCAGCAAGATTTCCAGAGCATCTTTGTGCTGGCCATTTTGCGCCGCGTGAATCCGGTGGAAGGTCGCTTCAATGTGCCCTTCGATGTTTCCGAGGTAGGCATGGCGAATGATATTGGTGAGCGCTTCGTCGACGGCCAGAACCACGGCGTGACACTCCGCCTCGGAGAATCCCAGCCCCGCCGCGAGTTGCCCCAAGGCTTGCCGCACAACGCAGAGCATCTCTGGGTTGCTCCGCAACTCCATTTTGAGTAGCAAACTGCCCCGGCTCACGTGAGCGTTCTCCTCTGGCCGAAGAAACCGGATTCCCCGTTTCGTCTCGGAAAGATTACCGCTTGGGGACGTAGGACACAAACTCTGCCCAGATAATACACTGAATCTCCCTAACGGCAACTCGCAAGCTCCCGCTGAAGGCGAGAGCCCTTGTAGTGGCGCGAAACCATCAGAATTGAGCCCGGTATCCCCGATGGGCATGTAAACACGCGAGCCGCCTGGGCTACTCGGAATCAAATCGGAACTTCTAATACCTGTCTCTAAGCAATACTCCGTGCGCAAAACGTACGTCTCCCATTACAATCGATTCCGATTGGTGACGCTTTCGCCCGAGAATCTCGGCAAAGCCCAAGTTGAGGAGCACTTCATGGGCCATCCACTTCTCGATCTCGCAAACAAAACAGCAGTGGTGATCGGTGGCACCAGTGGCATAGGTCTGGCGCTCACGCGCGGACTGGCGCAAGCCGGCGCCGATGTCGTGCCTACGGGCCGCCGGACAGAACACGTGCGAAACGCGGCAGCAGAGGTTATTGCGCTTGGGCGTCGCTCGCTTATCCAAACCTGCGACGTCACCGACAACGCCAGCCTGGAGCGGCTACTGGAGTCAGCATGCAAGGAGTTTGGCAGTGTCCAAATCCTCGTGAATTGTGCCGGCCGCACCAAGAAAATGCCCACGCTCGAGTTTCCGGAAGCCGACTGGGACGCCATCCTCGAAACAAATTTGAAAGGTACCTTGCGCGCTTGCCGCGTGTTCGGCCGGCACATGATCGAGAAGCGCTACGGGCGCATCATCAATATTGGCTCGCTTTCTTCACTTGTCGGGCTCTATGAAGTTGCCGCCTATGGCGCGAGCAAAGCGGCTGTTGCTTCTCTTACGAAGTCGCTGGCAATCGAATGGGCCGCATCGGGCGTTTGCGTGAACGCGCTCGTTCCGGGCGTTTTGCGCACGGACATGAATGCCGCTCTGCTCGATGGCACGGAGCGTGGCCGGGAATTCTTGCTGCGCACGCCAATGAAGCGCTTCGGCAAGGTCGATGAGTTGGCAGGCGCGGCGGTCTTTCTCGCTTCCGATGCCGCCAGCTTTGTGACCGGCCATCTGCTGGTAGTTGACGGCGGCATCATGGCCAGCGGTGTTAATCAATAGCCCGGCCTGCACCAAGAATCGCCGCAATTTCGAGATCGCAAGTCACGCGCGGCTCTTGGCAGCAATGCTCGAGGACGCCATTTGCGCTCGCGCTTGCTTCACGAGCGCTAGGAATTTCCTGGCATTTTCAACTATGACTTCCGGCTTGTTTGCTTTCAGCGCCTCGGCTTGCACTAATTCGCCGCCAATGCCCAATGCCGCGGCACCAGCCTCGATGAATTCAGCCGCCGTATTCAGGTTGACGCCCCCCGTTGGAACCAATGGAACTTGCGGCAGCGGGCCCTTCAGTGCCTTGATGTATTTCGCTCCCCCTACCTGGCCGCAGGGAAAAACTTTGACGAAATCCGAGCCGGCTTCCCAGGCGGTTATGACTTCCGTGGGTGTCAGTGCCCCGGCCATCATGAGCTTCCCCTCCCGAACGGCAAGTTCGACGGTCCGCAGGTTGAGCCCCGGACTGACTAGAAATTCCGCACCGGCATCGAGGCAGCGCCGCGCGGCCTCCGCATTCAGCACGGTTCCCGCTCCAACCAGTATGTCCGACGCCCCGCCCTTGGTGAGCTCGCGGATGACTTCCACAGCGCCGGGCACCGTCATCGTGATTTCCACGATGGTAATGCCGCCTTCACGAACGGCGTCCGCCGCCATTCGCGCCTCCCGTGGCGAAGACGCGCGTACCACGGGGACGATACCAATCTCCACTATCCAATCGCGAACCTTTTGCTTATCCATTTGCGATCACCTTTTCCCCGCGCCTCCCTACCGCGCAATGCGCGCCCCCACTCCTTTCATCACTTGCATCACTTCCTGCAAAGTTGCCATGGAGGTGTCACCCGGCGTCGTCATGGCCAGCGCGCCGTGCGCGGCGCCGCATTCCACGGCCCATTGGGGTTCTTGTCCCGCCAGGAATCCGTAAATCAGACCGGAAGCGAACGAATCGCCCCCTCCGACGCGGTCGAAAATCTCAAGGTTCTCGCGGTTTCTAGCCTGGTAGAACTTGCCATCGCAATAGCAAATCGCGCCCCAGTCATTCAAAGTCGCGGTCTTCGCTTTCCTGAGCGTGGTGGCCACGACCTTGAACGGATAATCCTTCACCACCTTGGCAATCATCTGCTTGAAGCCTTCCACTTCGAATGTCGCGTGATGCTCATCCATTCCCGGCACTTCGTAGCCCAGCGCCGCCGAAAAGTCCTCTTCATTGCCCAGCATGACGTCCACGTGTGGCGCAATCCGCCGGTTGACCTCCTGCGCCTGTTTTTTTCCGCCATGAGATTTCCAGAGTGACGCTCGGTAATTCAGGTCATACGAAACAACTGTTCCGTGACGCCTGGCCGCCTGCATCGCCTCCACCGTCACTTCCGGAGTCGTCTCAGAGAGCGCGCAGAAAATCCCGCCGGTATGAAACCACCGCACGCCCTGTTTTCCAAATACCTGCTCCCAGTCGATCTCGCCAGGCTTCAACTGGGACACCGCCGTATGCCCCCGGTCGTAACTCCCTAGCGCCGCGCGCACACCAAATCCCCGCTCCGTAAAATTCAGCCCATTTCGAGCCGCTCGGCCCACTCCGTCGTGTTCCACCCAGCGCACCAACGACTGGTCCACGCCGCCCTGGTAGATCAAGTCCTGCAGCAACCGCCCAACGGGATCGTCCGCGAACGCGGTCACAATCGCGGTGTCCAGGCCGAAGCAGCGCTTCAATCCTCGCGCGACGTTGTACTCGCCACCACCCTCGCACACCTCAAACGATCGCGCCGTGGCGATCCGCCGGTCCCCGGGGTCAAAGCGCACCATGACCTCGCCCAGACTCACCAGGTCCCAGCGGCATTCTTTCTTTGATTTGATAGTCAACCCCATCCACTCACCTCGGCCGCTCATCGAAAATCAAAATTGTCGCCCGGTACACATTCTCACGAATTACTCGCGTTGTTTCCAGATTCAAGTTTGCGCTTCTCCCTTGATCCTGGCTGCCTCCATTCTGGGGACCAAAACATGTATGACGAGGAGGGCCAGCAAATAAGCTGAACCTGCAATGAGAAACGGAACCCTGTAGCTCCCGGTCCACTGCAGCACATGACCAACGACGGATGCGATACACAAACCGCCGATCGCGCCAGCCATGCCGCCGATACCCACCACTGAGCCGACGGCCCGCGCAGGAAACATGTCCGAGGTCAAAGTAAACAGATTGGCGGAAAAGCCTTGGTGACAGGCGGCGGCCAGTCCGATCAACAATACGGCTGACCAAGTGCTCTCGACACGGTAGGCGAATACCACGGGAATTACTCCCAAGGCGCAAATGAGCATCGCAATTTTGCGGGCCAGGTTCACGCTATGCCCGCGCTTGATCAGCGATGAGGATATCCACCCACCGGCAACGCTGCCAACGTCTGAGATCAAATAGATCGCCACAATCGGAGGACCGAGGCCTGTGAGGTCCAGGCCATGCTTGCTTTGCAGGAAACCTGGTATCCAGAAAAGATAAAACCACCAGACCGGATCGGTCAGGAATTTCGCCGCGACGAATGCCCAGGTTTGCCGCAGCGGAAGCAGAGCAGACCATTTTGTTTTCGCTGGCGAGTCCTGGGGATCGCTGCGGATGTAGTCGAGCTCCGCTTTCGATAGGCGCGGGTGCTCACCCGGTTTGCGATAAATCAACAGCCAGAACATCAGCCAGACGAAACCAAGCGCTCCGATTCCGATGAACGCGCCGCGCCAACCCCATCGCGCCTTCAGCCAAGGCACCACGACCGGCGCGAGCATGGCGCCAAAACTCGTTCCTGCGTTGAAGATGCCGGTGGCCAGGGCGCGCTCTTTTTTTGGAAACCACTCCGCCACCGCCTTAATGCTGGCGGGAAAAACGGCGGCTTCGCCGAATCCCAGAGCGGCTCGCGAGATGGCAAAACTCGTAAGGGAATTACCAAGCGCCGTCCCCATCGAAGCGAGGCTCCAAAAAATCATCGCTAAGGCATAACCCAATCGAGTACCGAGTTTGTCGATGAGGCGGCCGGTCAATAACATCCCTGCTGCATAAGCCGCCTGGAATGCGATCACAAGATTGCTGAAGTCAATTTCGCTCCAACCCAGATCATGTTGAAGAGTCTTGTTGAGCACTCCAAGAACGTTTCGGTCCATATAATTCTTGGTTGTGCCGAAGAGAAGGAGCGCGCAGATCACCCAGCGGAAATAGCCGGCGCGGGATGCAATAGAGGCCGAAGCTTGTTTAGCAACGCTCGAGGCCTCGGCATCCGCCGACGCCAAGCTGTTGGACGGAGTGGTAGGGCGCGCAGGGTCCATGGTGTCCAGGGAAAGCTACTAGTTTTTGCGGCCGGGTACCAGTCCGGAAGATCCCTTGTCGCCGCAAAATGAGAATGTCCGGTTTGAGCAAAATAGAAATGTCCGGTTTCATGGATGGCCGGGGGCCCCATGGAAACGGAGGGCATCGCCTTGAGTCAACGAGAACGGGACCGATTGAGAGTGTTGCATGAAGTAGAGCAAGGGCATTTAACGCAGATCGCGGCGGCAGGACGAGTAAAGTTGTCTGACCGTCAGGTGCGTCGGCTGCTGCTGCGCATATGGGAGTAAGGCGACCGGGCGGTGATCCACGGATTGCGCGGACGGCCGTCCAACCGTAAGTTGGCAGCCCGGTTTGAACAGAAGATTCTGGCGCGCATAGGCCAGCGCTATGCGGATTTTGGACCCACGCTGGCCGCCGAACACTTGGCCAAGGAAGGTTTTCTGGTGAGCCGCGAGACGCTGCGGAAGTGGATGACCAAGGCGGCCTTTTGGCGCCCGCGCTCGCAGCGCGTGAAAAAGATCCACGTGTGGCGTGAGCGCCGGGCCAGTTTCGGAGAGTTGGTGATGCAGGACAGCTCGCCGTTCCATGGGCTGGAGGAGCGCGGTCCGGCTTGTCAGCTGATCGCGGTGATCGATGATGCCACCAGCCGCCTGTGGGCGCGGTTCGCCGAACACGATACCACGGAAGAGAACCTGCGAACGTTTGGCGGGTGGTTGCGACGCTACGGGCGTCCGCTCGCGGAATACACGGATAAGAACAGCATTTTTCGCATGGCCGGCCCGGCGGCGATCGGCGAACAACGGCGAGGAACAGCGGCACGCTCGCAGTTCGGAAGGGCGCTCAGCGAACTGGGTATCGAATGGATCGCGGCGCAAAGCCCGCAGGCCAAAGGGCGCATCGAGCGGCTGTTCAAGACCTTGCAAGACCGCTGGGTGAAGGAAATGCGTCTGGCAGGAATCGCCACCATCGAAGCGGCGAATCACTTTTTGGAGACGCGCTTTCTTCCGGAGTGGCAGGAGCGCTTCACGGTGATGCCGCGCCATCCGCGCAATGCTCATCGGCGGCTGGGGCGAGAGCAGCGCCTGGAAGAAATCCTGAGTGTGCGCGTGGCCCGCAAGGTGGCAGAGGATCACACCGTCAGTTGGGACGGAAACCGCTGGGGCGTGCCCCGGGAAGAAGTGTGCCCGGGGCTTCGTGGAGCGCAGGTGGAAATCGAACGGCGCCTGGATGGCTCGCACTGGTGGCGCTTCCGGGGCGGCTATCTCCGGCTGTGCCACTGCCCGGAACCCACGCCGCGCGCGGCAAGTCCTTCCGGCCTACGGCCTCCAGTCCTTGCCGCCCATTCCCTTTCACGAACTTACAAAAGTGCTCCTACGAACCACCCATGGCGGACATTTCAATATGGCAGAAAACCGGACATTTCTACTTTGCGTTGACACCGCACGAGGCCCTCGCCGCGGCGGGCGCCCCAACAGTAATTGTGATACGTTTGCGACGTTTTGAGAGTTCCGGCGTCAATACGCGAAGAGGTGTGTCCCCATGATGAGAACTGCTCGGTTCGTTATAGTGACCGCATTCTTTTTCTGCTGCGTTCTGCAGCTAGAAGCGCAATCCAAGACCAGCGCAGATTCTGCCCAGAAACATGAGGAGCAGGAAGCGCGCATTCATCGCATGGAAGCGATGCTGGTCGATCTGCCCATGGGCGAGAATCAGGAACCGCTCCGGCTGGACCTTCCGCAGCTGATGAAGCTTTACAACGTGCCCGGTTTGAGCATTGCAGTGATCGAGAATTACAAGATCGTTTGGGCCAAGGGATATGGCGTGGTTGAGACGGGATCGAGCACGCCGGTTACCACGAAGACGCTGTTCCAGGCAGGCTCGATCAGCAAACCGGTGGCGGCGACGGGGGCGCTTTACCTGGTGGAACATGGCAAGCTGTCGCTCGATGAGAGCGTGAATGAAAAACTGAAAACGTGGAAAGTGCCGGAAAACGAGTTTACGAAAAATGAAAAAGTGACGCTGCGGCAGTTGATGTCGCACACCGCGGGGCTAACGGTGCACGGTTTTCCGGGGTACGACACCAGCGACACGCTGCCGACGCTGGTGCAGATTTTCAACGGCGAGAAGCCGGCGAACACGGCGGCGATACGGGTGGACATTGTGCCGGGCACAAAGGAACGCTATTCGGGCGGAGGCGTAACGATCGAGCAACAACTGATGATGGATGTCAGCGGCAAGGCCTTTCCCGCCCTGATGCGCGAGCTGGTGCTGGACAAAATTGGCATGGCCGACAGCAGCTACGAGCAGCCGCTGCCGGCAGCGCGAGCGGCCATGACCGCCAGCGGAACCTACGCGGATGGAAAAGTAGTTCATGGAAGATGGCACATTTATCCGGAAATGGCGGCGGCGGGATTGTGGACTACGCCCACGGACCTGAGCCGGTTCGCGATTGAGATCGCGCTGTCAAGAAAAGGCAAATCAAACCGCGTGCTCTCCGAAAAAATGACGACCGATATGCTGACGCCCGTGCTGGAGGAGGCGGGGCTTGGATTCTTCATGGACAAGGACAATCCCGGGCAATTCGGGCACAACGGAGCCGACGAAGGCTTTCAGGCACTGCTGACGATGAATGCGGATTCGGGGAACGGCGTCGCGATTATGGCGAATTCGGACAATGGGATCGCCGTGGGCGACGTGCTGCTACAAAAAGTCGCGAAAGAGTATGAGTGGAATTACAAGTCTCACGGGCACGGCACAATGCAGATGCTGGTGCTGATCGCAAAAGCAAAGGGCACGCAAGCCGCGCTGCAACGGTACGCGGAACTGAAAAAGACTCCGTCAGCGGAATACAAGGTCGAGGAGAGTACGCTCAACGCTCTGGGTTACACGTTGCTGATTTCTAGCCAGCCGCGGGACGCGATCACGGTATTCCAGCGCAACGTACAGGAATATCCGGAGTCGTCAAACGTGTACGACAGCCTGGGTGAGGCGTACATGAGGACTGCGCAAAAGGAACTGGCGATTCAGAATTATGAAAAGTCGCTGCAACTGGATCCGAAAAATCAGAATGCGGTAGAGATGCTGAAGAAGTTGAAAGAGATGAAATGAGAGCCAGCATCCGGCCGAATGCTTGTTATTGCGCCATCCAAGAAAGTAATGGAAGGTTGACTTGACACTGGCTGAGTTGCGGCATAGAGTACGCGGTAACGCTCCCCTCGAGGTCATTCTGAGTCCCCAGATGGGCCTGCTACACCACCGGAGTGAATCGGAAAGGAAAATTAAAAATGTCACCAGCTCAACGACTTAAAGTCGCAGCAGCGAGCGCGGCTTTTGCCGGGGTTGTACTTACGGGAATGTTTCTGACTTCTACGCGTGGAAGGGCACAAGACAGCGGCGACGACGCCTCATCGAAAATTGAGCAGGGATTCGAGATCGCGCCGGTGCCGCTGAACATGGCGGGAAAGGACCGGGCGCTGGTGGGATTGGGCAGCTATATTGTCAACGCACAGGGAGACTGCGATGGCTGCCACAGCGCCGGTCCTCCAACTGAATTCGGCCGGGGCGCGAACCCCTACTTTGGCCAGCCGGAGACGATCAACACGGCGACCTACTTGGGTGGCGGCAGGCATTTTCAGATAGCGCCAAATTTTCCTGACATTATTTCGCGCAACTTGACACCGGATAAAACCGGGCTGCCTGAAGGGGGCCGCTCGTTTGCTGAGTTTGTTCAGATCATTCGGACGGGCGCCGACCTGGATCACCTCCATCCCGCGTGTTCAGCTACCATAACCACAAACTGCTTTCCGACGGGCCCTCCGAATCCTCCGTTCGACGGAGACCTCCTCCAGGTAATGCCCTGGCCCATTTACAAAAACATGACGGATCATGACCTGCGCGCCATTTACGAATATCTGAGCGCAATCCCGTGCATCGCGGGCCCACCAGCACCGAGCCCACTGCACAACGAATGCCAGTGAGAGCGGGAGAGAATAGGGAAGATACAGAAAACACGTCGAATTAGGGGCGCGGCGGTGCTGCGCCCCTACAAAATCGGGAAGAAGATGGCGAGGTGAACTCGCCGCTACAAGCCAGAAAGAGAGGGCGGGCCAAGGCCCGCCCCTACAGATTCTAATTCTCGCGAGCCCAAACCGATTTCGGCTTCGAATTGTGCGGAGCCCAGCAAATTAGACGCTAGGCCCAAGAGAAGCCGTGTTTGGAAAGCGGCAAGGAGCGGATGCGTTTGCCGGTGACGGCGAAGATGGCGTTACAAACCGCCGGGAGGACCGGCGGAAGCGCGGGCTCGCCGAGGCCAGTGGGTGAATTGTCGGTCTTCAGGAAATGGACTTCGATTTCGGCGGGAACTTGATTCATGCGGAGCGGCGGGTATTCGTGAAAATTGCTTTGCACGGCGCGGCCGGCGTCGATGGTGATTTCGTAAGACATAACGGAGCTTAGGCCTTCGATGATGGCGCCGCGAACCTGATTTTCGGCATTGAGAGGATTGATGATCTGGCTGCCGACGTCACCTGCGACCCAGATTTTTTCTACTTTCACCTTGGACTTGGAATCCACGCGCAACTGAATGACTTCGGCGAAGTAGCCGCGGTGAGAAAACTGGAAAGCGACGCCCATGCCGGCGCCGCTCGGGAGCTTTTGCGCGCCCCAGCGGGATTTTTCGGCGACGAGTTTTAGCACGCCTTGCATGCGGGCGGCGTCGAGGTCGGAAGAGAAAGGATCCGGCTTGGCGTCGGGATTGGTGATGCGAGGCGCGCTGAGAAGATCGAGGCGGAATTGCACGGGATCTTTTCCGGCGGCGTGGGCAAGCTCGTCGGTGAAGGACTGAAAGACCCACGAGAAAGCGTTGCTGCGCGGAGCGCGCAGAGCATAAGTGGGAACGCCGAGAGGCATGAGCGAGGCGCCGAAGAAAAAGTCCGGGAGGAAGGTGCCGGGAAATTCGTTGCCGGGAATGTTGGCGGAAGGAGCAAACTGCTGGCCCTCGCCGAAGCTGACGAAGTGATTGCGCCAGGCGACAAGTTTGCCGGAAGAGTCGAGGCCGCCCTTGAGGTAATGGAAGCCTGCTGGGCGATAGTGATCGTGGTGAAAATCGTCTTCGCGAGTCCAGAGGAGCTTGACGGGGACGCCGACTTGTTTGGCGATGGCGCCGGCTTCGAGCATGTAGTCGTTGGTGAGGCGGCGGCCGAAGCCACCGCCGGCGCGCTTCATGTGGACGATGATGTCGTCGTGAGGAATGTTGAGAACTTTGGAGACGAGCTGGCGGCCGGATTCGGGCGTCTGGCTGGGCGACCAAAATTCAAGCTTGCCGTCGTGATAGTGAGCGAGGCAATTTTCAGGCTCCATAGGTGCATGCGCGAGGAAGGGATAGGAGTAGGCGGCCTCGACAATTTTTGCTGAGGATTGCAGAGCTTTGTCGGCATCGCCGTCGCTACGGACAGTGATGGCGGGCGGCTGCTTGGAGAGTTCATCGGCGCGGCGAGCGAAGCCAGCGCTGCTTTGCTGAGAGGTTGCGCCTTCGTTCCATTTTGCCTGCAACTTTTTGCGGGCGGAGTTGGCCTGCCACCAAGTGTCGGCGACGATGGCGACGCCCCAATGCAGGCCAAGCAGATCTTGCGTGCCTTCCACCTCAAAGGCATGGCGCACGCCTGGCATGGCCCTGATCTCGTCGAGGTTGGCGCCAACACACTTCCCCGCATAGACGGGGCACTTGTCATAGACGGCGTACAACATTCCGGGAACTTTGAAATCGATGCTGTAAAGATTTTTTCCGGTGACGATGGAGGAGTTGTCGACGCTGTGAATGGGCTGGCCGATGATTTTGTAGTCTTTGGGATCCTTGAGCTTGACGGACTTGAGGTCGGGCGCGGGCAGACTGGCGGCTTTTTCGGCGAGCACGCCGTAAGCAAGAGTGCGTTTTGACGCTTGATGGACGACGCGGCCGGAAGAAGTATGGCATTCGGATTCGGGGACGGACCAGGTTTGCGCGGCGGCAGTGACGAACATCTGGCGGCAAGCGGCGCCGACACGGCGCAGCGGATCCCAATTCGTGGGAGTGGAAGTGCTGCCACCAGCGCGCTGGGGACCGTATTTTGTTTCGTCGAGATCGGCCTGCTCGATGCGGACATCTTTCCAATCGACGTCGAGTTCATCGGCAATGATCATGGGGAGATGAGTTTTGACGCCCTGACCGATTTCAGGATTCTTGGCCATGATAGTGACGAGGTCATCGGCAGCGACGCGAATGAACGCGGTGGGATTGAAAGCGGCGGGCGGAGCCTGCGGCGCTTGAGCAAAGATCTCAGCGACGGGATCGAAATGAAGAGCAACGAGGATGCCTCCTCCGGCAACGGCGGAGACGCGGAGAAAACTGCGGCGATCGAGGAGCGTGGCGTTCATGGAGCCTCCTTCGGAGAGGAATGCGATTCAGGTGGGGAGACACCTGCATCGAGAGCATTGTAAACCCATCCTGCAAATTACGGAATTCTAGCCGGCTTTCGCTGGAGCGGCCTGCACGGTCGTCTGATAGCTGATGGACATGACCCACTGACCATTTCGCTTGATCCAAAGACGGGTCACATGGACGGGATTGCCGGTGTAGGGCTGGTGGTGGCAGGTCATCACCACGGCGTCTCCGAAATCAAACATCTGGGCGGAAACGAGAGGTGCCGGCGCGGAGCCGTGCCCGGTCTGCTTTTGCAAATTGAGAGTGGCAATGCGGTCAGTTTTGGTGAGCGGATGGTCGTTGCTGGAGCCGAGCATGACAAATTCGTTGGCGATGTGCGGGGCCCAGGCGGCGGCGTCATGATTGGTGACGCCGGTCTCGAGTGCCTGCCAAGAAGAGATGATGGCTTGCTCGGATTCGTTTTTTGGCTTAAACGGCAACGACCTACAGGGATTCTCGCAGTCCTTCACGTCGGGGCCGGCA
>WNFJ01202713.1_pt1 | contig 27945 bp, 25 predicted proteins | sample 5400461 | NCBI WGS metagenome assembly WNFJ01 (sample SAMN13153349, study PRJNA577476) | soil metagenome | isolation source: 115 cm saprolite on Douglas fir-dominated hillslope | place: USA:California | collected 2013-09-17
CGGTTTGCCCAGGCCCCGCCGTTAGCCGCAACCGGGGCTTGGACGATCCGCGATTCTCCGCAGGCGAGAATGATCATCGAACCGGGCCGTACTTTGCAATAACCTCGCCGGCGTTTACTATGCAGGGCTATGTCCCCCAGCCCCTCTCCCAACCGCATCGACATCGTAAACGCCCTGCGCGCGTTCGCTGCGATCTTTGTGGCCTGGGGACACTTCTCGCTGGGGCAAGGCAGGTGGCTGAACTGGAGCGGCCAGTACGGATACACCGGCGTCTATATCTTCTTCGTCATTTCCGGCTTCATCATCCCTTACAGCCTCTACCGCAGCCAGTACACGCTGCGCAATTTTTGGCGCTTTCTGCTCAAACGCGGCATCCGTCTTTATCCTCCGTACCTGCTTTCTATTCCCCTTTCGATCCTGGCGGCGAACCTGGTGTTGCGGCCGCTGGCTCCGGCCTCGGCCGTCCACGTGGGCGGACGCCAGTTGCTCTACCACCTGCTATTTTTGAACGACCTCGCGGGCGTGCCCTGGGTCAACGTGGTTTACTGGACGCTGGCCATCGAGTGGCAGTGGTACCTGCTGGCCGGGCTGCTGTTCCCGCTGCTGGTCAGCCGCACCGCCCTGGTGCGCTTTGTTCCCGTGGCCATGGCCATGGCGAGCTACTTTCTTTCAACCAGCGACCGCATCGTGCCGCACACGCTGCCCATCTTCCTGATCGGTGTCTTTGTCTTTCAGCACAGGATCGGCTTGATCGGCCGCGGGCGCATGCTGGCCCTGATCGCGTTGATGCTGTGGGCCATGCACGGGCCCACCGGCTGGCTGGTCGCCGGGATTTCCGTGGCCACCGGCCTGGTGATCGCGTTCGTCTCCTTTCGCCATCGCATCGCCGACTTTCTGGGCGACGTCAGCTACTCCGTCTACCTGCTGCATCTGCCCATCGGCGTGAGCCTGATCGCCTGGCTCTCGCATCTCTTGCCCTTCTCCGGCTCATATCTTGGCGCGCTCGATCTTGCCGGGATGCTGGCTTCGGTCGCGGCGGCAGCGTTTCTCTATCGCTGGGTGGAGAAACCTTCGCAGGAGATGTCCTCGCGCGTGCGCTTCGTTCGCGATGACCATGGCAAGCTCGCGCTGGCTGCGGCTGCGGCAACCAAGTGAGGCGCCTCTCTTCCTTCTGCAATCGTCCCCTGTACCATTATTCCCTTGACATTCGCTCAAGTGTACACTATAGTTTAGTATACTATTACGGTATCGTGTGGCATGGCGTTGAGCACTAAAATTAAGATCTACCCCTGGGGCGCAAGGCGGGCGCTCGCGGGGATTTTTTTGTCTTTTGGGCGGTTGGCTGCACGGTTGCTCAAGTCGAAAAACATGGGAAGCAGCGGGCCGAAATCTGGAGAATTTGGGCCACCGACCGGCTGGTCACCAGGCGGTCGATTGGGGTTATCACCTTTGTTTGCAACAAAGGTGTCCTAGGGGGCGTGGGGGTGAGCACAAATCCGAGGGGTTCGCCTCAAGGGGTCTCGGGTGACGTGGGGTGGAGCGGGGTTGGAACGGAGGGAGGAGACAAGTTCAAGGACGGTTCAACCGGCGGTAAACCGTCGGTTGAATGGCAGCTAAGTCCTTTGTTTCATCGGTTGACACGGTTGCAACCGAGGAAGGGGGAGGGGCAGAAGAAAAGATCAGCAACGGCGCCCGCAAGATTTCCGCTCCTCTTCGGATGTTTGGAGTTAACTCCATTAGAATCCCAGTCGAGGACGGAGGGGGGCCCTAGATCCGGTGATCCGGAGATCACGTGACCGGAAAACAGGATCGGCAACGAGCCCGACCTGCGCGGCGAGCCGCCTGCAACAGAAGCAGAAGGCCGCAAACACGAGCACACCGTTGAAGCGTTTGGAAAGCAGCGACAGAAGTAAAGATAATGGAATGAAGATGGACAAGACCACAAATAATCCGCGCGCCGCTATAGCCCCGGCCAAGGCCCACGCCACCCAGGCGCAAACCCATCCGTGCTGGGTGGAAGTATCGTTGACGGCGTTGCGCCACAACTTCCGCACGGTTGTTTCGTTTGTGAAGCCGGAAGCGGCGGTGTGCGCGGTGGTCAAGAGCGACGCCTACGGCCACGGCGCCCAGGCCTGCGCGCTGGCGTTGCAGGAGGAAGGGGCCAAGTGGTTCGCCGTAAACACCGTCGAGGAAGGCGTGGCGCTGCGCGAAGGCGGCATCCGCGGACGCGTGCTCCTGCTGGCCGGCGTTTGGCGCGGCAATGAAGAAGCTATCGTCAAATATGAGCTGTCCCCCGCGATCTGGGACTGGAACCACATTGAGTTGCTGGAAAATGCGGCAGAAAAGCTGAAGGTGCAGCGCCGCATCGCCATTCATCTGAAAGTTAATACCGGGATGAACCGCGTGGGCGTGGATGTGAAGGACCTGCCGGCAATCTACGAAGCGCTGCGCTCGGCGCCGCATCTTCTGTTTGAGGGGATCTTCAGCCACTTTGCCTCGTCCGAAGTGGTGGACCTGCCGCAGGGCGATGAGCAGCTCGAGCGTTTTCAGCAGGCCATTGCCCAGGCCCAGAAAGCCGGGCTGACGCCGCTGCTCCGCCACATGGCCAACAGCGCAGCCATCGCCAGCCGCCCCAGGTCGTGGTTCAACATGGTGCGGCCGGGTCTGGCGCTCTACGGTTACTTCCTGCCCCTCAGGTCAGTCATCTCCGCGCAGCCGGACACGTCATTGGAGCTGCCAGTGAAACCGATCCTTTGCTGGAAGACCCGCGTGCTGCAGGTGCGGGAAGTCGCGGCCGGACAGCCGGTGGGCTACAGCGGCGCCTACGTGACCGAAGTTCCCACCAGAGTGGCAGTGCTGCCGGTGGGAGGGCGGGTGATCGTACGCAATGACTACGCCCGCATCATCGGCAACATCAGCATGAACCTGACCACGGTGGACGTTACCGGGATTCCCGGAGTCCAGGTGGGCGACGAAGTGATCATCATCGGGGAATCCGGGTCGCGCAAGATCACCGCCTGGGAGCACGCCAGCCTGGCTTCCACGATTCCGTACGAGATCCTGTGCAACATCTCCGGCCGGTTGCCGAGAAACTATGTGGAGTAGAGGCTATTCAGTGCATGTAAATACGATGTCGCCCCGCCGACGTGTCATCCCGAACCCTGAGCGGAGCGAATGGGTGAGGGATCGACTCTGCAACAGCCGAGCGGAAGCCGCTGAACCTGCAGCAGCGGAACCGATTCCTCCCCTTCGGCAAGCTCAGGGTCGGAATGACACGTCAGTAGGATCAGGCGTCGCGAAAGTGCCATGCTAGATTGAGGACTCTAATGCCCAGTCTCTATCAAAGATGGATGTACGCTTGGGAAACGCGGCTTACCACGCGCGACAACAACCGCGTGGTGCGTCCCCTGGAGTGGGGCATGGAGTGGGCCAAAAACTGGCCGCTGGTCAACGGCGATTGTCCCAATTCTGAAGCTCCCAATTCTGAAGCGGCGTACGAGGATTACTTGCACCAGCTGAACGACCGCATCGTGGCCTGCAGCGACGAGTTCTTTGCCTATACCAAGCCTTCGGATTTTCGGCTGGAGAAACGCAAGATCGAGCTTTTTCCCACCGGCAGCAACGCTTCAGAAAAAGTCCCCGAAGGCCACGGAACGTTCCTGCGTTTCACATCGGCGGTGCGCACGCCGCATCCGGAGAACAACCTGGTCAACGCCCGCTGGTTTCCCGCGGAAGGCCAGCGAGCGGCGATCGTGCTGCCCCACTGGAACGCCAACGGCATTGCTTACAATGCGCTGGGACCGGTGCTGAATCGCTTTGGCATCTCTATGCTGCGGCTGAGCAAGCCGTATCACGACATCCGCCGCCCGTCTGAAACTGTGCGCTCCGATTACGCCGTGTCGCCCAACATCTGCCGGACGATCGACGCCGCGCGACAAGCGATTGTGGACATACGCTCCTGCGCTGACTGGCTGGAGAGCCAGGGCAAGGAGAGTATCGGCCTGGTGGGCACCAGCTTGGGCTCCTGCTATGCGTTTCTGGCCGGCGCGCACGACGCGCGATTGAAGGTCAACGTCTTCAACCACGCTTCCACATATTTCGCCGATGTGGTGTGGACCGGGCAGTCCACCCGCCACGTGCGCGAAGGGTTGGAGCGCGGCGGACTCACTCAAGAGCGCCTGCGCCAAGCCTGGCTGTGCATCAGCCCGATGGCTTATTTCGACAAGTTCGCGCGCTTCCCGAAAAAGCTGTTGATGATCTATGGCAAGTACGATCTGACTTTTCTTCCCGAGTTTTCCCGGCAGGTTCGGGCCGAGTTCGAACGCCGTAACGCAGACCTGAAGACTGTGGTACTGCCCTGTGGCCACTACACCACCGGGGAGGCGCCGTTCAAGTACGTGGATGGATATCAGATGGTGAAGTTCTTGGTAAAGAGTCTGTAGGGAGCAGGCAGTGTGGAAAGATCGGGTGATCGGGTGATCGGGTGATCGCGCGTGATCGGGAGATCGGAAAACCGCTGGACACCCGTTCACTCGGGACGCGAGTAGTTGGCACTCACAAGAGCTTGAAAGCAGATCACCCGATCACCAGATCTCCCGATCACCCGATTTCACTTGTTCTTCCACACCGGTTTCCGTTTCTCAATCACCGCGCGCAGGCCTTCCTGCACGTCTTCCAGATTCATGAGCTCGTTGAGGTAGAGATTTTGCGAGGTCTTCATAGCTTCCTTCAACGGCCGGCCCATGGAGTTGCTGATCACGCGCTTGGTGACTTCCAGCACCGGGCCGCTGAACTCGGAGATGCGGTCCAGCAGCAATTCCACGTGCTTTCTGAGTTCGGATTCAGGCACCACCTTGTTGACGAACCCGAAGCGCAGCGCTTCTTCGGCGCTGAGGGCTTCGCCGGTCAGGATCAACTCGTAGGTCTTCTTGGGGCCGATGAGTTGCGGCAGCATGACCGCGGCAAAGGGCGGAAAGACGCCGAGTTTCACTTCCGGCTGAGCGAACTTGGCTTTGGGCGTGGCCAGCACCACGTCGGCAAAGCCCACCAGTTCCGAACCCGCGCCGATGGCGGGACCGTTCACCACCACCACCACGGGTTTGGAAATATCCACCATGGCCTGAAAGACGCGCGTGAAGGCCTCCAGCGTCTGGAACACTCGGTCGGGGCGCGAATCCTCGAGGGAGATGCCCGCGGAAAACGCCTGCTGCGAAGATTGCAGCAGAATGGCCTTGACGTCGGCGCGCCCGTTCAGACCTTCAATGGCTTCCGCCATCTCTTTCATCATCGGGACGATGAGCACGTTGTGGGGCGCATGACTCATGGTGAGTCGGGCGATGTAGTTGGCAATCTCAAATTGGATGTACTTCAGCGGCGTCGCCGCAACTCGTGTGTCGCCGGTGTCCGCATCGGGCATGGTCCGTGTGGCCATGTTCACCTCAAACTAGATTGGGGGAGGGTTGTGGGCTGATTATGCGACGGAATCCAGGTTCCGCACAAGCCAACAAATGACTTATGAGCACGCAAATGCATTCCCAAAGGGTCTTGACCCTCTGGATACCGGTGTTCCGCCCACACTGTCTTTTCTTGACAGGCTGCCTTGCACTGCCTACTTTCAAGCCGAGAAATCTCAAAAGGAGGATTCTCCCATGAAGTCAATCGCCAAGATGTTGGCACTAGCGGCAATTCTAGGACTGTTTAGCATCCCTGCGGCTGTGGCGACTGCAGCGGCTTCCGCGGAAGATCAATCCCACATGCAGCAAGCGCTGGATGCTTTGAGACAAGCCAAGCGCCATTTGGAGGAAGCCATTCCGGACAAAGGCGGACATCGTAGCGCCGCCATCAAAGCTGTGGACGAGGCTATCAAGCATACGCAAGAAGGGATCGAGTACGCGAACAAACACTAAAGCAACCGGCAGCCAGTATCCTGAACAGGCGCTACGGGCTCTCAGCTCGCAAGAGCGGCCCTCGGAGCAGCCTTTTCGATTCTTGCTGTTTTTCGTTTCCCGGCTCTCGTAGGATGGACATATGAAGATCGCATTGGGCGCGGATCACGCCGGTTACGAGCTCAAAGACAAGATAAAGCAGCACCTCCAGCAAAGAGGTATCCAGGTGCAGGACGAAGGAACGCGCTCGGGTGAATCGGTCGACTACCCGGACTACGCCCGGCTGGTGGCGCACGACGTGAGCCAGAGCCGCGCCGATTTAGGCGTCCTGGTGTGCGGCAGCGGGATCGGCATGGCGATGGCCGCCAATAAAGTTGCGGGCATTCGCGCCGCCAACGTCAGCACTGAGCATGAGGCGCAAATGAGCCGCGAGCACAACGATGCCAACGTGCTCGCGTTGGGCGCGCGCATTCTTAAAGAAGAGGACGCGCTGCGGATCGTGGACAAGTGGCTGGCTACCGCGTTTGCCGGCGGCCGGCATGAGCGCCGCGTCGAAAAGATCGCCGGGCTGGAGAAAGAGCAAGCGCAAACTCCCGTGCCGGCGGCCAGGAAGAGCTGATGCATTGCACCTGGAAAGAGGCGCGCGGCGAGTTCGAGATCAGCACCGATCCTGCGCGGATCGACGTTGACGCCGTGCACCGCTTCCTCACCGCTTCGTATTGGGCCAAGGGCATTCCGTTGGAAACGGTGCAGCGCTCGATTTCAAACTCGCTTTGCTTCGGGATTTATCGAGGAACCGAACAAGCGGGGTTCGCCCGCGTTATTACCGACCGCGCGACCCTCGCCTATCTTGCCGATGTCTTCGTGTTCGAACCATTTCGCGGACGCGGCCTCTCGAAATGGCTGATGCAGTGCATCCTGGCCCATCCCGAGTTGCAAGGGCTGCGCCGCTGGTCGCTGGTCACACGGGATGCGCACAAGCTCTACCAGCGCTTTGGCTTCCATGAACTGAAAGCGCCGGAGCGTTGGATGGAAAGGCATGCTCCGGAAATCTATGCGAAGAGTTGACGCTGGGGCGTTCAGAATGGACGAGGCATAAAATGCGACGGCAGCAAATTTGTCTGGTTTTGGGCTTGCTGATCCCGGTTGCGGGTTCGTTCGGTGGTCAACGTCGTCACCCGCCCAGCGGAACCGAGCTTCTGAAATCCACCCCGGTGTCCAGCATTGAGCCGGGGCTCCCAAATTTGCCATTCGACCGGTGGTTCGCCTATTTAGTACGGCCCTCACGGCCGGAGTATGAACGCAATGATTGCGGGGAGCGCAACGGCACGCCCGACGAACGAGGCAAGCAGTTTCCTGCGTGTGTGACAGTCACGGCAATAGTCGGGGCGCGCAAGATTGACCTTAGCTTCGTGGTGGGCACATACGTCGTGCCTGAGAATGGAAGCGATATGACCGCTAGCAAACCTTCCAAGGCAACATTTTTCCATGGATCAATTGGCCCGGGCGATCCGCGCATGAAATTTCCCACGCAAGTGATCAGAAAGCTGAGCGAAGTGGAGAAGCTTCTGCGTCCATAAACTCTGCACAAGCCGCCTTGAATGCTAGTAAGATTTTGGTATCTATGAACAACGCCTGGATGTCCCGCCCACTTTCGGAAACCGATCCTGAGATCGCCCGCGCCATTGCTAATGAGACGCGGCGCCAGCATGAAGGGCTGGAGCTGATCGCGTCAGAGAACTTTGTCAGCATGGCGGTGCTGCAGGCAGCCGGGTCGGTCTTTACCAACAAGTACGCGGAAGGATATCCGGGCAGGCGTTACTACGGCGGCTGCGAGTTTTCGGACGTTGTAGAAAACCTGGCGCGCGACCGCGCCAAGCAGCTCTTCGCGGCGGAGCACGCCAACGTCCAACCGCACTCCGGTTCGCAGGCCAATATGGCCGCTTACATGTCACTGCTTCAGCCGGGCGATCCCATCCTGGGACTGAACCTGGCCCACGGCGGCCACCTCACGCACGGCCATCCGCTGAACTTCTCCGGCAAAATGTACAAGATCATTCCTTATGGCGTGCGCAAAGACACGGAGACGATCGACTATGACGAATTGGAGCAGATTGCCGACCGCGAGCATCCCAAGTTGATCGTGGGCGGCGGAAGCGCGTACTCGCGCATCATCGACTTTGCCCGCATGCGCCGCATCGCCGACAAAGTCGGCGCCAAATACATGGTGGACATGGCCCACTTCGCCGGTCTGGTGGCGGGCGGCGTGCATCCCTCTCCGGTGCCGCACTGCCACGTGGTCACCACCACCACGCACAAGACGTTGCGCGGACCGCGCGCGGGCATGGTGCTGTGCACGCAGGAGTTTGCCGCCGCGCTGGACAAGGTCGTCTTCCCCGGCATCCAGGGTGGACCGCTGATGCACATTATCGCCGCCAAGGCTGTATGCTTCCACGAGGCGCTGCAGCCGTCCTTCAAAGGCTACGCTCGCCAGGTAGTGGCCAACGCCAGGGTCCTGGCGCAAAAAATCATGGACGAAGGCTTCCGCGTTGTTTCCGGCGGGACCGACACCCACCTCTTCTTGATGGATGTTTTTTCGAAAGGCATGCTGGGCAGCGAAGCCGAGGACGCGCTCGGCCAAGCGGGAATCACGGTCAATAAGAATGCGATTCCGTTCGATACCAATCCCCCGCTCAAGCCCAGCGGCATCCGCATTGGCACTCCGGCGCTCACCACGCGCGGCATGCAGGAAAAGGAAATGGCGCAAGTGGGCGCTTGGATCGCCGAGGCGCTCAACAATCGCAAAGACGAGCAGGCGCTCAGCCGCATCCGACGCAAGGTGTACGAGTTTGCGGAAGCCTTCCCGCTCTATCCGGAGTTGCGGGAGACGGTGGGCGTCGCGTGACAAGCAGGAGGATTTTATTGGGCCACGATTCGATACACGTTTCCGCCACCGTAATCTACCAGGTAGAGCTCGCCCGATTGGTCCTGTCCGAACGAGCTGATGGTCTTGCCGGTGGTTGCGACCAGAGTACGGGTAAACACATTGAGCGAAGTTTCCTGCAACACCCAAATCTTTCCGGTGCCGAGATCACCGAACACATACACTCCCTGCAAGGTTGGGATGCGCGAACCGTGATACACGTAGCCGCCGATCACCGCGTTGCCTTCCGAATGGCTGTATTCGGCAATCGGCAGCGTCAGCCCGGTCATATTGCATCCGGTGGGCGGATTGAAACAGTGCAATCCTTCCATGATGTTCCAGCCATAATTCCCGCCCTTCTGCACGATGTCGACCTCCTCAAACATGTCCTGGCCGACGTCGGCAAGAAACAGGCGTCCGCTGGCGCGATCAAACGAGAAGCGCCAGGGATTGCGGAACCCGAAGGCCCAAATCTCCGGCAATCCGCCTCCGGCGACAAAAGGGTTGTCAGGCGGAATTCGATATTGCAGTCCGGGACTGGTCGCGTTCACGTCAATGCGCATCAGCTTGCCCAGAAGGATCTGCGTATTCTGGCCGTGGCCGAAAGGATCCCCTGCGCTGCCGCCGTCGCCCAAGCCGAAGTAGAGCAATCCGTCGGGACCAAACGCGAGTTGGCCCGCCTTGTGGTTGTTAAAATTCCCGGCCTGATCGACGGTGAGCAGGATTCGCTCACTGGCCGGATCAACCGTACTTGCGTTCGCGGGCGAGGCCGTGTATTCGGCGATGACAGACTGAATCTGCCCGCTCAGCGAGCGCACATAGTTGACGTAAAACTTCCCGTTTTGCTGAAAGGCAGGATGAAACGTCACTCCCAGCAAGCCCATCTCGCCGCCGGTAACAACCTTGTTGCTGATATCGAGGAAAGGCTGCGCCAGAACCGCGCCATTCTGGATGATCCTGATTCTCCCGCCTTGCTCGACCACGAACAGCCGGTTGCTGCCGTCGTTCGGTTGTTCCAGGTCCAGTGGAGAACTCAAGCCGGACACCAGCAATTGCAGGCCAAGGTTGATCGGAACTGCAGAAGGAGAAGGGTCACTACCGGAACATCCGGCGGCGAGAAGCGATGCTGCCAGAATCACTGCGAAGCCCGCACGTGCCACACTTGCTTTTCCCATGACTGCACCTTACAAGAAGTCCGTTCCATGATATCGCCTGTCGCATTTGTGCGCGCGCTGGCAACAGGACACGGCCATCAGGACAACAAAGCCTTAGTCCCACTTCAGGAATCCCTGCGGATTTTGAAAAAGATCTGCTGCGACGATTTTCTTATCAAAGAAAACAATGAATTTGGAGCGCAGGCGCCCTCGCCTGCGTTCGAAGAGTTTGTCTCCAGCGCGGCCGGGGGCACCTCCACCCCAGCAAGCAAAAACCGGCTTGCCGGGGACCCCGGCGGCTGCGGTCCATGGGGTTTGGCGGAGGGCCCATTGCCTAGAGTCACACATTCCGAGCGCAGTGAGGATTCTGCTGGCAGGTGCATTGGTTTTCCGATGCCGGGTAGATTGATTGATCTGTTCGTTCAGAGCAGCATGCCGGTGCGGCTCCAGCGGGTGCGAGCTAAGAAATTTCCGGCGATGGAAGCATAGAAGGCTATCTGATGCGTGAAATCGTGATCGAGCCAGCGTGCCGTGGGCGCGTCATAGGACCAGTACACGAGCAGGGGTTCGCCAATCACGTTGCGCACGGGGACAAAGCCCCATTCGCGGCTGTCGCTGGAGTTGTCGCGGTTGTCTCCCATCACGAACAGGCTTCCTTGCGGGACCACGACGGAGCCCATCTCTTCATACGCCGAGTGCAGCGGGCCGCGGTGCACGGCGTACGGCTCGTCCTGCGGGTGGCCGTTGATGTAGAGCACGCCGCGGCGGATCTCTACGCGGTCGCCAGCCACGGCGGTCACACGCTTGAGGAAGGTCTCTTCCGGATTCCTGGGATAAAGGAAGACCACGATGTCGCCCCTATGAATGGTCTTCAACATGGGCAGACGCCAGTTGACGAATGGGATTTCCGGCCCGTAGAGCAGCTTGCTGAGAAAGAGGTGATCGCCCACCAGGATGGTTCCTTCCATGGATCCAGTTGGAACCACGGAAGCTTCGCCGACAAAAATCCGCAGCCCGAGCAGGACCGCGCCGACGGCGAGTAGCCGCCACGGTGACCGCCGCCAGAAAGGCCGAACCGGAAGCGGCCCAGCCGGTGGATGCGTGAGCGGCCCGGTAGCGAGATCGGGCGGCGCAGGCGTTTCCTTCGATGCAAGCGACAGCATGAGACGAAGCCGTGAGCTTCATTCTTGGCCGTCATCCCGCAGCCCACAATCAGGTAAACACCTGCTCTGGAAGGCGACGGTAGACGAATGAGGGTGGTGGTAATGCGGTGGCTGGCCGCGCTTGCTGATGGGGGCCCACGGTGGTCTGCTATGTGGTCTGCTATAATGGAGCCCTGTCATGACTACCGAGTCTGCGGCGGTTTCTTTGCGTTCGGGGAGTGGCTCAGCCTGGTAGAGCACCTGGTTCGGGACCAGGGGGTCGGAGGTTCAAATCCTCTCTCCCCGACCAATCAAATTGACTTTTCGGTTCAGCGGTTTGCGGACAAACCCATGTGACAGTTTAGAACTTTAGGCCTCCGCTTCAGTGACTGTTTTCCGATGGGCACGCACAGATAGCTTTGGGTAACTACCGGGCTGAGCAGGCAAACTGGATCGCTTTTTACGGTCCTCAGAAGAAAAATGAAATCAGTATTTTCCCGCCGACTTCAGAGCCGCCTGGATAGTTGCGAGCGACAGCAACAGGCTGAGGCGGGCATCCGCTAGCGGCACAGCGCCGTAACCCGCATACCAACCGGCTACCTTTTCGTTCTTGGCGTCGATAAGAAGGGCAACACCGCTCACTTCTGCGGCAGCCAGCAAACAGCGCCTTCCCGCAGCGAGCAGGAGCTGTCCGCCAAGCCCTTGCCCTTGTACCTTGCGATCGACAGCCAGGCGCGCCAGACGGAAAACCGGCACGTCATAACGTGCCAGCGCGCGCCGTACAATTTTCGGCGTCCGGGCGTATTCGACCGAGGCCGGGCTCAGGCTATAGAAACCAAGAATGGTGTTATTGTCGGCATCGCCGATGGCGAGGAAGGTTTTTGCACCGCCCAGATCGTGATTCTTGCGTGCATGGCGCTGCAGGAATTCGTTTAGCGCCGGCTCGCCGCAGTCGAAGGCTCCGCGATCATGTTTCTTGCTGATCGGCTCCTCATGCCATGCCGGGAGGCTCCCTCAGGACACTAGAGTCTTCCCCCAGGTTGACCAATCTTCCTCGAAATGTATCGTTGCGGCTTGATCGTCCAAGCTGGTAGGTTCTGTGCATGGCTTCGGTTTCCCTTGGCCCTATCCTGACTCCACACGGTCGTTTGTCGCTGGTCGAGGAGGAGGATGCGCCGGTTCTTGATCACGATCTGGCGCGACGTTGCCGGTGCGCTTTCGCGCGTGGGTCGGGCCATGGTTTGCTCCAGCTCGGCGCCGGCGAGGTGGGAGTCGCGCTTCCTCCTGTTTTTTCCTACTGGCGCGATTTCGGCGCGCGATATGTGACTGCCCTCTGCGCTCAACCGGCCAGTGGGGTCTCGCGGCAGAGCACCCAAGTGCCGCCTCCGCCCAACAGAGAATTGGAGCGGCTGGCTTTGGCCGCTCCTGCGATGACTGGCGCAGAGTATCTGACGGCAACGGTCCTCCATGCTCTCTGGGTGGAAATTGAAACAGCCCTCAGGCTGGAGTTGTCGGAATCGAAATGTGGTGTCCAGGAATTTCTCAAGCGCCGCAACTCAGCCTGGAACCTTGTCGGGCGCGTGCACTTCAATCTTGCCGAAAATCGCAGAGATGAGGAAGCGCCGTTCGCGTTTCTCGCAACCTACACGACCCGGTTGTCGGCTCACGCCAAGGCGCAGCATCTTCCTTTGGGTCAGGCGTTGCGCGAGTATGCTGGGGCAGCAAACAAGGACCGTCTGTTGTCTCTGCTTCTCCCCGTACAGCGAGCGGCGGAAAACTGCCCGTGGCTGAAAGAGATGGTGGATGCGGGCGAGATCTTTCATCCCTTGCGCTGGAAGCCGAATGAGGCCCTCCAGTTCCTCAGAGACATCCCACAATTGGAAAGCGCGGGTGTTGTCGCGCGGATGCCGGCGAACTGGCGGGCCAGCCGCCCTCCGCGGCCGCAAGTGACGGCTAAGGTTGGCGGCAACACGCCATCAGGCCTGGGAAAGGATGCGCTTCTCGATTTCCGCATGGAAGTTACGCTCGACGGCGAAGCCTTATCCCCCGCCGAGATTGGGGAATTGCTGGCTCAGTCCGCTGGGCTGGCACTGGTGCGGGGGCGCTGGGTGGAAGTCGACCGGAAGAGACTGAGCCGCATGATCGAGCAGTTCGGCCAAGTCGAGCGCGCTGCCGCCGAGAACGGCCTGAGCTTTGGAGAAGCAATGCGCATGTTGGCTGGCGCCGACGCGATCGGGAATGGAGCGGCCGCCACCGTCGATGGTGACTGGTCCCAAGTGGTCGCGGGTCCGTGGCTGGCCGAGACACTGAAAGGGCTTCGCCGTCCTGAAGGCCTGGCCAGCATCGATCCCGGTGCGGCGCTAAACGGGACACTGCGGGAGTATCAACAGGTGGGCGTGCGCTGGCTGTATTTGATTGCCAAACTGGGACTGGGCGCATGCCTGGCTGACGACATGGGGCTCGGCAAGACGATTCAAGTACTCTCGTTGCTGCTCGTGCTCAAGAGCCAGACGGATGGCGAACGCCAGCCGAGTCTGCTGGTTGCGCCCGCTTCTCTGCTCGCCAACTGGGCCTTAGAACTGGAGCGCTTTGCGCCCAGTTTGAAGGCGCTCATCGCCCACCCGTCCGCGATGGCCGCGGCCGATTTGCGGACGCTTGCGCCTGACCGTCTGCGGGAACTGGACTTGGTGATTACGAGCTACGGATCGTTGCTTCGCTTCCCATGGATTAGCGACGCATCATGGCAACTGGTGGTGCTGGACGAAGCGCAGGCTATTAAGAACCCGGAGGCCAAGCAGACTCGCACCGCGAAAAAGCTCAAGGCGCGATCGAGATTTGCCCTTACAGGCACCCCCATCGAGAACCGGCTGGGAGATTTGTGGTCCATTTTCGACTTTATTAATCCGGGGCTCCTCGGGCCGGCCAAGGAGTTCACGAACTTCACCAGGTGGCTCGCGGAGCGGCCCCACAATCCATATGGCGCTTTGCGCGAACTCGTGCGACCCTACATCTTGCGAAGGTTGAAGACCGACAAGACGGTGATTGCCGATCTGCCGGATAAAACCGAGCTCAAGGCTTTCTGCCAGCTCAGCCCAAAACAGGCGGCGCTCTATCGGGAGGCGGTCAGAGAATTGAGAGAGCTGCTTGAAGAAACCGAGGGTATTCAGAGAAAGGGTCTCATACTGTCGTTCCTCATGCGGTTCAAGCAGATCTGTAACCACCCGTCCCAATGGCTGGGGGATGGCGCGTGGAACGAGGAAGACAGCGGCAAGTGGGCGCGCTTACGGGACATCGCCGAGGTGATTGCCGCCAAACAAGAGAAAGTGCTCGTTTTCACTCAGTTTCGCGAAGTTACCGCTCCCCTGGCGGCGTTCCGCGGATCGGTCTTCGGCCGTCCGGGTCTGATTCTTCACGGAGAGACGGAGGTAAAGAAACGCAAGGATCTGGTGCGCCGGTTCCAGGAAGACGTGCTTTCTCTCAAAGCGGGTGGCGCAGGGCTGAACCTTACGGCCGCCTCCCACGTCGTGCATTTCGACCGCTGGTGGAATCCGGCGGTTGAGAATCAGGCCACGGACCGTGCTTTTCGCATTGGACAGAACAAGAACGTACTGGTGCACAAGTTCGTGTGCCGGGGGACGATCGAAGATAAAATCGACCACATGATCGAATCGAAGCAGCAGCTTTCCACGGATCTGCTCGAAGGCGGCGCGGGCCTGCTCTTGACCGAATTGAAAGACGAGCAGCTGCTCAAGCTGGTTGCGCTCGATCTTAACCAAGCGCTTAAGGAGGCCTGATCCATGTACGGCTGGGGGTGGAGACCCTATGTTTCAGCGGCGGAGCGACGGCTGCAGGGGTTGCGCAAAATCGGGCAGCTTCGCAAAAAGGGGCATGCTGTTTCGCCGGTCGTGATCTCAGGGCGAGCCATCGCCAAAACGTTCTGGGGCAAAGCCTGGTGCGATAACCTCGAACGCTACAGTGATTTTGCTAACCGTCTTCCGCGCGGGCGCACCTATGCGCGTAACGGTTCGGTCATCGACTTGCAAATGGTTTCGGGCAAAATCAAGGCTCTGGTCAGCGGCTCGAACATCTACAGCGTGACCGTGAAAGTTGCTCCGGTCACGAAGGCGCGCTGGAAATCCATCTGCAAGGATTGCGCTGGAGCGATTGACTCTTTGGTCGAGCTCCTGCAGGGGCGTTTCTCCCAAGGCGTCATGGAACGCATCTGCAAGCAGAAGACCGGCCTGTTCCCTTCGCCAAGCGAAATCGAGCTTTCATGCAGTTGCCCGGACTGGGCCGATATGTGCAAACATGTCGCGGCGGTCCTTTATGGCGTAGGTGCGCGCCTCGACCAGCAGCCCGAACTTCTCTTCAGACTTCATGAGATTGACGAAAAGGAGTTGATCGCCAAGGCAGGCGATGCGCTTCCGCTCGTGAAGAAAGGCCCGGCGGCGGACAAGGTCCTCGGCGGCGAAGACCTCTCCAAACTCTTTGGATTGGATATGGCTCCGAGCGCGGCCGCCAGTGCCGAGTTATTCGGCAAGCTGGCCGCAAGAAAATCGAAACCGGCGAAGGCAATCGCCGCAAAGGCGGCAGCGGTAAGTCGGACAAAAGAAAAAGGGCCGCTCGGGCGGCATAGAAGTACCGTCGTGCACGCTTGCCGGCCCCGGGACTGACGCCGGCAAAGACGCTGCCCGGAGTGCGAGACACGAACCATGAATGGAAAAAAACGAGAGCAGAAGATGAAAGCGTGGGATGATGCGCGAAAGCGTCACCACTTGTCTCACGTCCAAGCGCAGTTGGCCCGTGAACTGGGAATGAATCCAGCGAAACTGGGCAAAATTGACAATCACAAGCAGGAACCATGGAAGTTGCCTTTGCCGCAATTCATCGAAGAACTCTATTTTAAGCGGTTCGGCAGAACCGTTCCCGTATCGGCGTGTCCCACAAGGAGTGATGCGCCCCGGTTTCACTGTCAGGCGAGGAGAAAAGTTCTAAAATCGTCCGCTAGGACCGACCAATCTTTTCAATGAGTTACACGCGATTTATGTTTCTGCCTTCGGAGAGCATCCGCCTCTGCTGTAATGATATGCGGTCCGCGATATTGGCTTCCACTGAATGTCAGGCAGAGTGCATCGTGAACTACACAGCAAGGAAAGCCCTGGCTGGCCGACCGCCAGTTTTCTTCAACGGAACCTGTTTATTAGGCGCAGCAAAAGAACGTGTCCCGAAGTTTTTCAAGCGTTGAAGGAGTAAGCCCTAAGCGCGAATCTCTCCGCCGGCGGCCATCGGCTGCTCGGGCTGGGTTGGCTTTCGCAGAGCGTCGGCAAAGATCTGGGGGAGCGGAGAGAAGTAGCGACGATAGCAATAAAAGACCCCCCACATGAGCGGCAATATGCTGAGCGGCACTTGCCATCCCACTCGGGATGCGAGTGTAAGCGCCACGCCGGCGACTCCGGCGCTGGCTAGGAAGTAGGGGAAGGAGAGCTGGAAAAGTTCCAGCCAGGTATGAGGAATGCTCTTACCTTCGGTCAGGAACATGACAATCGCTACGGCGACGGTATTTACCAGGAAGAACCCGGCGGCCGCAATCCCCAGGCGCAACGAAGGCGAGGAAGCGACCTTTACCACCGCCGCGGATCCGTAGATCAAGTGCGTGGTTCCAACCGCCAGAGCCATAACGCCGAAGTTGAAGGCTGCTTGCACCGGATTGAATTTCTTCCTGGTCCGTGGCAGGTACTGCATCAGGTTGGAGAGGCAACCCACGATCAACGCTTCAATCAGGCTCATCTCGGCCACGGCAACCAGAATGAAAGGCAGGTTCACTGACATGCTGCCGGTCAGGCCGGGCAGCTTTACCTTCAACCTTGCGGCCAGGCATGTCACCAGCAGGAATGCGACAAAAGGCGTGGCATAGCTCGCACTTGCGCTGACGATGGCGCTCCCCAGTACGCATAGCCCCAGGACGATGACCAGCGCAATGAAAGCCCGTGCTGAAAGCGAAAGCTTCATTTTAGTTCTCGCCGTCTTCTCCAAAGGACAGGCCATCGATGCTACCGTCGATGCCGTCGCCGCCCCAGACGATGGAGTTCGCCCAGATGATGCTGTTTGCCGCAACACTTGAGTCGCCCCAAACAACGGAGTTGCCCCAGATGACGGAGTTGGCGTCAACCGCCTGACCGCCCCAAACAATGGAGTCTCCCCAAACAATGGAATTTCCCCAGACGATACTATTGCCGTAACTGATCGACGGGCTGTTGCTCAGCGTAGCCCGCCTGGTCGTCGGGTCGAAATTTGCAGTTGGCGAAGTTGCGCCGCCGGCGGCGACGTCGGTGTTACCCAGAGCAGCATCAGCGTCGAGATACCCGGCGCCGACGGTGAAGATGTCATACTGCGAAAAATATCCGTTTCCGAACCAGTCATACCCCCAGCTGTTCGTGCGATAGCCTTTCCACGCTGTCTTCATCAAACGTGCTTTGATGGTGTCCGGCGTAAGCGTGGGGTCTTGCTGGATCATCAAGGCGGCTGTTCCCGCAACCACCGGCGTGGCCATGCTAGTGCCGCTCAATTGAAAATACTGTCCACCGGCGCTGGTCGCACAGGCGCCGGTATCGCATGCAGGCAGCGGAAGAACATTCAGGCTGGAGTAAGTCGTCGCCAGATAGCTGCCGGGAGACTGCAACGAAATAATACGATTACCCGGCGCCACCAGGTCCGGCTTGACGACGTGGTCAATCAATGTGGGCCCTTTGGAGCTGAAGCTGGCGATATTATCGTCAAGCCGATCAGGGGTGCCGTTGGTCTTGGTTGCGCCCACCGTGATCACGTTGGGATCGTTGCCCGGAGCTCCAACAGTCCCGTACCCATTGGTTCCCATGCTGTAGTGCCGGCCCTTGTTGCCCGCGGCCACCACAACGACAATTCCTGCCTGCCACGCTGTCTCCACGGCCTGACAAAGCGGATCCTGCGCGTAGGACTCGTACACGGACCGGCCCAGAGACAGATTGATCACGCGAATGTTGTAGGCGCTCTGGAGCTGGACGGCGCGCTGGATCGCTGCGATCACCTGGCTGTCCGCGCCCGCCCCGTTTCCATCGAGCACGCGCAGGTTGATGATGTTGGCATTGGGAGCAAGTCCGGTAAATTGCCGCGAATACCCGCTCACGGAATCTTGCCCGTTGCCGGCGATGATGCCGGCCACGTGGGTACCGTGACCAAAAGCGTCATTGGTGCTGGGATCGCCGGGCACGAAACTCTCGGCGTACACGATGCGCGATGCGCTCTGATCCGCGGTCTGCAGATCATCGTGGCTGTACACCCCACTGTCAATGACCGCAATTCCAATCCCGGTTCCGTCGAGCGCGAACTGCCGCCGCGCGACATCGGCCATTACCGCGGGAATCGCATCATCGAACGCCACCTGGTTGGGGCGGTCCGGGCTTACGTAGGCCACATCCGGATGGTTCTCCAGCCAGACCATCATGCTCGCCGGAATGCGGTAAGCCGCTCCCTTGATCTGCCGGAGAGAGAATTTGAGCTGGCCTCCGTGCGCAGCCATCTCTTGGAAGTGATGCGCCTGGGGCGTCTGGTTGAACTGGATGATCACATCCACGGTGCCATCAGAATTTTGAGGAAAGTTCGCCAGATCGGAAGCAATCTTGCCATGGCTGCCGGCGGAGGCGGTCGTTGTCCCGAGCGCAAGAACGGCTACCAGGACTAACCCACGCGCGAACAAGCGCCAGCCGCAGCCGGCATTTGTTTTCTTGCTGAGTGGTGGTTTGTTGAGTGTCATTCTCCTACTCCCTGAACGGCTTGATTGGGGTCACTTGCCGTGCCGGGGTCGCATTTGTTCTCACGAGCCCCAAACTGCTGAGGCAAGGCCGCTTACCGCATGCCTCATGAGGTGCGAGCTCAGGATGATTCCTGCAGCCACAGCCAAGCCAAAGACCACGCAGATTGCTTTCGATCTGAGAGACATAGTTGTTTCACCCCGTTACCCCTATGTAAGCAATCGCCGGGCCAGAGCTGTTATTTGTGTAAGTTACTGATATTAAATTGGTTACTTAGAAACGGGGGCTTCGGTTGGAGCGACAGGTTGTCGGACGGGGAACGGGCCATTTCCAAATTAAGTACAGTCGAGTCAATGACTTACATAGAATCCGGCCCATGTGACATTCCGTCGCAGGGCTCCGCCAGGAGAAATCGTGGCTATTCAAGCGAGTCATTCTTTCAAGTCTCTATAAATCAGTGAGATACACGGCAAGGTAAGCCGGCTTCACTGCCAGGCCTGGGCAAGAAAAGGCCACGCCAACCCCGGCGTGGTTTCAGTCCACCACTACGGCAGGCTCGGTTGAGGCCGGCTGGGTATCAATCCGCGTGGGTGACGGAATTACTGGGAGAGCCGCTACCAGCTTCTGCGTGAACGGATGGTTGGGAGTCAGGAAGATATCCTGCGGCGTATTACACTCCACAATTTCGCCACCGTCGAGCAGCGCGATGCGATGACACAGCGTGTAAACCGAGGGCAGGTCGTGGGAGATAAAGAGAATGCTCATGCCTAGCCGGCGATTCAGTTCCGCAAATAGGGCCAGGATCTCAGACTGGGTGACGGCATCGAGTGCGGAGGTAGGCTCGTCGGCAATGAGCAGCAGCGGACGATGCAGGATCGCCATGGCAATCAGTACGCGCTGGGCCTGACCGACACTGATCTCCGAAGGGTAGCGTCGCAAGAACTCTTCTGTGGCGGGCAGGCTGACTTCGTCCAAAGCGCACAACAGCGCTTGCCGGGATTCTTCGCGGCCGCCGCGGCCGTGGAGTTTCCAAGCTTCCAAAAGCTGAGTCCCGATCCTTAGCGCCGGGTTCAACGCCGACATGGCGCTTTGCGGCACCAAGGCGATCTCTTTCCCCCGCAGCTTGAGCCAGTCCGGTTCTCTTAAGGTGAGCAGGTCGCGGCCGTTCCACAGGATTGAGCCGGCGGCTTTCCCGCCCTTCATATTCAGCAGTCCCAGGATGGCAAGCGCCAGCGAGCTCTTGCCGCAACCACTGTGCCCCACCAGACCCAGGACTTCTCCGGCCTTCAGGTCCAGACGGAGTCCACGCAGCACGGGCGCCTTGTCGCCGTAGGTAACCGTAAGATGAACCGAGAGAAGATCCATGGCGTTTTTAATGGGCCAGGGCCAGTTCCTCTATGTTCCAGTAAGCTTGGGGACGGAAGACGCTCGGTTGAGCGTTCTTAACATTCGGGCTGATTGCTACAAGAGCGTCACTGTTGACGAGAAAGATAAAAGGCTCCTGCTCCCAGGCGATCTTTTGAACTTTGTCCCAGTATTGCTTTCGTGCATGCTGGTGTGTGGAGGAAGCCTCCGCGCGCAGGAGTTGGTCAATCTCGGCTTCCCAGGCGGTGGCTGGCGACTTCTGCTTTGGATTCCATTGATGCTCGTCGCCACTGCTTTGCCACGCCGTGCGCAGGGAACTCGGATCCAAGTCCGCGTTGACATTGCCCAGCAGGCAGGCTTCGTAGTTGTAGGTCTGGGTGATGCGTTCGAGAAGCGAATTGAAATCCAGCGTGACCACGTTGACCTTTATCCCGATCTTCTTCAGGTCCTGCTGGACCATGGTGGCCATTCCTTCGCGCGATCGGTTGCCGGCATTGGTGATGATGGAAAACTCCACGAGATTCCCGCTTTTGTCGCGCAGCGTGCCATTGTCCAGTCGGAAACCATCCTGCCGTAGCCGGCGCAACGCGTTGTCCGGGTCGTAAGGATGCGGCTTCAAACTTGAGTTGAACCAGAGCAAGTTGCTGGGCGGCAGGAAGCCGATGGCGGCATGCGCGTGGCCGTGATAAATCACCCGCGCCAGGTCATCGCGATTGATCGCCTCCGAAACTGCGCGGCGGAACGCCGTGGATGTAAACCACGCCAACTTGTCGTACACCGCCGGAGAAACCGCGTTGATCAGGTGAATCTCGCCCCGCTCAAACCTAAGTGCCTCCATGTCGCGATTCTGCTCGATGTCCAGCCGGACGGAGTCAACGTACGGGAGCTGGCGCCCGTTTGAGTCTTTCTTCCAGTAAAAAGGATTGCGCTTGAGCAGGATATACGAGCCTGATTTATGTTCCGATACAAAGAAGGGACCCAGGGCCGCCATCTCCTTCAGCGGAGATTTGGGAGAAATAATCGCGACGGTGTCAAAGAGATTGACCAGGTTCGCTACCGGCGCCGGGAAAATGATCTCAACGGCTGTGGGCGAAATCACGCGGGTTGTGACGGCACCTTGACCGGAGCGGAAAGCATCGCCGGTGCTCGAGTGCAGGGCCGGGTCCATGAGCCGCTGCATGGTGTAGGCGACATCGTCGGCAGAAAAAGGAGTGCCGTCAGAGTAATGCAGGCGGTCGCGAAGCGTGAAGCGAATCTTTTTGCCGCCGTTCGAGACCTTCCATTCAGTAGCCAGCTCTGGCTGAGCTTTCTGCGTGATGCGATTCACCCGCGCCAGCACCCCACCCGTCAGATAGCGCACGGTTTCCGACGCTTCATCGTTGACCTGCAGAGGATTGAATGTCTTGGGCTCCGAGCGCAGGCAAAACCGCAACTCTCCGCCGGTCTGGGCGGTTAGGATAGAACCGCCCGCGAGCAGTGCCGTGCACATCAACATCCAGCGCTTCATGCGCGCACCTCTTGTTTGTTGAGCAGCACCTGGAAGGAACTGACTACCACTATAAGTACAAGAATCGGCAGGAATCGCCAAGGTTCCGGACGTAACGTGACCAGGCTCTGCATTTCCCGCAAGAGGCTGCCCAGGGACGGCAAAGGCTCGGTCACGCCCAGGCCGAGCGCGCCCAGGTTGGCTTCCGCGATGATAAAGACAGGAACTGAAATCCAGAACTGCGCCAGCAGTGTGCCGCGAAGGTTCGGCAGCAGATGCAGACGCACGAGCTTGAAGCCGGAGAAGCCCGCGGCGCGCGCCGTCCAGACGAACTCGGACTGCATCAGATTTTTTGCGCCGGCGCAGACCACGCGGGCTGAAGCCGCCCATCCCAGCAGTCCCAGCAGGAGGAAAGTGACCGTGGCGGACGCCTCGGGCGCAATGTTCAACGGCAGTGCGGCGCGGACGGTAATCAGCAGGAAGAGCCAGGGGACGGACAAGAACAGATCCGCCAGAAACATGCAGCCGCGCTCCGTCCAGCCTCCAAAGCACCCCGCAATTCCGCCCAGCAGGCCCGCCAGGGCGGTGGCGAGCAGCGCGGCCAGAGGCGCAAGCACTAGCGAGACGCGCATCCCGTACAGCAGACGGGCCAGACGATCGCGGCCCAGTTCGTCAGTGCCAAGCGGGTGATGAAGGGATGGGGCCGCGTCCGGCGCCTCACGAAACTGATGCTCGTAGCCCGCGGGCGCGATCCAGCGCGCGCCGAGCGCGGACAGACCGGCGGCCAGCAACACGGCAACGGCCGCGATGCGCAAAGCTTTCACGCGGGACTCCGAGTGAAGCCGCGCCGAGCCGTGTCGGAAAGCGTGGTGGCGCATACGGTCAGGAAAGTTACCACGACGGTGAGGTTCACCAGCACGGGCAAGTCGCGGGATTGGGCCGCCTGCCAGGCGAGCTGTCCAATCCCCGGCACATCGCAGATCACCTCAATCGGCAACAGCACGCCAATCGCGATGCTCATGGAAACACCCAGCAACGCGAACCACTGCGGCAGAGATGCCGGCGCCACGTGCCAAACCAGGATTCGCCAACGGCCCGCCCCTTTGGCGCGCGCCATCAAAACGTGCGGCTGCTCGTAGCCCTGGCCCAGCAAGTTTGCGGAATAGCGGTAGATTTTCGGGAACAACAGAAGCGCGGCAGCCGCGAACGGAGGCAGCCGCAGCAGAACGAAAATCAGCGCCAGCGCGGCTGCCGGCGTGGAGATGAAAATTCCGCTCAGACTCTCGCTCAGAAGGTGGAAAGAACGCGAGGTCAAGGTTTGCGAAGCAACGGCGAGCGCGAGTCCGAGAAGCCAGGCGAAGAGCAGAGCGAGACCCAGGCTGCGCGCGGTGACCGGGAGACGTTCGCGCAGCAGTTGGCGCACGGGCTGGTTCAACGACTGGGACTTTCCCAAATCGCCCCGGACCAGCGAACTCAGATAATGAACGTAGAAGTGAGGAATATTGGATTCAGCCAGGTGCGCCTGGCGGATCGCCTGGATGCTTTGCGAGGACAAGCCGGTATTCAGTTCTTGTTCATCGGCGGAGAACCCGGGAGCAGCACGTATGAGCACCGCTCCGATCAAGCTGGCCATCAGCATAACCGCCAGCAGCCGGGCCATGCTTGCAACAACAAACCGGGCCATCAGGTCACCATCTTGCCGGGGATCAATGCGCTCTGGACGCTGGTGAACCGGCCGAGCGGATGGAGGTTGCGGTGTTCCTGTTTCTGCAGGTACATGCGGCGGTCGGCTTCAGCCAGGAGCTTCTCCGCGTCCGCGCCATCCTGTGGATAGATAGCGCAGCCCACGCTGAGCGAGAGCCAGTCCTCGCCGGTGACTTCACGTCCCGCGACCCGGGCGAGCTCGCTCAGGCAAATGCCCCGGGCTTCAGCGGCCGAAGTGCTCAACCCCGGCGCCACTATGACAAACTCGTCACCTCCCATGCGGGCAATGTAGTCATACTCCCGGCAGGAGCCTTGCAGAGTTTTGGCGAGCTGCTTTAGCAGCCGGTTGCCTTCGATGTGTCCGAAAGAATCATTGATTCGCTTGAAGCCGTCGAGGTCACAGACCATCACCGTGAGCGCCGAGTCAAGGCGTTTGCACCGCGCCAGTTCGCGGTCGAGGTGAAGGAACAGAGAGCGGGCGTTCGGCAGTTCCGTAAGATAGTCCGTAGTGGCGGAGTTCTCGGCGGCGCGGAAGGCAAGGGCGTTCTCCAGTGAAAGCGCAACCTTGGAGCTGATGGCTCCCAGGATTCGCAGATGGTCGGAAATGTAAGTATCAGGTTGGGAGTGATAGAGCGTGAGCACGCCCACAACGCCTTGCAATCCTTCCAAGGGTACGGCGATGGCGGAGCGCAATAGGGTAAACCTGCCGGGATCGGACACGTCACCGGTCTCAACCGCAGGGTCGCCGTTGACGATGGGCTTGCGATTGTAAGCGACCCACCCAGACAGCCCCGCTCCTAAGGGAATGCGCAGCGAAGCGAAGAAGCGGAAGTTGTCACCGCTCACAAACTCGGGCACCAGTTCACCATCGCGCAGAATATAAGCGGCAATCGCGTCATACGGGACCAGCCGCTTCAAGCGGACGCTCAGCACCGAAAGTGTCTCGCTGAGGCTGAGCGAAGTTCCCAGCTCGTGGCTCAGTTCAAACAGCGTCTGGGCCTCCTGTCTCGCGGCTGCAATGGAAGCCAGAAACGTGGTTTGGCTGACCCCTTCGGATTCCTTGCGCACCGCAAAACCGTTGGCCGGCCCGGCGCCTCTCTCCACCTTGAAGTCGGTTGATAGCTTCTGGCGGTCAACCTTGCCGGACTGGGCGCGAACCAGCTCTTCCAGCTGCGTGTATTGTTGTTGAAGGATCGCAACGACCTGTGGATCGTAGGCTTTCCCCGCTTGCGCGGCAACCCTCCTCATGGCTTCGTCCAGAGGGACAGCTTTGCGGTACACGCGATCCGAAACTAGAGCGTCCAGGCAGTCCACTGCAGAAAGGATCCTTGCCCCAATAGGAATGTCTTCCCCTTTCAATCCGTCAGGATAGCCTGTGCCGTCCCAGCGCTCGTGGTGCGAGCGCACGATCGGGGCCACGGGATAAGGAAACTGCACGCGTTCCAGAATCTCTGCTCCCACGATTGGGTGGATCTTCATTTTTTCGAATTCTTCGGGAGTAAGCTTGGCTGGCTTAGAGATGATGTGCTCCGGAACGGCAAGCTTCCCTATGTCATGGAGCAGGGCCGCAGCCCGGAGGGCCTCGAGCTCCTGCACCGGGAGCTTGAGGATCTTGGCCACTTCCACGGCATAGACCCTTACCCGTTCCAGATGGTCATGCGTGCTCTGGTCTTTTGCCTCAATGGCCAAGGCCAGCGCCTCGATCGTGCGCAGGTGCAGAGCCGCCACCTCCGCCACATGTTGCTTCTCGTTTTGCAGCTTTCCCAAATAGAGGCGGTAGGAGCGATAGATCACAAACATCGCCGGCAGGGCCAATAAGGTCGCTTGCCAGCCGACTTTTTGATTGATCCAACCCACCATGCCAGCGACCGCTGCCCCCACCAGATAGTAGGGGAAAGACCAGAAGTAGCAGTCCTTCCAGATTTTCCGGATGCTCTTGTTTTCGGTGAGCGAAATGATCGTGGCTACCGGCAGCGTGTTGGCCAGAAAGTACACGCAAGCCGAGAGCACCAGCAACAGGGAAAGAGCACCATGGAAGAGCGGTTGCAAAGGCCCGTGATAAGTAAAGTACGCCAGCCAGATCGCAACCGCCGCGCTGGCAACGTTAAAAAGAACCTGCTCCAGCTTGGGCCACCGGCGGCGCCCGAAGCATTGGGCCAGTATCGCGGCGCATCCCAGGATAAGGGTTTCACTGAAGTTCAACTCCGCAATGCCGATAACGATGAACAGGAAGTTTACCGACATGGTGCCCGTTACTTCCGGCACACCTACCTTCAAACGCGAAGCTATGATTGCAGTCAGAAGATAAGCTACGAACTTTGGTCCGTCATCCAACTTGTAAGTACGAGCGCCGTCAATGGCGACGATAAGGCCCAGCAGGCAGACCAGAATCAGAAACAGTCGAGCCTGTCTCGACATACTCCAATGCCTCCCCTGTTGCATTACTTAACCGCAACTGGCGGTCCATTCAACCTGCATCTGGAGTAGAGCGTCGAATGGTTTTAGTTTCAGCAATTTGGCAGTACATCATTGAGAATCTCTAATCAGTGGAACGGCCTGACCTGCGACAAAGTGTCACTTGCCGGATGCTAGCCTGTCACAGGTAAAAGCAAAGAGGAAAGCCACGTTTGAAGTGTCGCTCAAGTGTTTGGAGAGCATCTGGGCAGCCCTGGCGAGCGATGCCAACCCGCGGTCCGCCCCTTGTCAGCCGACAAAAAGACCCCCCTTGATCTTCGTGAGTTGACAAGAGCTCGGCTGGAGTGCCGGAGGCGCTGTGTGGCGCCTCCGGCGTTTCCGGAAAATGGGTATTGCTCAGGCGGCTTTCTTGACGTCTCTGGGCAAGCGTTCGAGGTCGACCTGCTGACGCCGAACCGTATCACGTACCGTTTCCACGTGATCCGATCCTTCTTTGCGGATCACTACCTCTTCGGCCACGCGGGCGATTTTGTTGACCACCGCCTGCTCCGCAGTTTCAGTGATTTCGATTGTCTTATCCGTCCAATCAACATCTCTGATGAGCGCAGGATCTGAGATCGCCCGCCGCACCATCTCCGCGTGTTCTTCGTGCAACGTGACTTGCGATTCCACCGGCTTCTCGGTCACGAAGCGGCGAATGCGGGCGCGCCCGGTCTCGACCTGGCGTTTGCCCACGTCGAGCTGCTCCTCAGCCAAGCGAAGCACCTCTTCTTTGCCTACTGTCTTGCTCGTCACGGTAGGCGATGTAGCGGTAGTTTTCGTGGCCGGCGGTACGCTGACACCGAGACTCGACGCCCGCTCGTTCACGTCCACCGGGTTATGAACATCCAGAATCTTCATGGCGCGGGTGACGTCGGAGTCAGGCAGACGGAGCGTCAATACCGCGCCCCCGGCCTCGATGGTGCGGCCATAGACGGCGCTCTCGTGGTCCCCGACGTTACGGCCGAAGAGCCGGCGCCACAGGCCCGCTTCGTGGACCTCGGCATCAGTGAGCGAATCGCGATTCAGTAAGCTGATATCGCCAGAGGAAAACCCGGAAGCCTCGAGAGCGCGTACAGCTTCTTTCGCTTTTCCCGCTTTGTCATATACGGCGACGATTTTTTCGTAAGCCATCATTTCTCCTTCCTAGCTGTTTGCTGTTCGACTCCTGCCGCCGGCTGTTCGCCGGAAGCGTGTTCTTGTGCCGGGAGACGCGTGATGACAGCCTGTTGCTTGCGGACCTTCACGCGCTCCTGATGACTTTCCATTTCTCGCACGCGCCGGACGCGAATCTCTTCTTTCAACACCAGCCTCCGTTCAATGACCAGAACCTCCTCTAACACGGGAATAATGATCGTGTCTCCTTCCTCACGTACCGCTGGCGCATCTTCCAAAGGTTGGTCCATCGGCGTTCGTTCAATCTCGACGTGCTCGCGCGCGAGGAGCTCTTCCACCACGTTTTCCTGCTGGCGAGTCATGATGGAAATCTGCGTGCGGCCCGTCACCGTTTGCCGTCTCGCCACCGAAATCTCTTCAGCGTGGAGGGGGACAACGATCTGGCCGTCATCTTCAAGCATCATCGGTTCGCTGGTCATGAGGAATTAACTCCGCCGAACAACTCAAGGTGTTCGTTCAATGATTAGCTTCCTATGCGTAATCGCGATCGCAGCCAGGGAGTTTTGATGTCCTTGTGAGAATTCTGTCTGAGGCGGGCCGCGCCGACAATCCGCAAATACCCTGTGAGGGAGGGGGCGGAAAAAGTACGGAGGCTCGTGCGTAGCCGCCGCCCCGAGAAAAGTAGCGGGACAGCAAGTCTGCATTTGAGACACGGGGCCAGTTCCGGCGGGAACGATGATAATCGGAGCGTGACAAGGGCAACAGCATGACGTCGCATCCGCATCCTCACTTACAAAGCCCACCCATCCATCGGCAAAGTCAGGAGGTCCTATGGCAGTTTCTCAATACCTAAGACCCGGGAGTCTGCTCGATGCTGTGAAGAGTCAGTTCACGCCCGACGTGATTCGTAGTGCGAGCACAATGGTCGG
>WNFJ01199147.1_pt1 | contig 27928 bp, 23 predicted proteins | sample 5400461 | NCBI WGS metagenome assembly WNFJ01 (sample SAMN13153349, study PRJNA577476) | soil metagenome | isolation source: 115 cm saprolite on Douglas fir-dominated hillslope | place: USA:California | collected 2013-09-17
TTCCGGAACAAGCGGAACTTCCAGATCGCCATCTATTTCCATTGCGGCCGTCTGGATCTGGTGCCATGATGATACCCACTAAGAAGCCGGAAGAGCCAACTAAATGCGGCCACGCGCTGAAACCAGAGGCCTTGATATCCACGGGAACTGGATAGAGATCGAACAACGCAAACAGCTTTTGTTTATCCACTTTTGCAGGCACCAGCGTATTCGACTCGCTGACGAACATCGTCTCACTGATCTTAGTGATCGGGACCCCGACCGTAAAATCGATACGGTAGAGACCCTCGTTGTCAAAGGTGTGCGCTTCGAGCTTCGGCGGATCGGCGGGTTTGGTAGCGCTAGTGGAATCCCCAGGCGTGGGATCATATGTTTCCTTGAAAATCTCTGGCGTGAACGTCAGATCGGAGGGGGTGTAAAAGGTCTGCAACGGGTGAGATCCCCAAAAATTGCGCTCGTCTTTTTCTCCGCCCGCTCCCTTAGCCGAGAGGAACATCGTCAACAGGCTCGTGAAGTGATCCACAAAAGCCGGCATCTTCGACTTAGACAAAAGAGTGTACCGGACGCTATAGTGATGTCCCGGATCCTTGTTCAGATGGAGGTAAAGCAAGTACACTTGTTTCTTGCCGAAAACGCGATCCTTTGTCGTGAAGTCTTCCTCGGACCAAGTGCCCTTATGAAAAACGTACCAATGCTGCACGTCGACCGCCTGTGTAGCTTCCCGGTCCTTCCAACGAAGTAGATGGATAACATAGAAGGGATCAGTATCCTCCTTCGATCCCTTAATTGCCGGTGATTTCCCTTTCGTGGAGTCCCCAATCGTCTGATCGATCAACTGCTGGGCACAGTCAAGATGCAAAACACCTTTTTGCTCGTCAATGCAAACGCCACTGATGAGACTGTGGGGAACGACGTTTTCGTTGACGTTCTTTTCGAATCCCGTCTCCCGCTCGCTGCCGCAGAGATGAAATGCCGCGAGAGCCGCGACAAGAACCAACAAGACTGGCCGATTACTTGTTTTCATTTAATGCCTCTTTCTGTGTGCCTGAGTATGGATAGGCCGCAAGATTCGCTGAACCTAGTGCTGGCCATGTCCTTAGTGGTTGATGTCTGAAACCGCCTTCTTTGTCAGATATGCACCTTGACCTACGCCAAACAGCGCAAGGATCGTGCTGTCGACGTCTGGGAGTGTAACGGCGAAACGCTGTTCCAACTTTGCGAGGAAGGTACAGGCGACGATTACATAAGTGATCGCCGCGATCAGCGTGATTACAATCATCTGGTAATCGCCGAGATCGAACGTGCCATTGTCCGCTTTGATCAGATCGCCCGGGAAGCTTGCGCCCCCATTCTGCTTGCCTGGTGCCTGCGCTGCATCAGCGTTTGCAATTTTCTGACTCGTAATACCTTTAGCACCTGCGAATGTTAAGCCACTCATCCCGGATAAGAGCATAAGGTTCGTCGGGATACTGATATGTCCGATGAATCCGGCGTGAATCCAGCGCAGCCAGAAGGCGGAAACGTAGGTGGCGATGACGAGGCCAAACCATACCGACATCTGCGTTTTCGAATTGCTATACCGGCCATCTTGGCCGATAAAGAGCAGTCCCCGAATGTTTCTCGAAACGATCAGCGTGAAAAGCAGCAGGGCAACCGCCGCTCCAAGCATCGCTAGAGCAGGCTCTGCGGCGCCTATCGGGATAGGCAGCGCGGTGAGATCCAGCAGCGTAAAGGCCGGGACATTGGTCTTCGTTTCGACGCCGATTGTCGCGATTACTCGATCCGCTGGGTTCCACTTCTTGCTCTTGAGGCCATCCTTGAGGGCCAGGTCCTGCACCGCTATAACCTGGATGCCACCCGGTGAAACTCCATCCGAGGATGTCGAACCGGAGACGCTCAGACACAGTTCGGTGCCGTCCGTTGCGTAGCCCTTGATCGTCCCTTCTATGGATCGGCGCGTCGCTGCGTCCTTGCGGCCGATACTTGCGCCGCTCTGGTCGGTGGATTTGCTTTTATCGTCTGTGTTCACCTGAAATGCCGGCGCCGTGCCCGCCCACAACAGCAGTACGAAAACGGGTATAGCTGAACGCATTGACACTTGTACCTCCGTAGAACATTACCGTCGATGTGCTGGATGATCGGGCTGCCAGCCTGACCGATCCTGCCAGAGTCGCTCGCCGTTCTCCCATTAAGACGAGTTATGGAGAACTTATCCTTCGTGCCCGCCGCATGATTCCTTTCGATCTCACGGAAGAGCGGCGGATACGCGACAGTGGCACTCGTTGGTCCGTTGAGTCTGATAGAGTGTTATGACGACATGAAGCTGGGTGACATCTCGCTCGCTGATTTAGTCCAGAGGTGTCTTGAATCGGGGCGCGAGCAGGACTGGGCTGAGCTCGTTCAGCACCTTCAGCCGGTTCTTGCGCGCGAGGTGTATCGTGTAGTGATTGTCTGGGGCAGTGCGAATGCTCCTGAAATCGACGACATTGTGCAGGAGATTTTTCTGAAGCTCGGCAGACGCGGCGGAGAAATGTTGCGCAGCCTGCCGCTCGACAACGAGCAGTCTACGCTTGCGTTCTTCAAAGTGATGGCGGCAAACTCCGCGCGCGATTATCTAAAGTCAAAGTATGCAGACAAACGCGGTGTGGATCGGACAGTGAGCGTCGAACCGAATCTGACCGAACTTATTTCAATAACCGAATCCCAAACTCAGGTCGAGACGCAAATTCTGATCGGCCAGGTGGATGCTGTACTGAACGCCGACGTTCGGGAGCGCACGATTTTCTGGCTTTATTACCGCCAGGGATTCACGGCTAAGGAAATTGCGGCCATCCCTGGGATCGGACTGACGGCTAAAGGCGTCGAGAGCTTGATTTACAGGCTCGCGATGGCGGCGCGAAAATGTCTGCGGCCCAGCGAAGAAGACGCCGCGGGGAGCGCACGCAAAGGACAATCGCCTCTGGAGTCGTCATAGGCTATGGAGAGAAAAGAATCAGGAGGTGGCGCGATTCGTTGCCCTGGTGATGCCACCTGGATGGACGTAGCCGCCGGATTGGCACCGCCCGATGAGAGTGCCAGATTTCTGGCCCACGCCGCTGGCTGTACTCGCTGTGCCGACGCTCTTCGGTACTCTATCCGGGTGCTTTCTAGCGAAACGTCGGATGGCGAAGACACTATGCTGAAAGGATTAGAGAGCTCCCAGCCGGCTTGGCAGCTGCGGATAGCGAAATCAATAGCCACAAGCGTTCCGCGCCGCAGCGGCGTTTGGCCGTGGATGGCGGCTGCAGCCGCGATCTTCTTTGCAGTTTGTGGTGCGCTGCTCTGGACTCAGTGGCGCGAACGGCAGGCGCCACTCCCGCTTTTGGCTCAAGCATACACAAGGCAACGCACTATCGAGTTACGCGTTCCCGGAGCAGTGCACGGCGTCATGCGCTCCCAGCGTGGCGGGGCCGGAGTATTGGCGGGCCTTCCGCCTGAGCTGTTGGAGAGCCAAGCCCGCATCCAGCGGCATCTCGCGTCCAAACCGCTTGACCCGGAATGGCTTCACGCGCAAGGCTTGGCCGAAGTGCTCTCTTGGGATTACAATGATGCGCTCCGCTCCTTTGATACCGCCTATCGGGGTGGCGCCGCGTCCACTGGTTTTTGGATCGATTGGGCGACAGCACTCTTCGAGCGAGCGGAATCACAAACGAGCCCGGTCGACGCGAAGACGAGGACCGCTGATTACTCGCAGGCCGTGGAATACCTGAGCAAGGCGTTGGCGAGAGAACCAGCCAACCCCGTGGCGCTTTTCAACCGTGGCATGGTACTGTCCCGGCTGAATCTATTCGATCAATCGATCCAAGATTTCGAAGCGTTTCTGAAGGTTGAGAAAGACACTGCTTGGGCGGAGGAAGGCCGCGACCAACTCAACAAGATCCGTTCACGACGGTCTCGGCTGTTCTTGAATCCTCTACAACCGCCTCCCAACTTTCGTTTGGAGAAGGCGTTCGAGGGGGTCCTCCGGGGAGAGGAGGAATTGCGATCTCTGACGAACGCGAACGGCCGCGCGGACCTCACAACTTTGGCAGCGGATCTGGCGAACCGGCACGGGGATCGCTGGATTGTGGACGTTCTCAACAGCCCCGACGACGCGGCCAGTCTGCACGCAATCCAGGTGCTGAGCGCGATGGAACGGGTTCGCTCTGTGGCCCGCGTCGATCAATTCGCGGGCCGAGGGGCGGATGCCCAGTGGCTGCGGCGTGCACGCCTTACGGAACCCCTGGCAGTTTGGCGCGATTTCGAGTTTCTTTACCAAGCCTCCCACGGCCGCGATCTCTCGGCCTGCCCACCAGCCGAGATCCTCGTTCGCGTCTGTGAGCGCCGGGGGTATATATGGTTCGGCATTCAGGCTTCACTCGAACGCTCCACTTGCAAAATCGGGAACAGCGAGATGGAAGCCGCTCATCGGAGCACTATGCGGGCCATCGCGCTGGCCGAGAAGGCGGATTTGCGCGTAGCGCTGCTTCGCGCCAAGGGATTTCTCAGCAGCCACTATGTGAACGAGGGCCGCTATCGTGAATCGTTTCAGGTAGACGTTAGCGCTCTCGATCAACTGTCCAAGGAAGGATACCCATTGAGCCGCGCTCACCAGTTCTATAACGACATCATGCGCGCCAGCGAACGGCTTGCAAGGTGGAACACGGCTGGGGCGGCGGCGACCATGGCGAGGCAGGTAGCCGCTGCCAGCGGGTACAAGGTGCAGGAGATGCAGGCCACCTGCAAGCAGGCCGAGTTCGCCCTGCGCGTCGGCCGATCTCGCGAGGCGGAATCCCGTTACGTTGAAGCGCTGGAACAGTACTCTCGGCTGCGAGACAACCCGGACGTTGCCGCTATTGCGGAATTTGCGCAGATCGGCTTGTTGGAGGCTCGCGGAGACTATGGCGGACTGCGCTCGTTTCGCGAACATGTCCAGTCCTCAAGACACCCCGCGCTAAAGGCGCCTCTTTACAACGCGATCTCACGCTTGGCCCTGCAGCGAGGCGATCCGGCTGAGGCGGAACGCTGTGCCCACGAAGTACTCGACTGGCTTGCCCGGCAACCACCGGGTGGCCCGGAGAGCGAGCGGAGGTTGTTGTGGAAGGAACTTGAAACTGCGAGCGTTCTCATAGTGCGCGCACGTCTTGCACGCAATGACGCAAACGGCTCTTGGCGAGCATGGCAACACTTACTCACTCGCGAGGTCGAACTCCTCGGTGGAAACCCAATCCCTTCAACTACCGACAGCAGACTAGGCCCGCAGACTGCGGTGCTGACCATTGCGGACTTGGGCGATGGGTTAGCAGTATGGCTGCAATACTCGACCGGTCTCTCTTTTCACTGGATAGGAGACGGGAGGGAACCGCTGCTGCGAGAAGTGCGCAAGCTGTCGAGTCTATGCCGCGCTTCGTCTTCTTCGCTGATCGAATTGCATCACAGTGCCCAATACATCTGGCGCGAGCTCTTCGATAGCATAACCCGGGAGCATCCCGATCTTCGCAAGCTATATGTGCAGGCCCAGGGGGACTTGAATTCCCTGCCTCTGTCGTATGTGTTCACGGCGCTGTCCGACCGCCACTCAATTCGGGAAGTCGCCTTTCTCCCATATCCGTTGCGCAATAGAAACCTGCGCGACAGTTCATCCCGGCGCGCCTATGTTATTGAAGCCACGGCCATTCACCCAGACCTCCGTCCGCTGCTGCCGCCTTTGCCGGGGATCGAAGAGGAGGTACGCGCTGTAGCTGCGTCCATGGGACAGGCCCTGGTATTGACTGGTAACGATGCAACTCCAGCAAAACTGGACGCGGCGGCCTCGACGGCCATACTCTTCCATTTCGCTGGACATGCCCTGCGCCGGAGCAACGGTGTCGCACTAGTGGCTACTCCAGATGAGCACGACATGCGTGCCGACGCGCGCCTGGGGTTGTGGTGGATCACGCCGCAAACGCCCTTTCACGCCGAACTCGTCGTGTTTTCTGCGTGCTCCACTGGGGATCTGGAAGAATCCGACACGGTGGCCCCGGGCCGGCTGGCCGAAGCCGCTCTGCTTGCAGGGTCGAAAAGCGTGATTGCCGCGCTGTGGGACATCGATTCTGTCGCGTCGGGACGCTTCAATGCCGCCTTGTACAAGTTTCTGGAAAGCGGCAAGTCGCCGGCTGAAGCAAATTTCGCAGCAGCGCATTATATCCGCGCGCAACCTGGTTTTGCGCATCCCTACTATTGGTCCGCTTTTGCGTTGTACCAGACCATGCCTCAGGAGAATGAAATCCAATGACCTCTTTCAACCTTGTCTGTCACGGAATGATCCTTTTTCAGGAATTGAAGAATCATTGCCAGATCCTTATTCCCGATTCGCCGCCGCACCGCAATATGCAGGGGAGCCCGCAGCCCGGAATCGGCTGCGACCCCTCTCCCCTGCAACCACTTCTCGAAGCGGATTTTGTCCTCGATGGCATCCCTGACCGCCCCCGGCCCGCCACATTCGCTCGTTTCAAGGACAACTACCTACTTCTCTCTGCCGCACAATTGGAGGTGGTTCCCCTGCACGCACTTATCTCGATGACCATCCCGCGGCCCGATGTCCTGACGCTATCAAGGACAGTGCCGCTTGCCAAGCCACGTGCAATCTTCGGCTCCACGCCATCGACGGTTGCCGTGGCCATTCCGTCGCAACTCCATGATGTCGTCATTTTCTCGTATAACGACTTGGTGCCTGGCACGACTATACGCATCGGCCAGTGGTTTAGCGCGACCATGAGACAGACGACACAAACACTTTGCCTCTATTCCCAGGAAGTAGACCCTGTGACTGCTGGTTCCGACTTCACCGCGATCAACAGCCTTTTGAGACTGAGCGACGGATCTGCGCCGAATTTGCAACTTGCCCACACTGGTCGCGCGGACGACGCCCAGGGGATCCCAGGTCTGGGACTTGATGTTTGCAAATTGAAGAATCTCTTCGAGCTGTTCCATCCGACTGTTTCCCGGGCACCGGAGCTTCTTACCGACCCGACGGGCTGTACAGGAGCGGCGGTGATTGTGCCCTAGTACGTTGTGGGACAGGCACGGTGAACTCACAACCCTGTTACACTGAATCGAACCATGCCGATTAGCAAGGATTTGCTGGACATCCTGGTCTGTCCCCTGTGCAAAGCCCCGGTGGAGTTGAAGGCGGATCAAAGCGGTCTGAAGTGCGTCCAGTGCAAGCGTGTTTACCCGATTCGTGACGACATCCCGGTGATGCTGATCGACGAAGCGAAGATCGAAGAGTAAGCACAGCCTTTCAAGATGAGCACTGTGTTGCAGCGTCTTTCCCCCGGCGCGCGAGTGGCCGTCATCCGGCTCCGATCGCTCGGCGATTGCGTGCTCACCACCCCCGCGCTTGCTCTGCTCAAGCAAGCTCGCCCCGATCTCGAGATCGCTGTGGTAGCCGAAGACGCGTTCGCGCCGGTGTTCGTGGACAACCCCGATGTCGACCGCATCCTGCCCCCTAACGCCAAGGAAATCTCCCGCTGGCGCCCGCAGCTTACGCTCAATCTTCACGGTGGAGCAACCAGCGTGCGCTTGACCCTCGCCGCGCGGTCGACCCTTCGGGCCGGCTTCGCCCACTTCCGTTTCCAATCGATTTACAACATCCGCATTCCCCGCGCGCAGGAGATTCTCAACGTCGATCGCAAGGTCCACACCGCCGAGCACCTGGCATCGGCGATGTTTTCGCTCGGCGTCCCGCAATGCCAGATCCCCCGAGCGCGCTTGTTCGCGACGCCCCGGCCGCGCCCACGTCCCTACGCCGTCCTGCATCCCCTGGCTTCCGCCCCGGACAAAACCTGGCCGTCCGAAAATTTCCTTGCCGTTGCCGAACACCTGGAAGAGCGCCTCGGTCTCGAACCGGTCTTCATCGCCGGCCCCAACGAAAATCTCGGCGAATTCAGCCGCTACGCCTGCATCGAAGGCGCAACTCTGGAAGAAGTGAAATCCCTGCTGGCCGGCGCCGCGCTCTTCGTAGGAAACGATAGCGGCCCAGCCCACCTGGCAGCCGCCTTGGGCCTTCCCGTCACAGTATTATTCGGCGCCTCAGACCCCGAAATCTGGGGCCCCTGGCGAACCGAATCCATAATCCTAAAAAGCCCGAAGAGCATCAGCTCCATTCAGGTATCGGAAGCAGTGGAAGCGATCGACAACCTCCCACTCCCACAACCCACAACCCACATCCCACAACCCCAATGACCCGCCTGCTCCGCTACGTCCGCCCATACCTCGCCCCGTTTGTGGTGTCCGTCATCCTCATGACCATCGTGGGAGCCTGTACAGGATTCATGGCGGTCCTAATTCGCCCCATCTTCGACCGGGTTCTGCAACCAGACACGTTGGATTCGCCCGTGCCCTTGTTCACTATTCCCGGCTTCAATCACACCGTCTACCTCCAGCAATTCGTGCCCTCCTCCATCCACAACGTCTGGACCATGGTCGCCATCGCCATCCTGGGTGTCTTCTTCATCAAAGGGGTGTGTGACTACCTCGGCAACTACCTGGTGAACTTCGTCGGCCTCTCGGCCGTCACCGACCTGCGCCAAAAAGTATTCGAGCGCGTGCTCCGGCAGGACGCACACTTCTTCGAATCCCACTCCACCGGCCGCTTGATGTCCAACATCATGAACGACCTCGAAAAGATCCAGGTCGCCACCTCGAACATGTTGGCCGACTGGTTGCGCCAATCGGCTTCCGTGATATTCCTGCTCTGGGTGGTGATCCAGCAGGACTGGCGGCTGGCCATCGTCAGCCTTACCGTGCTGCCTTTCGTGCTGGTCCCGACGCTTCGCATTGGCAGGCGCATCCGCCGCACCACCCGGCGCGCCCAGGACGACGCGGCGGATCTGAACCAGATCCTGCAGGAGACCATTAGCGGCCATCAGGTGGTGAAATCGTTCGGCACCGAGGATATCGAATCGAATCGCTTCCGCATCGCCGCCAGCCGGCTCAAATCGAGCAACCTGCGCTACATCTTGCAGCAGGCGCTTGCATCGCCCTTAATCGAGTTCTTCGCAGCCCTCACTATCGTGGGGCTGCTGACCTACGCCCGGCTGCAAATCAAGAACAACACCTTGACCCCTGGCGAATTCAGCAGCTTCGTCATCGCGCTGCTGATGCTGTACGAGCCGGTCAAGCGGCTCACCGGCATTCAGAACATCTTCCAGCAGGCCGTCGGCGCCTCGCAAAAAGTCTTCGAGTATCTGGATGACGAGCAGCAGATCGGCGATAAGCCGGGCGCGGCGAAGCTTTCGAAATTCCAGCACTCCATCGTGCTCGATAACGTCGGCTTCCATTATTCGACTGCGCCCAACGGTTTCATGCTCAGCGGCATTCATTTTGAAGTGAAAGCCGGCGAGGTAGTCGCGCTGGTCGGCCCCAGCGGAGCCGGAAAAACCACTCTGGCCAATCTGGTCCCGCGTTTCTACGACGTCACCGCCGGCGCCGTCCGCATCGACGGAAAGGATGTGCGCGATTTGCAGCTCGTCTCGCTGCGCGACAAGATCGGCATGGTCGCACAGGAAACGTTCCTTTTCAATGACACGGTGGCCAACAACATCCGCTACGGAAAGTTCAAGGCGAAAGACGACGAGATTCGCGCCGCCGCCCGCAATGCGCTGGCCGAAGAGTTCATCGAGCGCATGCCGCAGAGTTACGAAACCATCATCGGCGAGCGCGGCGTCAAGTTGAGCGGAGGCCAGCGCCAGCGGCTCGCCATCGCCCGCGCGTTGCTCAAAAACGCCCCCATCCTGATCCTCGACGAAGCCACTTCTCACCTGGACACCGAATCCGAGATCCTGGTGCAGCGCGCGCTGCAAACCCTGATGAGCAACCGCACCGTCATTGTCATCGCCCACCGCCTGTCCACCATCCGCCGCGCCGACAAGATCGTGGTCCTGGATCGCGGCTGCATTTCCGAAATCGGCACGCACGAGGAACTAATCAATCACGGCGGAATCTACCAGCGGCTGCACGACCTGCAGTTCCTGGAAGCGGACCCGCTCGTCAACCCATGAGAGCGCCCATCCGCAGCATGACCGGCTTCGCCCGCGTCCACAAAACCACCGATCACGGCGAGATCGCCGTCACGCTGAAGAGCGTCAACCATCGCGGGCTGGACCTGCATTTCCATCTCGAAGCCGAGCTCGACCCCTTTGAAAACGCGATGCGCACTGCTCTGAAGCGCGCCCTCCTGCGCGGCCATGTCGATATCCGCTGTTCGGTAATTAGCGCCGAGGAAAGCGCGCCCGGCGGGTTGAATGTCCCCTTGTTCCAGGCCTACCTCGCCGCTTTCCGCCAGGCTGCCGCCGCGGAAGGACTAAACGCGCAGCCGGACCTGAATCAAGTCTTCCGGCTCCCCGGAATGTTCGGCGCCGCCGCGGATCAAGAGCCGGATCCGGCGATGGAAAAGACGCTGCTCTCGGTGCTCGAAGAAGCGCTCGAAAGCCTCAACCAATTCCGCTCGCGCGAAGGCGGCGAGCTGGCAGCTTTCATTCGCGAGCAAAGCCTCGTCGTCGCACAAAGCGCGGGCGAAATGGAAGAGATCCGCTCGCGCGCGGTCCCCGCCTTCCAGCGCCGCCTGTCGGAAAAACTCAGCGAACTGCTAGGCAACACCGCTTTGGACCCACAACGCATCGCGCAGGAAGCTGCCGTGCTAGCCGACCGCAGCGATATCGGCGAAGAGATTTCCCGCCTCAAAATCCACTCCCGCCAACTGGACGAAATCCTCGAAGCCGGCGGCGAAGTTGGCAAGAAACTGGACTTCATGCTGCAGGAGATGAACCGCGAAACCAACACCATCCTCTCCAAGACCAGCGGCATCGGCGAACTAGGCCTGCGCATCTCCGACCTCGCCCTGGCAACCAAGGCCGCCATCGAAAAAATCCGCGAACAGGCGCTAAACTTGGAATGACCGAAAGCTCCCCACCACCAGTCACCAGCCACCAGCCACCAGCCATCTCCGTCTTCATCGTCTCGGCCCCCTCCGGCTCCGGCAAGTCCACGCTGGTTCACCGCCTGCTCCAAACGGTCCCCAGCCTCACCTTCTCCATCTCCTACACCACGCGCCCGCCCCGGTCGAATGAGACCAACGGAGTCGACTATCATTTCATCTCCCGGGAAGACTTCCAGGCCCGCCTCGGTCGCGGCGAATTCCTTGAATATGCAGAGGTTTTCGGCAATTTCTATGGCACCAACCGGGGCGCCTTCGAGCAGGCCGTCCACGCCGGCCACGACCTGGTACTCGACATCGACGTGCAAGGTGCGAGACAATTGAAGGTAGCGATCCCGGAAGCCATCAGTATTTTTGTGCTTCCGCCGTCCCGCGAAATTCTCGAGCAACGGCTCCGCGCGCGGTCGCAAGACTCGGACGAAGTGATCCAGCGCCGCTTGCAGGGCGCGGCGGAGGAAGTTCGAAATTATACGCAATACGATTACGTTCTGATTAACCGGGAGATCGAAAAGGCGGCGGCCGACCTGGTATCGATTGTCGAAGCCGAGCGGCTTCGCAAAGCCAGAATGGAAGAAGAAGTCCGGCCGATCCTCAAGAGTTTTGAAAGGATTTGAAACATGGCTGAAAGATTGAGAAACAACGCGCACTACGCCATCCCCGACGATTCCGAGCAGAGCACCTACCGTTACATCATCGTGGCCGCCAAACGCGCGCGGCAGTTGCAGAATGGCGCCCGTCCGTTTCTCCCCACCACATCTAAGAAGCCAACGGTAACTTCGATGGAAGAAGTGCGCCGCGGGTTGGTGAAGTACACGGATACGGTAAAGGGGCAGCCTGGGGAAATCGCGCCGCAAGAGTAAGCGCCATGAACGCTGTGTTGGGCGTGGGCGGCGGAATAGCCGCTTATAAATCCGCGGAGTTGGCCCGGACGCTGATGGAACGTGGCCTGCGCGTCCAGGTGGTTCTCACGTCCGCGGCCCAGCGATTCATCACGCCTCTCACCTTCGCCGCCCTCACCGGCCGCAAGGTCATCACGGATCTGTTCGCTTCCGGAAGCTCGGAGGAGACGCTTTCAAGCGCCATTGAGCATATCGCGGTGGCGCAGGATAACGACGTTCTGGTGATCGCTCCCGCCACTGCCGACCTGCTCGCGCGCCTGGCGCACGGCCACGCGGATGATTTCCTCACCACCACCTACCTCGCGTTCACCGGCCCCGTGGTGCTCGCCCCCTCGATGAACAGCAACATGTGGCTGCATCCGGCGACGCAGGAAAATATCGCGACGTTACGCAAGCGCGGCCACATCGTCGTCGAACCGGACGAAGGCGCGCTGGCGTGCGGCATGACCGGCCCCGGAAGGCTCGCCGAGCCCGACCGCATCGCCGACATCGTCGCCAGCCTCGGCCTCAATCGCCGCGATCTTGAAGGCGAGACCGTGCTCATCACCGCCGGCCCGACGCAAGAGCCGCTCGATCCCGTGCGCTTCATTTCCAACCGGTCCAGCGGCAAGATGGGCTACGCGCTCGCAGAAGCCGCCGTCCGTCGCGGCGCGCGCGTTGTCCTCGTATCCGGACCCGTGCAGCTTCCCGAGCCGCCCGGCGTCCTGGTGGTGCACGTCCATACCGCGATCGAAATGCGCGACGCCGTTATGGAGCACTTGAACGACGCCAGCATCATCGTCAAGTCCGCGGCTGTAGCCGACTATCACCTGTCGCAGGTGCCCCAGCATAAAGTCAAAAAAACGCCCACGCGTATGTCTCTCGAGCTCGATCCCACGCCCGACATTCTCGCCGAACTAGGCCAGAAAAAAGGCGACCGGCTGCTGATCGGATTCGCGGCCGAGACGGAGAATCTCACCGCCGGCGCCCGCGCCAAGCTCCAATCCAAGAATTGCGACATGGTGGTGGCAAACCTGGTCGGCCAAGACGGCACGGGCTTCGAATCGGATGAAAACGAAGCGATCCTTGTGTTGCGCACCGGCGAAACAATCCCATTGGCCCGCGCCCCCAAGCGCGAAATCGCCGGCCGCATCTTCGACCAGGTAACCAAACTGCGCCTCGCCATTCACGCGGCCCAATGACCAAGGAAGAAATCCGCCAGTACCTACAGTTCTACCAGGATCTCGGAATAAAAACGATCTACCGCCGCCAGCCGGTAACGGCGAGCCAGCCACCTTCCCCCACCCCCCACCTCCCACTACCCCCCCCCCTCCCCCCAGTACTTTCCGTCCTTCCGGCTCATGACAATCTCCAAAAAATAAGCGATGATATTGGTGACTGCAAACGGTGTCGCCTTCACGAGGGCCGGAACAAAATAGTGTTCGGGTCCGGGAGCGAGCGGGCGAAACTGGTGTTTGTAGGCGAAGGCCCTGGGGCCGACGAGGATGAGCAGGGGTTGCCGTTCGTCGGCCGGGCCGGACAACTCCTCACGCAGATGATCGAAGGGACGGCCCACAAAGAGGGCATCCCGCTCAAACGCGAGGACGTTTACATCTCCAACGTGGTCAAGTGCCGCCCTCCCGGAAACCGCACCCCGCAACCCGACGAAATGGAAATCTGCGGCCAGTTCCTTTTCCGCCAGCTTCAGGCGATCCGTCCCAAAGCGATCTGCGCGCTAGGTTCCACCGCGGCCAAAGCGCTGCTGAATACGAAGGACGGCGTGATGCGACTGCGCGGCCACTGGCACCAATGGACCGATATCCCGGTCATCGTGACCTATCACCCCTCCTATCTGCTAAGGCCCTACAATCAAAACGCAAAAAAAGAAGCCTGGGAAGATCTGAAGAAAGCCCTGCACTATGTCTACGATTAGTGCCACCAAACCGAGCCGCGACCGAAAGGGAGCGTGAATGCCCCGCGGCCTCTTCATCACCTTCGAAGGCCCTGATGGCAGCGGCAAAAGCACGCAAGCCCGCCTCCTTGCCGAACGTCTCCGCCGCGAAGGCTACTCAGTTCTGGAAACCGCGGAGCCGGGCGGCACACCCATCGGCCAACAAATCCGCGCTATCCTGCTCGATCCCGCGAACCAGGAACTGAGCCCAGTGGCCGAGCTGCTGCTAATGTTCGCTTGCCGCGCGCAAAACGTCGAACAATGGATCCTCCCAGCGCTAGCCAACGGCCAAATAGTAATCTCGGACCGCTTCACCGATTCCTCCATCGCCTACCAAGGCGCCGGCCGCGGCCTGGGTTGGGACACTGTTCTTGCAGTGGACCGCATCGCGTGCCACGGCCTGGTTCCCGACCTGACGTTGTGCATCGACATCGACACAGAAACCGGCCTGGCCCGCGCCCACTCCCGCCAACGCGTAGATCGGCTCGACGAGCAAGCCATCGAATTCCACCACAAGGTCCGCGAAGCCTATCACGAGCTAGCCCGCCGCGAGCCGGACCGCGTGCGCCTGATCGACGGCAGCGCCCCGCGGGAAGAAATCGCCGCAAAAGTATGGAACGAAGCGCGCCGCAAGCTTGGACATCTCGTGCCGCCGTCAGCAATCGATCTTTGAAGCCGCAGTCGATCGCGCTTAGGCATCCGTAGCGCGCCGCTCAACTTTCAAGTCACCATTGAGCGCGTGTACTTGCCAACATCCGGCCGGCGGGGCTCAAGCCCGAGAGTGCTATAATTGCGACCATTATCTCAGTTCTGGAAAGGATGTCCATGAAAAATCTTCCGCACGTCGCGCTGCTTTGGGTTATTTCGTGCGCCTTGCCGAGCTCGGCATGGGCGCAGGCCCAGGCCACCACCGGGGTGATTCAGGGCACGGTTTCGGACGAGTCGGCGGCTCTGGTGCCCGGGGCCCATGTGGAGGCCAAAAACCTGGACACCAACTTCAGTCGCGCGCAAAACACGGACTCCGGAGGTCGTTTTGTCTTCCTGCAGATGCCGGTCGGGCGCTACACGTTGACCGCTTCCAAGCAGGGTTTTTCCACTGTGGTCCAGGAAAACTTCAGCCTCACCGTGGGACAGACGGTTTCTTTGGACCTGGGCATCAAGGTCTCCGCGGTGGCCGAACGCATAGTGGTAACGGCCACGCCTACCGTGGACGTTGCCAAGACGGAGGACAGCACAATCCTCAACGAGCTCACCGTGGGTACCACGCCCATCCTGGGCCGCAAGTTCGAGGACCTGCTCACGTTGACCCCAGGGGTCAGCATCACGCAGGGCCCGGACGGCGACGAAATCAGCTTTGCCGGACAGCGCGGGATCTTCAACAACGTGAGCCTGGACGGTGGCGACTACAACAACGGGTTCTTCGGCGAGCAAGTGGGCGGGCAGCGCGCGGCCATTGACATCACCTTGGAAGCAGTCAAGGAATTCCAGGTGGTGGCCACGGGCGCCAGCGCCGAGTTTGGCCGCACGGCGGGCGGCGTGGTGAACGTCATTACCAAATCCGGCACCAATGAAGTGCACGGCAGCCTCTTTTACTATCAACGCTTGGAAGCCTTGAGCGCCGACACCTCGGACGGCAAGCCGCTGACCGACTTTCACCGCGAGCAGTTCGGCGGCACGCTGGGCGGGCCGCTCAAAAAGGACAAAGCCTTTCTGTTCGGAGCCTTCGAGCAGATCTTTGAGAACCTGCGTCGCGACAACTTGAGTGTTCCGCTCGGCACATGCCCCGTATCGGCGCCCACATTGCAGGCCAACGAAGCCTTGCTGGGGAGCAACTCGGAATGCCAGCGTCTGGCTCTGCTCGGCTTCTACAAGAGCCGCCTGAGCCAGGATGAAGGGCAGCCCGTGAACCACACCATCCGCAATAGCGCACTGTTGTTGCGTTCGGACTTCCTGATAACGCCCAAGAACAACCTGGGCATCTCCTATAACTTCGACCGCTCGCGCAATGAGAACCAGACCTTCGATGTGGCTACCTACGGCAGTTCGGCGAACGGCACGGAAGGCCCCTCGAAGATCAACGTCGTCAACCTGAACCTGTTTACCACGGTAACACCCAGCCAACTCAACGAGGCCCACCTCACTTACTCGCGGGAGAACCGCCCCCGTGCCGCGAACAAGTCGAACGTCCCCGCCGACACGGCCATGGGATTTGCCACCACGTTCCGCTTCGGCAATCCCTTCTTCCTCGATCCCACGATCGACGAGCTCTTCTGGCGCACGGACGTCCGCGACAAGTATTCGATTATTCACGGCAGCCACAACGTCAAGATCGGGGTAGACTGGCTCCACAGCAATAACGGCCAGGTATTCCGCGGCTTCTTCACGGGCCGTTACATCTTCGACAGTGTGCCCGGATTCCTGCGCTACGCCTCTCCGCCCGCGCCGGGGGGCTTTGGTCCCATGACGGTGGGTTGCTCCAACGGAAGTTACGTCACTGCTCCAACGGCTTGCCCGGCCGGAACGACCACCACCGGCGGACCCCTGTTGCTTTACCTGCAGGGCGCGGGTTTGAACGGCCTGGCGACCGACGCTACCGGGGCTTCCGAGATCGCCAACCAAGATCTGGGGCTGTTTATCCAGGACAGTTGGAAGGCCCGTTCGAACTTCACGCTCAACTACGGTCTGCGCTGGGAAGCTCAGATATTCCCCGATCCGGTAGTGCCCCCGTCGAAAACAGCCTACGCAAAGTTCATCGGCAAACCGGGCTTCCCATCCGGCGGCACGCTTCCAAATCAGAAGAAGGAGTTCCAGCCGCGCATCGGCTTTGCCTGGGATGTGCGGAACAACCGCAAGTCGGTGCTGCGAGCCAACTGGGGAATCTATTATGCCCGGCAGAACATGCTCACGCAGGTGGGCTCCATCACCACCAACGGCGTACAACAGCAGACCATCTTTTCCGACACCGACTTTATCCGCCAGGGCTTCGGCGCTGCGCCCACTTATCCGGGTGTGGTGACTCCGGCTCCCGTGCCGGCGGGAACTTTCCCGGCCTTCACAGGTGTGCGTGTTTTCTCCAGCGATTACCGCAATCCGCGGATCTACAGCGGTAACGTGGCCTACGAACAGGAACTCGCCGCCAACTGGTCGGCCTACACCGACTTCACTTGGTCGAAAGGAGTGCATCTCACACGCTTCATCAACATCGGCAACGTTCCTCCCTTCGTTCCTGATTTGGGCGACGTGTTCGTCACCTCCTCCTCGGCCAAGTCCCTCTACCGCGGGTGGACCATCGGCCTCCGCAAACGTTTCGCCCACGGCTTCCAGATGGAAGGAAACTATGTCCTCTCCAAGGACCTGGACGACGACTCGAATGAGCGCGATCCCTTCACCGATCGTATTTTCGACCACAGCAATTTCAACAAGGACTACTCGCTGTCGGACCGCGACGAGCGCCACAAATTCAACTTCTTCAGCTACGCGGAGCTGCCGCATGGATTTATCGTAAACGTCCGCATGCAGGCCCATTCGGCGCAGCCCATTACGCCCGATCCGCGCGTGGTCGCCGGACGCGACCTCGGCCGCAATAGCATCCGCAAGGACAACGCATTTTTTTCACTCGACTGGCGCGCGCTGCGGCCCTTCAAGTTCGGAGACCGCTACCAACTGATTCCGCAGATCGAGATGTTCAACAGCTTTAACAATACAAACAATGTGAACCCGCTCACCACCCCTGGCTTGTTCAATTTCGATGGCTTCCTGCGCCAGGGCGTGGGCGACCCGTTGCAGGTGCAGCTCTCGCTGAAACTTAGCTTCTAAACATCGCGCATGGCGCCCGGCCGGCGGCCGGCGACTCGGTCTGCGAATCGCGGTGCTCACCGACTCCGGCGATTACCCAAGTTCCCCGTAGAGAATCCGATTCAGGTGTTACGGTATGAAAGTGCACCCATTCCGCATCGCCCTCGCCAACATCCGTTTCCCCGCGACTCCCGGCGAGTCCGTATCGTTGGCCGAGCAAGCCATCGCGCAAGCCTCCACGGACCGCGCCGGCATCGTCTGCTTTCCGGAATGCTTCGTTCCCGGATACCGTGGAATGGGGAAGACGCCTCCGCCCCCGGATCCTGCGTTTCTCGACCGCGCCTGGTCCGCCATTCAAGCGGCCGCCGCGAGGGCATCCGTCGCGGTCATTCTCGGCACCGAACGCATCGTCGATGGCGCCCTGCGCATCACCGCACTGGTAATCAATCCGGACGGAACCATCGCCGGTTTCCAGGACAAAGTCCAAATCGACGTCTCCGAGGAGGGCACTTATTCGCCCGGTTCCGGCAGGAGCGTCTTCCAAACCGGTCCGTTGACATTTGGCATCGCGATCTGCCACGAAGGCTGGCGCTATCCGGAAACGGTTCGCTGGGCCGCCCGGCGCGGCGCGCACATCGTGTTCCATCCGCATTTCCACCAGGCCGAGCCCGGCAGTTACCGCCCCACGACTTTCGCCGATCCCGCGAACTCATTTCATGAGAAAGCAGTCCTGTGCCGCGCTGCCGAGAACACCTGCTATTTCGCGAGTGTAAACTTCGCCAGCGCCGGGTCGCCGACCACCTCGGCAGTGGTGCGTCCCGACGGCACGCTGCTCTGCTACCAACCCTACGGTAAGGAAGGACTGCTCGTCGCCGACATCGACATCGCTGCGGCTACAGGCTTCCTCGCGGCGCGCTGCAAGTTCGTCACAGTCTAATGGCGCGAAACGCCTGACATCCATTTCCTCTCGGGAGCCTGCGGTAGCGCCAGACTACGCGCTCAACTTCTGATTCTTCTGCACGAACGACACAACCTTGCGCCTGGACCGGCGCTGTCGCTTCTTCGACGCGGCAAGAATCGCCTTAACGTCGAACCCGTGCTTGGCGGGCTCGTCCTGACGAGCGCGCCGGACTTCAGCAAGGATAGGCAAAAATTCTTGGGTGCCCAGCGGCCTCCCATAGCCACGCTCAAAATCCTTCGCAAACGGAGCCGCGACCGGAAGGGAGCGCACCCACGAAGCGCCCTTTTCATCGCCTTCCGGCAGTCTAACCAGAGCGTTTCCTCATCTGCACCAGACTGGTGCACATGATATCCTGCGAACATGAAGGCCCGGTCCAAGACCCGTACCCGTCGAGCTCCGTCCGTCCGCCAAAGCGTCACCATTCCCGCCCGGCTGGCGACCGAAGTCCAACGCCTCGCCAGAAAAAATCACCTCACGATGAGCCGGGCTCTGGTGGTACTTGCGCAGCGTGGCGTGGATGCTGAGGCCGCTGCACGAGAGCATCTGAATTCGACTTACCGCCGCTTCCTGTCGGAGGCCGATCCCGAGCGCAAGACCGAGGCCGGCAAGGATCTGATCCGGGCGGTCTTTGGGAAGGATGCGATTGCCGAAGATCCGCTTCTCTAATCTTCCGCGCCCCGTCTGGGAACACATTCTTGAGCGCGTACAAGCCCGTCAGATCTCCTTGCAGGATCTTCGCACGTTGCAGGAATGGGTGAACTCCTTCCCATCGGCGCCCGATGGCGACTGGTACAAGGACTTTGGCTCATTCATGATCTGTGGGTGCGGTAAGCTTCCGAAGACTGTGCTGGCGAAGGGGATGCAGCCCTTCGGTTCTCGAATCGAGTAGCTATCGTGGAGAGTGAGCGACTTCCGGGAGTTCACCAGATCGGCCTACACTACGGCGTCGGCTCCCGCCCCTGAGCCTCTCATGACACATGCAACGCCGCAGCGTTATCTCTCCTGCGATGCGGCTTCACGACGATCTCCACGTCCTGATTCAGCGCCACCAGAAAACGCAAGAGACGCTCCACGGAGAACTGCCGGAACTCTCCGCGCAGCATCTTGGATATGTCGGGCTGGCCGATACCTAACGCGTCAGCCGCCTCCACTTGTTTCAAGCCCCGCTCTTTGATGATCGCGTCGATTTTGAACACCAACTGCGCTTTCACCAAATGCTCTTCGGCATTCGGCACTCCGAGATCCCGGAACACATTCCCGCTTCCGATTTCGTATCCTCGCTTCTTCATCGCTCCTCTTCCTTTGCTATCCGTTCGGCCGCACGCAGCCGTTCCCGAATCAGTTCGATGTCACGGCGCGGCGTCTTGCGTCCGGTCTTCGATTTCTTCTGGAACGCGTGCAGAACGTACACCGCCCCCGCGTACCGTACCGTGTACACCGCGCGAAAAGCGTCGCCGCGAAAATCGCTGATCACTTCCAGAATCCCTGCGCTGCCGAAGCCGCTCAGCGTCTTCGCATCGGGGTGCATCCCGCCTCGCTGAGCCACGTATAAGGCATAGCCCATGTGATCTTGTACCGCCTCGGGGAACTCGCGCAAGTCGTCGCGGCTCGATCCGACCCAGACTACTGGCTTCAAAGAAGGTCCGTCGCTCATTGCCCGAATATGGTGATTTCACTATATCATAATCAGAGCTCGAAGCGCTCTCGCAACCAAGGGTCCCCAATCTCAAGGAATTCCAACATTACAAGTATCTATTCCGTCTGACTTCTGCCATTTGCCAATCGCCAAGGCGCTAAACTGGAGCAATTCAAAAAGTGCGAGAACGAAGGGCGCTCGAGCGTCGGTGTCGCCACTCCTGGTCGAACCTGGTCGAGAACCAGAGGCAACTGGAACAGGAACTCCCCGCAAGCCGCTGAACGTCATGCCAGCCAACACCAGTGAATTGGAAAAGCGCCTGTGGGGAGCCGCTGACGAACTCCGCGCCAACTCCAAGCTGAAGTCGTCCGAATACTCCGTTCCAGTTCTCGGCTTGATCTTCTTACGCTATGCAGACCACAAGTTCGCAAAGGCCAAGGAAAAGCTCACGATCCAAGGAAGCGGACGCCGCACCATCGGCAGGGCCGACTACCAGGCGCAAGGTGTTCTCTACCTGCCTGAGAGCGCCCGCTTTTCGAACCTACTCAAACTGCCGGAAGGTGCGGACATCGGTAAGGCCATCAACGATGCGATGAGGACCATAGAAGCGAACAACGAAGACCTGAAAGAGGTTCTTCCAAGAACGTACAACCGTCTCGACAAAGAACTGCTCGTTTCGCTCCTGAAAAACTTTGCTGCCGTCGCGATGGATATTGAGGGCGATGCTTTCGGGAAAATCTACGAATACTTCCTCGGAAAGTTCGCCATGTCGGAAGGGCAGAAAGGCGGCGAGTTCTTCACGCCGACGAGTATCGTCAAGCTGATCGTGGAAATCATTGAGCCATACCACGGTCGGATATACGACCCGGCTTGCGGATCGGGTGGCATGTTTGTCCAGTCGGCTGCATTCGTGGAACAGCACCGCAAGGCCGTCACGGACATTTCGATCTACGGGCAAGAGAAGGTGGCAGAGACCATTCGGCTGTGCAAGATGAACCTTGCGGTCCACGGTCTTGATGGAGAAATCAGCCAGGGCGTCACCTACTACGAAGACGTCCACAAGAGCGTCGGCAAGTTCGATTTCGTGATGGCAAATCCGCCGTTCAACGTGGACAAGGTCGATAAGGAACGGCTGAAGGACGATCCCCGCTATCCATTCGGTCTGCCCAAAGCAGACAACGCTAACTACCTATGGATTCAGGTGTTCTATTCGGCGCTGAATGCAACCGGACGTGCTGGCTTCGTGATGGCAAATTCTGCAGGTGACGCCAGAGGTTCAGAGCTTGACATTCGGAAGAAGATGCTGGAAGACCGGGCTGTGGACGTGATTATCTCGGTTGGACCGAACTTCTTTTACACCGTCGCGCTCCCCTGTACGCTGTGGTTCCTCGACAGAGGCAAGGAGAGGACTGAGCGCAAGGATAAGGTGCTCTTCATCGATGCACGCCACATCTTCCGCCAGATCGACAGGGCGCATCGGGATTGGACGCACGAACAAATTGAGTTCATCTCCAACATCGTGCGGCTGTACCGGGGCGAAAGTGTCGAGACTAACGCCGGAAGCCGGGACTTGATGAAGGAGAAGTTCTCAAAGGGCACGTATACCGACGTTCCCGGTTTGTGCAAGGTGGGTACCCTTGCCGACATCGAGGCACAGGGCTGGAGTCTCAATCCAGGACGCTACGTTGGCGTGGCTGAACGTGCGGCAGATGCTTTTGAGTTTGCCGTGCGCCTCGAAGAATTGAACGAAGAATTGGTAGCGCTGAACTCTAAAGCAAGAGTTTGGAATATCGGATTGCCGAAAACGTGGGCGCACTGCTGGAGTCGGCTCTATGAACTTGCCTTTCGCAATCCCAAGCAAATGGAGGACAGTCCCCTTCAGCGAGATTATCTCGGACAGCGCATTCGGACCCCGCTTTAGCGGTGAGTCATATGCAACCGACGGGAACGTAGCGACCCTTCGGACAACGGACCTTGAAGATGATGGTCGGATTTCCTACGAGACGATGCCACTAGCCCATCTTGACGAAGCCAAGTTTCAAGGCCATTTTCTAAAGTATGGCGATTTAGTCATAACGAGAAGTGGTACATGCGGAATCGCCGCTGTGTTCGATGTTTTCGATTTGCCAGTGTTACCAGGAGCGTTCTTGATTCGGTTTCGATTGACACCGGATGCTGAACCCAAATTCTACCAGTACTTCTTCAACTCTCGGATGGGACGGGGACACCTTCTCTCCATGGCGACAGGGGCAGTCCAGCAGAACCTCAACATCACTAACGTGAGCAAGTTGGTTGTCCCGCTGCCTCCTGCCGCCGAACAACAAGCAATTGCCGCCATTCTCTCGGCCTATGACGACCTGATTAAAAACAACACCCGACGCATCAAGATTCTCGAAGAGATGGCGCAGATGATCTACCGGGAATGGTTCGTCAACTTCCGCTTCCCCGGCCACGAGAGAGTGAAGATGGTCGAGTCCGAGTTGGGGTCGATTCCTGAAGGGTGGCGGCAAAGCACGATTGGTGAGGCTGTCCTGGTGCTCGGCGGCGGTACACCATCTACATCAGTCCAAGAGTATTGGGACGATGGCGATATCGTATGGTACTCCCCTTCAGATCTCACGGCAGCAGGAACCATGTTCATGTCGGACTCCTCGAAGCACATCACCCGTCTCGGCCTTGACAGGAGTTCAGCCCGTCTCTTCCCACCGAGAAGCGTGATGATGACGAGCCGAGCAACGATCGGCGTGGTAGCAATTAACACAGTTGAGGCGTGTACAAATCAAGGGTTCATCACCTGCATTCCAAGTAAAGCTGTCGGTATGCTGCAACTCTACTTCTGGTTGCTGGAGAACAAATCCAAGATCGTCTCACTGGCAACCGGGGCAACATTTAAGGAAATCAACAAGGCGACCTTTCGGCAGTTGCCAATAGAAGTAGCCCCGGGAACCATTAGCGCAGCGTTCGAGGCGACCGCAGCACCGATCACCAAACTCGTGGCGAATCTGGTTCAGAAGAACGCTAACCTCCGCACCACGAGAGACCTTCTCCTACCCAAGCTCATCTCTGGCGAAATCCCGGTTGAAGTAGCCGAAGAACTCGCCGCCGAACTCGTCGTACAGGCCACATGAGCTACTTCAATCCCGACTCCGAAGACGCCGCCATCGAACAACCAACGATAGCTCTCTTCGCTGAGTTGGGATGGGAGACGCTCAACTGCTACCACGAAAACTTTGGCCCCTTGTCCTTGCTTGGCCGGGAAACTATGGCCGAGGTTGTGTTGCCCAATCGCCTTCGTGCCGCCCTTGAGAAACTGAACCCTGATGTATCGCCGAACGCCATCGCAATAGCCATACAGGAGTTGACTAAAGACCGCAGCGCCCTGAGTCCGCCCAAGGCCAATCAAGCCGTGTATCAGCTTCTCAAGAACGGCGTGAAGGTCACCTACAAAAGGACCGGCGGCGACGACCAAGAAGAGACCACCGAAACCGTTACGGTGATCGAGTGGAATGATCCTGACAAGAACGATTATCTTCTCGCCTCACAATTCTGGATCAGCGGTGACTACGGGAAGAAGCGCGCCGATCTCGTGGGCTTCGTCAATGGCATCCCGCTGGTCTTCATCGAATTGAAGGCGTCCCACAAGAACATCAAGCTGGCCTACGAGAGAAACCTGACCGACTACAAGGACACCATTCCACAGGCGTTCTGGTACAACGGCGTCATCATCCTGTCCAACGGCTCTGACGCAAGGATCGGCAGCATGACTGCCGAATGGGAGCATTTCGCCGAGTGGAAGAAGGTCGACGACGAGAAGGAATCCGGCGTCATCAGCCTCGACACCATGATCAGGGGCGTTTGTGAAAAGCGGAAGCTCTTGGATTTTGTGGAGAACTTCACGCTGTTCGACGACCGCAAAGGCGAAGTGACCAAGCTCATCGCCAAGAACCACCAGCTTCTCGGCGTCAACAACGCCATCGCCGCGGTGGAAGACATCAAGGACAACCACGGCAAGCTCGGAGTGTTCTGGCACACGCAGGGTTCCGGCAAGAGCTATTCGATGGTCTTCTTCAGCCAGAAGGTCATGCGGAAGATTCCGGGGAACTGGACGTTCGTGATCGTGACCGACCGTGAAGACCTGGACGGCCAAATCTACCGTAACTTCGCTAACGCAGGAGCAGTGCTGGAAGACGAAAGGCGGGTCCGGGCGGACAGCGGCGAGAGCCTGAAGCGGATGCTAAATCAGGAAGACCACCGCTACGTGTTCACGCTGATCCAGAAATTCCATACGGATCACGGCGAACCCTATCCGGCGCTCTCCACCCGATCCGACATCATCGTGATCACAGACGAAGCGCACCGGAGCCAATACGACATCTTCGCTTCCAACATGCGGAGTGCCCTGCCGAAAGCCGCATTTATCGGCTTCACAGGAACCCCGCTGATGGCCGGTGAAGAGCGTACCAAGGAGGTGTTCGGTGAGTACGTTTCGATCTACAACTTCAAGGAGTCGGTGGACGATCAGAACACGGTTCCGCTCTACTACGAGAACCGCATTCCTGAACTTCAACTGACCAACGACAAGCTGACCGAGGACATCGCCGAAATCTGTGATCGTGCCGATCTCGACGACGACCAGGAACGGAAACTCGAAAAGGAATTTGCCAGGGAATACCATCTCATCACGAGAGAGGATCGGCTGGACCGCATTGGCGAGGACATCGTGGCGCACTACATGGGGCGTGGCGTTCTTGCGAAAGCTATGGTCATCTCCATCGACAAGGCGACGGCGGTGCGAACGTTCGACAAGGTTCAGCAACACTGGAAGACCGCCATTGCCAAGCTGCGGAAAGAATTCGTTGCCGCCGATCCGATGGACAAACCGGAACTCGAAAAGCGCCTGACGTTCTTTGAGGAAACGGACATGGCCGTTGTAGTCTCGTCGGGACAGAACGAGATCGAAGAATTCAAGCAGAAGGGCCTGGACATCGCCACGCACCGCAAGCGCATGGTGAAGGAAGATCTGGAAACGAAGTTCAAGAACCCCGATGATCCGCTTCGGATCGTCTTTTTGTGCGCCATGTGGATCACCGGCTTCGACGTGCCGTCTTGCTCCACCATCTACCTGGACAAGTCCATGAAGAACCACACGCTCATGCAGACCATCGCACGGGCGAATCGGGTTTGGGGAGACAAACGGAATGGCTTGATCGTGGATTACGTGGGCGTGTTCCGAAATTTGCAGAAGGCGCTTGCGATCTATGGAACCGCACAGGGGGAAGCCCAGCAGGCAGTCTCTCCGGTCCACAAAAAAGAGGAACTGGTCAGCCAGCTTCGCGAAGCGATTTCCGGCACAACCGATTTCTGCGTCGAACGCAGCGTCAACCCGGCGACGATCCAGGACGCACGAGGCTACGAGAGGGTGAAGCTGGTGGAGGATGCCGTTGCCGCCTTCGTGGTGAACGACGACACACGAAGAAGTTATCTAAGCCGTGCCGGTTACGTGGACAGCCTGTTCAAGTCACTGCTGCCGGATATCGCCGCAAATGAGTTCGGCCCGGTTTGCAAGGTGTTTCGAGTGATCGCCGATAAGATTCGCTCCGAGATTCCGCCTGTAGATATTTCCGAAGTGATGGCGGAAGTCGAAGCCTTGCTGGATCAATCCATCGGAGCGGAAGGCTATGCGATGCCTCCAGTGGCTGACCAAGGCCGGTACGTTGATCTCAGCCAGATCGACTTTGAAGCGCTGCGGGAGAAGTTCGAGGGGAGCCGCAAAGCCATCGAAGTGCAGAAGCTAAGGTCGAAGCTCACCTTCAAACTGGCACGGATGGTGCAGTTGAACCGGACCCGAACCGACTTCCGTGAAGAGTTTCAAAAGATGATCGACGAGTACAACAATGGAGCGATCAACGTTCAGGTCTTCTTCGATAAGCTGCTGGTTTTCGCAAGGCGTTTGGACGCCGAGGAGAAACGTGGCATTGCTGAGCAACTCACGGAAGAAGAACTGGTCATCTTCGACCTTCTGACTAAGCCCGACATCGCGCTTACCAAGCAGGAGATAGCGGAAGTCAAGAAGGTGGCAAAATCACTCCTGGAGAAGTTGAAGAACGAAAAGTTGGTGCTCGATTGGCGCAAGCACCAAACCACCAGGGCGATGGTGCTCACGACAATCCGGGCTGTGTTAGACGAACTCCCACGGGCCTACGACAAACCCCTCTATGAGCAGAAGTGCGATGTCGTCTACCAGCACGTTTACGAGGCATACATGGGTCAGGGCAAGAGCGTTTACGTCGGCACAACAGCTCTTCCCAACACAGTCTAGTCGTCATTCTAGTGATGCACGGCCATCCGATTGACAGGCGCACCCCTCGTTGCGACACGTGAGATGATATAAGCAGTAAGGGACTTTCAGATGAAAACCGCTGATTTCAGAAGTGAACTCACGCCGAACGGCCAGATTGCAGTTCCGCCCGAGATCGCAGCCCAAGTGCCCCCAGGGGAACAGGTTCAGGTCGTACTCCAGTGGGGCATCTCGGAGGACGATGCAGCGTGGCGCGCGGCCGGGCGGCGGCAGTTCGAAGCAGCGTACCACGCCGACGACTCGGTCTACGAATCGCTGATCCATGACCCTTCGACGCGGTGAAATTGTCCTGATTAGAATCGACTTCCACCAAACGCCGGGTGGCAAGTTGCGCCCGGCCGTAGTGCTCCTCGACTCTGGCGACGACGATTTCGTTGCCGCGCCCATAACCTCCCACATGCGAACATCCGATTTCGACCTGTCTATCAAGCAATGGCGGGACGCCGGTTTGAATACGGCCTCGATGATTCGCGTTCACAAATTGACCGTGCTGGCAAAGAATGAAATTGTGCGCCGCCTTGGTGAACTCGCTGCGCCAGATCGAAACGCCCTGACAGCCGTTCTACGCCGCGCTTTTTCTCTGGACCAATAGGCCCGGTCACAGCACTCGCAAACACCACCTGTTCCTTATTTTCAATAACTTACAACCACCCAACCCGCCGACCTGTTGCCTCCTCCTGTTATTCTTACCTCGGGCATAATCGCCCGAATTACCCAGAAGGAGCAAAAGAAAATGTCCGCATCCGCATCCCCCGCCGTCGAATCCGACCGCGCCGACGTCAACCGCGCCAACGCCGAGCATTCTACCGGCCCGCGCACACCCGAAGGCAAACAGCGTTCTGCCATGAACGCCGTCCGCCACGGCCTCAGCGCAAAAACCCCCGTCCTCCCCGGCGAGGACCCGCAAGCTTACCAGGAATTCTGCCGCAAAATGATCGAAGACATCCACCCCAAAGGCACGCTCGAAGAGCAACTCGCCCAGTCCCTCGCCGGCATCCAATGGCGCTTGAATACCTGCCCTGCGCTCACGCAACAGCTCCTGGACACCGAGACCGATCCTCGCGTGCAGCGGGAGGCCCTCTACAAGTTCGGAACGTACGAGCACCGGCTCCGGCGCGACTTCCTGGCGACGCTCAAGCACCTCCGCGAGATCCAAGCCGAGCGCGCCGAGCACGAACAACGCGACATGAAGGACGCCTCCCGGGTCATGAAGCACCTTCGTTCCAAGCAAATAGAGTACGATCCAGCCGAGGATGGGTTCTTCCGAAAATTCGATGGTCCCCGCATGTTTTCAATCAGTTGAAGTGTTGGGTTGGAGCGCAGCCGGAACGGAGGCGACACGGTGAATGGCGA
>WNFJ01068518.1_pt2 | contig 27881 bp, 20 predicted proteins | sample 5400461 | NCBI WGS metagenome assembly WNFJ01 (sample SAMN13153349, study PRJNA577476) | soil metagenome | isolation source: 115 cm saprolite on Douglas fir-dominated hillslope | place: USA:California | collected 2013-09-17
TCCCGTTCTTCCATCGGAATACCTGCCGAACCGGAGTCTTCTTTACACTACGCAGAGCCGGAACTTGACCAGGGTACAAAGGCTTCAGCGCCTCGACAGCGACTCGTTGCGGGTCGCGTAGGGCCCAAGCTTGGCTGGTGTCAGCCATTCTTTGCTCTACAATCGCCTCTTCGGCGGTTCCGTCTGAGTAGGAGATGGAGACGTGCCGCTGATACTGCACGCTCCTGAACTTACAGCCTTCCTTTTCATACCAGCCAGCTTCAGCTGTGTAATCCACGTCACTTCTCGTGTGTGGCTCGAACCACTCCACGTGCTGGATCACGAAGAGACTACAACAACCCATATGTCCGAAACCTCTCCAGAGTGTTGACGCGTTGATAGTCTGCTTTGCTCCGGAGAAGAACCGCCCCAACAGAGTCACACGCACCGTTGTGTCTTGCTCATTTCTCAAAAGATCGGTGAAGCGATAAAACGTTGGATCGTTTGCAAGCGGAATTTGCAGCCCTTCAACCGTCAGGGAATCAGGTCGTGTTTCTCGGCCGCTTTCCCCGGGGCAACAATAAGCCGTATCCGATTCAGCCTTGCCGCCGACATCACCCAGACGGAGAAATGCTCAGGGGGCATGACACAGTTCGGCTCCGCGAGCTGGAAATCTTCGAAGCCGTGCGTCACGAAGGCGGTGAGTCGCACTAGTTCGTGGTTGTAAGCGGCCGGGTTCTTCGCCAGTTCGCAATAAGTTACGTTCCGGGGTTCCAGATCCTGGTTATGGGTAGACTCTGCTGTCTGGGCTAACAGAGGAAGGCTTCCAATCAATAGCGCGAATAGAACTCTCGGCAAGTTTTTCATTTTCAGACACCAACATTCACTACTTCTGTGCCACCAACTCCCGCGCGCGGCTCAGCTCTGGCCGGATTCGTCCTAATAATATCCCTTATCAGTATGAGGAGTGCGCTTCAAGGTATGGCGCTGGGATAGAAACTCCCGGCGAGGCCGCTGGTGGTGCATGCTTGCAAGGGGTCCTTCGACTACACAAGTACTTGCGCTAAGCGCGCACGTACTCGCTTCGCTCAGGATGACAGGGCGTTGGCGATTACTTCTGCGCTACCAATTCTCTCGCACGGCTCAGCTCTGGGCGGGTGGAGTTTGATCCGTCGCAGACTTTCAATAACAGGGCGTAGTATTCCGCGGCGTCTTTTTGTTTGCCGGCGGCTTCGGAGGCACGGGCGGCACCGTAGAGGGCGTTGAAGCGGTTGGGATTTAGTTTCAGGTCGGTCTGATATTCCGCCAGAGCTTGCTGCGGACGCTTTGCTTCGAGCAGGAGATCGGCCAGTTGTTCGCGGGCTGGGACGCCTTCGGGTTCTTCGCCCAGCTTGTCTGCCTTATCGGCCAGAGTGCGCAGGCTGTTGATGGCTTCCTCGTCTTTGCCTTCGGCGTGCGCGACCCAGGCGGCGGCTTCCTGATAGTCCGCGCCGACGGCTTCCGCATACTCCGTTTTCTTTTCGGCTGCGAATTCTCTGCGGATGTTTTCGATCTGCTCCAAATCTTTGTGGGATTGCGCGACGTTGCCGCTGCGGGCGGCGCCGATGGCGCGTGCCCAGTGGGTGATGGATTGATCTCCGCGAAGCGAGCCGGGAACGACCTGGAGCGCGGCGGCGTCTGACCAGTGGCGAAGTTCGAGATCGTATATTGCGGGGAATTTGGTAAGCGCGTTGGTTTGGGGATCGAAGTCGGAGCCATACATCGACTTCATCTTGGGCATGGTTTTGATTTCGTCGATCACCTTGGCGGCATCGGCTTCGCGCCCGCTTTGGAGATAGGCGTAGATGAGGAAATCCATGGCGTGGAACTGGTGGCCTTCGCCGCCCATGTGCATGGCGGCGGTTTTGCGGGTGGCGGCGATGGAAGCGAGGTTGGAGTTGATGTCGTCCTGCCAGAGGCCGACGCGGGCGAAGATGTGCGAGGGCATGTGGAGAGCGTGCGGAGCGGCGGGGGCAACCTGGGCGTAACGGCGGGCCGCGGGCAGGCCGAGTTGAGCGAGTTGCGGCTTGTCGTAGCTGTGGATGAGGTAGTGCGCGACGCCAGGATGATCAGGGTCGGTGGCAAATAGTTTCTCTAGGATTGCTGCGGCCTGCCTGCGGTTGGCGAAGGTTGCGTCGTCGTGCGGTTCGGAGCCGAGCAGGGAGAGCGCATAGAAAACCGCGGCTTCGTGATCATCAGGATAAGATTCGTAGACCTTCTTCATTCCGGCGGAATAGGCTTTGGCGCGGGCTTCGTGGTTGAGCTTTTTGGAGTCGCTATAGAAGGCAGCGATGGCTGCGATGTAGGCCTTCTCGCGCGCAGTGGTGGGGCCGTCGGTTGTCTTGGCCTCGTGCACTTCGTCCAAGCCACGCTGGTTCACTTTGGCGTCCGGATGGTTCCAGAGCTGGTGCCACAGGCTCATGGCAACGCCCCAATGCGCCATGGCGCAGTTGGGATCTTCGGTGGCGATCTGCTGGAATTCTTTTTCCGCCTCTTCGTACCAGAACGAGTGCAGCAGCGCGACACCGCGCTCAAACGCCTTTTTTACCGATGGGGCGCAGGAAATGGGGAAGGCGACAGTGCCCAGTTGGGCGGCGGCCAAGTCTTCATGGGGAGGGTGGAATTGGTCGTCATCGGTAACAGCAGGGTTGGCGAAGACGGTGAGGGCGAAAAAAGAGAAAGAGAAGAAGAGCAGCAGGCATGCGATTCGTTTCATGGGACTCCACTGAGCATCGAGTTTAGCCGCGCAGCAGAGCGGGGGTCAAACCTCGAAGGGGGAGCTTCGTGTCACATGAGCAACTCGGCCAGACGAGCATTGATGGTTCGCGCTGGCTATGTTTGCGGGGGTGTGGCAAGCTGAAGGGATGAAGAAACAAGGGTCGGATCAGGCGTTTCATGATCGGCGGTATCAGGAGAGGAAGCGGGCGGAGGCAGCGCGGAAGCCGGCTAAGAAGAAAGTGGACGGAGAGAAGTCCGGGACGGGTGGAGAGAAGCACGGCGACCAGGGGCGGAGTGGGGGGAAACCGCTCGAACCGGCTGAAAGCAGGGCTGGAAGCCAGTCCGCAAGGAACGGGTCAAGTTTTGCGCGTCCGATCCTACCAATAATTCAGGATTGACGGCGAAGATATTTAGTATTTTTTTGTAAAGAACCGTGCAAAGACTTGCACTTTGTCCGCAATTTGCTTGAGGGGGCGCGGATTTGAGCAGGGTTGACAGAAGGCAGAGCGTTCTGTAGATTCTGTTTGGACTGAAAGTACTGATATGGCGAACTTGACGGGAGTGCAGAAGCAATACATTTTGCACTGGGGCGAGATGGGGACGAGGTGGGGGATCAACCGGACAGTGGCGCAGATCCACGCGCTGCTGTATTTGTCGCCGCGGGCGCTGCCGGCGGAGGAGATTGCGGAGACGCTGAGCGTGGCGCGGTCGAATGTGAGCACGTCGATCCGGGAGCTGGAGGGTTGGGGAATTGTGCGGGCGGTGCATGTGCTGGGCGACCGGCGGGAACATTACGAGTCGATGAAAGATGTGTGGGAGATGTTCCGGCTGGTGAGGAAGCGGAGGGAAATTGATCCCACGCGAGAGATGCTGCGGAGGAGTTTGGAGGAGTTGAATCCGCAGGAAACGGGGGCGGAGTTTACGCGGGAACGGTTGGCGGCGATGGCGGGATTTTTTGAAGCAGTGACGGAGTTGCATGATCAGATGAAGCGGCTGCCGACGGGGACGGTCAGGAAGTTGTTGCGGATGGGAGCGAAGGTGAGCAGGAAGAAAAAGTAGCGATATTTCAGCGTTATCAGATCACGATCTTTAACACAGGGGAACACAGGGTAGTGCGTGCGCTCAGGCTCAGGGATAGAAACTCCTATACGAGCTTGTGATGATGATGGCGGGTATGGGGTGCTTCGACTGCGTAAAATCGTCCATCGGACGATCTCACTTCGGTCAGCATGACAGATTAATTTTTCGGTCATATCAATTTCAATCCTTCAAAAGGCAGGTTAAGCATGACGCAGGCGGGTGAGCAGAAAAAGATTTGGGTGACGATGACGGGGCTGCCATTGACGATTGAGCTGGAGTGGCCGTTTCACCGGTCGACGTCGGGGGCGGACTTCTGGGTGCTGCATGGAGACATCCGGCTGGAGAATTCGGATGGGCTGCATGCTCCGGTGGCCGTGAATTTGTCGGCGACGGTTCGGGAGGTGCTGGCGTCGCTGGAGCCGAAGGATGCGCGCAAGGAAGTGGATCGGAGGCAGATTGAATTTGTGAGGTCGGGAAAGCTGAAGCCGGTGGCGTTTTCGAGCCGGCATTATGACTTTAAGCGGCAGAAGTGGGTGTTTGGGAAGGCGACCGATGAAGTGATCGCGACGTTTGTGGAGCGGAAGGTTTATTGGCAGACGAAGGTGGGTGGAGAGAAGAGAGTTTGGATTGGCGATCCAACGGATGCGCAGTATTTGGAGACTACGCCGGGACATCTGGTGGAGATTGCGGGGCGGTTGGTGGCGGGCGATGGGCTGGTGAGGATGGAGGGCGAGTGGGCCGAGGCGACCGCTGGGTTGATGGGGCAAGGAGAAAGATTTGAGAGTGCGATGCGGAGCGCAGTGGAAGAGGTGGAGAAGAAGCACGCGTTTGAGCGAGGGTAGGAAGTGTGGCGACGGCGCTCGACGCTTGGGCGGCAACGCGGTTGTAGAGGAGTGCGGGCCGAAGGTGGTCAATGCCAGCTTTTTTCGTGGCGGGGAAGTCAAAGGCTTTTAACGCGGAGACGCGGAGAGAGCCGCGGAGGTCACGGGGAGCATGGTGGAGGATGTGTATGGAATCTTGGAAGGGGACTAATCGGAAGCAGGAGCAGCGTTAGAAGTTTGCAAGCTTTGCGTAATTTCGCGGGTGAGTCGGCCGCGACCACACTAGCATCGCAACTCCATTTACTCACTGAAGTAACGTTCCTCCGTTGCCGTTGGGCTCTTCTTCCGGCGCCAGGACCACGGCGGCGGCCACGCGGTCGCCCGGCTCCATGTGGAGGAGCCGGACGCCCTGCGCGTTCCGCCCGGATTCGCGGATGGTTTTCGAATCCATGCGAATGATTTTGCCGTATTGGCTGATGAGCATGACTTGGGAGTTTTCATCGACCAGAGCGATGGCCACCACCTTACCTACGCGTTCCGTCGTCTTGACGTTGATGACGCCTTTGCCGGCGCGGTTGGTGAGGCGGTATTCGTCGGCGGGGGTGCGCTTGCCGTAGCCGTTTTCGGTTACGGAGAGGATCAGGTTTCCTTTTTGAGTTAGGTCGACCACTTCGCCGGGCGGGACTTCTATGTCAGTCGCCGGCGCTCCCTGGACGGGCGAGTCGCCCGTCCCCACATGGTCTGTCGTTGTTGCTGGAGCGCCGACGGGAGCTGCGCCGGGCTTGGGGGTTACGGTCATGCCGACTACGTAGTCGCGCTCCTCGAGGTTGATTCCATTCACTCCGTAAGCGGCGCGACCCATGGAGCGGACGTGGTTTTCGTCGAAGCGGACGGCCATGCCTTCGTGAGAGGCGATGAAAACGATCTGGTTGCCGTTGGTGATGCGGGCGGCGACGAGTTCATCTCCTTCTTCGATATTGATGGCGTTGATGCCGTTGGAGCGGACGTGCATGAACTCGCGCAGCTCGGATTTTTTTACCAGGCCGTTGCGGGTGGCGAAGAAGATGTATTTGTTTTCTTCTTCGAGATTACGCACGGCGAGCATGGTGCGGACGGTTTCGCCGGGTTGCAGTCCGATGAGGTTGCCGATGTGTTTGCCCCGGCCGGCGGCGCTGACGTCAGGAATTTCGTAGACCTTGAGCCAGTAGACGCGGCCTTTGTTGGTGAAGATCAAGATGTAGGCGTGGGTGGAGGCGATGAAGAGGTGTTCGACGAAATCCTCTTCGCGAGTCTTCATGCCGGTGCGTCCGGTTCCACCGCGGCGCTGCATGCGGTAGGTGGAGATGGGCGTGCGCTTCATGTAGCCGGAATGGCTGAAGGTGACGGCGACCTGCTCGTCGGCGATGAGATCTTCGAGAACGATTTCCGCGGCTTCGTCTTCGATGCGAGTGCGGCGCTCGTCTCCATAGAGTTCTTTTACTTCTTCGAGTTCCTTGATGATTACGCCGCGAAGTTTTTTCTCGGAGGCGAGGATGGATTCGTAGTCTTCGATGCGGCCGCGAACTTCTTTCAACTCGTTGGAAATCTCATCGATGGAGAGTTTGGTGAGGCGGTGCAGTTGAAGTTCTAAGATGGCTTCGGCCTGGCGCGTGGTGAAGGGCTTTTCGGGATTGAGCTTGGGAGCGCGGCCTGTGGTGTTGATGTCGATTTTCTTGCTGCCGAAGTAGGCGACTAGATTTTCGCGGGCGTCAGCCCTGTTCGAGCTGGCGCGGATGATCGTGATGACGTTGTCGAGGTGATCGAGAGCAGTGAGGTAGCCTTCGAGGATGTGCTCGCGGTCTTTGGCTTTTTGAAGGAGGAAAGCGGTGCGGCGGCGGACGACTTCGACCCGGTGGTTGATGAAATGTTTGATGGCCGGAATCAGGCCCATTTCGCGGGGCTGTTGGTTGACCACCGCCAGCAGGATCATGGAAAAACCTTCCTGCATGGAGGTGTGTTTGAAGAGCTGGTTGAGAACGATTTGAGGCTCGGCGCCGCGCTTGAGTTCGACGACGATGCGCATGCCGTCACGATCGCTTTCGTCGCGAACGTCGGAGATGTCTTCAATATCTTTGTCGTTGACGAGCTGGGCGATGCGCTTGATGAGTACGGACTTGTTTACCTGGTAAGGAATTTCGGTGACGATGATGGCCTGTCGATCTTTGTTGATGTTTTCGATGGCGGCTTTGGCGCGCATCATGAAGCGGCCGCGGCCGGTGCGGTAGGCTTCGAAGACTCCGGCGCGTCCGTGGATTACGCCGGCGGTGGGAAAGTCCGGACCTTGGACGAATTTTAGAATTTCGGCGAGCTGGGCGTTCGGGTTGTTGACCAGCGTGATGGTGGCGTCAACGATTTCGGTTAAGTTGTGCGGCGGAATTTTTGTGGCCATGCCGACGGCGATGCCGTCGGAGCCATTGATGAGCAGGTTGGGAATGCGCGCGGGAAGAACGTCAGGCTCGACTTCACTGCCATCGTAGTTAGGACGGAAATCGACGGTCTCTTTGTCGAGGTCTTCGAGCAGTGCGGTTGCGACTTGCGCGAGCTTGGCTTCGGTGTAGCGGTCGGCCGCGGGAGGATCGCCGTCGACGGAGCCAAAATTTCCTTGTCCAAAAATTAGCGGGTAACGCAGGCTCCAGGTTTGCGCAAGGCGCACGAGAGCGTCATACACGGCGAGGTTGCCGTGGGGGTGGTACTTGCCCATGACGTCGCCGACGATGCGCGCGCACTTGCGTGTGGCGCGATTGGGCTGAAGGCCCATCTGCTGCATGGTGTAGAGAATGCGGCGGTGCACGGGCTTGAGTCCGTCGCGAACGTCGGGCAGCGCGCGGCCGATGATGACCGACATGGAATAGTCGAGATACGACTTCTTCATCTCGTCTTCAATGTTGACGGGCTGGATGTGCAGGGCACCGGGACTGCCGTCGCCGGGCGGCGGAGGAGTCAGGGGGAGTTCGGGATTTTGATCGTCAGGCATGAAATTTTAGGCTCTTAGCTTCTGGCTTTTAGCTCTTAAGCCTGTAGTGCGCTGTAGTCGATCTTTCGATCAGCCAGTCTGCGCTAAACGGTTGCAATTACAGGCGGTTAGTTGAGTTTTGGTCAAGTCATATTGTATCACGCCGCGGGCTATGGAAAGGTTGGTCAGGACGGTTCTGGGCGAGCGCGAGAAGTATCGTCAGCGCCTAAAGGCGTCGCCTGGACAAGGCTTCCTGTGGCACGCCTGAAGGCATGCCCTGATACGAATCCTAGGTGATACGAATTCTAGCTTTCGGACTGCGAGTTAGGAAATGACCTAGGGGCGGGTGATTACTTCGTTGGGAGATGAGGGGAGAACGAACTTCACGTTGCGGGTGGAATTGGTTTGCAGAGTTTGAGACAGATCGAGGGTGGAGAGATCGATTTTCCTGTTCCAGTATCCGTCGGTGTAGTAATCGCCGCGGGCATAGAGGAATCCGTCGGCGATGGTGTAGTCGCGGACTTCTTCGCTGTGTCCGTCGCGAAAGACTAGAACTGCGGCCGGTAGGTCGCGCGCCGGAGACGCGGCGGCGATCACAGTCGCTGAGGCATTCGCCGAATTCCGGGTTGCGGGTTTATTGAAATGGCTGCGAGTCGATTTTGGAGGCTGAGCGATGGTTCGACGAATGTTGCCGGGCGCGAGCGAGAGGGGCAGGGCTTCGCCATCGATGGCAGCGGTACTGACGCGGACATAGCGGTCGCCCTGGAGTTCGATCAACAGCGGTTGAGAGGAAGAAGGCTCCTGAGCGTTGTCGGATCGTCCCGCAAAACCTGTAGAGCCGGATAGAGCGCGTGCGGCCGGTAGGAGGAATGAGGACGCCTGAGAGGCGGCAGAGTCGCCAGTCGAGGAGAAGTCCTCGGGATTGAAAGAGTCGCCGAAGAATGGCGAGAGAAAAGAAGTGGAGGGCGAAGAGTGGTGGAATCGGGAAGATGGATGCGCACTTCCAGCAAAGGCAAAACGTCCGCTCGGGTGAAAAGGTGGAGGTATTCGCCTGGACGGAGAAGCGGTGTGCGTGGCGGGGGCGATTCTCTGCGCTTTGGCCAATGGGATGGGAATTGCGAGCAATGCGAGGACTAGCAAGCGACAAAGGTTCGAGCTTCCTGCGCAGGTTACTTTACCGCGTGCATTTAGCGGGCGAGGTCGCCCGCTCCACATGGGCCACACGACCTGTGTTAGTGGGCGCATTTAGTCTGCCTGAGCGGAAGGCGGCAGTTGAAACGCGATACCGCGGTCGTCGTTTTGTTTTTGAGTGGCGGGGAGATCGAGATCAGCGAGGGCGATCTTGCGGGGATGGCCTGGGGTTAGATCGTAAAGCGTTTGACTGACGATGGCGTAGTTGCCAACTTCCAGTCGATGACCGTCTTTGAAAACGAGGATGGTCGAGGGCTGCGGCGGTTCGGAAGAGGGTTTGGCGCCGAACGGAGCGTCGTCTGGCTGCACCGCTCCGGTTCCCACCGTTCGGCTAGCGTGGGCGGGGCCTGGGTACGATGGCGGAATGTAGGAGTCGCGTCCCGAACCGCGGCGGTCGAAGAGGGTGGGGCCTCCCTGATAATTGGAGTCGTCGTCATCCTCCTCGGAGTCGTTGACATCGACGGCGTAGGGGACGGGCAGCGCGTAAACATATGGGTAATAGGCGTTACCGCTCACAGTGTGATGGTGGTGACGGCCGCCGCTGTGGGAAATTTGATTATGGAAATTGAAGCCTGAGTTGGGCGGTGCGAATCCGTTACGGCCGAGCGCAGTGACGCTGGGCGGCGTTCCGTTGATCGCGCGACCGCCGAAGCCGGGAGAAGTAACGGACGGAGGTGTGCCGTTGATTTGCGCGGAGCTGAAGGAGAGAAGAAGAAGCGGGAGCAAGAGCATCCCGAAAAGCGCCAGCGAAGCCGGAATCGAGCGCTGCACAGCTTTATGATACTCCAAGCGCAGAGTCACTGCGCACCTCGAATTCTAAGGTTTTAGATCGTGGGCGGGCGCGGGAGATGCGGGGGAAAGTGTAGAGAATTGTCAGCGGGATGGGGCAGGCAAAAACAGCGGGTCTCTCGGCTTCGCTCGAGATGACAGAGTGCAGGGCTGAATGGTTTTGGCTTCGTATTGCATGATCGAAATCATCCGAGGGGGACTTGGGCGAGGGCTAGAACGCTCCAAAGGATGTAGGCCCCTACCAATCCCCAGACGCAGGCGGTGACGAGGAGACGGAAGGAAGTTTCCATGAGGTCGGCGAGGATACCGGAGACGAAGATTAAAAGGAAGGGGACGGAAGCGAGGAGGAATCCCGCGCCAGCGACGTGAGGATGGGCCATCCCCAGAGCGATGAAGAGGAGGGTGACTGCGCCGGGAGCGGTGTTGCCGAAGTAGCGGGTGCGAGGCCAGAAAAGGTAAGTTGCGATTGCGATCGGCAGGAGCACGGCGAGAGCGGGACAGGCACGGAGGATTTGCAACCCGACTTCGCGGTAAACGCCGGGGACGGTGAAACTGCGCCAGGTTGCTCCCCAGAAGGAGGCGTGTTGCATTCCTTTGAAGAATACGACGGGATGGAAGAAGTATGCCGCGAAGAGCAAGAGAAACGCCACGAAACAAGCGGCGGCCCAGATGGCGAGGGCCGCGCTTCGGCGTATGGGCGCCAAGTAGAGCAGAAAGGCGAGAGCCAAAGGTACGACAACGATCATGGAGAACTGGGAGCCGACTGCGATCGCTATGGAGACGCCCAGCAAAACGATGCGGCGCCAGTTCCAGAGAACAACTTCGCGCGGCGCGTAGAGCGTATGAGCGACGGCGATAGCGGTGAAGATGGCTCCGAAGGATCCCCAAGCGGCGAGGATTTCAGGTTCGGTGTGCCATACGGCGCTGGCCTGGATCATGGAAGGAGAAAAGCAGTAGAGAGCGAGGGCAAGGAATCCGCCCGAGTTTCCGCAGAGACGGCGGGCAACATACCATAGGGATCCGCCGAGGAAGAGCCCGCAGGCCAGGAAAGGTAGGCGCGGGAACCAGCGCCAGTACGGGGCGAGGGCGAACTCGTGAAAAAGGAGGCGCTGGGGCCAGGCAAGCAGCGGGGCTGCGGTTACGAGTGAGAGCAGTGGGGAGTGTTGAGTGTCGAAGCCGGCGTCGTCCTGGGAGACTTCGATGGGGAGTGTGGATTGTGGATCGGGGTAAGGCGCGCCGGCTATGCCTCCGCCGTGAAATTGGCGCCAGCCCGCGGCAATGCGTACTTGCTCGGATGGGCCGGGAGCAGGGTTTCCACGGGACCCGACTGCGCGCAACTCGGAGTGGACCAGCCAGACCGCTTGCGACAGGAACGCCAGAAGCAAGGTCCCGGCGAGAAACTGCGGACGGCCGAACCGTTCGCGGGTGAAGAATTGGGTCATAAGGCAGGACGAAGTGTTTTACCATGACCGAGCCGCTTTTTGAGAAACTTCTGTGATGAATGATGGGCCGAACATTTCGAGTGGAGCGCAGCCGTTAGAGACGGAGGCGCAGAGCTCGGCGCCGGATTTTGCGGCGGCGGTGCAACCGTCGTATGTGCGGACGGTATTTCTTAGTTCGGATGGGCTGAGGGCGGGTTGGGGGCTGGCATTCTATGTGGCGATGCTTTATCCGCTGCAGTCTTTGGCCAGCCGATGGGCTGGATCGCTCGATCTAGATGCGGGGGGGCTGTGGTCGATGATGCTGGAAGAGTTTGGAGTCTTCCTGGCTGCGGCGGTTCCGGCTTTGGTGCTGGCGAGAGTTGAGAAGCGGTCGTGGGGAGCGTACGGTCTGCCGGGGCGGCAGGCCTTCGGGAAATTATTTTGGGCAGGAGCGGCGTGGGGATTCGCGAGCATCACGTTGCTGCTGGCGACTATGTATGGGCTGCGAGTGTTTGATTTGGGACATCTGGCAATCCATGGAATTCGCATCATGAAGTTCGCGACGTTCTGGGCAGTGATGTTCCTGTTGGTGGGATTGTTCGAGGATTTTCGCTTTCGTGGCTATTTGCAGTTCACGCTCACACGCGCGATGGGTTTCTGGCCGGCGGCGGTATTGTTGTCCTGCGATTTTGGTTGGAGCCACCGCCTTAACGCCGGCGAGCAGTGGCCCGGCTTAGTGGCCGCGGCGGTGATTGGTTTATTTTTCTGCCTGACTCTACGCCGCACAGGCAGTTTGTGGTTCGCGGTTGGATTTCATACGGCCTGGGACTGGGGAGAGACATTTGTTTATTCAGTGCCGGATAGCGGCACGCTTTTTCCGGGACATCTGCTGAAGTCGTCGTTTCACGGGCCACGATGGCTTAGCGGAGGCTCCGTCGGGCCGGAAGGCAGTGTGCTGTGCTTTGTGGTGATCGCGGTGGCGTGGGTGGGGTTTGTGAAGGTTTACCCGCAAGTGAAGTATCGCACCGGTTAGCATGTCTGGTTTCGTTCGGCGGGACAGGCCCTTCGGCTCCGCTCAGGGCAGGCTAAGGCGGCTGTCCCCACATGAGCACCTTGTCAGCAGAGGGCGGCTATGGCTAATCGAGGTTCCCGGTTCGGAAACTGCTGCAAAGAATTCCGCGCATTCGCTTTCTCCTAATATTCCTAAGCTTATACTCCTTTCCATGGGTGGGGAAACCGATCTGCTGACGCCGCTGAAGCGGTACTGGGGCTACAGCATGTTCCGTCCGCTGCAGGAACGGATTGTGCGCAGCCTGCTGGCCGGGCGCGACACGTGCGTGGTGATGCCGACGGGCGGGGGCAAGTCATTGTGCTATCAGTTGCCTGCGGTGGCCTCGGGAGGGACGGCGGTGGTGATTTCTCCGCTGATCGCGCTGATGCAGGATCAAGCCACGCAACTCGCGCAGATGGGGATTCCGGCGGGGGTGCTGAACAGCACGTTGAGCGAAGGTGAGCAGGCGAAGGTGATGAGCCGGGCGCGGAAAGGGGGCTACCGGTTGCTTTATGTTTCACCGGAGCGAGTCGCGCGCGGCGACACCATGGGATGGCTGCAACAAGTGCCCGTTACTTTCTTCGCGATCGACGAGGCGCATTGCATTTCTGAGTGGGGGCACGAGTTTCGTCCGGAATATCGGCAGTTAAACAAACTGCGGACGAAGTTTCCCGATCGTCCCATCGCGGCCTTTACGGCCAGTGCAACGCGGCACGTGCGGCACGACATTCTGGCGCAACTGCAATTGCGCAATCCCGATAAATATATCGCCAGCTTTTACCGGCCGAACTTGCGCTACCTGGTGCGCGAGTGTCAGGGGTTGGAGCAAATGGAGTTGCTGGTCAAGGCCCTGCAGAGCTATGCCGGCAGCAACGTGATCGTTTATTCTCCGACGATCAGCCGGGTGGAGGAGACGGTGGATTTTCTCGAAGACCGCGACATAGCCGCAGTGGGCTATCACGGCAAGATGGGATCCGAAGAGCGGCGGCGCAACCAGGAGCGCTGGATGTCGGACGAAGTACGCGTGCTGGTGGGGACGATTGCTTTTGGGCTGGGCATTAACAAGGCGGCAGTGCGAGCGGTGATTCACTTGTCGCTGCCGAAGTCGATCGAGCAGTATTACCAGGAGGCAGGACGAGCGGGGCGTGATGGGGAAAGCGCGGATTGTGTTCTGCTCTGGCAGAAGAAAGACGCTGGGTTGCTGGGTTTTTTCGCCAATCAGATTACGGATGGCGCGGAGCGCGAGCGGGCGTGGGAGAGGTACCGGATTATCCGGGAGTTTGTGGAGTCACGGCGCTGCCGTCACCGGCAAATCTGCGGGCACTTTGGAGAAGCTCCGAAATGGGAGAAGTGTGATGCTTGCGATGTGTGCGGGAGCGCGGCGGAGTGGATGGTGAAGTCTCCTGCGGTGATGGCGGGTAAGGAGGCAGGTAGAAGGCGGCTGCCGCTGCAGCCGGTTTCGGCTCCGGCTGCGGGATCTGAGGTCGAGAAACTGCGGGAGTATTTGCGGGAGTGGCGGCGTGCCATGGCGAAGGAGAACGTACATTGTGCTGCACGATTCCTCGTTGGAAGAGATTTGCAGGTTACGGCCTAAATATTTTGCGGAGCTTCTCCAAATTCCCGGAATCGGCGAGCGCAAGGCGGAAGTCTACGGGCAGCCTATTTTGGATGCGCTGGAGAAATTCCGGCACGGGACGCGAGCCGTTGTCGCTGAAAGCAAGGTTAAGCCTGCCGATGAGACGCTGCGCTTGCTCGGCGAAGGCCGAACGCTCGAAGAGATTGCCACGATTCGAGGACGGCAGCTTTCAACCATCGTGAACGCGGTGGCGAATCTGGTGGAGATGGGCGAGGTGGAGTTTCAGTCCGCGTGGGTGAGCGCAGAAAAGCAATCGGTAATTGCAGCGGCGTGCGCGAAGACGGGGATCGAGCGGCTTAAGCCGGCGAAGGATATTTTGCCGCCGGAGATTACTTATGACGAAATCCGGCTGGTAGTGGCGCGGTTGAGGCGGGAGGAAAGTTTGAGGAAGGCAGACGTTCCTGCGTAACGCTAAGAATGGGATATTGCCCCATAGGCCAACCAGTCAAGGCCGATTCCGATAGCGCGCTGCACTCCATGCGAGCGCCGAGAAGCAACAGAATTACCACGCCGCTATCAATTTCCTGAAACGGATTGGCAAGTTCTGTCACTAACCTATAGGGAAGGAACCTGCCACGAAGTTCAAGAGGTCCGCTCTCCTCATGTGGGTCTAAGCCCTTGCGCGCAGCGTTACGGTGAAATATGTCGGAACCGACTCTGATTTCCTCATTCTTCTGGAACTGGGACAATGGCGTTGTTCTTGATGCCAAATTCATTACCTCTGCCGTCGTAGGCGCCTTGGGAACAGCCGTCACGGTGCAGCGTAATCTAAGTGAGATCCGCGAGGGCCACGCCACGCCTGCCAGGAAACTGGAGAACAAAAAGGTCGCGGACCTCCTCGATATGCTGGCTAAGGTACCACCCGGGGACTCGTTTTCCGCCTGGAGGAAAGAACTGGAGCTGCAAATTGCTCAGAGTCTCAGAGAATTGGACGCGCTTCGAGCCAAGGAAGCCAAGCTGGCGGAAGGGCCGAACCACGGTCTCACGCTCATGCAACGCTTGTTCGTTTTGTTTCCACCGCACGATCCAAGCCTTTGGATCATCCATGCCTTGGCTTATGCGTTTATAGCGGGTGGCCCGCTGGTTATTCTCATGTTGGTGCTCTTTGGGGTCGGAGACGCCGGCAGTATTGGCGATGTCATGGTGACGTTCATTTTTGGCAGCCTTGCTTTCCGGGCGTGGGCACTCGCCGAAAGAAAATGGGCAAGGGAATCGCTGCAACGGGCGGACGGACCGGATCAAAGAATAGATACGGAATCCGGTCCGCTTCAGGCTCTATTCGTGCTGAGGAAATCGCATGGTTGGAGAATGTTGGTTGCGCAAATCTGCATGTGGACCTGCTTGTTTTGTGCCGTGGAAAGTCTTGAAGACATATTCTTGTCCGCCCTTGACGCCAGCAAGGCCGCAACACAAGGGGAACGAACCGGAAAAGCAACACTTGCGAACACCAGCAGTCCAGGACCAAAAGGTGAATCGGATCCAGCGACGCAGGCGCGAGACGATGCCAAGAGTGGCCTTCTTCTGCTTCTGACTTCTTTGCTGGGCGCCGGCATATGCCGAGCCTGGGCCGCTGCGGAATGGCTGCATGCCTCGTCGCCATATCCTGCGTTCACCAAACCATTCTTCTCCGTGCCGAAACTACGGACAACGAAGGCCTGGCTTCTCATTGCAAGCTATGTTGCCGCAATGGCAGCGCTGATCGTGTCGGTAGTCAAATGGTCGCAAATTTTCGACGATTCACTCGACCGGGTAGAGTTTGCGTTTGTATTGCTGGTGGTGTGTATTTCCTGTAATCGCTTACTAAGCTTTCTTGGATACGTTGCCGCCAATTCCAAGGAAAACAACGCGGCGGTTATCACTCAATCGGCGGCTGCGTGAGGCTAGCGTTCAATTTAGGTTTTAACTGGGGGCGAGTTCTCTCGGTGCTGTCCGAAGTTTCGGCCTCCGAAAAATTGGAAATTCCAGGTAGGGCCGTCCGAGTTCCGCCGGATGGCCGATTGAGGCCCGCAAAAAAATTCTGTCTTAAGTCAGCGCTTATGGGATATTGCTCCCGCTCGACTGGTTCTGCTGCATTTCGCGGGTAAAGCCCGCCCTGAGCTTGTCGGAGGGATTGCCAGGCGCCGCACAATCAAAATACCTAGAGATTCAGGACTTGCTTGGCCGCTTCGCTTCCGGAGCGGACGCAATCCGGCACCCCGATGCCGCGATAGCCGTTGCCTGCGAGCGCGAGGCGTGGCAGCTGCCGGCGCAGGCGCTCGATGCGTTCTAGACGTTCGAGGTGGCCGACGGCATACTGCGCCACGGCGGATTTCCATCTATAAACGCGGGCGAATAGTGGCGCGGCGCGCAGGCCGAGGATCTGCTGTAATTCGTCGCGAACGACGGCGATGATAGCGTCGTCGGATAGATTCCAGACGCTTTCCGCACTTGATCCGGCGAAGAAGCAGCGCAGCAGGGCGCGATCCTCAGGCGCGCGGTGCGGGAACTTGTTGTGGACGAATGTCGCGGCCAGCAAGCGTTTGCCTTCGCTGCGCGGCACCAGAAACCCGAAGCCGGGAGGGAGTGACTGGCGGACGTCGCGACCGTAACCCAGGCCGACCGTAATAGAAGAGCTGTAACCGATGGCGGCAAGTTCCGCGGACAGTTCAGCACTGCAGGTTGAGAGGATTCGCGCGGCAGCGGGCGCGGGTACCGCAAGAATCACGGCATCGAATTGATCGGCTTTCGATCCCGCAGTTATCTTCCATCTGGCGTCTTCGATCCGAATCGATTCCACGGAGGTGTTGGTAAGTAACGAAAGCGGATTGAGTTTTGGAACCAGGCTCCCAACCAACTGCTGCATGCCGTTCTTGAGCGAGGTGAAAAGCGGCGGCGCGGGTTTATTAGCCGGACGTGGAATTTTCTTTCGCACCTCGAGCATGGCGCGACCGAGGCTGCCGTGAGTGCGCTCCATCTCTGCGAAGCGTGGAAGGACTGCGCGCACGCTGAGGCTGGAGGCTTCGCCGCCGTAGACGCCGGAAAGCAGCGGGTCGGCGAGGCGGTCTACCATTTCGGAGCCATAGTGGCGCTCGATGAGCGCGGCAACGCTTTCATCGCCGTCGGCTGCGCGTGGCGGATGAAGCAGTTCCTGAGCCATGCGGAGCTTCGTGCTCCAGGAAAAAAGCGGGGAAAAACCGGTGGGCAGGATTTTCGTAGGAACCATGAACATCAGGCCGTCGGGCATAGGAATAAGGCGGCCGTGAACCAGAATGTAAGTCTTGCGCTCGGCATCGTTGGAACCGATGAGCTGATCGCCGAGGCCGAGGGTGCGGCAGAGATCGGCGGCCCAGGGTTTTTCGGTGATGAAGGAATCCGGCCCGGCTTCGACGAGGCAGTCCTGGATGAGCTCGGTGCGAAGAACACCGCCCAAGCGCGGCGACGAATCATAAACGGTGTATTCGACGGCGCCGGCGCGGCGGTGTTCTTCAAGGGCGAAAGCGGCGGCTAATCCGGAGATGCCGCCGCCGACAATGGCGATGCGGTTCACGGCTTCCGGCTTCCGGCTTTTGGTTTCCGGCCTCCGGTTTCGAGGTTGGAGGCGAAAAGAGACGCAGAATAGTCTTGCACCAGGCGGGCCAGATTCTTCACGTTCTCGACCGGGGTTTCCGGCAGGATACCGTGGCCGAGATTGAAGATGTGGCCGGGGCGTCCGGCGGCGAGTCGAAGGATTTCTTCCGCGCGGGCTTTTAATTCTTTCCAATCGGCGAAGAGCAGAACGGGATCGAGATTGCCTTGCACGGCGCAACGATGCTGGAGGTCGCTCCAGCCTTTGTCCAGCGGGATGCGCCAATCGAGGCCGATGACGTCGGCTCCAGTTTCATTCATCGCGGGAAGAAGCGTGGAGCTGTCAGTGCCGAAATAAATTACTGGCGCTCCGGTTTTCTGCAGGCGTTTTACGAGGCTGGACACGTGTGGCAGAACGTAGCGGCGATAATCTTCCACGCTGAGACAGCCGACCCAACTATCGAAAATCTGGATGACATCGGCTCCGGCGCGCACCTGGGCCGAAGAGTATTCTGCGGTCACCTCGACCAGCTTGCGCATCAACTCATCCCACGGAGCGGGGGAGTTGTACATCATCTTCTTGGCATGCAGGTAATGGCGCGAGCCGCCGCCTTCGATCATGTAGCTGGCGAGGGTGAAAGGCGCTCCGCAGAAACCGATGACGGGAAGGTTTCCGGCGAAATGGTTCGCAACCAGACGGACGGCTTCGGAGACATAGTCCAGTTCAGCGGCACGGTCGGTGCGGAGTTGAGCAACGTCTTCGGCGGAGCGGACCGGCTTCTCAATGACGGGGCCTTCTCCTGCGGAAAAATGGAACGGCAGTCCCATGACCTCCAGCGGGAGCAGGAGGTCGGCGAAGATAATGGCGGCGTCAACTCCAAGAAATTCAGCGGCGGTGATTGTGACTTCGGCGGCGAGTTCGGGCTTCTTGCAGATCTCTAACAAAGAATGTTGTGTCCGAACGGCGCGGTACTCGGGCATGTAGCGTCCGGCCTGACGCATAAACCAGACCGGAGTGCGCTCGACGGGTTGAGACTTGCAAGCGCGAACGAAGAGAGAATTGGGCGCAGACATGAACCGATTACTGTAGCATTTTTAGGGGGGCTGGCGCGGTGACGCAGCACGCGTTTGTGCGAAACTGAGGTTGGGATTTCTGAAGATGAGACATTGATGGGTTTCCCGAAAAACAAACCCGCGGCGGGAGATATTAGGACATTTGCGACTGTCTTCACGGCGCTGGGGATGCTGGTGTCTTTAGCAGGAATGGCGGCTCAGACCGCCGGTCAGAAAACGCAGGCCGTATCCGCGCCGACTTTTTATAAGGATATCGTTCCAATTCTGCAGGACAAATGTCAGAGCTGCCACCGGCGCGGAGAGCCTGCGCCGATGCCGCTGGTGACGTATGACCAGACGCGGCCTTGGGCGGGTAAGATAGCTGCCGCGGTTGAGATGAAGATGATGCCGCCATGGTTCGCCGATTCGCGGTACGGACATTTTGCCAATGACCCGTCGTTGAACGCGGAGCAGATCGCAACGATAGGGGATTGGGCAAGCGCTGGAGCTCCATCGGGGAATCCGCAGGATGCGCCCGCGCCGCGCAAGTGGAGTGAAGTTTGGAATATTCCCCAGCCGGATGCGGTAGTGAAGATGCCGAAGCTGGTGCGGATTCCAGCGCGAGGCGAAGTGGAATACACCTACGAAATTGTGGCCACGCATTTTACCGAAGACAAATGGGTGCAGATGGCGGAGGTACGGCCCTCGAGCGCGGCGCACGTACACCACGCGGTGGTGTATATCCGGCCTCCGGATTCGGCGTGGCTGCGGCATGCTCCGATGGGAGCGCCGTTTACGGCATCCATGTTGAGCGATCCCGAGGAGCGGCGGCAGGCGCACGAGACCACCAGCGATCTGCTGCTGGTGTACGCGCCGGGAAGTGCGCCGGACCGCTGGGCGGACGGGATGGCAAAGTTCGTTCCGGCGGGATCGGACCTCGTCTTTCAGATGCATTACACGACGAACGGGAAGGCTGCGAGCGATGAGACGAGCGCTGGGCTGGTCTTCGCCAGGAGTCAGCCGAAGCAAAGGGTGATCACACTGCAATTGAACAATCATGCGTTGGTGATTCCGCCTGGGGCAGAGAATTTTCGCGTGGAAGTTGAAGGCACGCTGCCCAATGACGCGACGCTGCTGAGCTTTTTCCCACACATGCACCTGCGGGGGAAGCGATTTGAATATGACATTATTCATGACGATGGGAGCGGGGAAACTTTGCTGCTGGTGAATTATCACTTTCACTGGCAGTTGAGTTACAAGCTGGCGGAGCAGCGGGAATTGAAGGCCGGAACAAAACTGCGGGCGGTGGCATGGTATGACAATTCGAAAAACAATCCGCACAATCCCGACCCGGAGAAGACGGTGACGTGGGGCGATCAGACTTCGCAGGAAATGATGGTGGGATTTTTTGACGTGGCAGTGCCAGCGGGAATGGACAAGTGGAAGTTCTTTATCCGGCACGGCGAATCCGGGGAAAAGACACGGTGATACTGATGGTTGCTGACTGAGCTGGTTTTTGTAAGACTGGATTGGGCCCATCCATTTGATCTCGAACCCGACTTCTCTCACAGCAGAACAAAAGCAGCCGATGCGCGGCTCCAGAGTGTCCCGCTGGGCGTTGGCGTTCGTGTTTTTGGCGGTTTATGTAGGGTCAATGTTCACTCCGGGACTGCTGGATGACGCCGACGGCACGCACGCCGAGGCGGCACGCGAGATGGTTGTGTCCGGAGACTATGTCACGCTGCATATCAATGGGGTGCGGTATCTGGAGAAGGCGCCGCTTCCCTATTGGCTGGTGGCATTCAGCTACAAGATTTTGGGCGTGAATGAATTCAGTACGCGACTGCCGATGGTGCTGTCGGTGATGCTTCTGGGCCTGCTGGCATTTTTGTGGGCCCGTCGCTCCTTCGATGAGCGGACAGGGATTTATGCCGGACTGTTTGTCTACACCTGCGCGGGCGTTTACTTGTTTACCCGGATTCTGATTCCGGAGGTGTTGTTGAGCCTGCTGATTGCAGGGGCATTGTATTTCTTTCTGACGGCACTGGAGCCTGAGGCTGCGGTTTGGCGATGGTACGCGGGATACGCGCTGATCGCGTTGGGCGTGCTGACGAAAGGGTTGATCGCGCTGGTATTTCCCTGTGGGGCGGCGTTTCTTTTTCTGCTGGTTACGGGAGACTGGCGGCGCTGGCGGGAGTTCCGGCTGATCTCAGGTTCGGTATTATTTCTGGTGATCGCCGCGCCGTGGCACATTGCGGCGGGCTTGCGGAATCCTGGTACGGCCGGTCATCACGGTTTTTTCTGGTTTTATTTTGTGAATGAACATTTCCTGCGGTTCCTGGGAAAGCGTTATCCGCGGGATTACAACAAGCTTCCTGCTGCGCTCTATTGGGGTCTGCATCTGGTGTGGCTTTTCCCCTGGAGCTTGTACCTGCCGGCTGCGCTGAAGATTGCAGTACGAGAGTGGCACGGTGGGCGCAGCAGGTTCGGAACAGCCGGCCAAAGCCAGATCCAGCGAAGTGATCTGGCTTCGCGTACCCGGCTGTTGTGCTGGATTCTGGCGGGAGTGGTTCTGATCTTTTTCGCCGTTTCCCCCAACCAGGAGTACTACACGTTTCCCGCGTACCTGCCGCTTCTGCTTTTACTGGCGGACGGGCTAGCGCAGTGTGAGCGGTTGGAGTGTGGGGGCGAAGAGCGAACGGTTTGGCTGACGACTTCCGCGGGTTTGCTTGCCGTTATTGGAATCGTGGCCAGCGCCATGCTGACGGTAGGTCTGTGGCAGTCGCGGAACCTGCCATTTGAGGCCGACATTGGCAATGTGCTGGCCAGGCAGGATTTAAGTGCCTACACGCTTTCAACGTCGCACATGCTGGATTTAAGTTACGCGTCGTTTGCGGCGCTGCGGCTGCCGGCGGTTCTAGCCGCCGTGGTGTTGCTCTTGGCTCCGCTGCTGTCATTCGTTCTACGTCTGTATCGCCGACATTATTCCGCAACCTGGGTGCTGGGGTCTGGATTAGCAGTCTTTCTCGTGGCGGCGCATATTGCCTTGGGACGTTTTGGCCCGTATCTTTCCTCGAAGCGATTGGCGCAGGAGATTGTGATGCGGGCCCGTCCAGAGGACAAGGTAATGATTTATGGCGACCAGGCGTTTGGATCATCGCTTCTGTTTTATACGCAGCGGCCGATTGATCTGGTCGAGGGACGAACGACATCGATGTGGTTCGGGTCAACCTTCGCGGATGCGCCTAAAATTTATTTGAGCGATGTGGATCTGCAGCAAGACTGGTCCGGGGCCGGACGGGTATTCTTGTTCGTGCCTCCACACCAGAAAGCAACGGTAGACAGGCTTTTGCCAGCGAAGGTAGTCATCGCGGAGCTTTCGGGCAAGTACGTGTACAGTAATCGGCCATAGGGTTGCACGCCGTTTTTTACAGACGCCCGGCGGAAGCCTGAATCTCAGAGAGGCGCAGAGAAATGCCGCGGAAATCGTAGAGAAGAGATTGCTCCAACATTTTCTTTGGAGACGACAGCCGATGAAGCGCAAGCAGATCTTAGTTATTGGTGTCGGGATGATCGCATTTCTGGCAGGGGGTGGAGTTGTCCTGGAAGCCGCGAAGGCTCAATCGAGCGGAACGCCTGCGCCTTCTAGCGCTGCCGAGCCAAGGAAGGCGGAAGAACAATTCAAGAACATCCTGGTTCTCAAAGGAATTCCTGCTGACCAGTTAATTCCCGGGATGCAGTTCATTACGGTGTCGTTGGGCGTGGAGTGCGAATTCTGTCACGTAGAGGGCGCATTCGAGAAAGACGACAAGAAGCCCAAGCAGACTGCGCGGAAGATGATGGAGATGATGTTCGCCATCAATAAGGACAACTTTGAGGGGCATCGCGAAGTGACCTGCTATTCCTGTCACCGAGGCAGCACCGATCCAGTGGGAATGCCTCCGGTGATGGCGGAAGCGGCGAAACCAGTGATGGGCGAAGCGAAGAAAGGGGAAGAGGGAGAGAGCGGAAGCGCGGAAACGAAGGAACCGAACGGGCCGCTGCCCGACCAGTTGTTCGACAAGTATCTGCAGGCCGTGGGCGGAGCGCCTGCAATTGAAAAGAATACGAGCCGGGTGATGAAGGGCACGATTACCTTCGGCGACCGAAATGTTCCGATCGACATTCTCTCGAAGGATACGGACAAGCGGATCTCGATCACGCACACGCCTGACGGAGATAGCGTGACCGCTTTCGATGGTCATGAAGGCTGGTTGGGATTTCCGGGCAGACCGGCACGCGAGATGCATGGACCGGACATCGACGCGGCGGCGATGGATGCGGATCTTCATTTTGCGACGCATCTGGGAGGGATGTTCAGCGAAGCGCGGCTGCAAGGAACGGAGAAGATCGGCGGCCACGATGCTTACCTTGTGGTAGGACGGCGGGAGGGCAAGCCGCCGCTCAGGTTGTACTTTGACCAGCAATCGGGGTTGCTGCTGCGACTGGTTCGATTTGGAGAGACGCCACTGGGGCGGTTGCCAACGCAAATCGACTATGCGGATTACCGCGACGCAGGAGGAGTGAAGATTCCGTTCCGCTGGACACTGGCGCGGCCGGGCGGGCGGTTCACCATTCAAATCAGTGAGGTTAAGCAGAATATTCCGGTGGATGATGCGAAGTTTGCCAAGCCGCTCGCGCCTCCCGCAGATCGGAAGGGTCAGGCGAAGTGAGCGCCGCTTCGTTTTTGCATAATAAATCCTGATAGGGCCGATAAATAGTTTCGATTGCCGCGAAGCGCAGCAGACGATAGAGTGAGTCGCGTGTTGTATTGTGTTCGGACCGACTTCGCTTGCGGGAGCAAACTTAATCTTCATGGGGAAACGGCTGATTCCCAGGTTCCACCTCGTCCTGTTGCTTGTTCTTCTCTCCCAGCCGCTGCTGGCGCAAACCGCTTCCCCAGCCGCGGTGCCCGGACCTTCCACTGACACCAATGCCCGCATTGCCAGGTTGGAGCAGCAAGTAGCGGACGCCAAGAGTTCCGCCGACAACGGCTGGATGCTGACAAGCTCAGCCTTGGTGCTGATGATGACGGGACCTGGGCTGGCGCTATTCTATGGCGGGCTGGTGCGCAAGAAAAATGTGCTCGGCACCATGATGCAGAGTTTCGCCTTGATGGCAGTCGTCACCGTGCTGTGGGGCCTGTTCAGCTTCAGCCTGGCGTTCGGTTCAGGTAACAGTTTTATTGGAGGGCTGCACCATCTGTTTTTGCGGGGCGTGGGAGCCGCGCCCGACGCGGACTATGCAGGCACAATTCCTCTACAGACGTTCATGGTCTACCAGCTGATGTTCGCTATTATCACGCCGGGACTGATTGCGGGCGCATTTGCCGAGCGCATGAAGTTCAGCGCGATGATGGTGTTCATGATTCTATGGTCGATTGTCGTCTATGATCCGATGGCGCACATGGTGTGGGGCAAGGGTGGACTGCTAAACGCGGCTCTGGGCGGGCGATTTCCAACACTCGACTTTGCCGGCGGTACCGTAGTGCACATCACTTCCGGAGTGTCGGCGCTGGTCTGCGCGCTTTACCTGGGGAAGCGAATAGGCTATCCGAAAGAGCCGATGCCGCCGCACAGCGTGGTCTTGAGCTTTATTGGCGCGTGTCTTTTGTGGGTGGGCTGGTTCGGCTTCAACGCCGGCAGTGCGTTAAGCGCGGGGAGTCTGGCGACGAGCGCATTTGTGGCCACGCATTTTGCGGCAGCCGCAGCGGCGGCGGGATGGGCCGGCGCTGAGTGGTTACGTAACGGCAAGCCCAGCACGCTGGGTGCGATCTCGGGATCTGTAGCGGGATTGGTGGCTATTACTCCAGCCTCCGGGTTCGTAAAGCCCATGCCGGCGCTGCTGATTGGTTTGATCGCGGGCATCTTCTGCTATTGGATGGTTGCCAAGGTGAAAGCAGTTTTTGGATACGACGATTCGCTGGACGCTTTCGGCGTGCATGGAGTTGGGGGAACGCTGGGGGCGCTGCTGACGGGCGTTTTTGCGTCGAGCGCGGTGAATCCGATATTCAAGGATGCGCAGGGGAACCCGCTGCCATCGGGGCTATTGGAAGGGAATGCGCACCAACTGGTGAACCAGTTCGCGGCTGTGGCGATCTCATGGGTGATCGCGATTGTGGGCACGCTGATGATCCTGAAACTTGTGGACATGACGATCGGTTTGCGCGTCAGCGAAGAGGAAGAAATCCAGGGTCTGGACTTGTCGCAGCACGGCGAAGAAGGTTATTACTGGGAAGCGTCGGCGTAGAATTTCAGAGCCGCGCATGTGGAGGGGATTGGAGCTCGAGAACAATCATGACAAAGGTTGAAGCGGTCATCCAAAACTCCAGGCTGGAAGCGGTAAAGAGCGCGCTGCAGGAGATTGGCGTCGAAGGCATGACGGTGATTGAGGTGCGGGGGCATGGCCGGCAGAAGGGGCACACCGAGGTCTATCGCGGCCGCGAGTATAGTGTGGATCTTATTCCCAAGACCAAGCTGGAAGTGGTTCTGGCGGACGCGATGGTCGAGAAGGCCGTGCAGGCCATACTGGGGGCGGCGCGGACGGGCAAGATCGGGGATGGGAAGATTTTTTTGACGCGAGTGGATGAAGCGATTCGCATCCGCAATGAAGAGCGGGGCGAGGGAGCACTGTAAGGCAGGTATCACTACCCCACCCAAGGGACATGCGGCATGAGAGCTCGATTATCGATTTCTTCGACCCATCTTCATGACGGCAGCTCCTTCACTCATCGGTGAACTTCGGGTTTCCATTGCCGAGGAATCGGCGCGGATTGCTGGCGACTTTGCTTTGACCGGAGACGGCCGTTCCGCGGTCGCGCAACGGACTCGGCTGATCGAAGACATCCTCAAGCGTCTCTGGCAGGATTTAGTGGCGGCCGACGAAGCTGGCCCGCGCGGCTTCGCACTGGTGGCGACTGGAGGTTTCGGGCGCGGCTGGCTGTTTCCTTATTCCGATATCGATTTGCTTTTCTTGTATGCCGATCATAGCGGCGAGGAGACTCATAAAGATGCGATCCGCAGATTTTCACAAGAGCTGTGGGATCTGAAGCTCAAGTTGAGTCCTGCATCGCGGACACTTGCGGAGTGCGACCGTTTTGATGCAAACAACACCGAATTCGCTATTTCTCTCCTGGATTGTCGCTATCTAGCAGGGGATCGCGAGTTGTTCGTGCGCCTTCATGACAAAGTGATTCCCAAGCTTGTGATGAGGGAGTCCAAACCGTTGCTGCAGGGACTGGCCGAAGTGACCCGGGAGCGGCACGGAAAATTCGGGCAGACGGTATTTCACCTGGAACCGAATTTGAAAGAGTCGCCGGGCGGGCTGCGCGATTACAACGTGGCCTGCTGGCTGGCGCTGATCTCGTCCATGGGCAAGCTGGGCGACTGGTCCGGCGCGAGTTCGTTACGGGCGCCGGTGCGCAAGCAGTTGGATGCTGCTCTAGAGTTCCTGATCGCAGCGCGCTGTTTTCTGCACTTCCGGCATGGCCGCGACGACAATGCGCTGAGCTGGGAGGCGCAGGACGAAGCGGCGGCGCGGAGGGTCGGAGCTCCGGATTCTGCGGACCTGACGGCTGCGGATTGGATGCGGATCTACTTCGGGCATGCCCGCGCCGTGCAACGCACGGTGATGCAGTTGCTGGAGGAGATTCCGGAGGCCTGGTCTTCGCTGCGCCGGCAGTTTCAGGGCTGGAAGTCGCGGCCCGCGAGTCCCGATTTTTCGGTCGTGGATGGCCTGATTTTTCTGCAGCAGTCTTCTTCCTTGCAAGATCCCGAGATGTTGCTGCGGCTATTCCACTTCATGGCGCACCACGGGTTAAAACTGAGTGCCACCACCGAGCACCGAATCGAGCAAGCGCTTCCGGCTTTGGCGGTGACCCCGCCGCGAGGGGCGGAACTCTGGCTCTACCTGCAGGAAACGCTGCTGCAGCCACATGCGGCGGAAGCCCTGCGGGCCATGCATTCGCTGCGCCTGCTGACCTTGTTGCTGCCGGAACTGAAGCCGATTGATTCGTTGGTGGTGCGGGATTTCTATCATCGCTTTACCGTAGACGAGCACTCGATTCTCGCCATCGAATGTTTGCACCGGTTGAACCAATCGCAGTCGGAGTGGGATAAGCGGTATGCGGAGTTGCTGGGCGAACTGGAGGATCCCGAGTTGCTCTACCTCGCGCTGTTGCTACATGACACGGGGAAAGGGGTACCAGGTGGGAATCACGTGGAGGCAAGCATGGAGATCGCCGGCCGCTGCCTGGACCGTCTGGATGTCGAGCCGGGAGAACGCGCGTCAGTATTATTTTTGATTGGGAACCACCTGGAAATGTCGGCGCAACTGCGGCGGGATATTTTCAATCCTGAAACTGTCGCGGCCTTCGCGGAGAAGATGGGCACGCCGGAGCGGCTGAAGATGTTGTGCCTGCTCACGTATGCGGATATCAAGGCGGTGAATCCGGAGGCCCTGACGCCGTGGAAGGCGGAAAACGTGTGGCAACTCTACATTGGCGCCGCGAATTATCTGAACCGCAGTGCGGACCACCGCGTGCACGGGGATGCCGGTGACGAAAAATTGGCGCGCTTGCGCAGCCTGGCTCCGCTAACCGGCGCTAAGTTTAAAGAGTTTGTGGAAGGATTTCCGCAGAGGTATTTGCTGGTGCACTCCGCCGAAGAAGTAATGCGCCACATGGCCATGGCTGAGGAATTTGGCCACGATCCAGTGCAAGTGGATTTGAAGCGGGGACGGCATTGGTATGAACTCACACTGGTAACAAAAGACCGGCCGTCATTATTTGCGACTTTGACCGGAGTCCTGGCTGCGTGGGGAATGAACATCGTGAAGGCCAATGCTTTTTCGAACCAGGCGGGGACGGTTGTGGATGCGCTCTACTTCACCGACCGCTTTCGCACGCTCGAGTTAAACATGTCAGAGTGGCAGCGCTTCAAGCAGAGCATCACTGCTGTTTTGGCGGGTACGGCGGATCTCGATCGGATGCTGCGTGATCGCCAGCGCAGCGAGAAACATGCCCGGGTCAAGGTGGTGGTTGAGACCCGGATTGATTTCGACGATGAATGTTCATCGACCAGCACCTTGCTGCAGGTGATTGCGCAGGACCGGCCGCGCCTGTTGCATCGCGTCAGTTCCTGCCTTTCGCAGCAGCGATGCAACATTGAAATCGCGCTGATCGATACTGAGGGACAGATGGCGATCGACACTTTCTATTTGACGTCGGAGGGGAAGAAGCTGACGGCAGAGCACCGGAAGAGAGTCGAAAAATCTCTACTCGAACAGTTGAAGGGACTGGAGCTTGGCGGATGAACACCCGGCGCTGAAAGTTGCGCGACCGGAACCTCGCGGGGCTCGGATGGACAGCGGAGAGCCTGCCCTGAGATTGCCGCACGGTCGGTTGTCCCTACGTGGATTCGGTGAATCCGAAGTGGTACCATTCCCTGCTGACAACCATGACAAAACCACATTCCCTTCTGTTATCCCTGCTCCTGCCATGCGTGCTGCAGGGGCTTTCGGCGGGACAGGC
>WNFJ01025583.1_pt1 | contig 27862 bp, 32 predicted proteins | sample 5400461 | NCBI WGS metagenome assembly WNFJ01 (sample SAMN13153349, study PRJNA577476) | soil metagenome | isolation source: 115 cm saprolite on Douglas fir-dominated hillslope | place: USA:California | collected 2013-09-17
CACCCGCACGCGCGATACGAGCACCAGCTCGTTGCCCCCGTCCCCATCCGCGTCGCCACATGCCGCGGCGAGAATCTGCCCTTCGTCGTGCCGCACTCGGTGGACGCTCGCTTGTTCCAGGAGCAGTGGGGCGAGAAACGAACGGACTTCGGCATCGATCTTGGCGCTCCCGAAGGAGTGTCGTATCGAAGCAACCAGCGGGTTGACGATGCGGTCCCAACTGTTTGCTCGGGGCGAGTACAGGTCGAGTGTCACGCGTAAGTCCCCTGTCGCGATCGCGCTGCGCACGTAGACCAGCGCGCTTGTCCGGCCGGCGATCGCGCGAGCGGTGGCGAGGGGGGCAGTCTGCAATGGCGCGCGAGCTCCATCGCCAATCCGGTCGGCCACGAGAGTGGCGATGCGAAGCGCCAAGTCGTCGCCTTTGCGCGTAGGCGCTTCGCTCGTGAGTGGCGAGGCGATGACGACGCTGCGCGCTGGCGCTTTTCCTAGCGCCTGGGTTGCTTCAAAGACCGCCGCATCCACGGCGGCCGCGGGGGGTGCGCCGGCGGCCGTTCGGGTCCCCACCCAGCACCCCACAAAGAGCAGCAGACAAAGACGCCGCCGCAAGCGAGAGGCAGTGCATGGGTCGGGACCCAGGCAACAAACGTGGCATGGGTCGGGACCCATGCAACAAACCTTACGGCCCGGTCGAAGCGTCGGGTTCGCCATGGGTGGCTTGAGGGGGCACCGCCGTGATCGCTGGCTCGGTCCCTGCGAGAAACACTTCATCGAGCACATCTGGATCTTCGGCGTAGGGTAGCTCGCCTGTCCGCCTGTCGATGGTCACAGCCATGATCCCCGCGGGCCGTGGGAACTCGATGCGCGGTTTCCCCTCATGAGCGGCCTTCATGAACGCCATCCATGCGGGCAGGGCCGTTACAGCTCCTTGCTCCGAGCCTCCCAGCATGTGGCCATCGTCGTAACCGATCCAAGTGACCGCGGCGATATCCGTCGAATAGCCTGCGAACCAAGTGTCTTTCGGCCCGCTGGATGTCCCGGTCTTTCCCGCGAGCGGCCGGTCCAAGGCTTTGGCCCGAGCCCCGGTGCCATGGTCGATGACGCTCGTCAGCATGCTCGTCACCAAGTAAGCCTCCGCTTCGTCGAGCACACGCCGGGGGGGGGCCGGGGGCGGGAGCGCCACGTCCTTTCCATCCGGTCCAACGATGCGCAGCACCAGCCTCGGCTCCTCGTAGGTTCCACCCGCTGCAAACGTCGCGTACGCGCCGGCCAGTTCGACGGGCCGGACCTCGTAGCTGCCTAGGGCCAGCGACAGGTCTGGCTTCATGGTCGACTCGATGCCGAGCGCCTGCGCCCATGCGACGACGCTGGTTGGGCCTACGTCGCGCAACACGCGCACAGCAGCAACGTTGATGCTGTTCGCGAGGGCCTCGCGCAGGCGCAGCGGATCCTGCCCTTGCCAGCCCTCGAAGTTGCTCGGATGGTAACCGCCCTCGAAGATTTCGGGCGTTGGATCCACCAATGTCGCCAGGGTGAAACGTCGCGAATGAAGCGCGTACGAATAGACGATGGGCTTGAATGTTGACCCCGGCTGCCGATGCGACTGTGTTGCGCGATCGAGCGCTCCGGGCATCCCCTCGTAGCTTCCGACAACCGCGAGGATCTCTCGCTTGCGAACGTCGACTGCCAGAAGCGCCCCTTCGGGGCCGAGCTCAAGCCGAAGAGGTACTTTCGCCGGGGCCTCGGATACGGGCGCGAGAAGGCTGACTCGCACGTGCGCTCCCACCGTTGCGAATGCGCTCGGGGCGAGCTTGTTCGGATTGTAACGCTCGAAATCGACGAGCTTCACCGTTCCGACGACCGTTCCGACGCGAACGTCAACCGTTCCTGCGGAATCGTCGGTTCCGGCGACGACGCCCACGACCACTTTGTGCTGGTCGTAGTTCGGCGTGCCCTCGAAGGCCGTAAGCGTACTTCGCGGCGGGGCCGCCTTGCCTCGCTTGTCGGCGACCGCAGGTCGACCGATCGCCGCTTGCAGGTGACGCTTGTCGTAGGAGAGCAGCGCCTCACGCACGCTGCGCCGCGCGGCTGCCTGAAGCTTCGGATCAATCGAGGTTGTGATTGTGAAGCCGCCCAGACGTGCTTGTTCCGGCTCAAGGCGGTAAAGGACGCCTTTGGCGATCTCGACGGCTTCCGGAGCCAGCGGGCTCGTTGGATCGGCGGGCGGTGCGAGGGTGACCGGCTCTTTTCTCGCGCTCTGCCACTGCGCTTCGCCGAGGAAGCCCTTTTCGCGCATTTGGTCCAGGACGTAGCTCCGACGAGCAATCGCCGCGGCCATGTTGGCTCGCGGATGAAAGTCGCGAGGGTTGGCGATTCGCCCCGCGATGAGCGCTGCCTGGGCAATCGTGAGTTCGCCTGCGCTCTTGCCGAAATCGTCGCGTGCGGCCTCCTCGATTCCATAGCGGCCGCGACCAAGGAAAATATTGTTTAGGTAAAGCTCGAGGATTCCCTCTTTGGACAGGTCTCGTTCCAGGCGTCGCGCTAACAGAGCCTCGCGGATTTTGCGCCCAAAGGTTCGCTCTCGCGTGTTCAAGAGCAGATTCTTGACCACCTGCTGGGTAATCGTGGAGCCGCCCTGCCGCGTGGTGCGCGACCGGAGGTTGACGAAGAAAGCGCGAGCGATTCCCCAGTAGTTAAGGCCTTCGTGCTCGTAGAATCCGGCGTCCTCCGCGGCCAGAACGGCCAGCTTTACGTGGGGGGGCAGCGACGCGATCGGCACGACCGTCCGCCTCTGCGTGAACAGCTCCGCCAGCACGGTTCCATCGCGCGCAAGAACGCGCGTGACTTGCGGCGCCTGGTAATCCTTGAGATCGCCGACACTGGGCAAGCCGGCCTCGTAGTGCTGCACGATGCCCCAACCGGCCGCTACGCCCCCTGCTCCCATGACGAGAAAGGCGATTCCAACGCGGCGGGCCCATTTCGAGATGGACGGACGAAAGCGGCGCCAAACCTCTCGAATGCGAGTGACGAGGCGGCCGCCGGCCCGCGTGGTGTCAGCCGCACCAGATCGCATGTCCTTAGAGGGAACGCTCGAACCGGGGCGACGCATTTCGTACTCGGTGTACCGAGATGCGTGCGGTCGCGCTACAAATGAGGAAATGTTCGCGCTGGGCAAAGGCGAGCTCGCGATCGCACTGTTCATTTTCGTTCTCGTCTGGGTCGCAGGCGTTCTCCCGGAGGCTGCGGAACGGCTTGCCGGACGTACGGCCGCGAAGCGGGCGCGCAAAACGCGCGGGCAGCAAGTTCCCGGCTCGGCCGGGCCGTGGTCGAAGACGAAGGGACGGTGATCTTGGTCGGTGGGGTGACGGTCGACCAACAAGGAGCTCGCAGCGGTTCAGGCGCCACCCTGTTCGTGAGCGATCCCACCGCCGAAGCGGAGTACGTGGCTCGGGCATTGCGCTCCAGCGGTTACACGGTCGTCGATGTACCCCTTTCGATGCTTGTCGCGCGCATTGCGGTACAGCGCCCGCGCATTGTGCTTGTCGACGCGGACAGCCAGGGCGCTCTTGAAACCGTGGCTCGCGTGCGCGAGCTTCCGAACGGCGACGACGTCCACATTCTCTTCATTGCCGCGCCGGGGGGCGTAATTGCCACTCCGGCAGAAGCTCTCGCGCACGAAGGCAGCGGCCTTTTCCTGAGACCCATCGACCTGCAAGCTCTCGTGCGCGAGGTCGACTCGCTAACGGTGGCCGCCGGCCACCCGGGCGGAGATCCGGCAGGGTCGAGCACGCCCCGACCGTCGATCGCAACTTCCCCCCAGAGTGCCGCGGGCGCATCCACTTCGGTCCCGCCAGCCAGCGCGCGCGCGCCGCAGTCCTCCAAAATTCGCGACTCGACACGCCCTCCGTCGGAACCTCCCCCCACTTCCGTTGCCTGGGCCGTTGCTCCCCGCGCAATTGGATTGGGTCCGCCGGTCAGCGCTGGCCTGCAGCGGCTTCTCGTAGAGGCCGAACAGCGCGCACATCTCGCAGCCAGCGAGAGCGCGCCGCCATCGCCGGAGCAAGAAGTCGATTCCGTGCTTCCAGCCGAGCTCTTGGCTGCACTCGACGAGCCCCTTGACGAGGACGAACGGGACGCCGATGTGATGATGCCCACGCGTCCGCCCACGATGGCGCGTGAGCGCACAAACGACGGAAGCGTACCGCGTACGACAGGCGCTTCGTCGACGAGCGGTGGCGCCACGCCTCACGGCAGCGTTACTACGGGTGCGGGCGCGGGCACCGGCGAACATCCCCTTACGCCCCTTCCCGCGGCGGCGGACGAAAGGCCGAGCGCGACTCCATCGACCTCGGCGAACGACCCGGGGGCGACGCGGGTCGCTGGTCGCTGGGAAGCGACGCACGTAGTCGCCAAGGCGATTTCGTCGCGAGCCACCGGTTCGCTTTGCCTCTCGTCTGCGGAAGCCGAACGCCGGGTCGTGCTGCGCGAGGGAGATGTCGTGACCTGCGCTTCGACCTCGGAAGAGGAGTCGCTCCTCGCGTTTCTCGGAGTGCGAGGCGACTTGCCGCGCGAAACCGTGCGCCGTCTTGGGCCGCGCTTCCCCGCCTTCGGCAGGCACGCAGGGGCAGCGCTCGTTGCGCGTGGATACCTGCGACAGGACCAGATGTGGACGATGTTGCGGGCGCACGCCGAGTGGCTGCTTGGTCGGGTGCTCCAGGTCACGGAATCGAGCGTCGCCATGGAGGCGCAAGCGCCAGGCCGCCTTGCCAACGAACCAAGCGTGTTCGGCGGAGCCAGTGGCGCGGAGGTCTTCGTCGAAGTGGTGCGTCGGATTGTCACGCCAGGCGACGCGATCGAGCGTCTTGGCGGCGTGCAGTCGCACCTCGGACAAGGCGACACGGCCCATTTGCTTGGGGAATCGGCGCTGGCTACAGCCGAAATGGAGCTCGTGCGCGGCGCGCCCGGCCGGACCGTCCAGGAGGTGCTCGAAGGCGCGCCCGATGGAGATTTCGCGAGCGCCATATTCGCGCTGACGGAGCTCGGGGTTGTGGAGGTGCTGCCTCGAGTGGGCGCTATGGGGGAGGACGCCGACAACAACGCAGCCGAAGTGGCCGCACTCGACTCGGAAGCGATTCGCGAAAGCGTGCGCGCACGTTTGCAACTTGTCGAGGACGGCGACTATTTCGCTGTCCTCGGCGTTCGACGTGATGCGACCGGCTACGAGGTACGTCGCGCGTTTCTCGAGCTGCGCCGCAACTTCGACGCGTCGCGGCTGCTTTCGCCCGAGGTCGCGGACTTAGCCCACGACGTCCGAACCATCGCTACCGTGCTCGAAGAAGCCTATGAGATCTTGAAGGATCCCGCTCGGCGGGAGCGCTATCGTCGCGCCATCGAAGCGGTTTCTTAGTGTTAAATTCACGAGGTTCAGCATGAGCCTCACTCCGCCTCCGCTTCGCTCCGGCTCCGTTCCGGCCCGGGACTTCAGCCACGGCGGGCGTGGGGGGAGCGCAGCCGCTCCCCCCACACCCCCCAGCAGGAAATGATCACCTCGCGCGATAGTTGGGCCTGGGTTTGGGGTGGGCTCAGTAAGCCGTGGCCACCAGCGGCCGGCCGATAACGGCCGGCACAGGCCGGGATGCAGCCCCGGGTCCTCGACGCTGCGACGGGACAGTTAGGTGATCGCGTTCGACGCACCGAGCGTCATGTCGGGACACATCAATGGCTTGGCCGTTCTGTTCGCGCGGGATCGCTGTGCGACGCGTTGCCATCGCCTTTCCTCGGCGCAGTGCTCGCCTTGTATCCGCATGGATGCGGATCTCAACTCGAAGGGAGTTGCGCGAGCGGAGCGCCCCTCGCGCGTGGGGAGCGACTCACTCCTCGTGACGGGTGCCTGTCACGCGCGTGGATCCACTCCGCCGGCGTTGGAATCCCGGCGCCATGGGAACCGTCTCAACCGCGGCAGCCGAAACGACTCGGAGAAAAGGCTTGCATGAGACGACGAGCGCATGAGCGAGCGTTGGGTTGTCGAGGCGAAACGCGCTCGCGGAAATGGAGGACGCGGTTGCGCGGCGCGAAGCTCGCCCACCCCAGGCTGCCGGTGTGCCTGAAGGAAGCGACCACCCGATTCGTCCAGCCGCCAAGGCGTTTGCAGCGCGTCATCCGCGCACTACGAGTCCGTAGTTCAAGTGAATAGAACCGAGGTCGCATCATCTTTCGGGAGGGAACAGGTCGGGCCGTTGGACTACGGACAGAAAATCCTGTGCGAACATTGGGTGGCTAGAGATACGAAAGAGAGGGATGGAGTTATAGGCATTGGCCCTAAGCCCCGTTACGTTCGTCCGGCCCGCCGCCAGGCATGCAAATTCAAGCATCGCCGAGAGGCGCGCCGCGTGGCGATCGGACCCGGGCGAGCTGCCCAACACGATGTGGATCGGCAGGAGCATTCGCGCGCTAGAACCTTGATTCGCCTTTATGGCGCCGAGCAGCCTTTCTCTTGCGTGCGCATCAGTCTCCGGAAAGCGATAGCCCAGGAACACGATCGCATCGGCGGCGTTCAAGGCCCACTCAGCGTGGTCCCAGAGCTGCGACAAATCGTGCGTAACAGTCGCGGCTTTGGTCGGACCGGGTGTCGCCATAACGATTTCCTCTGCAGCGATTGTCGTCAGCGCAAAAACCGGATCGGCGGACTGTCCGATCGTCCCGCCTGGCAGCGTTTTTCTCCAATCCACGCTGCCATGCAGTTTCAGAATACCGCACCGGTCCTTCCCTTCGGACGGACTACTGCTGGGAAGCTTCACGAACGCATTCCCGATCTTCTCGAAGAGGTTCTCGAGTACGCGGTCGTAGTTGAACGAGATGATGGTATCGGTGGGCCGTATCGCTTTCGCCCAACGGAAGTAGGAGCTCCACTTCTCTTGTTCGGTGCTGCCGACGTAAAGAAAGACGCTGCATTCGGCAGCGATCAACCGGCGGGCTGCGGCGGTCAGGGCCTTCGCGGTGGGACCCTTCCCCTCGAACATCGTGTTCACCCTTGCAGCGAGTACGTTGTCCACGGTGGCGGCGTCCAGGTAATCGATGAAATCCTCGGCATTGCTCCACACCCGCTCTTGGGGCGTCACGCCATGTGGGCGGAGATTGCTGTCAATGACTCTCCCCCAGTAAAGCTTTCTGACTTTGTCGGCGGGGTGCTTGTAGAGCTCCGGAAATCTGTCCTCCGGGAATCGGTGGGCGACGTCGTTGGCCGCGCGCTCCGACAGCAGCGACGGAAGGAGCGGTCCACCAAGTCCTTCGCTGAAGCCTGCACCAAGCACCCAAACGACCTTCTTGTCCTCATGCGACATCGATTGAGGAACGAGTCTAGTGCATGTCGACGAACAGGGGCGGCGCTCGAAATGGACCTTGCAGCCTGTTCTTCCCCAGACACCGAGACGTGATTCCTTGACGATCTGGTACCCCGCCCATACGATCTCAACGTTAGGCTCGTGCCATGTCGAACGCCGCCAAGACGGTTGAGCTGCCCGAGGACCTACAGGCCTTCGCCGAAGAGCGGGTCCGCTCAGGTCACAGCCCGAGCGTAGCGGATGTCGTACGCGAAGCGCTGGAAGAGAAGCGCCGCAAAGTACTCCGCGCCGCCATCGAAGCCGGCATGGCCGAGATCGACGCCGGACTCGGCGTCGAATGCAGTCCGGACGAGCTGATGGGTGAGGTGTACGCCGAAGTCGGTCTCGACAAGCCGTAGGGCACCGCATGCCTCGCCTCATTCGGTCACCGCTCGCGAAGCGGGACATCGTCGAGGTCATCGCCTTCACGAGGCGGCGCTGGGGAAGCGAACAAGCGCGAACCTACGGTGCGCTGATCAAGGAAGCCCTCGCGTCGATCGCGAAGGACCCGGCCGCCGGCCGGCAGCGCGACGACATTCGCGTCGGGCTGCTCGCGTTCCACATCCGGCAGCCTGGGCATGCGGCGCGGCACGTGCTCTTCTACGTCGTCGGCAACGATGGGGCAGTGTGCGTTCTGCGCCTTTTGCACGACGCGATGGATTTCGAGCGCCACCTTCTGTAGGAGCATGGGTGCGGCGCGAGTCAGGTGCTGGAGTGTCTCGAGAAACGCGCTCGCCACGCCCGGGCGTTGGTGCGTGGCACCAATCGGGACAGATGGTGGCGAAAGCGGGGGCGGACCGGGTCGCCCTCGACGCACTGCCCCGGCCGCGCTACTTCTGGGCTACCGTGAGCTCTCTGACCATCCAGCCAAACACCTACGTCACCCTCGACTACGAGCTTCGGGACGATGAGGGCGATCTGCTCGATGCCAGCGAAGATGAGGACGGCGAGCCGATGCGATATGTCCACGGATACGGCATGCTTGTGCCGGGGCTGGAAGTCGCGCTTGTGGGCCTGGCGGCGGGCGACGAGCGTGAGATCGTCGTCGGCGCTGATGCTGGCTACGGGGAATACGATGACAGCCTCGTCCTTGAGATCGAGCGTAGCGAGTTGCCCGACCCTGGAGGAGTCGAGGTGGGGGACGAGCTATTGGCGGAATCCGCCGACGGCGACAAGATCGCGGTGAGTGTCGTCGAGGTGAAGCCCGAATGCGTGATCGTGGATGCGAACCACCCGCTTTCCGGCATGACGCTGCACTATCGCGTCAAGGTCCGGCAGGTGCGGCTCGCCACGAGCGAAGAGATCGAGCACGCCGCGTCGGATCTGGATGACGCTCACGAGCACGTTCATGGCCCGGACTGCGACCACCCAGCGGAGGGTAGCCCCCTGGGCTCCCGCCCGAATTAGTTCACAGTGCGCTCGCCGCTCGCGAAGGGCGGCGCGCTCATGGATACGGAGATTGAACGATGGCCAGTGGCAATAAGACGATCAACAGCTGGGATTGGGATGTCCGCGTGCGCGAGCGCAACGTGCGCAAGGGCGTGTTCGACGACAAGGACATCGAGAAGTACGTCTCTCAACTTCCCGACGTGGGGGAGCAGGGGGAGTCCATCGGGACGCCTCAGCCCGCCCTCGGTGGGCGTGAGCGTTGAGCGCAGAGTGGAGGACCGGTCGTGAGCGACGAGAGCAGAAAGCCCGATGAGGACGCGCTGCCGCGCGTCGACTTTTCGACCTTCATACTGTCGCTTAGCCATTCGGCGTTGATGCACCTTGGCCAAGCACCTCACCTCGAGACCGGGAGTGTGGAGAAAAGCCTTCCCATGGCCCGTCAAACGATCGACCTCATTGGCATGCTCGAGGAAAAAACGCGCGGCAACTTGTCCGGCGAGGAGGAGCGACTGGTCACTCAGATTCTGTTCGATCTTCGCATGCGGTATGTAGAGCTCTCGAAAACGAAGTGATGCGCGTTACGGGTCCGCGTGCGCTGTGCGTTTGGTTCCTCGCCGCCGCCTGCGGCAAACAAGCGACCGGAGCGACCGGCGCGGCGGGTAGCGAGCCATCCTCATGGCGGCCTCCGGCCGCGAGCGTCGCTTCGGCTCTCGAGGCGCCAGCCACGCCCCCTGTCGGCTCTCCGGACAGCGGTCCCTTGCTCGTGCGCACCGAGCCAGTGAGCTTTGCGCCGGTTGCCCACAGTGCGGACGCGAGCGTCGTTACCATCACGAGCGTCATCGACAAGCTCGAGTTCTCGCCGTTCACGCGCTTGGCGCGACGAAGGCGGAGTCAGGGGTTGGGCACCGGCTTTGTCTTTGACAAGAACGGAATCGTCCTGACCAACAACCACGTCGTCGAAGGCGCCGCGGAAATTTACGTCAAGCTGAGCGACGAGCGCGAGTTTCCCGGGAAAGTGATCGGGACCGATCCCGCAACCGACATCGCCGCCGTTCGCATCGACTCGAAAGGCCTTCACGCCCTCCCTCTCGGGAACTCGGATGCCCTCGACGTAGGGGATTGGGTGGTCGCCATCGGCAACCCATTCGGTCTGTCGCATACCGTCAGCGCCGGAATCATCAGCGGCAAAGGTCGCACTCGGCAAGACGTGGAGCTCGACTCCACCGGCTACTACGATTTCTTGCAAACAGATGCCTCCATTAACCCGGGCAACTCGGGCGGACCGCTGCTCAATCTCAGGGGAGAGGTCGTTGGTATTAATACGTTGATCCGTGCAGGTGGCGCGCAGGGAATCGGTTTCGCGATCCCGATCAACATGGTCAAGCAGCTCCTGCCGATGCTGCTTCGCGACGGGCACATCACCCGGAGCGCCCTCGGGGTTCGAATCATTGACGCGCGAGAGCTCTCGCCCGAGGACAGAACGGCGCTCAAGCTTCCCGAAAGCAGTCGTGTCACCGGCGCGGTCGTTGAATTCGTCGTGCCGGGCGGTCCGGCCGATCGGGCCGGACTCGCGCCGGGAGACATCATCGTGGGCTTCGAGGGGCAGCCGATTGATCGCGCGACGCAGCTTCAATGGCTGGCAAGCACGGGCGGTGTAGGCAGAACGGTCGTCTTGCGCGTGCAGCGCGCAAACCAGCAGGTCGAAATCAAGCTGACCTTGGGCCGTCTGGCGGACGACGGGCCGGCTGGGTCGCCTCGGTAGCCACTCGATGAATAAACTCGCCACCGTCGCGTCCAACGCTAGGGAAGAGCGAGCAAAGGAGGCGGAGGAAGATCGTGCGCTCATTGCGAGGGCGCAAGCGGGCGAGATGGATGCGTTTCGACGTTTGGTCGAACGGCATCAACGTCGGGCCTTTGCGTTGGCGTTCGCGCTCGTGCGCGACGAGAACGACGCTCGCGAGCTCGTCCAGGAAGCATTCCTACGTGTATTCAAGGGTTTGCCGAAGTTTCAAAGTGACTCAAGCTTCTTCACCTGGCTCTACCGTATTCTTACCAACCTCGGTATCGACCTCCTGCGCAAGCCAGGGCGCGATGTGCGGCCGCTCGAGGAAGAGGTCGAGACTTTGGACGGAGATGTCGGTGTTCCTTTTCTCGGGCGTTACGAAGGCGCAGACCCGGTCGAAGCGATTCGCCGCAGAGAGATTGCGCAGCGCCTGCAGACGGCGTTCGACGAGCTTCCCAGTTATCATCGCGCTGTCATTGTCCTGCGCGAGGTGGAAGGCCTGAGCTACGAGGAGATGGCAAGCGTGATGAGCGTGTCAAAGGGGACGATCATGAGTCGCCTTTTTCACGCGCGCAAGAAATTGCAGCGCGTGCTCGCGGACTGTTACGCCGACCAGGTTGGACCGTTGCCGGAAGAGCGCGCCCAAACGGAGCACGAGCGATGAGCTTGCCCCTCGAGACCCTTCTGGAGCTCATGGCCCTATCGGACGGCGAGCTTACCGGGGAGGCCAAGGAGAGTGCGGAGGCCCTCGTCAACACGGATGCGCAAGCTCGAGAAACGGTCGACACAATGCGGACTGCGCACATCGGTGCCTGGTTGAAGGAGAGTCTCGAGTCGAAGGCCGCCCGTGCCGGGGCGGACCGGATTTCGGACGCGGTCGTTTCGAAACTCTCCACGTTCCGTAACGAACGCGCGCTTGACCGCGTCGCGAGGCCGTCGCGCAGCCCATGGAGCCTTGGCGCGCGCGTGGGCTTTGGAGTGACGGGTACCGGGTTGGCCCTCGCTGCAGTCGTCCTGCTCTACGTTGGCCGGGATCGCGCGGTTGGCCACGGCTCGCGGGAGGCCGACCTGCGCGCACCCTCGGTGGACTCCGCGTTGTCGGGTGCGACGACGCCAGGAGCCGTGGGACAGGTTGCTTCGTCCGAGGGAGTCATTGTCGATGAGCTCGACTCACCCAGCCACAGCATCTCGCTCTTTGAAATTACTTCCGCGGCAGCATCGGCAGCGGGCGGTCGTTCGCGCGCCGCGAGTGTGGTCATATGGATTGAGGACGAGCAAGGCGCGAAATGAAAACGCAATCAACGCAGTGGACGACCGCGCTGCCGGCGGTCGTGCTCGTCGGGGTGGTGGGCGGCTCGGCACAGGCGGCCGCTCCGAAATCGCCGGCCGTCGAGATCAGCGTGATTCACGCGCTCCGAGTCGATGGGGGTCTCTCTATCGACCCCGGGCTGCGTGATCTACCGCAATTGACGCGCGAACAGCCCTTCGTGCGCTACAACGTGTACAAGCTGCTCGGCCGAAAGGAGCTTGTCGTTGAAGCAGGCCGGCCAGTCACCGAGTGGCTGGTCAACGGGCGTGCTCTGCAAGTCACGCTGCTCGATGCAAACGAGCAAGACGGTCACAAGAGATTCCATATGCGGGTCACCATCGACGAGCCAGGAAAGGGCGCCCTGATCAAGCTGCTTGAGGTGACGGCAAGTGGCAACGAGCCATTCTTCGTCGGCGGGCAAAGCTATCAAGGCGGGACGCTTTTTCTTGAGCTCATCGTGCGGCCTTAACACTTCTTCGTGAAGAGCTGCGTAGACCGTTAACATCAGCGCCCCAAGCTTCTCCTTCGTGGGCGCATGGCGCGTCTTCAGGAGGTTTGCGGCGATGATTGGGTTTCTCGTGGGTACTGCTTGCCTCATCGGGCTGTTCAGCGTGGTGCGGCGTGGCAGGGCGTATGGTCATTGTGGACACGTCGGATACGGCGGCGGATACGAAGGTTTTCGCCGAGGATGGGGCCGGCGCGGCCAAGGCGGCGGCGAACACGACTGGCGCGGGCGAGGCGATTTCGGCCGTCCATTTTTCCTGCGATCCATCTTCGAACGACTCGACACGACGCCTGGGCAGGAGAAGGCGATCCTCGCGGCGCTCGATGAGCTCAAAGAGACCGCGCGGGCGGCCAAAAGCGAGATGAAAGGAGCGCGGAACGAGCTTGCACAGGCAATGCGTACCGAGAGCTTCGACGAAGTGGCTCTCGGCGGCGCTACGGCGCGCGTGGAGGGTGTCATGGATACGGCGCGCAAGGCTGGCATTGCGGCCTTCGCAAAGGTCCACCAAGCGCTCGACGATCGGCAGCGGCAGAAGCTTGCCGACATCATAGAGTCGGGTCCCGGCTTCGCGCGCTGGGGCGGCGGCTCTGACCACCCGTTCTCGTACACGATGTGAAAAGGAGCAAATCATGAGGCAAAGATTCTTGATGGGGCTCCTGGCATTCGGCGCCTTGGGCGGGTACCTAGGTGGATTCATGAGCTTGGCGCGTCATTCTCACGGTCGACGCGAGGCCTACGAGCGGCACATGGCGCAGGTGTGTATTGATGCTGCGCGCGGGGACGGCGCGAACGTGGCGAGGCGCGGTCACCACCAGGACGAGTAAAAAGGAACGAACGTCTCCGATGGCTTCGCGCGTCCTTCTCATCGACGACGACGTGCGTCTCTACGAGCTCCTCGCGAGCTACCTCGAGCAGAATGGCTTCACGGTCACATGCGTGGCCGATGGAGCCAAAGGGCTCGCGGCACTGGCGGGGGGCTCGTTCGACGCTGTCCTGCTCGACGTGATGATGCCCGGTATGGATGGTCTCGAGGTCTGCAAGCGAATCCGGGCAAAGAGCCAGGTCCCCGTGCTCATGCTGACGGCCAAGGGGGATGAGACGGACCGCGTCGTGGGCCTCGAGATGGGGGCCGACGACTACATCGCGAAGCCTTTCAGCCCGCGCGAGCTTCTCGCTCGCCTTCGTGCTGTCTTGCGGCGGGCGCATCCCGAAGGTGCAGCGGACAAGATTCATCTCGGCGAGATTTCGATCGACGTACCGAGCCGGCAGGTCACCGTCAGCGGGCGCGATGTCGACCTGACCGGCGTGGAATTTGACATTCTGGTCGCCCTTGCACGAAGGCCGGGACGAGTCGTTGCGCGCGAGGCGCTCCTGTCGGACGCGGGTCGCGCAGGGGTCTCGGTCGGCGATCGCACGGTGGATGTGCACATCTCGCACCTTCGCCAAAAGCTGGGCGACGACTCCGCGAAACGTATCAAGACCGTGCGCGGCATTGGCTATGTCCTCGCCAGGGACCCGACATGAATCGGGTCGGGCGTTACTTTCGCTCGCGCTTGCATCGGCAACTCTTTCTCTCGTTCGGCTTCACCATCTTGGTGACGGCTGCAGTCGTCTTCGGCGTCATGCATGTGCTCGGCGGCGAGCCTTCTTGGCGGCGCGACTTCGAGCGCGCGCGCACGTGGGTCGGCCACGTGTTCGCTGCATCGTGGGACGACCCCGGCGCGCGCGCGAGGCTCGCGCAGGACGCGGCGAGCGATCTCGCCGTGGATCTCACGCTCTACGACCGCGACGCGCATGAGATCGGGTCGGCTGGGCTCGCCCGCTGCGAACAGCCTAAGATGAATGTTCCCGTCGTGCGGGGCGGCGACGTTCTCGGCTCGGTCGGAGTCTGCTGGCAGCGCCATAGACAGACCGGATGGAAGTTTGCTCTCCCCTTGTTCCTGGGAATCGTCGCGCTCTGGGGGGCCTCTGGAATAATCGCGCGCCGGCTCACGCGTCCGATAGGACAGCTCGCGCGCGTGGCCGAAGACATCGGACGTGGAAAGCTCGCGAGCCGAGTCCGCATCGGGCGGCATCACGGCGAGGTCCGTGTTCTCGGTGAGGTGCTCAATGACATGGCTGCGCGAATCGAAAAGCAGCTCGCCGATCAGCGCGCCTTGCTCGCAACCGTGTCCCACGAAATTCGCACGCCGCTTGCCAGGATGCGCCTGCTCGTCGAGTTTGCTCGAGAAAAGGGTGATCGCAAGGCGCTAGACGAGATTGACGACCAGGTTGTCGAGATTGACACGCTCGTGAGCGACCTTCTCGCAAACTCACGAATCGACTTCAGCGCGGTCACCCGGCGAACGCTCGATGCAACTGAGATTGCCAAACAAGCGATCGAGCGAGCCGGGGTCGACCGAGCAAAGCTCGAGCTGGCGGCGCCGCGTGTCACGTTCCAGGGGGACGCGACGCTGGTTGCGCGGGCGGTCGCGAACTTGATCGAAAATGCGAATCGCCATGGGGGCGGACTCGTCGCTATGCGCGTCGCCCTACGGGGAAGGTTCGTCGCGTTCGAAGTGGACGACGCGGGCACCGGTTTTGCTAGTTTTGCTAGAGGAGAAGAGAAGCGCATTTTCGAACCGTTCTACCGGCGTGCCAACGGTACGGATACGGATGGCAAATCGGTGGGCTTGGGCCTGACGCTCGTCAAGCGGATCGCCGAAGCGCACGGGGGGCGGGCGTACGCGGAGAACCGCGAAGGGGGCGGTGCGCGCGTCGGGGTCGAGCTGGCGATTTAGCGCGTCACTCTACCTCGCGGCGCCCGCCATGAATCAGCCCCGGCCGCCGCTCATCGTCGATGCGACCGTCGTGCTCCTCGGTCTGCTGAGCGCCGCGTGCACAGCGGCGGGAATCTTTTTCCAGAAGCTCAACGGGGTCCGTGGAGGAAACGCCTTTGTCAGTGGATGGCTTCTGCTGGCGGTCATTTGTTTTTTTCCGACGTTCATTATCGCCAACAAGGTGTTCGTCATGGGCGGGCGGATGTCGGTCTTCGTGCCGGTGACCGCGACCATGTATGTGCTTTCGATGCTCCTTGGGCGTTTCTATTTCGGCGAAGCGGTGTCGTGGGCCAGCTGGATAGGCTGCGCGTTGATTGTCGCGGGAGTGGCTGCCATCGCACGCGGATAGCGGAAACCGAATCGCAGCGTTTTCGCGTTCTGGCGAGACCTTGTGCTAATCGTGGCAAGGGTGGTACCCCGGGGCGCAGGCTCTTCGCCGACTGTCATGGTCCCGTCTGCCGAGGCCGACCGGCCCTCGTGGATGAAAGTGGGTGCCATTGCAGCAATTGGCTTTGCCGTGGGAGTTGTCTGGCCGCGATTGGCGGGTGTCCGGCTCGGCCCCAATCTGCCGGAGACTGCGGCGTCGACCGTGGTGCCTACCGCTTCGGCCGATGCGCCGGCTTCGAGTACTACCGCATCCGGTGACCTGGGCCCCGCCATCCGCTTCTCCCGCGCCCACGGCAGCGGCTCAGCCGGCGCAAGTCAACGTTGCGCGCGGTTCGGTGTCTGCATGCAGGACATCGTCAGGCGAATCGCTTCGGGCGGCGGAATGCGGCAGCCTTGCGGGGCTCGATGCCATTGTCATCCCGCGCTTGCGCAAGCTCGCTGATTGCCCCGCGGCGTCCGGCGTGAGCGGCCGACTGAACCTGTCCTTGCACGTTGATTTTGATCACGGGATTTCGGCCGCGCTCGGTCGTGGCCATGGGCCTTCATCGCCAGAGCCTTTGCTCGCTTGCGCCAACGCAGCGCTCGCCGGTGCAGGGCTCGCAAGCATTGCGCACGACTACTCCAGGTACACCGTTGCCTATGGGCTCACTTTTTTCTCCGATTCACAGCCTGCTGGGACGGCCTCCGGGGTCGCCAGCGCGACCGGCACGGCGGACGGGACCGCGCTCGTGGAGTGGGAAATGGCCATCGTGCGTGATGCCCCCAAGACCGGCAAAGTCGTCGCGCGACTGCAACGGGGGACCGCGCTGCGAGTCGGATCCGCCAAAGACGGCTGGTACCCGGTGAAGTACGGCGACGGCTACGCGAGCGACGGTTGGGTCTATCGCGGCGCCATTGGTCGCTAGCGGTTCGCGCTCCGAGCGGTCGCGGGAGCGGTGATTTCAGAGTGCGCAGCGGCACATTCAGCCTCCATTGCCGCGGCGTCGCGAATGCCCAGAGAGCCTCGCTCCCAGGTTGCAAGATAGCCCCACGTTAGATGTCCCTTGTCGTCGGGGGTGAGTAGGACGACGCGGCTCCGGTCGCCCGGCACGAGTGCGCCCGCCGTCGGAGCCTCGTCGACGAACCCCGCGACATCCTCCTTGTCGAAGACGACGCCGAGGCCGAGGGCCTCGCGTTTCTTCGTGTCGCTGATCGGATCGGACTGCGCGCCGAACGTGTAGAAGAATCCATCTTTGCGCGTCACCGGCGCCCCCTTGAGCGCCACGACTCCTACGGCGATCTTCGGGCGAAAGCCTTCACCCGCGTGGAGATCGTGCGACACCCACTTGCCGCCTTCCCATCTCGTCCCCTTGCCCACGTCGAGATCGCTCGACGCCCATCGTTTGCCCGCCCATATCGTCATCGTAGCCACGATTCGCCGCGGTGCGTCCTCGACGACCCAGTAGTCGTAGATGAAGCGGACGATAGAACGCACGGGACCATCGGCAACGACCTGCACGAAGCGCCGCAACGAGTTGTTCGGCGACTCGGTTCTGAGCGTCTCGGTCGGCTTGACGATCGCGTCGTTTTGCCAGATGCCGAAGCTTCCACACCCCAAGCTGTCGCCGACGTGAAGGACGTCGACTCCCCACGGCTGGACGTCGTGGTAACTCTTGCCACTGTGCGCGTAGCGATCGAGCCCCATCGAGGGTTCCGCTTTGCCGTAGACGTCGATCGCGTTGCGACCGTCGAGGTACATTCGGTACGCAATGAGCTCGGATTCCCAGCCGGGTCCTTCGAACTCGGGATGAACGATGGCGTGCGTGCGCCTCGGAAATCGGCTCGGAGGCTTTTGCTCGAGCCGAATCGACTTCCGCTCTTTCGGCGCGAGATTCACCTGGAAGGCAAGCGTGTCTGGGGTTCCGTCCGTGTCGAAGTCGTCCACCTGCAGGGGCAACTCCGTATTTCCGTCATAGGCACTCAGTTCATAGGGCACTACGGCGCCTAGACTGGCGATCGAGACCGTAACGCCCGTTGCCTCGCGGGGCGCGTCCGAGGGATTCTCTACTTCGATGACGATGACCGGACGCGCGGCGGGCGCGCCGCGGCACCCTAGGGCGCCGAACGAGAGCGCCAACCACCACCGGCTGCACTCCATAAACGGCACTGTAAGCGCACCCGCGCGGAGGGGACAAGCACGCGAAACGGTGCGACGCTATAACCTCTGAGCATGCGGGTCGCCCAGCTTGTTGGTGTTCGCCAGTTTCGGTTGGTCGACGGCCAGACGCCCGATCCGGAGCCAGGCGAGGTACAGGTGCAGGTGCAGGCGGTCGGTGTCTGCGGCTCGGACATGCACGCGTTCGCCGAGGGCGCGCTCGGTGACACGCAGGTCACGTATCCGACGGTGTTGGGACACGAGCCCGCGGGTATCGTCGCCAAGGTCGGCGCTGGCGTCGCTGGCTGGAGCGTCGGCGACCGGGCCGCCTTCGAGCCATCGCTTTTTTGCTACCACTGCAGCTACTGCCTGCGCGGGCGCCACAACCTATGCACGTCGATGCGGTTTCTCAGCACACCTGGCGGCGATCCGGGGTTCTTGCGCGATCGCGTGAATTTGCCGCAAGGGAATTTGATTGCGTTGCCTGCGACGCTGTCCATCGCCGAAGGGACGCTGGTCGAGCCATTGTCGATCGCGCTGCATTCGCTGAAGTTGGCCGCTCCGGTCCTCGGCGAAACCGCGGCGGTGTTCGGAGCAGGGCCGATCGGTCTCTTGACCATCGCGGCGTTGAAGGTGGCCGGCGTTCGCCGCATCTGGGCGGTGGAACCTTTGGCGCACCGGCGCGCGCTGGCTACGAGCATGGGGGCGGACGCAGCCCTGGATCCCGGTGACGGCAGTCCGGCGGCCACTATCGTCGCCGAGAGCGGCGGGCTTGGCGTCGACATGGTCTACGACTGCGCGGCCAAAGGCGACACCGCGGATCAGTGCGTGCGTGCTGCGGCACCCGGTGGCCGCGTGGTGTTCACAGGCATCCCGTCGGAGCTACGAGTAAGCCTGGACGTCCACCTCTGGCGCCGCAAAGAGCTCGCGCTCCTTCAGGTGCGCCGCTCCAACGACGAGATGGTGGCGGCGTGCGACCTGCTGGCCCGGCAGCCCCGCCTCTTTGCGCCGCTCATCACCCACAATCGGCCGATCGAGCAGATCGCGGCAGCCTTCGCGCTGATTGAGCAATATGGCGACGGCGTCGGAAAGCTCGTGGTGCGCCTCGAGTGACAAGAAACCCTGTTCGGTTACCGGGTGCGTGTGTCACGCATGGGCACGAGCGCTCGAGCCGCATACGTTCGATTGCAAGACTCCGCGATCCATCTTCAAGCCAGAGTCGTGCACACGCGTTTCAGGGACGCACACGATCGCGACTCGTCGATGCGCTATCGAGCGACCGGCGCGCGCATACGAGATTCGTGGATGTGCGATCGAAGGAGGGACGCAAGCCTACGAGGCTCGCGCAAGCACCGGCGAGCTGGGGACGCGTGCGTGCTTGACTCGTAGATGCGCGATCGAGCGAGGGACGTGAAGGTCCCCAATGGGGACGCGCGCGATCGAGCAGGGGACCCATGCGTGCGAGGCTCGTGGGTGCGCGATGAAGCGAAGCGCGTGCAGGTCCCCAATGGGGACGCGCACGAACGAGAGCAGCGCGTGCAGGTCCCCAATGGGGACGCGCACGAACGAGCGAAGCGCGTGCAGGTCCCCAATGGGGACGCGCACGAACGAGCGAAGCGCGTGCAGGTCCCCAATGGGGGCGCGCACGATCGAGCGAAGCGCGTGCAGGTCCCCAATGGGGACGCGCACGAACGAGCGAAGCGCGTGCAGGTCCCCAATGGGGACGCGCACGATCGCGAATAGTGCGTCCAAAGGGCGAATAGTGCGTCCAAAGGCAGTACGGCGAACGGCTTGTCCAGACCCTCCAGGGCATGTTGGAAGCGCGTCCGTTGTCCGAGATACTTGCACGAGGAGGGGTCATGAAGGACAGCGGGCGCAGGGACCTCCTCGAGCGTCTCGACCATCACCGCACGTGTCTCGGGCAGCCTGGGACTGTAGTGCGGGAGTTCTCTCCAGACCGGTCGGAGTGCCGGATCCTCAAAGGGCAGGCCACGCCCGCGCGGGTCGCGACAACTCGTCGCGGAGGAGAAAGCATTGGCGGCCCGGCTCGGGTACACGCTCGAATGGAAGGTCTACGGTCACGACGGCCCGGCAAACCTCGTCGAAAGCCTGCTCGCGGCGGGCTTCGAGCCCGATGACGAGGAGCAGGTGCTGGTCTGCCGCTTCCCACCGCGCGCGGGGCGTCGGCAGGCGCCAGCGCCTTGGCGGTCGCAATAGAAATCCAGCGCGTGGACGACGAGCGTGGCCTGGGGGACGTCGCCGAAATCTCTCGCGATATCGGGCGCCAGAACGTGGAAGCGGAGACGCGGCGGCTGGCCGGCATCCTGCGGAACACGCCGGACCAGATGACCATCCACCTGCTGCGCTTTCACGGCGAGCCGGTGAGCTGCGGGCGCACGCACTACGCCGAGGGCAGCGAGTTCGCCGAGCTGGCGGGCGGCCGCACCAAGTCCGCCTACCGCCGGCGTGGCTTTTTCAGCGCGCTGGTCCGGCAGCGGCTGGCAGAAGCTTCAGCGCGCGGCCGCACGCACGCCCTGGTCGACGCGCTGCCCACCTCCGAGCCGATCCTGCGGCGGCTCGGCTTCACGTTTCTGACCTCCACCCGCCCATAGTGTCTACGCGCCCGGGGGCGGGGGGCCATGAAGCGGGCGGGGCTCGGAGCGAATAGTGCGTCCAAAGGCCGACGGGCGCGCAAACGTCTGGGAGCTTCGAAGGAACGTAAGACTTCTTAGGGGGGCAGGGAGTGAAACACGACGCGGCGGTTCTTATCGCGCGTGAAGACCGCGTCGAGCACGATCACGTGAAAATGCACGTTCAAGTTAACGGACGAACCCAAGCGTTGAACGAAAAGGGCCGCGCCGCTTCGGGCTTCTGCAAGGCCGTTGTTCTTGGCCCAGGCACGCTGCCGGGCGAAGATCGCCTCGACGAAGACGCGCGCGAGCGCAGAGAGCACGTCGGCTCGAAACGCGGCCAGCGCGCGAAGCTCGAAGGGCAGCGACAGCACCCATTGACAGGGACCGTTGTCCGCTATTGGCAAACCTGAACGTGACCCGACCCCATGTCGAGGTCGCGCCACTCGGCGCATCGCATGGCGGAAATATCTCGGGCCTTTTTCTCCGTGCGTGCGACCACGGCCCGGTGGGGGGCTTGTGCGACGATCGTGATGGGTGGCAGCTGCAGAACGAACGACTCCTTCGTCTCGGATCGGTCGATCACGGTCGGTGGCGACGCCGCCCGTGAGCTTGGCGCGCTGGCAGCCAGCGATGGGCGCTCGACCAACGGACGGTTGAGCTCATACGTGAGAGCCGCGGCCGATCCGGCGGCGGCCAGCCACACGCCGACGGTGATGGCCATGATGCGCTTTCTGGGGATTGCCATGACGCTCCTCCTTCCGAAGAGAGAATGCTCCTTCACGGCGACGGACAAGGCGCCTCGCGGGTGCTTGACCGACGGTGAAAACTTAAGACTTGTTGCTGCGAAGTCGACGCCTGTGCGGACGTTTTGCCGCCACTGGAACCCGCCGCCAAGAGAAGCTAATGCGAAGTGTTCCTCGGACGGCGGTGGAGAGACAAGTAAACGACAAGCCGCGGCTTGAGCCCTGCTCAGAACTCGGGTCGCTCTTCCTCGTCGTCCTCTCCGGGAGCGGCGTCGGTTGCGAACGACGCGGTCTTTGGCTGCCCCTGATCGTCGACCGCAAGGAGCCGCTCGACTCGCTTTTCGGCAGCGTCTAGGCGCTGTTGCGATGCGCGGGAGAGCTTTACCCCCTCCTCGAATAGCCGGAGCGAATCTTCCAGAGGGAGGTCGCCGCGCTCGAGCAACTGAACGATTTCTGTGAGGCGCTTGACCGCCGCCTCGAAAGGCGGCGACTGCGCAGGCGCGGACTCGCTGGGCAATGGCGGAGTGCGTTGGCTCATGGGGTGGCCTTGGAGTACGCGGGCAGGCGCGGCGTAAGCCGCAGGTGAGCAACCCCCGAGGGTACACCCGGGACAACTGCATAGCCATCGTCGTCGAACGCGATAGGCACTGCAAGACCGTCGCTGCGAATGAGAAGGGCTGTCTGGCCACTCGGCAGTGACGCCCCCTCGGCCGCGGTGATTTGAATCCAGGCGACCTCAGGGACAAGCCCTGACTGGGCCGCCTCCCTGCCCTCGAGAGCACGCCGGGCGCCTTCGCGTGCGACATCGTCTGGATCGAGCCGCGCCGCGAGCTGCAGAGTGTCTCGCCGTAGGGTGGATCCCGCCTCCAAGGAGCGCGATGCTAGCGCAGCGACGATCGCGCGTCTCACTTCCGCGTTGCCCTCCCAAGGATAGGCGCGCGCAAGGCGTCCTGTCGCATCCGGCGCGGGGCTGGCCCCCAGTCCGCGCGCCACATGCGCCCGCAATGTCGCATCCCGCGATGCAAGAAGGGCTTCCAGGAGAGGGTTCGGGTTCTCGTCTGCACGTTGCGCCAAGGTGTACGCTGCGAGCGGTGCGTCCGAGCCACCCCCCGCCGCGATTACGGCGAGCATCGAGCTGGGGAGAATCCCCGCCTTATCGCCTTCGACCAGCCCTGACGCCAAGACCACGCGCGTTGCCTCGTCCCGCTCCTCGGCCACCCGGCGAATCGATATCTCGAGCGACGCCTGCGTCGGTCGAGAAAGGGCCCCTAACGCCGCGGCACGCCGAACGCGGGCGTCGCCGTCGCTGATCGCCCGTTGCAGCGGAGTTTCGCCAAGGGCAACCTGCGCTTCCGTGGCCACCGCGCGATCCCGTCCGTCGCCCGAGGCTGCAAGCGACTCGAGCAACGTGTCAAGCTGCCCACTTCGGATGCCCCTCGTGTATCGGCGCACGAAGTACCCGCGTGCTGCGAGGCGACGCAACGCCGGCTTCGCAGCCATCGCCTCAATCGCGGCGAGCGCCCCGATGTTTGGGGAACGCGCGAGTGCGAAGGCAGCTTGTCCCTGCAGGAACGGATCCGCGACAAGCGTGGCGAGCGCTTGCATCGCAGATTGAGTGGTCTGGCGACCCAAGACGGCCACGGCTGCTGTACGGATCGCCGCATTGCTCGAAGCGACGGCACGCGCGGCCGCGGCCTTGGTAACACCCTCGTCTTGGACGTCTTGCCCGAGGCTCAGGCCCTCAAGCACCGTGCGATCGTCGGCCACGAGGTCTTCCACAGCCCTCGCTGCGTCGGCAGTCTCGAGCAAAACGAGCGCTTTGGCCGCGGCGACCCGAACCACGGGCTCCGCGTCGTGGACCGCCGCGCGCGCAGCTTCGATTCCGCGTGTGTCCCCGGCACTCCCCAGTGACGAGAGCGCAGCCGCACGCACGGAGGGCGCGCCTGTCTGGGCCATGGTCAATACTGCATCGAGGGTCCGTAGATCAGCGATGTTGCCCGCAAGGGCAATCATTACTGGTGTCGTCGCCGCGGGTCCGCCAAAAACATGCGACGCCGAGGGAGGATGAATCCTCAGGGCATCGAACGCCGCCTCTTGCCCTGCACTGCCCCCGCGCACCAGCGCCCATAGTGCTTCGACCGCGAGCGGGTTCTCCGAATTAGCCAACGCCAGGGCCGCTTGGCGACGCGCGAGCGCAACGCGCTCGACGGCCTGCGCGTCTTCTGCGACAGGGTCGCGTGGTGTCGAGGTCGCACGCACCAGGAGGGCCGCAGGGGGCGCGGTAACGATGGAGGCGAGCGCCGCGCGAGCGGTAGGGCGGTCGGTCCAGTCTGCAAGTCCCCGAACGGCGCAAAGTAGAGCGCGAGGATCCAGTCGGGCCACACCCTCCGGGGGAAGACCCTCTCCGGTTCCCTTGCTGCCTGTGGCTCGCTCGAGCAGCTCGAGCGCTTCCGGAGAGTGGACCCCGGCGGCTCGCTGCACGCCCCGCAACCGCTCTTCCGGATCGCTGGATCGCATTAGCTGCACGGCGATATCCAATCCAAAATGCGCCTTCAAGCTGGTCACGGCGACGGGTGGCGCCGTAGTAGCGGGCGGCGGCAGAGCACTCGCAGCGGCGTGAGAGGGTCGGGTCGCCGGGGGTCGCGCCGGCGATCGCTGTGCGCCGGCGTGAACACCCGTCGCGAGCGCGATGCCTACGACCAGCAGATGGATGGGCGCCTTCTTCACTTCGCGCCCGGCGATGGTGCGGGGGCCAGTCCCTGTCCACCGCATCCGTTTTTCTTCGGGTCTGGAGACGCGAGGCCCGGTACCAGAGGGCACGCATCTTCTTCGTCGAAAATCCCGTCGCCGTCGGCGTCATCTTCGGGACAGCCATCGTCGTCTTGGATCCCGTCCCTGTCCTCCGGCAGGTCGGGGCACTGGTCGAGATCGTCGGGCACGCCGTCGGCGTCTCGATCGTGGTTGCGCGGAGCCCATCCGACCGAGAGGAGCAAGCGAACTATCGGCACGCCGATGGCTGTGTCCAGTCCGAGATCGCCACCGACGATCAAATAGGTGTCCCGGCTGTGACCGAGCGCGATTCGATCGTCCACGGCAAGGAGCGCCGGCGAGAGCAGAGAGGCGCCGGTACCAAATGGTGCGACCGGGCCCGCCGGTACAAGTCCGTGGGCCGCAAGCTCCCAAAGCTGCCTGTCGTCTTTGTCGAGAAACGGCCACATCGCCTTCGGCTTGAAAACCACGCCGATCGCCCACGGAAGCCCATTTCCGAAAGCCGCCATGTTCGGTCCCGGGTCCGGCCAGGTGCGCTGCTGCGTGCGCATTTCGTAGCCCACGGTGGCACGCGCCGCGGCGACTCCCAACGCATACTCCGCGAGCACTCGCCAAGAAAGAGTGACCGCGCCTTCTCCCATGAAGCTCGCTCGGTCACCGGTTGGAAGCGAAGCCGTAGCGATCGCGGCGAGGCCGAGTCCTGCGTGAAGCCCCTGCCGATCGTTGGACAGAGCCGTGACCTTTCCGTGGAGCGACAGGTCGCCGATCCCGATCGTGGGAACCGTGCCTCCGCTCACGATGGAAGGCGCCAAGGGCGACGTGCCGTCTTGCCAAAGGAAAAAGGGCATGTCCAATCCAACTGCGAAACGTTCGCCTAGGCCGAGACCAAAGGTGATATCCGTCCCAATCTGGTGCTTCAGCGGTCGGCTGGTGACCTGGTCGGTCGGTGCGCGTGTTGTCACGGGATCTTGAGCGTAGGCGAGCCACGCGCCGATGTTCCAGCGCAAGGGGCCTGCGGTCGTCGCCGGTTCGAGCATGCCGCTGGCTTCCGCATCGACGGGGGGCCGCCAGGTTCGAGCATCAACCGAGGGTCGTGTCTGCGCAACGGACGCTTGCTCGGATTCAAGCGCAGATACAAGCCCAACGGCGATCGCGACTCTTTGGACTCGGGAAGCGGCGCGGCTAGTTCGGTCCCAGTGCATCGGTGCTGGCTGAGCTTTCCCGGGCCCCGGCACCTGCCGGCGATTCTTCAGGGCGCTCGCGACTTACGCCTGCGCGCTGCCGACTCTGCCAACGCTTGATGGCGCAGCTCAGAATTTCACCAATAAGGGTTCGGTAGTCAATCTTGGCCCCATTGGCAATCAGGCAAAGGTCGCTGTAATCGGGGGTCAGCCCGGGAAGGGGATTGACCTCAAGCACATAGACGCGTCCCTCCGGCGTCAGGCGCAGGTCTACGCGAGCAACGTCGCGACAGCCCAGCGCCATGAACGTTGTCCTGCAAGCGCGCTCGACTGCGCGCAATTCCTCCTTCGACAACTTGGCCGGGCACTCGTAGCGAACGTGCTGCTGCCAGTCTTGCTTGCACTGATAATCATAGACTGGCCTACCGCGTTCGTTCAGAAACACGACCTCCATGGGAGGTAAGACCCGCGGCCGACGTTCCCCCAGGAGCCCGACCGTCAGCTCGCGTCCGAAGATGTACTCCTCGACCAGCGCGGGCTGTCCGTAGCGATCGATGAGCTCTTTGGCGACATCCCGAACCGCAACTTCGTCGTCGCAAACGCTCCTTCCGTGAATTCCTTTGCTCGTCCCCTCCTGGTTAGGTTTCACGATGACGGGGTAGCGGAGCGAGCGCAACTTCTCGCGCCCATTGACCAAGAGCTGGAAGGCGGGGGTCTCGGCATCGACGAGCAGTCGCTTCGTGAGCGACTTGTCAAGGCAGATGGATAGGGTGGCCGAGTCGCTCCCCGTGTAAGGGACTCCGAGGAGTTCGCACAGACTGGGCACTTGCGCCTCGCGACTGCGGCCCACCACCCCTTCGGCAATGTTGAAGACCACATCAACCTGCGACGACATGAGCGCGCGGGGAAAGTCGGGGGTCGCCTCGAGCGGCACGACGATGTGCCCATGGCTCTCGATGGCTCCCGTAATCGCCTGAATCGTTTCGGGTGCATCGTACTCGGCCTCCCGGTCGTCGCCCCCGTTGGAATCAATCCGCTTCATGTTGAAAGCCAAGCCGACGCGCAGACTGGTGCGGCGGGCGCGGCCGTTCCTCGGCTTTGTCGCGTCGAGCAGCGAGGTCAATCCTTGGCGAATCGCGGCCGCACGCAAGACGGCCAGCACGGTGGCGTCGCGCGTCACGCCGACCGCACGCGTTGCGGCGAATAGAGCTCCGTCATGGGCGAAGCTCGGGATCGCGGTGGCACTGAGAAACCAGACTTCGCCGCCTGCTCCTACGCGGAAGTCGAAGGCGGCCACATCACGTAGAGCGAAGGCCGACAGGGCGCGATCCGCAAGGTCTCGCAATCGCTCGGCGACAGCGGGTGCGACCCGCGCGGGCACCCGCCGCTCGAGCATGCTGGTCTCAACGTTTGCCAGCCTGTAGTCGATAATGTCGTGACGCTTTGGGTATGCGGAGCTGACCACGGTTTCGACAGCCGGAAGTGGCGGGAGGCCCTCGACGTGAACGATGCGCACGTCGGTTCCCGGGACGTACTGCTCGACGAGCGCGCCGTCCGGGTACTCGGCAAGCACCGCCTCGAGAACCCGTCCCAGCGCGACAGGGTCCTCTACGACACTGTCCTGGTTAATCCCCTTGCTTGATCCCTCGAAGTTAGGCTTCACGATGACGGGGAACGGAAGCTCGTCCAGGCCGCCGTTCTTCAGGGTCGCACGCGTCACGAATCGCCCGCGCGGGCTGGGTATGCCCCAGCCCGCGAGCTGTTTCTTGGTGAGCGTCTTGTCGAGAGTGACACATAGCGTGTACGCGTCGCTTCCCGTGGACGGGATCCCGAGCTCCTCGAAGAGGGCAGGGTAGAAAGCACGGCGAGTCTTGCCGCGGTGACCCTCTGCGAGGTTGAAGACGATGTCGGGCGCGAATGCCTCCAAACGCGTCACAAGCAACGACGCAGGCCCAGTAACGTCGAACGGCTCGACACGATGCCCCGCACGCGCCAGCGCGCGCTCGACGGCGAGCATCGTCTCTTTCGTGTCGAACTCGGCTTCTTCTTCAGAGTCTGCGACGCGAAGGTTGTGCGTGAGGGCGATTCGCATCCGAGGGGCTGCACTCTAGCGGGTAGCGCCTCTACGTTATCACTCGGCGTCAGCACCGACAGCGCGAAGCTCGATGGGCAAATCGTGGTCCATTCTCAGTCGCTTGGCCTCCAGATAGGGCGCCGAGTGCTTGTTTGGCGGCACAACGATGGGAATTCGCCCGAGAACCCGTATGCCCAGCTTGCGTAGGGCACGCACTTTCGCGGGGTTATTGGTCAGAAGACGCACGCTTGCAATCCCGAGATGCTCGAGCATGTCGCGCGCGACGTCGTAGCGGCGGGCGTCGTCCGGGAATCCCAGGAGCCGGTTGGCATCCACCGTGTCGTGCCCATCCGCTTGAAGTGCGTAGGCACGAATCTTGTTGGCCAGGCCGATGCCCCGTCCCTCTTGCCGCAGGTAGAGCACCGCCCCTTCGCCCGCGTGTGCGACCGCGGCCATCGATGCGTCGAGCTGCTCTTTGCAGTCGCACTTCAGCGACCCGAAGACCTCGCTTGTTATGCATTCCGAATGCACGCGTACCAGCACATCCGCGGCGCCGCGGACGTCGCCGCGGACAAGCGCCACATGCTCTCTAGCGACCGCTTCGGCGCGCGCATCATGCCCGCGCGCATCATGCGAACCGCGAAAAATGTGCGTCTCGAATTCGCCGTGACGTGTCGGGATCTTGGCTTCCGCGAGACACTCGGTAAAAAAGTTATGAGGCCGGATCACCCTTCGGGGGACGTGCATCTCAACTCCGTGG
>WNFJ01683763.1_pt3 | contig 27852 bp, 30 predicted proteins | sample 5400461 | NCBI WGS metagenome assembly WNFJ01 (sample SAMN13153349, study PRJNA577476) | soil metagenome | isolation source: 115 cm saprolite on Douglas fir-dominated hillslope | place: USA:California | collected 2013-09-17
ATCAAGGCGCTGCAGGACTTCGCCTCACGCCTGCGACGCTACGCCTGACAGCATCCGACCTTCGTCATCGATATCCGTTAAAATTTAATGACGTCACAAGACCCCGCTCTGGCGGGGTTTTTTCGTTTTGGGACGACGTAATCACGAGATCGGAGACGAGGAAGCGATGGAGCAGGTCATTAAAAGCGTCGAGTACGACCGGCCGCAAGGACTGACGTGCGGTATCGGCCAGGCGTGGGCGAAAGTGCCGGACGCCCCGTCGCGCGAGGAAAAGCGCGAGTTGAAGGAGCGCATTCGAGCGTTGCTCGTGCGCGAAAAAGCGGTGCTGGTCGCCCACTACTATGTCGATGCCGAGTTGCAGGAACTCGCCGATGAAACCGGGGGGTGCGTAGCGGATTCGCTAGAGATGGCGCGCTTCGGGCGCGATCACGTGGCGCAGACGCTGATCGTGGCCGGCGTTCGTTTCATGGGCGAGACGGCGAAGATCCTCAGCCCTGAGAAGCGCGTGCTGATGCCCGATCTCGACGCCACGTGTTCCCTCGATCTCGGTTGTCCCGCCGACGAGTTCTCCGCTTTCTGTGACGCCCATCCCGATCGAACCGTCGTTGTGTACGCGAATACCAGCGCGGCCGTGAAGGCGCGGGCGGACTGGATGGTGACATCGTCGATCGGGCTTGAGATCGTGGCGGATCTGCACGCGCGCGGTGAAAAAATCCTGTGGGCGCCCGACCGGCATCTGGGCGGTTATATCCAGAAGAAAACTGGCGCCGACATGCTGTCGTGGCAAGGCTCGTGTCTCGTTCACGACGAGTTCAAGGGCATTGAACTCGATCTGCTGCGCACGGAATATCCCGACGCAAAGATTCTCGTTCATCCGGAATCGCCGGCAGCGGTTGTCGCGCTGGCCGACGTGGTGGGATCGACGACGCAACTGATCGACGCCGCCGTGCGGCTTGAAGCGAAGCGGTTTATCGTCGCGACGGATCTCGGGATCCTGCACAAGATGCGGCTCGCCGCGCCGGACAAGGAATTCATCGAAGCGCCGACGGCTGGGAACAGCGCTACCTGCAAGAGCTGCGCGCATTGCCCGTGGATGGCGATGAACGGCCTGGCAAATCTGGCCGCTATACTGGAACGTGGCCACAACGAAATTTTCGTCGACCCGGCTATCGCGGCGCGTGCGCGCCTGCCGATCGACCGCATGCTCGACTTCGCCGCGCGTCACAAGAAGCGCGTGCAGGCGAGTGGCGATCTGGCGAAGGATGTTTCGTTGTTTTCAAACGTAGGAGCGGCGTGATGGCGGCAAGTCAGGTGGTTTCCCCCTTGCTCGAAGAAATTCGCGCGTTGTACGGCGAGGTTTTCGATCAGACGCTCCAGCGCAACGTCACCGATGCGCTGGCGGAAGACATCGGCGATGGCGACCGGACCGGGCTTCTAGTCCCCGCGGGCGCAAGGCGCACGGCGCGCGTCACGGTCCGCGAGGAAGCGGTGTTATGCGGTGTGCCGTGGTTCGACGCGGTGATGCGCCGGGTGGATGAATCGATTCGCGTGGAATGGCTGTATCGAGAAGGTGCGCGGATGATCGCCAATACGCCGGTGGTATTGCTGCACGGTCCGGCGCGCGCGTTGCTGACCGCCGAGCGTAATGGGCTGAATTTTCTGCAGATGTTGTCGGGCGTGGCGAGCGCGACGCGGCGTTATGTCGATGCGATTGAAGGGACACGGGCCCGGATTCTCGACACGCGCAAGACTTTACCGGGTTTGCGTCTGGCCCAGAAGTACGCGGTACGCGTGGGGGGCGGCGCGAACCAGCGGCTGGCGCTTTACGACGGCATTCTGATCAAGGAAAACCACATTGCCGCAGCCGGCGGCGTGGGTGCGGCGATGGATGCCGCGCTTGCGTTGGATGTCGGCGTGCCGATCCAGATTGAAGTGGAGACGCTCGAGCAACTCGAAACGGCGTTGGCGCATCGGGCGGAATCGATCCTGCTCGATAACTTCACCTTCGATGCCATGCGCGACGCCGTGCGCCTGACCGGTGGACGCGCGGTGCTGGAAGTGTCGGGCGGGGTGAATTTCGATTCCGTACGGACGATTGCCGAGACCGGCGTGGATCGAATTTCTATCGGCGCGCTGACGAAGGATGTGCGGGCGACCGATTATTCGATGCGGCTGGAGTAAAGGGGCGGGGCGCGGTGATACTCGGGCGTGCAATGCGCCATGTACTCGCGCCCCGGTCCGCTTAATGGAACCTCGTGCTGGAACCTCCTGCGCTGACGGATCAACTAGCGATTCGGCTCTTTCAGCCTATCCCCAGTGGTGACCACGACTATCCTCTTTGGCTGCGTCGTGTCTAGACAACTTTAAGACATTCTTCAGAAAGTGCAGCCATCGCACGTCAAATTCCCCACCCTCGGCAAAGTAATACCGCTGTAATCCTTACCCATCAAGTCGATCAGTATTTTCCCTAACTTCGCCGGATCGGCGCTAAAAAACATTGCCAGTCCTTTTTGTTCATTGCATGCTTGTATATACAAGTTGGCGTTTCGCCAATCGGTTCAACAATCCTCGTGGAAGTGGCTCAACAATGACAGGCAAAATGAAATTGCTCGCCCGGCTGGCTGCATCGGTGGCCGTTGGTGTAATCGCTTTCGGCGCGGCCAGCGCCCAGGCAAAAGATTGGAAAAGCGTCACGATCGCCACTGAAGGCGCGTACGAACCGTGGAACCTGACGCTCCCCGGCGGCAAGCTCGGCGGCTTCGAGCCGGAACTCATCGAAAACGTCTGCGCTCGCATCAAGATCCAGTGCAATCTGGTCACGCAAGACTGGGACGGCATGATCGCCGGCCTGCATCTCGGTCACGCCGGAACGCGAAAAAATCATCGCTTTCTCGACGCCGTATGCATCGACGCCAGCTGCCTTCGTCTCGGCCGGTCAGAGCCCCGCCGCGCTCGCGAAGCAGCCTGGCGCCGGCCAGATCGTCAAGCTGACGGGCGACACAGCCCATGACAAAGCCACGGTCGATGCACTGCGCGTCGCGCTGAAAGGCAAGACCATCGGCATCCAGTCGGGTACGGTCTACACGAAGTTCATCGACACGAACTTCAAGGACGTCGCGACTATCCGCGAATACAAAACCGCGCCGGAGCATGACCTCGATCTGGTAGCAGGCCGTATTGACGTGGCATTCGACGACAGCACCTACTGGGCATCCGCATTCACCAAGCCGGAAAACAAGGGCCTCGCGTTCACCGGCCCGAAGATCGCCGGACCGGTCTGGGGCCCGGGCGAAGCGCTGGCATTCCGTCTGTCCGACAAGGACCTGAAGGCCAAATTCGACCAGGGAATTGCCGCGGCGCTCGCCGACGGCACGGTCAAGCGCCTCTCGCTGAAGTGGCTGAAGGTCGACGCCACGCCTTGAGGCGTAGCTGATTCACGAAGGTCTGGCGAGCGCGCCTATAGAAAACGGCGCGCTCGACGATGCATCACCGTTGGGGATAAAAGATGAGTCTTGTACAACTACTCGGCTTCGGCGAGCAAGGGTGGGGCAGCACGCTGCTGCTCGCGCTGCTCATGACCGTGGTGCTGACGATCGCCGCGCTGGCTGTAGGCGCGGTTTTCGGTGCGATGGTCGCCGCCGCGAAACTGTCGCGCAGCCGCACGCTAAGAATTATCGGCGACGCCTACACCACGCTTTTTCGCGGCATCCCCGAGTTGCTGATCATCTATCTCTTCTACTTCGGCGGCTCGTCGGTGATGACCGCCGTCGGCCACTTTTTCGGTGCCGATGGTTTCATTGGCGTGCCGCCGTTCGTGGTTGGCGCGCTCGCCATCGGCCTGATTTCCGGATCGTATCAAGCCGAGGTGTATCGCTCTGCGGTGCTGGCGGTGTCGCGTGGTGAGATCGAGGCGGCGCGGGCTATCGGCATGTCGACGCCAACGTTATGGCGGCGCGTGCTGATTCCGCAAGTCGTGCGTTTTGCGTTGCCGGGTATCGGCAATGTCTGGCAGTTGAGCCTCAAGGATTCGGCGTTGATCGCCGTGACGGGACTCGCCGAACTGATGCGCACAAGCCAGGTTGCCGCCGGATCGACTCATCAATACTTCACGTTTTATATGGTCGGCGGGGCGCTTTATCTGATCCTCACGAGTCTGTCGAACCGCGTCTTCGACCGTGCCGAAGCGCGCATCGGCCGCTCGTTCCGCGGCACGCTTGCGCGCCACTAAGACGTTTCAAACGAATCCGACCATGAACATCGATTTCGAATTTCTCGGCGATACGTTGTCGAAACTTTTAGCCGCCGTTCCCACCACGCTCGGGTTGTTCTTCGCCTCGCTGATCGTGGGCGGCATGCTCTCGCTGGTCATCGTTGCGATGCGGGTGAGTCCTAATTGGGCGCTGAACCGCTTTGCGCGCGGCTACATTCTGGTGTTCCGCGGCTCGCCGCTGCTGATCCAGATGTTTCTCGTTTACTACGGCTTGGGCCAGTTCCCAGCGGTGCGCGAGAGCTTCCTGTGGCCGCTGTTGCGTGTGCCGTATGTTTGCGCAATCGTCTCCCTTGCGCTGTGCACGGCCGGATACACCGCCGAAATCATTCGCGGCGGCTTGCAATCGGTGCCGCATGGACAGATTGAAGCGGCGCTCGCGGTCGGCATGTCGCGCTGGACCGTGTTGCGCCGGATCATCGCGCCGATCACGCTGCGTTACGCGCTGCCGGCGTACTCGACCGAGGCCGTGCTGCTCGTCAAATCGACGGCGCTGGCAAGTCTTGTCACGGTCTGGGATGTGACGGGCGTTGCGCAGCAGATCATCCAGCGGACCTACCGGACGATGGAAGTTTTCATCTGCGCCGCCGCTATCTACCTGGTATTGAATTTCATCATCGTGCGTGCGCTTGGCATGCTCGAAAAGAAGCTCTCGCCGCACCTGCGCGATCGTAACGGTGCCGCGCCGAAGAAGTCCTCGCGCGTTGCCCTCAAAGCGGCAACCGTCCCTGACAGCCAGCACATCGATTCCTGATTCAAAGGGAGAAAATCTCATGAACGTAAGCAGCTCCATTGCGCTGTCCGCGACCAACATCCACAAATCTTTCGGCGATGCGCACGTGCTCAAGGGCATCTCCCTCGACGCGCACGAAGGCGATGTGATCTCGATTCTTGGCGCGAGCGGGTCCGGCAAAAGCACCTTCCTGCGCTGTATCAACATGCTGGAAACGCCCGATGACGGCGAAGTGAAACTAGCGGGCGAGGCCATCGAAATGAAGCGTGGCCGTGATGGACGCTTGCAGCCGGGCAACCGCAAACAGGTCGACCGGATTCGTTCGCAGCTCGGCATGGTGTTCCAGAGTTTCAACCTCTGGTCGCACATGACGGTGATGCAGAACGTGATTGAAGGACCGTTGCGGGTGCAAAAACGCACGCGTGCGGAGTGCGTTGAAGAGGCCGAGCAGTTGCTGACGAAGGTCGGCCTTTACGAGAAGCGCGACGCGTATCCCGCGCATCTGTCGGGCGGTCAGCAACAGCGTGTAGCAATCGCGCGCGCGTTGGCCATGCATCCCAAAGTCATGCTCTTCGATGAACCCACGTCCGCGCTCGACCCGGAACTGGTCGGTGAAGTGCTGCGCGTGATGCGCGCGCTCGCCGAGGAAGGCCGGACCATGCTGGTCGTCACGCACGAGATGGGTTTCGCGCGGCACGTATCGAATCGCGTGATGTTCCTGCATCAGGGACAAGTCGATGCCGAAGGCCCGCCCGACGACCTGTTCAACGGCCGCTGCTCGGAGCGCTTCCAGCAGTTCGTGTCGAGTCATCATTCCCGTACTGCTAACTAAGTGAGGTCGACGTGCTGGCCAGCCCCCTTTTACCGACGCCATTGATAGATCCTGTCGTCATCGGCGCGGGCGTGAGTGACGGTTCCGCAGACGCGCGCTCGCCGGCTGCGGTGTGTATCGACAAGCCGCTCGACTGGCGAGGCGTCGCGCAGATCGCGAATGGCGCGAAGCTGGTTTTGTCGCCGGGAGTGCGCTCGCGCATCGACCATGCACGCGCACTGGTCGAGCAGATCGTCGAGCGCCGGATTCGCGCTTATGGCGTGAATACAGGCGTGGGCGCGTTGTGCGACGTGGTCGTGTCGCCGTCGGAACAACGCGCGTTGTCGCGCAACATCCTGATGAGTCACGCGGTTGGCGTGGGTGAACCGCTGCGGCGAGAAGAGACGCGGGCGATCATTGCGGCTGCCGTGAACAACTTCGCGCACGGACATTCCGGCGTGCGGCTCGAGCTGGTGGAACTGCTGGTCACATTGCTCGACAGCGGCGCAATACCCGAGGTCCCGGCCTTCGGCTCGGTCGGTTATCTGAGCCATATGGCGCATATCGCGCTGGTGCTGATCGGCGAGGGTTTCGTTCGCGACGATACCGGCCGCGTGAGCGCCGCCAGCGCGTTGCAGCGGCTGGCGCGTGAACCGCTCGTGCTCGAGGCGAAGGAGGGCCTGAGCGTGGTCAACGGCACGCCTTGCGTAACCGGGCTCGCTTCGTTGGCGCTCGCTCGAACCGAACGCTTGCTGGAATGGGCCGACACGATCTCGGCGATGTCCTTCGAGAACCTGCGCGGACAAGCCGCCGCCTTTGATGCCGACTCGCTTGCGCTGCGGATATCGCCGGGATTGTCAGTGGTAGGCGCGCATCTGCGTTCCCTTCTCGCCGACAGCGGCATCATCGCGGCGTCGTTCGGACGCAAGACGCAGGACCCCTTGAGCTTGCGGACGATTCCCCACGTGCATGGCGCGGCGCGCGACGTGTTCGCGACGACCGCCGAGGTGGTGAACCGTGAGCTCGCTTCGGTGACCGATAACCCCGTTGTTGCCGGCACGCTCGCCTCGCCTCGAGTGTTTTCCCAGGCGCACGCGGTGGGGGCGTCCATCGGTCTGGCGATGGATAGCCTGAGTACTGCGGTTGCCGAAGTCGCTGCGATGGCGGAACGGCGCATCGACCGGCTGGTGAACCCGTTGGTCAGCGGCTTGCCCGCTTTTCTTGCCGATGGCGGCGGCACGTGTTCCGGTTTCATGATCGCGCAGTACACGGCGGCTTCATTGGTCGCTCACAACCGCCGGCTCGCCATGCCCGCGAGCCTGGATGGAGGAATTACCTCCGGCTTGCAGGAGGACCATCTGTGTCACGCCACGCCGGCTGCGTTGAAGGCGCTGGAAATTATCGCCAATGCTGAGCGCATATTTGCCATCGAGTTGCTTGCCGCGACTCAGGCGTATGACTGGCAACCTGCTGACGTGTCGCGCGCGCCAAAAACCGACGCGGTCTACCGGAGCGTCCGGGCCGTTATCTCGCGATACAGGGATGATCGGCCGTTGGCTGGCGATATTGCCGCTGCCTGGGCGTTCGTCCACGAGGCAAGCCCGGAGTTTTGATCGGCTGAGTCTTGTATAGACAGATTCTCCGCATCCCATTGCCGGCGATTCCGCCGTTTTACGCGGAATCGCCGGCTGCCGCGCCATGTCTGGCGGGCTCTCCATCCCGTTCAAGTAAACCCCTACTTCGAATCGATCTGCCACTGCTTGCGCTTCGATTTGTTTTAATTCAGACTTGTATATACAACCTGCCGACCAAGCTCCATCGCCACCCAAAACGCCCGTGGAATTGGCTGCAAGATACCGAATGTTCACCATCCCCGTCCGAGGAGTGTTTCGATGAAAAACCACAATCCGCGTCCCCTGCGCGCACCGCGCGGCACCGAGCTTACGTGCAAGAGCTGGCTCACCGAAGCGCCGTATCGGATGCTGCTGAACAACCTCGATCCGGAAGTCGCCGAGAACCCCGACAAGCTCGTGGTCTATGGCGGTATAGGCCGCGCTGCCCGCAACTGGGAATGCCTCGACAAAATCCTCGAGACGCTGCAGCGCCTGGAAAGCGACGAATCGCTGCTGGTCCAGTCCGGCAAGCCGGTCGGCGTGTTCAAAACGCATGCTGACGCGCCGCGCGTGCTGATCGCAAACTCGAACCTCGTGCCGAAATGGGCGACGTGGGAGCATTTCAACGAACTCGACCGCAAGGGTCTCTTCATGTACGGCCAGATGACGGCCGGAAGCTGGATCTACATCGGCAGCCAGGGGATCGTGCAGGGAACGTACGAGACTTTCGTCGAAGCCGCGCGGCAGCACTTCAACGGCAGCTGGAAAGGCCGCTGGATCCTGACCGCAGGTCTGGGCGGCATGGGCGGCGCGCAGCCGCTCGCGGCGACGCTGGCGGGTGCGGTTTCGCTGAATATCGAGTGCGATCAGACGCGCATCGACTTCCGTCTGCGCACGCGTTACGTCGATAAACAAGCGAAGGACATCGACCACGCGCTTGAACTGATCAAGCAGCACACGGCCGCTGGCGACGCTGTATCGATTGCACTCTTGGGCAACGCCGCAGAAGTGCTGCCGGAACTCGTGCGGCGCGCCAAGGCAGGCGATATCAAGCCGGACCTCGTCACCGATCAAACCTCGTCGCACGATCTGATCAACGGTTATCTGCCGGTGGGCTGGAGCCTGGAAAAGTGGCGCGCGGCATCGCTCGATGCGTCGCAACACGCTGAATTGAAAGCGGCCGCGCAACGCTCCTGCGCTCAGCACGTCCAGGCGATGCTCGATTTCCACGCCATGGGCATCCCGGCGGTGGATTATGGCAACAACCTGCGCCAGGTCGCTTTCGACGACGGCGTGAAGAACGCCTTCGATTTCCCCGGCTTCGTTCCCGCGTACATCCGCCCGCTGTTCTGCGAAGGCAAGGGCCCGTTCCGCTGGGTTGCGCTATCCGGCGATCCGGAAGATATCTACAAGACCGACGCCAAGCTCAAGGAACTCTTCCCGCATAACGCAGGCATGAACCGCTGGCTCGATATGGCGCGCGACCGCATCGCGTTCCAGGGTCTGCCGGCGCGGATTTGCTGGCTGGGTCTGGGCGAGCGTCATGTCGCAGGTCTCGCGTTCAATGAGATGGTGAAGAGCGGCGAGTTGAAAGCGCCGATCGTCATCGGCCGCGATCACCTCGATACTGGCTCCGTCGCGAGCCCGAATCGGGAGACGGAAAGCATGAAGGATGGCACGGACGCCGTCTCTGACTGGCCGCTGCTCAACGCGCTGCTGAACACCGCAGGCGGCGCGACGTGGGTCAGCCTGCATCACGGCGGCGGCGTCGGCATGGGGTACTCGCAACACGCGGGCATGGTGATCGTTGCCGATGGTTCGGACGCAGCTCAGAAGCGTCTCGCGCGCGTGCTCGTAAACGACTGCGCGTCGGGCGTGATGCGTCACGGCGATGCCGGTTACGAGCAAGCCATCGAATGCGCGAAGAACTTCGGTCTCGATCTGCCGTTCATCACGACCTGACCATGTTTTCTGCCTTCAGCATTATTCGCGCGGCCGATTTGAAGGCCGTGCCGTGGAAGAATGGCGGCGGCGCGACGCGCGAGATCGCCGCGTCGCCGCAAGGTTCTGCATTCGATGCCTTCGACTGGCGCGTGAGCGTTGCGGATGTATCGGAGGCGGGGGCGTTTTCGGTGTTCGAGGGGATTGACCGCGTGCTGACGTTGATCGAGGGAGCGGAGATGGTGCTCATCGATTCGGCAGGTCCGCGACATGTCCTCGCACGCTGGGATTCGCTCGCGTTCGCGGGTGAAGAAAAGATAACGGCAGAATTGCCGCACGGTCCGACGCGCGATTTCAACCTGATGTTGAGGCGGGATCGGGTGTTGGGGAGCGTAGTGGTGCGGCGTGAGGCTGAACAGTTGAAAGTGGAGCAGGGCAGTGTTGTGCTGGTCTGCGCGCTTGGGGAGTTCGTGGTGAATGACGAGCGCTTGTTCCAGGGCGATGCGCTTGTTTTAGACGCCGGGCATGAGGGCCAAGTCTTGAACGTCGAGCCGGTTTCAAAAGGCGCGGTTCTCATCGACGCCCGTATCGTTTCAAAGGAAACAAAGGAAACGCGGACATGACCGATAACAGCCTGCACATCTGGGGCAACGCGCGTCTCGCGCCTCGCGCCGACCCGGCGGACGTACTGGAAAACGCGGCGATTGTCGTGCGCGACGGGCGTATCGAATGGTTCGGCGCGGAAGCTGACATGCCTGCGGAGTTTGCCGAGGCTGTAAGCCACGATCTGGAAGGACGGATCGTCACGCCGGGTCTCGTCGATTGCCATACGCACCTCGTCTACGCAGGAAACCGCGCGGAAGAATTCGCGATGCGGCTCGAAGGCGTGAGTTACGAAGACATCGCGAAACGCGGTGGCGGCATCGTCTCGACGGTGCGTAATACGCGTGCGGCCAGCGAAGACGAACTGTTCGCGCAATCGCTGCGCCGGTTGGACGCGTTGCTGGCTGAAGGTGTGACGGCGCTGGAAATCAAATCGGGTTATGGGCTGGACCTGGCTACCGAACGCAAGATGCTGCGCGTGGCACGGCGGCTGGCGGCGGTGCGGCCAGTGACAATAGCCACGACGTTCCTCGGTGCGCACGCGTTGCCGCCGGAATACGCAGGTCGTGCCGATGACTACATCGCCCACGTCTGCAATGAGATGTTGCCGACGCTCGCGGGAGAAGGTCTGGTCGATGCCGTCGATGTGTTCTGCGAGCGCATTGCGTTCACGCTGGAACAGGCGGAGCGCGTGTTCGACGCGGCATCGAAGCTGAATCTGCCCGTGAAAATGCATGCCGAGCAGTTGTCGCTGATGGGCGGTGCGGCGCTCGCAGCGAAGCATCACGCGCTATCCGCCGATCACCTCGAATTCCTCGACGAAGCCGGCATCATCGCGATGCGCGAAGCCGGCACCGTCGCCGTGTTGTTGCCCGGCGCGTTTTACTTCATCCGCGAAAAGCAGTTGCCGCCGATAGACCTGCTGCGTCGCCACGGTGTGCCGATCGCGCTCGCCACCGACAGCAATCCGGGGACATCACCCACCACGTCGCTGCTGCTGATGCTCAACATGGGCTGCACGCTGTTCCGCTTGTCCGTGGCCGAGGTGCTTGCGGGCGTCACGCGCCATGGCGCCAAAGCGCTCGGTCACGCCGATGTCAGTCGGCGCGAAGGCGGATTTTGTCGTGTGGGACATCGATTCGCTGGCGGAACTGGCGTACTGGAGCGGCCTCGAGCGCTGTGCGCTAGTCGTGCGGCACGGCGCCGTGACTGTGGACAAACGAAAATAAGCGGAATACCCCATGACACGAAACAGCTTGTTTGCCGAACACGCGCGTTTGCAGGACGGCTGGCGTCGTGACGTGCTGCTCGAATGGGACGACGAGGGCACGCTGCTCGCCGTCACGCCGGACAGCACGCAACCGGCTGGCGTGAATAAAGCCAAGGGCCCGGTACTGGCCGGAATGCCGAATCTTCACTCGCACGCGTTCCAGCGCGCGATGGCCGGCCTCACCGAATATCGTGCGAATCCGACGGATAGTTTCTGGAGCTGGCGCGACCTGATGTACCGGTTTGCCGCGCGCATTTCACCGGACAGCATTGGCGATATCGCGCGCTGGCTTTATATCGAAATGCTGAAGGCCGGCTATACGTCGGTCTGCGAATTCCACTACGTGCATCACGCGCCGGACGGCCAGCGTTACGCGAATCCCGCAGAAATGGCCGCGCGCGTGGTCGATGCCGCCGTGCATACTGGTATTGGCATGACGATGCTGCCGGTGCTTTATCAATACAGCGGCTTCGGTGAGCGCGAGCCGACGCCGGGTCAGGCGCGTTTTATTCACACGCCCGAAAGCCTGCTCGATGCGCTCGTTTCGTTGCGTAAGGCTCAGCCGGAAAACGGCAGCTTGCGATATGGCGTCGCGCCGCACTCATTGCGCGCTGTATCGAAGGAAACGTTGGGACGCATGCTCAGCGGACTCGACCGCGAGTTTCCGGGCGCGCCGGTGCATATCCATATCGCTGAGCAGACGGCGGAAGTCGATGCCTGTCTCGAGACGTTGAAAGCACGCCCGGTGCGCTGGCTGCTCGATAACTTCGATGTCAACGAACGCTGGTGCCTCGTACATGCCACGCACGTCGATGAAAACGAAATCCGCGCGATGGCCGCAAGCCGCGCCATCGCTGGCCTGTGCCTGACGACCGAAGCCAATCTCGGCGATGGCATTTTCCCGACGCACGCGTATGTCGCTGATGGCGGCCGGTTCGGCCTCGGCTCGGACAGCCATATCGCGGTCGACTGGCGCTCCGAACTTCGCTTGCTGGAATACGGACAACGCCTGACGCGACGCGAGCGCAACGTGCTGGCATCGAACGAGCAGGCGCACGTCGCCGATCGTCTCTTCGATGCTGCCGTGCAAGGCGGCGCCAGCGCAAGCGGTCGCGCAGTCGGGGTACTGGAAGTGGGGCGCCGGGCGGATTTCATCGTGCTCGATCCGGATCATCCGGCTATTGCCGGGCATGCACCGGACGCGTGGTTATCGGGCGTGGTGTTTTGCGAACATGGCGAGACGCCGGTGCTCGATGTCAGCGTCGGCGGCAAAGTCGTGGTCGAGGCGCGGCGGCATCGCGACGAAGGAGAGGCATTCGTGCAGTATCGAAAGACGCTGGCCGGATTGCTCGAATAGAGGAAATCGTCTGTGACTGATCAAGTTTTCACGTTGAAGCGCGGCAGTGCGCCGCTGCTCATTTCCATCCCGCACGCCGGCACCCGGATTCCCGTCGACATGGCTTCTGCCATGACCCCGATCGCCCGCGAAGTCGACGACACCGACTGGCATCTGGAACGCCTGTACGAGTTCGCCGTGGAGATGGGCGCATCTATCCTCGTGCCGGCGAACTCGCGCTACGTGATCGACCTGAACCGCCCGCCCGATGGCGCGAATCTTTACCCGGGACGCGATACAACCGGCCTGTGTCCCGTCGATACCTTCAACAGCGAACCGTTGTACCTGGAAGGCGGTGCGCCCACCGACGCGCAGATTGCCGAGCGTCGCGAGAAATACTGGCGGCCGTACCACGATGCGCTGGCCGAAGAACTGACGCGTTTGAAAGCGGTGCATGGCAAAGCGCTGCTGTGGGAGGCACACTCCATTCGTTCGCACGTGCCACGTTTCTTCGATGGCAAGCTTTTCGACTTTAACTTCGGTACGGCCGGTGGAGAAAGCGCGGTTGCGGGGCTGGCAGAAAGGCTCGAAGCGATGGTGGTTGAGCAGGGCAATTACACCGCCGTCGCCAACGGTCGCTTCAAGGGCGGGTACATCACGCGTCATTACGGCAAGCCGCAGGATGGCATTCACGCGGTGCAGCTGGAACTGTCGCAGATCACTTACATGGAAGAAACGCGTCCGTATCGATACGACGAAGCTCGCGCCGCCCGGGTCGCGCCGTTAATGCGGGATCTAGTGCAGTGTGCGTTGGAGTCGGTGCGTTTGGCGTGATTGCTTGAAAACCCCTGATTCGAAAGATGAACACGGTCGCTGGAACGCTCTTACGAAGCTAAAAAGCCAGTCCAACGTGCGTTGAAATGGCTTTTTAGCTTTAACTCAAGGTCTTCTTGTCGCGAGAAACGCTCAAATTTCTCGCCGTCTCACCGCCGACGGCGTCAACACGGTCGGCAGCGCCTTCGGCAACGTCTCCGGCCAGTCGCGGCTGAAATGCAAGCCACGACTTTCGCGCCGCGAACACGCACTCTCCACAATCAGCGAAGCCACATCGACGAGATTGCGCAGTTCGAGCAGGTCGCGGCTCACCTTGAAGTTCGCGTAGTACTCGTGGATCTCGTCGCGCAGCATCGCAATCCGATGCTGCGCGCGCGCAAGCCGTTTATCGGTCCGCACGATACCCACGTAATTCCACATCAGCCGCCGCAACTCGTCCCAGTTGTGCGCGACCACGACTTCCTCGTCCGGATCGGAAACGCGGCTTTCATCCCAGGCCGGCAACGGCGCGTGACCGCTTGCCGCGAAACCATCCGCTTCCATGGCCTGCGCTGCGGCACGCCCGACCACCAGGCATTCGAGCAGCGAATTGCTCGCCAACCGGTTTGCACCGTGCAGACCCGTGCACGACGTTTCACCGACGGCATAAAGGCCGGTGCGATCCGTGCGGCCCGCGAGGTCGGTGACAACGCCGCCGCAGGTGTAATGCGCGGCGGGCACGACGGGAATCGGCTGTTTCGTGATGTCGATACCGAACTCACGGCAGCGCGCAAGGATGGTGGGGAAGTGCTCCTGAAGGAACGCTTCCGGCTGATGACTGATATCGAGATACACGCAATCAATACCGCGCTTCTTGATCTCGAAGTCGATCGCCCGCGCGACGATATCGCGCGGAGCGAGTTCAGCGCGTTCGTCGTGGGCAGGCATGAAACGCGTGCCGTCGGGCAGGCGCAAGATGCCACCTTCTCCGCGCACGGCTTCGGAAATCAGGAATGACTTCGCGTACGGATGGAACAGGCAAGTCGGATGGAACTGGATGAATTCCATGTTCGACACGCGGCAACCGGCTCGCCACGCCATCGCGATGCCATCGCCGGTCGCTGTATCAGGGTTCGTGGTGTACAGATACACCTTGCCTGCGCCGCCGGTCGCAAGCACGGTATGCGGTGCCTCAATAGTGACCGTACGCCCGCTCGCAAGATCGAGCGCATACAGCCCATGACAGCGATGCCCGGGCAAGCCGAGCCGCTCCGACGTGATCAGGTCGATGGCGTAATGATCTTCGAGGACCGTGATGTTCGGATGATTGCGCACGCGCTCGTTGAGCGTGGTGACCACGGCATGCCCGGTTGCATCGGCGGCGTGAATAATTCGCCGATGACTATGGCCGCCTTCACGCGTCAGATGAAAGCCGAGTTCGGCGGAGAGATCCTTGGTGAAGGGCACGCCTTCGTCGATCAGCCATTCGATCGCCGCACGCCCGTTTTCCACGATGAATCGCGTAGCCGCCTCGTCGCACAAACCGCCGCCGGCAATCAACGTGTCGCGGACGTGGTTGTCGATGCTGTCCGCGGAGTCGAGCACGGCCGCAATGCCACCTTGGGCCCAATCGCTGGCGCCTTCGCTCACGCTTCGTTTGGCGAGGATCGCGACGCGCCGCGTGTCCGCCAGATTCAGCGCCACGCTCAGGCCCGCCAGTCCGCTGCCGATGATTGCTACATCGAAATTCATCCTTCCACGTCTCCGTCGATAGTTGTCCGCCGCGACTTTCGGGACTCACGCCGGTGGCATGTGGAAAGCCTGGTCGGCAAGGATAACGCGTGGCACGTAACGCGGCCACTTGGCCGTTCGGCCAGTAGGGCGAACGAATCACGCGTAATCGTGCCTAATGGACCCGAAAACGGTAGCACAAAAGCAAAAAGCCTCGCGTGAGCGAGGCTTTTTGTAAAGCGGTACAGAAGGAAACGAAGACCTTATTTGATCTTGGTTTCTTTATATTCAACGTGCTTGCGGACAACGGGATCAAACTTCTTGATCGCCATCTTTTCCGGCATGTTGCGCTTGTTCTTCGTGGTCGTGTAGAAGTGACCCGTGCCTGCGGTCGATTCCAGCTTGATCTTGTCGCGTGCGCCCTTGGCCATGTTCGTGCTCCTTAGACTTCGCCACGTGCGCGCAAATCTGCGAGCACGGAGTCAATGCCGTTCTTGTCAATCAGGCGCAGGCCGGCGTTCGAGAGACGCAGACGGACCCAACGGTTTTCGCTTTCAACGAAGAAGCGGCGATTTTGCAGATTGGGCAGGAAACGACGCTTGGTGCGGTTGTTCGCATGGGAAACGTTGTTGCCGCTCATCGGCCCCTTCCCGGTTACTTGGCATACACGTGCCATGAGAGCACTCCTAATACGCTTTAATTCTGAGTTCGAACGCCAGATACATTTGGGACCGCTTCGGGCTACCGGAGAGGCTTGCCCGAAATGACCGACACGTTTGCTCGGCTCGGAACAGGTTGGTTGAAAGAAGCAAACCGAGATTCTACCCGCAAAAAACCAGCAAAATCAACTCTTTTTGGTACCGGACGAGGTATCCAGCTATCCCGTCCGGGACGGGTTTCACGAGGTTTTCTGCCTGCGCAAGGCTATTAGGCCCGGTTTTGCGGCCAATTGGCAATTAAACCTGCGTTAATTTGGAAAGTAAGCCGGAAGTTAAGCCGGCATCCATCCCTGTCGCGAAAAAGAAAATATTTCGTTCGACGCCACCACCAGATGATCGAGCAGCCGCCCGTCGATCAGCGCGAGCGAGTCTTGCAACACGCGCGTCAGGCGGCGGTCGCTTGCGCTCGGCTCGACGCCTCCAGAAGGGTGATTATGCGCGACGATCAGGCTCGCCGCGTTCAATGTTAGCGCCCGTCGCACGATTTCCCGCGGATACACGGCAACACGCGAAAGCGATCCCTTTGCTGATTCGTCGACGGTAATCAGGCAATGCTTGATATCCAAGAACAGGGTGACGAACACTTCGTTGGGCCGCGTGCCGATCAGCCACTTCAAATAGCCTTCCACAGCTTGCGGGGCGTCCAGCAACGGCCGCTCGCGGGTTTTCTCGGCCAGCGAACGCTGGCACAGCTCCGAGACAGCCAACAGCAGCGCCGCCTTGGCCGGGCCGATACCGCCGAACGTGCGTAATTCCGTCGCGGTCGTGCTGAGCACGCCGCGGATCGATTCGAACCGCACGAGCAGATCGCGCGCCACGTCGACGGACGTCATGCCCGGGCGGCCCGTATTCAGGAACAACGCCAGAAGCTCGGCATCCGATAGCGTCTGCGCGCCAAGTTGTAACAGGCGCTCGCGCGGACGGTCGCGCTCGGGCCAGTCGAGAATGCGCGTGACGGCGGGCCCGGCACGTGCAGGAGGGTTCGCGGCGAGCAGGGCGTCGGCGGGATAGGGCGCATTGTTTTGCACCAGTTCGAGCCGGGCGTTCATGTCACGCTCCGGCCCACGTGGAATTGCGGGAACCGAGTCGGGGGCGGCAGCTGGCCGGCCTGTCCGCCGTTGCTCCCGAGGATTGCCGGAACGGAGGCGGGGCCATCGCACTGTGGCTTACAATGGAGGTTTCGCGCCTCCCCGAGTACCCGCCCGACGGTTTGCCTCGCGAGGCCGTTGGTCCCAGCGGTGCGGTGCCGGGGTGCCCAGCAAGCTTTCGCCATGACTGCGTCCTGTCGGGACGCCCGGCCTTTTATCGGACGGCGGGACCGGCTGAGAAGGTAATTAAGGCTTTTACGGCTACCACGATCAAACATGAGCATCATTGATATCTCCGAGGTGAAACCCGGTTCGCATGTCACGCTTCATTACCGGCTTGCGCTCGAGGACGGGACGGACATTGTCAGCACGTTCGCTGACAAACCCGCCACGCTGTTATTAGGCGCCGGTCATCTTGCGCCGCCGCTCGAAGACATTCTGCTGGGTCTGAAGGTGGGCCACCACTCGACCTTTCGGCTGATGCCCGGTCAGGCGTTTGGTCCGCGCAACCCGGAAATGCTGCAATGGGTGTCGTTGGCCACGTTGCGCGAGAACGCGATGATCGGCGAGAATTTTGCTCCCGGTGACCTCGTCGAATTCAACGCGCCGGGCGGTGGCCGTTACGCAGGCGTGCTCAAGGAGGTCGGCGAGACCTCCGCGTTGTTCGATTTCAACCATCCGCTTGCCGGCCAGGCGCTGGCGTTCGAAGTGAAAATCATCGGAATTCTGTAGCCATGAGCTCCACTGACACTCTTCTCGATGTCGAAATTCTTCTCGCCCAGCCGCGTGGTTTTTGCGCAGGCGTCGATCGTGCGATCGAAATCGTGGAGCGGGCAATTGCGCTGTTCGGTGCGCCTATCTACGTGCGCCACGAAATCGTGCACAACGCCTACGTGGTCGAGGATCTGCGCAAGAAAGGCGCAGTGTTCATCGAGGATCTGGCGGATGCGCCCGAAGGCAGTACGCTGATTTTCAGCGCGCACGGCGTGTCGAAGGCGGTGCGTTCGGAAGCGGAAACCCGTGGCTTGCGCGTGTTCGACGCCACCTGTCCGCTGGTGACGAAAGTCCATATGGAAGTGGCGAAGATGCGCCAGGACGGCTTCGATATCGTCATGATCGGGCACAAGGGTCATCCTGAAGTGGAAGGCACCATGGGGCAGAGCGGCGAAGGCATGCACCTGGTGGAGGACATCGAGGACGTGGAAGCGCTCGCGCTCACCGATCCCGATCGCATTGCGTACGTAACGCAAACCACGCTTTCAGTCGACGATGCGTCCGAGATCATCAACGCTCTGAAGTCCAAATACCCGTCGGTGAAAGAACCGAAGAAGCAGGATATTTGCTACGCCACGCAGAATCGCCAGGACGCGGTGAAGTTTCTCGCGCCCCAATGCGACGTCGTGATCGTGGTGGGTAGCCCGAATAGCTCGAATTCAAGCCGGCTGCGCGAAGTGGCCGAGAAGCGCGGCATCCCCGCTTATATGGTGGATTCGCCTACGCAGATCGATCCGAAATGGGTGGAAGGGAAAAAGCGCATCGGCGTGACGGCGGGTGCGTCGGCGCCGGAAGTGCTGGCGCAGGCCGTGATCGCGCGGCTGCGGGAGCTGGGCGTGCGCAACGTGCGGCCGCTGGAAGGGATTGAGGAGAAAGTGTCGTTTCCGCTGCCTCGTGGTCTGACGCTGCCGGCGGAGTGATGCAATGTGGGGGAAGCGTCCTTCGCCCCTGAAATAGAACCGGACGCAGTAGAAATAAAAGGCCGTTCCAACTCACGTTGGCGCGGCCTTTTATTTTGTCGGCCGCGAAAAAACGTCGTGGCCGCAACTAGGCGAACAGGGCTCTACGCGAAGGTCCGGATTGACCCGTCGATCTCGCAATTGCACCATGAAAGTGCTTTCCTCGATGCAAACGATGGCGCTGAAGCCGCTGCAATGCATCGGTGTTTACCCACGATGTCAGCCGATGGTGCAACTTGCGCACCGACGCGGGGCGCAACCGGGTTGCTCCAAGGCCTCCGCCAGAGGCCAAAGAGAGGGTTGCAATGGAGGAAAACCCCTGTCGCTGAACAATATTGCACGTCTCAAAAACCGAGTTACAATGCGCGCGTTCCAAGCCGGATGGGCTGGAAACATCAGCTTTTCGAGGCGCCGGAGACCTACTGAATGCGAATGAAGTTTGCTTACGCCGTGACCATCGCGGCTGCGGTTGCGATGGCAACGGCGTGCAGCAAAAAGAGTGAGAACGAGCCGGCCGCGGGGGCATCGGCCGTGCCGGAAGCATCGGCGAGTGATGCGGCAAGTGCGACGGCTGCGTCGGCACCGGTTGCATCAGTAGCCGCAGCATCTGCGCCGGCACCGGCCAGCAACGCGACGGTCGTCAGGATCGGCCACATCGCGCCGCTCAGCGGACCGCTGGCTCATCTCGGGCAGGACAATGAAAACGGCGCGCGGCTGGCCATCGAGGAGATCAGCGCGCAGGGACTGACCATCGACGGCCACGCGATCCATCTCGAACTGGACGCGCAGGACGATGCCGCCGATCCCAAGAAGGGTATTGCAGCGGCGCAGCAACTGGTGGCGGATCACGTGGTGGCCGTCGTCGGACATTTGAATTCGGACGTGTCGATACCGGCATCGAAGATCTATAGCGACGCGAACGTGGCGCAGATCTCGGGGGCGACGACCAGCCCGGCGTATACCCAGCAAGGGTACAAAACGACGTTCCGCGTGGTGCCGACGGACGCGCGCCAGGGGCCGGTGCTTGCGACCTATGCGCTCAAGACGCTGCACGCGAAAAAGATCGTGGTCGTCGACGACGCCAGCCTCTACGGCCGGGGTCTCGCGAGCGAGTTTGCGAAGGCGGTGGTGGCGGGCGGCGGCCGGATCGCCGGTCACGAAGTGACGAGCGAAAAGGCCAAGGACTTCAAGGCGATACTGAACAAGATCAAGCGCGTCCAGCCGGACGTGGTGATGTTCGGCGGCATGGACGTGACCGGCGGACCGTTTGCGAAGCAGGCAGCGGCGCTTGGCCTGAAGGCAAGGATTCTTGGCGGCGACGGTATATGTTCCGCCGACATGCCAACGCTCGCGGCCAACGCAGCGCCGAACGTGGTGTGCTCGGAACTTGGTGTGGACGCGTCGAAGCTGGACAAGGGCGGGGATTTCGCGCAGCGCTACGAAGCCCGTTTCCATTTACCGGTCCAGAGCTACGCGCCGTTCACCTATGACGCCGTGTATGTGATCGTCGACGCCATGAAGCGGGCGAATTCGATTGAAGCGCCTAAGGTACTTGCCGCAATTTCGTCAACGGATTTCAATGGCCTGACGGGTCACATTGCATTCGATGACAAAGGCGATTTGAAAGGCGGCGGAGCGATCACGCTAATCGATTTCAAGGATAACAAGAAGAACGTCATTGACGTCATTACGCCGTAAACCCTGTGTTGCAACGCCGCGCGGCGAATGCACACTTGGCTGGGCAACCCCTCGATACGTAGTCACTTTCGGACGTTTTAGAGTTTTTTTTCAAGTACGCGCGGTGCGGTTGCGTTTTTTACTTCCCTTCGGTTTATCGGCCAGCGATAAAGCGTAAATCTAGTCGCACGGGCTAAGGAGCCTTCAATGGATATCTTCATCCAGCAGATTCTCAACGGGCTGGTGCTAGGCAGCGTCTACGCCATCATCGCGTTGGGTTACACGATGGTGTACGGGATTCTTGGCATCATCAACTTCGCTCACGGTGACGTGCTGATGGTCGGCGCAATGGTCGCGCTGTCCGCTATCGGCGTCATGAGTAATCACTTTCCGGGCATGCCCCACGCGCTGATACTGGTCATCGCGCTATTGGTCGCCGCAGTCGTCTGCTCGGTAGTCGGCTACACGATCGAACGCGTGGCTTACCGGCCTTTGCGCAAAGCGCCGCGTCTCGCTCCGCTGATCACGGCTATCGGTGTATCGATTCTTCTCCAGACGCTGGCCATGATGATCTGGGGCCGCAATCCGCTGGCCTTCCCGCAACTGCTCCCGACCGATCCGATCAACGTGATCACCGCGACCGCCGACCGTCCGGGCGCCGTTATCTCGATGACGGAAATCGTGATCATCGTGGTGGCGTTCCTCGTGATGGGCGGCCTGCTGCTGCTCGTGCACAAGACGAAACTCGGCCGCGCGATGCGCGCCATTGCCGAGAATCCGGGCGTCGCGAGCCTGATGGGGGTGAACCCGAACTTCGTGATCTCCGCGACCTTCATGATCGGCTCCGCGCTCGCTGCACTGGCCGGCGTGATGATCGCCTCCGAATACGGCAACGCGCACTTCTACATGGGCTTCATCCCCGGCTTGAAGGCGTTCACGGCGGCGGTGCTGGGCGGTATCGGCAACCTGGGCGGCGCAATGGTGGGCGGCGTGCTGCTCGGCCTGATCGAACAGCTTGGGGCCGGGTATATCGGCAATCTGACAGGCGGTGTGTTCGGCAGTAACTACCAGGACGTGTTCGCGTTCATTGTGCTGATCATCGTGCTGGTGTTCCGTCCGTCCGGCCTGCTCGGCGAACGTGTCGCAGATCGCGCTTAAAAGGGAGAGACAAGCATGACTTCAATTCAACCGATCGAGCCGTCGACCACGCTCATCCCTGAAAAAAAGACCGCGAAGAACTACGCCGTCACGGTGCTGGTCACCGCGCTCGTGATCCTCGCGCCGATGCTGATTGGCGCGGCCGGTGGCAATTACTGGGTCCGCGTGCTCGACTTCGCGATGCTGTACGTGATGCTCGCGCTGGGCCTGAACGTGGTGGTGGGTTTCGCCGGGCTGCTGGACTTGGGCTACATCGCGTTCTATGCGGTGGGCGCTTACGTGGCTGCGTTGCTGTCCTCGCCGCAACTGACCACGCAGTTTGCATGGATCGCGCAGCTGTTCCCCAATGGGCTGCATACGCCGATCTGGGTCATCGTGCCCTGCGCTATGGCTTTGGCGGCCACGTTCGGCGTGCTGCTCGGTGCGCCGACGCTGCGTCCGCGCGGCGATTACCTCGCTATCGTGACTTTGGGCTTCGGGGAAATCGTCCGGATCTTCATGAATAACCTGGATCGTCCGGTCAACATCACCAACGGACCGAAGGGGATTACGGGCATTGATCCGGTGAATGTGGGCGGCTTCAGTCTCGCGCAGACGCACGAATTCCTCGGTTTCAAGTTTCCGACCGTGTACCTGTATTACTACCTGTTCGTGCTGTGCGCGCTGTTCGTGATCTTCGTCTGCGTGCGCTTGCAGCATTCGCGGATCGGACGGGCGTGGGCCGCAATTCGGGAAGACGAAATCGCCGCGAAGGCGATGGGTATCAACACCCGTAACGTGAAGCTGCTGGCTTTTGCGATGGGCGCGTCGTTCGGCGGTTTGTCGGGCGCGATGTTCAGTGCGTTCCAGGGGTTCGTATCGCCGGAATCGTTCACGTTCTGGGAATCGGTCGTGGTGCTGGCGTGCGTGGTGCTCGGCGGCATGGGCCACATTCCGGGTGTGATTCTCGGCGCGGTATTGCTCGCCGTGTTCCCCGAGTTCCTGCGCTCGACAATGGGCCCGTTGCAGAACTTCATCTTCGGCCATGAGATCGTCGATACGGAAGTCATTCGCCAGTTGCTCTACGGCCTCGCGATGGTGCTGATCATGCTGTATCGCTCGGAAGGTCTGTGGCCGTCACCGAAACACGAAGACAAGATCGCAAAAATTGCGAAACGCGCTGGCAAGAAGCCGGTGCGCGCCTGACGCCCAAGCAGCGGAGAAAACACAATGAGCGATAAACCCATTCGACTGTCCGTGAAGGGCGTGAACAAGCGCTTCGGCGGCTTGCAGGCACTGGCCGAAGTTGGCCTTCAAATCAAGGAAGGCGAAATCTATGGCCTGATCGGCCCGAACGGGGCGGGCAAGACCACGTTCTTCAACGTGATCACGGGCTTGTACACCCCGGATTCGGGCGAGTTCATACTCGACGGCTCGCCTTACACGCCGACCGCCGTGCATCAGGTGGCGAAGGCGGGCATTGCGCGCACCTTCCAGAACATTCGTCTGTTCGGCGGCATGACGGCGCTCGAGAACGTGATGGTCGGACGCCACGTGCGCACGAAGCACGGTTTGATCGGCGCGGTGCTGCAGACGCCGTCGGAGCGTCGGGAAGAGAAGGGCATCAAGGAGCGCGCGCTGGAGTTGCTGGAGTATGTAGGCGTGCTGCAATACGCGGACTACACATCGCGCAATCTGTCGTACGGACACCAGCGCCGACTGGAAATCGCGCGGGCGCTCGCCACCGATCCGAAGCTGCTCGCACTCGATGAGCCCGCCGCCGGCATGAACGCGACGGAAAAGGTCGAGCTCACGCGTTTGCTCGACAAGATTCGCAGCGACGGCCGTACCATCTTGTTGATCGAACACGATGTGAAACTGGTGATGGGATTGTGCAACCGGATGACGGTGCTCGATTACGGCAAGGTGATCGCCGAGGGTCTGCCGCAGGACGTGCAGAAGGATCCGAAGGTGATCGAGGCTTATCTCGGGGCAGGGGTTCACTGATGGCTACGACTAATGGCGCGAACGGCGCAGCAATGTTGAAGATCAAGGGTCTGCAGGTCAGCTATGGCGGCATTCACGCCGTCAAGGGCGTGGATCTGGAAGTCGGCAAGGGCGAACTCGTGACGCTGATCGGCGCGAACGGCGCGGGCAAGACGACCACGATGAAGGCCATCACGGGCCTGAAGGCGTATTCGGCTGGCGATATTGAATACATGGGCCAGTCGATCAAGGGCGTGCCGTCGCATGAATTGCTCAAGCGCGGCCTCGCGATGGTGCCGGAAGGGCGGGGCATCTTCGCGCGCATGTCGATTCTTGAAAACATGCTGATGGGCGCGTATCTGCGTAACGACAACGACGAGATCCAGAAGGACACCGACCGCATGTTCGGCTTCTTTCCGCGGCTGAAGGAGCGGGCGTCGCAGTATGCGGGCACGTTGTCGGGCGGTGAACAGCAGATGCTGGCCATGGCGCGGGCTTTGTTGTCGCGGCCGAAGCTGCTGCTGCTCGACGAACCGTCGATGGGTCTCTCGCCGATCATGGTCGAGAAGATTTTCGAGGTGGTGCGTGAGATCTCGGGCGAAGGGCTGACGGTGTTGCTGGTGGAGCAGAACGCACGGCTGGCGTTGCAGGCGGCGAATCGCGGATACGTGATGGATTCGGGTCTGGTCACTATGTCGGGTGACGCCAAGACCATGCTCGACGATCCGAAGGTTCGCGCGGCTTATCTGGGCGAGTGACCTTGCGTTGATGAATGAAAAAGCCGCACGCCTTTGAGGGGCATGCGGCTTTTTTAATGCCGATGTTTAAAGCCGTTTGCCGAAGCTGACGACTTCGTCCATCTGATACCCGAGCTTCGCGTAAAACGCTTGCGTCTCAGGTTTGTTCGCCATGATCTGCAGATTGAGCTTCGGACATCCGATGGAGGCAAGCACGCGTTCCGCATGTTCGACCAGCGCGCGGCCATAACCGTTGCCGCGCTGATCTTCAGCCACCGCGAGCGAATACATCCATCCGCGATGCCCGTCGTAACCCGCCATCACCGTGCCGATTAGACGCTCGTTCAGCAAGCCGACGAAGAACAACTCCGACTGCATCGCGAGCTTGTTTCGAATCGATAACCGCGGATCGCGCTGCGGCTTGCCAGGCGTAGCGTATTCGGGAAACGCCTCAGACCAGAGCGCGAGCACGGCCTGCGTGTCGCGCTCATCGAAGACCCGGATGATCACAGTGCATCCAGCACGGACCGCAGCATCGACATCATCTGGTCGATCTCGTCCTTCGTCACGTTCAGCGCCGGCATGAAGCGCAGCAGATTCGGCCGCGCTGCATTCAACAGCAAACCATCCGGTCCCATGTCACGCGCCATTTCGACGATCTTCGGACCGTTGTCGTTATTGAGCAGCAATGCGCGCAGCAAACCTTCGCCACGTTCGCCGTTAAAACCGCGCTCTTCCGAAAGCTGCAATAGCTGAGCCTTCAGATACTCGCCGCGTTCACGCACGCCTTCAAGAAAACCCGGCGCGGTCAGTTGCGAAATCACCGAAAAGCCCACGGCCGTCGTCAGCGGATTGCCGTTATACGTGCCGCCCTGATCGCCGGGTTCGAAGCACGCCACTTCCTTGGTCGACAGCAGCGCAGCCAGCGGAACGCCACCGCCAATTCCCTTGCCCAGCGTCATGATGTCCGGCTCCACGCCCGACAACTCATACGCGAACAACGTGCCGGCACGGCCGCAACCGCTTTGCACTTCATCGACGATCATCAGCAGGTTGTGCTTCTTCGTCAGCGCCCGCAACGCCTGCATGAACTCGCGCGTTGCCGGGATCACGCCGCCTTCGCCTTGAATTGGCTCGAGCATCACGCCGACGGTTTTATCGGTGATGAGCTTTTCCACCGATGCAATGTCGTTCAGGTCGGCCTTCGGAAAGCCCGGCACTTGCGGTGCATAAATGGTGTCCCAGCCCGGCTTGCCGCTCGCCGACATGGTGGCCAGCGTGCGGCCGTGGAAGCTGTGATCGAAGGTGATGATCTCGTACGCGCCGCCCTTGAACTTCTTGCCCCACTTGCGCGCGAGCTTGATCGCGCCTTCGTTGGCTTCCGCGCCGCTGTTGGCGAAAAACACTTTGTCGAAACAGCTGTTCGCGGTGAGCAAGCCGGCGAGCTGGGCCATCGGCGCGTTGTAGAAAGCCGGCGACGGGTTGATGAGCGTGCGGGCTTGGCTTGCCATGGCTTCGATCATGCCGTCGTTGCAATGACCGAGACAATTCACCGCCCAACCCTGGATGAAGTCGAGGTATCGCTTCTCGTTGTTGTCGTAGAGCCATGAACCCTTGCCGTGCGTGAACACGATCTCAGGACGGTTCGTGATGAACATCAGCGATTCGACGGGATACTCTTGGAAATTCATGACGGCGGGCTCCACGAAAACAGCAAGGAAAAAAGGTGGCGGGGTAAAAAACCGAACCAACAATGCAAAAAGCCACGGAATTCCGTGGCTTCATAGTGTCGAAGTGTGCGCTGGTTCGAAAACTCAAGCGCCAATCCGTGACCAGCCAGCGGCATCCCTAGGGAAGCGACGAGCTGCGACGTCGAAGAGTGGCGTAAATTTTGAGCATTCGCGAAGAATACGACACGAAGTTCCTGCGTGTAAACCATGGCGGCCCGATTTTTGTCGAGCCGCCACACTCATCGGCTAAATCGCGGCTAAACCGGATTGGCGAGATCTGCCGCGCTGGTGAACGAGTCGGCGTAGAACTCGTCATCAGGCAAGCGGTGATGGCTCGTGAAATCCCGTTGGGCGGATTCCACCATCACCGGCGCGCCGCAGGCGTACACCTGATACGCGCTCAAGTCTGGCAGATCTTCAATGACAGCACGATGAACGAAGCCCGTGCGCCCCGTCCACGCGTCGCTTGCATCGGGTTCCGACAACACCGGCACGAACGAGAAGTTCGGCAGGTCCTTCGCCCATTGTTCGGCGAGATCCATCATGTACAGGTCTTGCTTGCGGCGGCCGCCCCAGTAGAGCGTCATCGGCCGGTTCAGGTTCTTGAACACAGCATGTTCGATAATCGCCTTGATCGGCGCAAAGCCGGTGCCGGACGCGAGCAGCACGATCGGCTTCTCTGAATCTTCGCGCAGGAAGAACGTGCCGAGCGGGCCTTCGAAGCGCAGGATGTCGCGCTCTTTCATGGCGCCGAACACGTGGTCCGTGAACGTGCCGCCGGGCATATGGCGCACATGCAGTTCGATCGGGCCTTCGTGATGCGGCGGGCTTGCCATCGAATAGCTGCGGCGCTTGCCGTCTTTCAGGATGAATTCGATGTACTGTCCGGCCAAGTATTGCAGCCGTTCGTTGGCAGGCAATTGCAGCTTCAGTTCCACGACGTCGGCGGCCTTGCGTTCCAGCGCGTTCACGCGGCAAGGTAGCTTCTTGACCAGGATGTCGCCGACGCCTGCTACTTCGCGCACGTGGACCACCAGATCGCCCTTGGCCGTCGCGCAGCAGAGCAATGCCATGCCGCGGGTTTTTTCGTCGTTGGACAACGCCGACGACGAATGCGGCGCCTGCTCGACTTCGCCGGAGACGACCGTGCCTTTGCATGAACCACAGGCTCCGTTCTTGCAGCCGTAGGGAAGTCCTATGCCCTGGCGCAATGCGGCGAGCAGCACCGCTTCGTCGGATTCTACTTGGAACTGCCGGCCGCTTTGCCGGAGCGTAACGTTGAAAGCCATAGATCCTGGATGAGTTGGGGTGAAACAAATGCCAAAGCTGTCGCGGCTACAATCGACAGCATGATCGCCACTCGAAAACTACGCCGAGCGCGTGTGCTGATTGCCGGTTGCGGCGATGTCGGCCTGCGTTGCGTGCCGCTTCTTGCACACCGTGCCGCCGCGCCTCGCGTGATCGCACTTTCAAGCCAGCCCGCGCGCGTGGCCGAACTGCGCGCAGCCGGCACGACACCGCTGATCGGCGACCTGGACGAGCGCCGCAGTTTGCGACGCCTGGCCGGTCTCGCATCGATTGTGCTGCATCTGGCACCGCCCCAGAAAACCGGCGACGACGACACCAGGACCCGCGCACTGATTGCCGCTTTAAGCGCGCCGCGACGGTCCGTTGCGCGCACTGCGACCAGCGCCGTAGCGCGTCAACGAGCGTGGCGAGGATGGTTTCGCGCCACCTTCAAAAGCAGCAAGCCAGCGGGCGCGAATACGCGCGCTAAAGCCATAAAAAGAGCGCCTATTGTACCCGACCGGGTTTCGAGCGCCGCCGCGCGCAGCTGGCCAATACGCATGGTTTATGCGAGTACCTCCGGGGTCTATGGCGATTGCGGCGGGGCGTGGATCGATGAAACGCGGCCGGTGCGGCCGGA
>WNFJ01233205.1_pt1 | contig 27813 bp, 20 predicted proteins | sample 5400461 | NCBI WGS metagenome assembly WNFJ01 (sample SAMN13153349, study PRJNA577476) | soil metagenome | isolation source: 115 cm saprolite on Douglas fir-dominated hillslope | place: USA:California | collected 2013-09-17
GGATGTGGCCTGCTTCGGAATTGCGGGTCCGGTGCGCAACGGGCGCGTCGAAACATCGAATCTTCCCTGGGTCATCGAACAGTCCCGCCTGGCGAAGCAAATTCACCTGCCCGAGACGCTATTGATCAACGACCTGGAAGCCAACGCGTGGGGCATTGGCGGACTCCGACCGCAAGACCTGGTTCCCTTGAACCACGTGGCGCCCTCGGTGGGGAATCAGGCAGTCATCGCCCCCGGAACCGGGTTGGGCGAAGCTGGATTGTACTGGGACGGAAGCCAGCATCAAGTTTTTGCATCCGAGGGCGGGCACGCGGATTTCGCACCCCGGGGCAATCTGCAGGTTGAACTCTTGCAGTATCTGGAAAGCCGTTACGGTCATGTCAGTTACGAACGCGTTCTCTCCGGGCCCGGTCTCATCAACGTGTATGAATTTCTGCGCGGCAAGGGATACGGAGACGAGCCCGCCGGATTTGCCGTGCAACTGGAACACGAAGATGCGGCCGCGGCGATTTCATGCGCTGCCCTGGACGGCACCAATCGGGTGGCAGAGCAAGCGCTCGATCTGTGGATCTCGGTCTATGGCGCGGAGGCCGGCAATCTGGCTCTCAAGACCATGGCGACGGGCGGAATCTTTCTCAGCGGCGGAATCTCACCCAAGATTCTTCCCAAGCTGACGGGCCCGCTGTTTATGCGGGCTTTCCTGGAGAAAGGACGATTGCGCCCGCTTCTGGAGAGTATCCCGGTGCAAGTGATTACCGATGACAAATCCGGCCTGCTAGGGGCCGCTCGGTGCGCGGCGGCGAGGTCCAGCAACGGGCGGGCGGGAGCGTTGTGAGTGCGCCCGTCGATCTGCGCCGGCTCACCACGCCGCAGGATCTTTTTCAGGCGGCGGCCGAGGAAGTCATACGGGTTGCAACCGACGCGGTAGCGCAGCGCGGGCGCTTCACCATTGCCCTGTCGGGCGGATCGACTCCCAAGAACTTGTACACTCTGATTGCGGCGAACGCCAACACTACCCTGCCCTGGGCTCAGATGTTCTTTTTCTGGGGCGATGAGCGTCATGTTACCCCGAACGATCCGGACAGCAACTACGGCATGGCGCGGGAAGCGCTGCTGTCGAAGGTTGCCATTCCACCAGGAAACGTCTTTCCAATCCCAGCAGAGAAGGAGGATGCGGTTGCGGCGGCGGAAGCTTACGAGCAAACTGTGCGGAAGTTTTTCGCGTTGGACGCAGGCGACCTTCCCCGCTTTGATTTGATTCTGCTGGGCATGGGGCCGGATGGACATACCGCGTCATTGTTTCCGGAAAGTGCGGCGTTGCAGGAAAAATCGCGGCTCGTGGTGGCGAACTGGGTGGAAAAACTGAAGACCAGCCGGATTACGTTTACCCTGCCAGTGCTGAACGCAGCCCGTTGCGTCGCGTTCCTGGTGAGTGGAGCAGACAAGGCCGCGGCTGTGCATGAAGTCTTGGAAGGCAGCGCTCCCGCGGAAAAATACCCATCCAAATTGGTGCAACCCACGAACGGTAAGTTGATTTGGTTTCTCGATCGGGCGGCGGCCAGCCAACTGTCAACCGCTGCGTGACCCTTTCCTTCGAGCGGGGAAAGCTATCCGCGCCAGCCAGCGATTTCCTTCAGGCCCTTGCCCCGTGCGTGTTCGAAAAGGCGCACGCGATGGCGGGAATGTTCGAACTCGTGGATGTCTGCCCACACTTCCGCTTGCCAGGAATGATCGTGCGTGGCGGATTCACCGCAGGTGGCGCAACGGGTGTGCAGGCTGACCGGGGAAACTTCCGTGACAACCGTCCCCGGCAATTCGACAAAGATACAGCGAACTTCCTGGATCTCTTCGTTTGCATCGAGCATGTGTTCGTAACGCAAAAGGTAGCTGAACCCGAGCTTACGGGCTTCCGTTTCGGCCTCGGCGCGAGTGTGAAACGGGCCATATTCCGCCCTCAACTGCTCAGTTGAGTCGCAAGCCATCCAAAAGGTTTCTTTGTAATCCATACCGCTCCGCCCAGGGACTGCGGAGCCGGCTCAAGGCTACTTCCGAGCCCGCTCGGTTGGGTCGTCTTTCTAGTGCAATTTGCCTTCCCACTGTAAAAACCCAGCAAGTCTTTTTCATTCATAATCTTGCCGCAAGTTCAAAGCGGAGCCGCAGGACTGAAGTGCAAACCTTTTGCAGCAGTTGTCCAGTGTCCCAGAGAGGCGAGCAGGCGGCGGGTTCATGGGGAAATAAGTTACCACCCCGGACCTTCGCAGAATCCGCCCCCTTCCAACTAGCTTGCCGCCTCGCGAGGCTGGGCGAACACCGGACGTTCAGACGCTTCCAGCCAATTTTTGCCCCCGTGGCAAGCAACATACATTGCCAACTCAAGCCGGCTCCAGACTCCGAGCTTATCGAAGGTGCTGCGCAGGTGATTCTTAATGACCTGCTCGGTCGTCCCCAGAAGCTTGCCGATTTCACGATTGGTAAGACCCTCCCAGACGAGGGTGGCCACTTGTAGTTCCTTTGGAGTTAAACGCTCACGAGGCATCATACTTCACCTCTGCTTTCTCGAATGCGGCGGTAGCCAGCCTCACCCGCTTGCGCCCCTCCCGAATTCCGGCGCGCAGAAAAAGCGTGCGCAAATGCTGTTTCACGGTGCGCGGGCTGATGCTCAACTGCCCGGCAATTTCCTTGTTGCTGCAACCTTGCACCAGCAGATCGAGCACTTGCTGATCCCGCGGCGTAATTTTTATTCGGTCGATATCCATCACAGCATTCATCACAGCGGTTCTCCTTCGTTATCACATTTGTTTGTCATTTTCTGATCAACGGCCCACATCTTCGGTTAAGCACATCCTTCGCCAAACCTTCACTTTTATGGGTGAGCGTTCTAAGGCAAGCATGTGCTTGCACTTAGGGGCAAGAACCAGCGCTTTCAGAAGAAGTTCAGAAACTCCATGCTAGGCTAGACCGTCCCAAATCGGGCGGAGGACAGGAGAATCGATGGCGACAGCTCCACATGGGCATGGCCCTGGCCGAGTTTTCCAAGAGATATATACCGTGCAATCCGGATTGCCCCTCTTCCCCGCTACCCATCAAGATAAGCCTTTTGCCTTCAAATTCTTGAAGGTATGCGGGACTCGATCGATTGGCTTGCGAGGTGTTCTGTGAAAACCAAAGGAATTCTTCGTCGCGGCAAGAAAACTCCAATGTTCCAAAATGGACCTCGCCGAATTGCGGCGGTGTTCATTTTGGTGCTCGCCGCCGTAAGGCCGACCCTTTTTGCACAGGCGTCGCCCTCGACGTTGGAAGTCTCGCCTCCATCACAAGCACAAGCCGCAAATTCTCAGGCTAGCGACGGAACTCAATTGACGATCACGCTGCAAGATGCTCTGGAGCGGGCTCGCGCGAATGATCCTCAATACCACTCGGCGCTGACTGACTTGGGCGTAGCGCGGGAGGATCGCGTACAAGCACGTGCAGCACTGCTTCCCGACGTGACCTACAATAACTCTTTCATTTACACCGAGGGCACCGGCCAGCCACCTGCCTGCGCGCTCAGCGCCACCTGCCCCTCCAGCCGTTTCATTGCTAATAACGGCGTGCACGAATACATCAGCCAGGGAAACGCTCACGAAGCCATTTCGCTCACCAATTTCGCGGACTATCGGCGTTCTTCAGCTGCGTTGGCGCAATCGCGGGCCAAAGCGGAGATCGCCGCACGCGGTCTGGTGGTTACAGTGACCCAGTCTTACTACGGCCTGGTCGTCGCACAGCGCAAGTATGCGACGGCGCAGCGCGCCGACACCGAGGCGCAACGGTTTCTGAAGATCAGCCAGGATCTGCAGAACGGCGGCGAGGTGGCGCGCGCGGATGTCGTCAAGGCCAATATTCAGGCACAACAGCGACGACGCGATTTGCAGGAAGCCCAACTGGCGATGCAACACAGCCGGCTGGATCTCGCGGTGATGATCTTTCCAGAATGGAACCAGAACTTTAGCGTGGTCGATGACCTGCAAACCCCGGAACCACTGCCCGCGTTTACCGAAGTGCAAGTGGCAGGCAAGAAAAATAATCCGGACTTGCGCGCCGCTTTAGCGGCGCTGGCCGTCGCCAACCATCAAGTCACCGCCGCCTGGGGAGGATTGCTGCCTTCCTTGAGCGTCGACTACTTTTACGGCATCGACTCGAATAAATTTGCCACCCGCGTCAACGGCGTGCGTGATCTCGGTTACTCCACCGTGGCTACTTTGCAGATTCCCATCTTCAATTGGGGTGCGGATCGCAGTAAGTTGAAGCAGGCCGAGTTGCGCCGGGACCAGGCCCGCCTGGAATTGAGCCACGAACAGCGCCAACTGCTGAGCCACCTGCAACAGTTTTATGAAGAGGCGAACATGGCGCGGTCGGAGATGGAGTCGCTGGCCAGTTCGGCCGAAATGGCCGCCGACAGTCTTCGCCTAACTAACCTGCGCTATCAGGCCGGCGAATCGACGGTGCTGGAAATCGTGGACGCGCAGAACACGCTGACCCAAGCCCGCAACGCCTATGACGACGGACAAGTCCGGTACCGGGTGGCAGTCGCCACATTGCAAACTCTGACGGGGAGCTTCTAGCCAGAATGATCCACCACCGACTCGCTGAGGATCCTCATCATCTGCAGCATAACCTGCGGCCGCTGCAGAGTCTCCGCCCAACGCGCAGGTTGCTGGCGCCTGCGGCCATCATCGGCCTGCTCTTGATCTCGGCCGCCTGCTCCAAGGACAAGGGTGATAAAGAACCGACCGTCAGTGTCCAGGTAGCTCCGGTCGAAAAGACGACCATCCAGCATGTAATCAAGACCCAGGCCATTCTTTTTCCCCGGCAACAGGCGGCGATCGTTTCCAAGATCAGCGCTCCCGTGCAGAAATTTCTCATCAAACGCGGCAGCCCGGTGCATAAGGGCCAGGTATTGGCCATCCTCGAAAATCGCGACCTGAGTGCGGCTGCGCAAGAAAACAAAGGAGCCTTCAGCCAGGCGCAGGCTACTTACGAAACCACAACCGCGGCAGGGCTGCCGGAAGAAATGCAGAAGGCGGAAGCGGATGCGCAGCAGGCTAAACAAGCGATGGACGCGCAGGAAAAAATCTACCAAAGCCGCCAGCAGCTCTATCAGGAAGGAGCTTTACCGCGGAAGGAACTGGATCAATCGGGAGTCGAAATCGTCCAGGCCCGCAATCAATATTCGATTGCGAAGCGCCATCTCGATACGCTGCAGGCAATCGGAAGACAGCAGGAACTGAAGGCGGCAGCGGGGCAATTGGAATCGGCAAAAGGCAAATATCTGGGAGCGGAGGCGCAACTCAGCTACTCCGAGATTCGCAGCCCGATTGACGGCGTGGTCACGGAGCGCCCACTTTATCCCGGCGAGATGGCGGCAGCAGGCACGGCGATCGTGACAGTGATGGACATTTCCGCAGTGATTGCCAAGGCGCACATCCCGCAGGCCGATGCCGCTCTGCTCAAGGTTGGGGATAAAGGAACTATGGCCGTGCCGGGGCTGGAAGAGCCTGTTGAGGGTAGGGTCACAGTAGTCAGCCCAGCGCTCGATCCGAACAGCACGACAGTCGAAGTCTGGCTGGAGGCCAAGAATCCAAAACAGCAACTGAAGCCTGGGACGAGCGTGCAACTTTCGCTCACCGCGAAGACAGTGAAGGACGCTCTGGTCGTTCCGGCAGCCGCCGTGATCACGGCGGCAGATGGAACTTCAGCGGTGATGGTCGTGGGCAGCGACGGCAAGGCTCACCAGAAAGCAGTTAAGCTGGGCATACGTCAAGACGACGACCTACAGATTCTCGAAGGCGTGACCGAGGGCGACAAAGTGGTCTCGACCGGCGCTTACGGCTTGCCTGACAACACCAAAATCAAAGTTGAAGCGCCCGCCGAGACTCCGAAAGAAACACCTAAGGAATCCTCCAGTGAGAAACGTGAGAAATAAGCGCCGCGGAGCCACTGCGTGACTCATAAAAAATCCGATCACTGGGTGGCGCGCCATTCCCGTCCAATGATTTTCCTCATTCTAACTTTGGCGCTGCTGGGTGGTTATCTGGCCTTCACCATCCCGGTGTCGGTGTTCCCCAATACAAATTTTCCTCGAGTGCTGATCGCCGTGGATAACGGCGTGATGCCCATCGATCAGATGATGGTAACCGTGACTCGGCCAATCGAAGAAGCAGTTAACAGCGTCCCCGGACTGCTGACGGTCCGTTCGATTACCAGCCGCGGCTCCGCCGAAGTGGATCTCTATTTTCGCTGGGACCTGGATATGTTCCAGACCTTGCAGTATGTCAATGCGGCCTTGTCGCGCGTGCAGCCCGAGCTTCCTCCCACCGCCAAAGTGGAGGCCCACCGCATGACCTTCGCCAGCTTCCCCATCGTCGGCTACAGTCTCACCTCGGCGACGGTGCCGCAAACCCGGCTGTGGGAGATGGCGACGTACGAGATGAAGCCGCGGTTGAACCGCCTGGAGGGAGTTGCGACAGTCATAGTTCAAGGCGGACAAGAACCCGAATTTCAAATCACTCCCGACCCGGCCAAGCTGCTGACCGCAAGCGTAACGGTGACCGACATTCTCGATGCCGTACGCCGCACCAATCTGGTGGACTCGCCCGGACTGCTGGAACGTAATCACCAACTCTTTCTCGGTCTGGTGAATGGCCAGGTACAGACTCCAGAACAGATTGCCGACACGGTAATCAAGAGCACGCCCGCCGGAATTCCAGTCCGGATTCGCGATGTGGCTGCGGTCGCACCCAATGTCAAGCCGGTTTACACCGTCGTGACGGCCAACGGAAAACCAGCGGTACTACTCAACATCAACCGCCAGCCCGACGGCAATACTGTGCAGGTTGCGGATGAGGTCCACGCCGAGATCGAGCGCATTCGCAAGACTCTGCCGCCAAGCGTGGACATTCAGCCATTTTATGACCAGTCCATCATCGTGAGCGAATCCATCAAGAGCGTCCGCGACGCCATTCTGCTGGGCCTGGTGCTGGCTTCGATCATTCTGGTTGTGTTCCTGCGGGATTGGGGAACATCCCTCGTAGCAGGACTTGTCATCCCGGTCACAGTCATGGTCACGTTCATCGCCCTCAAAGTGATGGGGCAAACCTTTGATCTAATGACCCTGGGAGGCCTGGCAGCCGCGGTCGGTCTGGTCATCGACGACGCCATTGTGGTGGTGGAAAATATTGTGCTGCATCGCGATGCCGGCCAGGACCGTATGGAGGCAATCGCGAGCGCGCTGCGGGAAATTACGGTGCCGCTGATCGGCTCGACTATCACTCCAGTCGTGGTTTTTATTCCTTTGATCGCCATCACCGGCGTGACCGGCGTATTTTTCCGCGCGCTGGCGGTGACCATGAGCGTCGCCCTGCTGACCTCCCTCGCGCTCGCCGTTACCTGGACGCCCAACTTGAGCCAGTATTTCATTCGCGGGCAGCGGGAGAAGGAGAACGGTGAATCAGATCCAGCATCAGGCCGAACGAAAGCCGCGAACGGGGAGGGATCGGATTCTCCCAGGGCCTTAGAGAACGAATCCGAAGCCGACAATGTTCAAAGTTTGCTGGCCGCTGAGGAAGCGCATCTGAGCGGGTTTTTCCTGCGCGTAGTGAATTTCCACGAACGTTGGCTGCGCCGGGCTCTGCAGCGGCCTCGCCTACTCGTTCTCTTCAGTTTCGCGCTGGTCCTGGTTTCTTATGTCTGCTATCACTTTTCCGGCTCCGATCTGCTGCCGGAAATGGACGAAGGAGGATTCGTCATCGACTATATAATGCCCGCCGGCAGTTCGCTGTCGGAAACCAACCGCGTGGTTGGCCATGTTGAGCAGATCCTGCGAGAGACTCCTGAGGTGGAGAGTACTTCGCGGCGTACTGGATTGCAATTGGGCATGGTTAGCGTAACCGAAGCGAACACGGGCGACGTGTTGGTGAAGTTGAAGGCGAAGCGCGACCGGGATGTGGAAGAAATCATGGCGGAGTTGCGAGAAAAGATTAAGCAACAGGAACCTGCTCTCGATCTCGACTTCATCCAGGTTCTCCAGGATATGATCGGGGACCTCACGTCCGCTCCCGAACCCGTGCAGATCAAGTTGTTTTCCGAGAACCCCAAGCAACTCGAGGAATGGGCGCCGAAAGTGGCGGACGCGATTCAGAAGGTCAATGGCGTGGTCGATATTTTGAATGGCATCGAGAACACGATCAGCGGGCCGGCGGTAACTTTTCAGGTGGATCCCAGCGTGGCCGCGCGAGCAGGTTTCACCGCGGAAGAAATTGCGGTGGACGCATCGGCCATCCTCGAAGGCGAACCAGCCCCGACGCCCGTGGTGGCAAATGGCCGCGCCTACACCTTGCGAGTCCGCTTCCCTGAGGCGAACCGGGCCTCCCTCGAGGCCATGCGCGACACGCTTCTCATCAGCAGCAGCGGCCATACCGCGACTCTGGGCGCGCTTGCTGCCGTAGTGGAAACACCCGGGCAGACCGAGATCCGCCGCGAAAACCTGCAACGCCAGGTTGCCGTGACCGCCCGCCTGGAGGGCACGAACCTGGGCAGCGGGATGGCTGCCGTGCAGAAAGTTGTCAGCGGCTTGCATCTGCCTTCCAGCATTCGCGTGGAATACGGCGGGACTTACAAAGAACAACAACGTTCCTTCCACGATCTGGTGATGGTTCTGATTCTGGCTGTCCTGCTGCTTTTCATCGTACTGTTGTTTGAGTTCGGCACATTCGCCGCGCCGGTTGCGATTCTTTCCTCGGCACTGCTGTCCACGTCCGGTGTTTTCATTGCCCTGCTGATCACTCGGACCACGTTCAATATCTCTTCATTCATGGGCATGATCATGGTAATCGGTATCGTTGCCAAAAACGGTATCCTACTGCTCGATGCTGATGAACGCCTGCGCGCCCTCGGCAGCAGCACAGAAGAAGCTATCCTGCAAGCCGGCCGCCGCAGATTGCGGCCCATTGTGATGACGGCGCTGGCCACGGTCGCAGGGATGTTGCCGCTGGCATTTGCCATCGGCGCCGGGTCCCAGATGCTGCAACCGCTGGCCATCGCAGTAATTGGCGGAGTCCTGATTTCGATGGTGCTGTCGCTCATCATCACACCAGCCGTGCATTTCTATTTCGGCGGCGATAAGCCTAAGCCATAAATTGCGTCACTCCGGCAGGGAGCCATCGGGGAAAAATGCGAATTTTTCTGCAGTCTAGTGTGCATAGCCTTGCAGCTTACGAGAGTAACCTTTGCACCGGATATGCTAGGTGCCGAAATGTTGGCTCAAGCTTGTCGACCACCCGGTCCCTTTAAGCCCTTGAATTTCGTAGGGTTGTGCCCTCATCATTACCTTGCCATCTGGGTATCGCTCCCGTTCAGCTCGGGACGTGTCTTTGCCCGCATCCCTTCATAATAGAGTTTTTTGGTGGAGCAATTGCACTAAAATAGGGTTGGTCTCCGGGCGTTCAACCCCAAACCACCCCAGCGGGCCATAAGCAGGCAGTAAAGATCGTGACCGACAAAGACAACAAGCCGGTTCTCGACGAGCAGACTTTTGAAAAGCTGCTGGAGGCTGCGTATGTGCTGCAGGAGCACAACCGCAAGATACGGGAGCTGGAACAGAGCCTGGAGTCCCAGAGCGAGAAACTCCAGCAAGAGCTGGCACGTCAAGCCCTGCAACAAAGAGGCACACCACAATCGCGAGAGCGTTCGCCGTCGGACGCCGACTACACGCTCACCTTGGCGGAGATTGTCGAAGCGCAACGCCAGATTCAGGTACGCCATCTCGGATTGGATGACGCCTTGGCAGTCGTCGCCGAGAGAGTGGCGCGAATCACAAACTCAAGCGGGGCGGCGATTGGCATTCTAGAGGGAACAGCGGTGCGTTATCGTGCCGGAACAGGGGCTCCGGCTTTACCCATCGGGAGTGAGACTCCTCTGAACACCGCGATTTGTGTGGCTAGCGTGCGCACCGGGAAGGTGATTCGCAGCGAGGATGTCAATACGGAATTTCTGTTCGACCCTGAACTTTGCCGAAAGCGAGGGATCCTTTCCCTCTTGGCAGTGCCCATTTACCGCGACGGCGACATAGTAGGCGCTCTGGAACTCTATTTCGACCGGATTCACGGCTTTGCGGAACAGGACATTCACACTTGCCAATTGATGGCCGGCCTTGTAACCGAAGCGATGGGTCGAGATGCCGAGTTGCATTTAAAAAAGTCCATAGCGGCGGAACGATCTACGATGCTGGCGGCAATAGAACGGCTCAAGCCGGGTCTGGCAGCTACGGCGGAGGATCGATCCACTACGACTTCACACCCAACTGTAGGCGCCAGCTCTGCCACCACAGGCGAGAGTCCTTGTTGGAAGTGCGGAAGTAATGTGTTGGCGAAGGAGCAATTTTGCGGGAACTGTGGCGCGCCGCGGGCCAGCGACAAACATCCCTCCACCATGCAGAGCAAATTCGCATCTGCGGGGCTCATGCAGCAGAGGAACCGGCAAACATTTGCCGCGGCTCCTTCAAATGGAACCATTCCGGGCGGAGACGCGACGCGTCGGACGATGGCTGACCACAAGGATCGCGTAGCCTTTCCGGAAGAGGAGATCGCCGATCAACAGCCGGGACCATTTTCTGGGCCAGATCTTGAAGAGAATTCTCCGTCGGCACCTTTTCTCAGCACAAGCGCGGCCGAAGATGCCGCTGTGGCATGCGTCTCGTCTGACGGACAACTGCACGAAAGCGTCAAGGGCCGCTCAACAGCGATGGTCGTGCCGCACCAGGATATTGTCTGGAGTTCCGCGGCGAAGGCCCGCGAGTTCCTGGAATCCGTGTCCGGCACGCGGGCGCCAGGCGCGCTGGCGCGGTTCTGGCGTTCGCGGCGCGGCGATTTTTATCTCGCGGTCGCGCTCATTCTGGTGGTGGTAGTGATTCGCTGGGGAATCTGGGCCGACCATTCGGTGGGGGCCACCGGGACCGGCAGTGCAGCTTCCGGGAGTGCGCATCGACGCAAGCAACTCGACCCAAACGCGGATCTCTCGGTGTTCGACAAACTCCTAATCAGCATGGGACTGGCCGAAGCTCCCGACGCTCCCGAATACAAAGGCAATCCCGAAACCAAAGTCTGGGTCGATTTGCACACGGCCCTGTACTACTGTCCCGGGTCCGATCTCTACGGTAAGACACCGAAAGGAAAGATCTCCACCCAGAAGGATGCACAGTTAGACCAGTTTGAACCTGCGTATCGCAAGGCTTGCGACTGAATTCGCCTCGCCTTCGCCCGCCAAATTCAAGTTCCAAGCAATCCCATTTGACAACCTTCCTGGCCGGTAGTGCAATCATATGTAATCCCAAATTCTCAGGAGAAGTACCAGTGGCTCATCCTAGGGACAAATTCGACGCGCAGGAGTTACCGGATCCTGAGTTGAATCCGCTGCTGAATCCGGTTCTGGCGGCGCATATGGGGCGATGGGCGGAGGTATATTTTACCAATCCGCCGGAAAAGCGCGGCCAAGCGGTTTCTGACTTACTTCGGGAACTTAATGCGTCGGTGGAGTCTGCTTCCGTTCTGCCGCCCAATGAAATCAGAGAGAAACAGGAAGACCGCGGGAGAGAGATCAAGATGGCGGCAGAGCCGACGCTGGCCTCACCATCCGCGGGAGAATCACGACGAATTTGCAGCGCATGTTCGGCCGACAATTCAGCAGAACACAAATATTGCGGAATGTGTGGCGCGCCATTGCAATCGTTACAGCCCACAGTCGAATCGAAATTCCATGCGGACGAGCGGGCCGCGGAAGCGAATTGGAGTGAACCTGAATCTTCCATCGGTGGTTATTCCGCCGAATACGTGGCAGAGCCTTCTCACAATTCCGCAGGCTATGTACGCCATAATGACTTTGAGCAGGAATGGTCAATCCCTGAATCAGATCTTCCGAGTTTTGCCGTGGAGTCCGAGTCTGTTCCCTACCGTTATCGGCTTTACATCGGTATAGCATTGGCGCTTCTTCTTGCCGCACTGGTCTACAGGGCATGGCATCGAACGCCGGGCTCTTCGGATGACGCTTCGCAGTCCGCGCCCTCACGCGTAATCCCGGCTGCTGCACCGCCACCTTCGTCCACCTCGGCCCAACGACCCGCAGCCACGCAAGCCGTTTTGCCAACAGATCGTCCACCAGATCCTCCCCGAGCGGCTGCCGTTCAAAACCAAAATCAACCAGAAGCAAGTTCACAAAAAGATCAGGCACGCAACGCGCGCGCCGCATCGCCCCGCATTGTCCAGGTGGCCGCAGGCTCCTCGGCGATTGCTACTGAGCAAAGCGGCGCGGAAGAGTTCGCTACCGCGGAGAAGTATTTGAGCGGCAAGAATCAAGGCACGGCTCGTGATAACAGAGAAGCTGCTCAGTGGTTGTGGAAGGCGGTGGGCAAAGGAAACCTTGCCGCCGCCCTGACTTTGTCTGATTTGTATCTGAGGGGAGACGGCGTTCCGAAGAGCTGCGACCAGGCTCGTCTGCTGCTGGATGCCGTTGCGCGAAAAGGCAAAGCATCGGCCGCTGAACGACTTCGCAACCTGCAAGCCTTCGGTTGCCAGTAAGAGAGGGCCGCAGGCAGTCATCCTGCGGCCTTTCAAAAACCTTCACCTTAAGCGGAGGGTTAGGCGAATCACACCGGAAGTTCTGGTTCCTGTCTGCGCGACTCATACCAGAGCGCAAGTTCCACCCGGTTCCAGAGTCCAAGCTTGTCATAGATGACGCGAAGATAATTCTTCACCACGTGTTCCGTCGTGCCGATGGCATCGGCGACGTCTCTATTCTTCAAGCCCTGGGCGACAAGCTCGATGACTCGGTTTTCACGCTGGCTGGGGGTACGGGTCCCGTAACGGTCGTTTGCAAACACAATTGCCTCCTATATAAAAGGGTCGCGAGTTTCACTCGCTTGATTCCACCGGTTATTCCGAAACGGAGAAATAGCCGGTTAAAATGAGCCTTCACGGTTCTACGCGCCATTTTGAGTTGGCCGGCGATTTCGGCGTTGTCACAGCCTTGCAAAAGCAATTCGACTATCTGCTGTTCGCGCGGTCCTAGCCGTACGGACTGCTCCGCCATCACTGCCCCCTTGGATTTAGATTTGCCCTACAAACTGTGCTCAACTGGGATGTTTCGAATTGTGTAGCATCCACAATGCCACTTTGAGACAAAAATTGCTGTGACTATCGAACAGTCATTTCCACAGGCACTTGCGGGGATTGCAGACGGCTTCCAGATTATGGATCTGGTTTCCCGAAACGTGTTGTGGCTAGTTCGCGGCGGGCAAGCGAGGGCAGTTCTGGAAGTGCAGAAGGGTCGTAAAGTCAGCCTAATCGGATGCCTTTTGTGCAGCGGCTGGATGATGGCAGCGCCCATTTTCCGGGGAGTCGTGTGAGGGAGATATCTATCTCGCCCGCGCCTATGGACGCAAAACAATCGCTTCTCGCTCAATAGCAAGTGGGACGCGGCCTATCGTCTCAGGTAAACGCCCTAGGTGAAAATTGCTGAGTCTACGGGGAAGCCCTGAACAATTTACATGACGTACCCGAGGGGAATAAAGTGGCTGAAGGAGCTATCTGCACGTTTCGCGCCACTTGCGAGGGCAGATAGCACACCGAGGAAAGATCAAAAGTGAAAACTGCCAAGCGCTCTACAAAGTACTCTACACTGTTCGGGAGCCTATGAATCCAACGCTAGTACGGCCTCCAACTACCGATCCCAGTAATGGTAGGGGTGCCGCGCGCCATGAAGTGTCCTCCATTTCCGAAAGAATCGTATTTGGAGTCTCCCGATGATCAGGCTTCTCAGTGTGGTGGGCGCGCGACCGAATTTTATGAAGATCGCTCCCATTGTCTCTGAGCTGAAGAAATTTCCCGGCATCGAGCACTGTCTGGTGCATTCGGGCCAGCATTATGACGAGTTGCTCTCCGGCAACTTCTTTGCGGACTTGGGACTGCCCGTGCCGGATGTCAATCTTCAAACCGGTTCTGCCAGCCACGCGGTTCAGACTGCCGATATCATGAAGCGCATTGAGCCGGTTCTGATTGACTACAAGCCGCAAATGGTGCTGGTTGTGGGCGATGTGAATTCCACGATCGCCGCGGCGCTCACCGCAGTCAAGTTGGGAATCGGCGTGGCCCATATCGAAGCCGGACTGCGCAGCTTCGATATGGCGATGCCTGAGGAAATTAACCGCAAACTCACCGACGCGATCTCCACTCTGCTTTTTGTCACCGAGCAGAGTGGCATCGAGAATCTAAAACGTGAAGGCGTGCCGGAAGAAAAGATTTTCCTTGTCGGCAACGTCATGATCGACTGCCTGCTCAGACATCGCGAGCGGGCTACAAAGTCACCCATTCTCGACCAGTTGGGCGTACGCAAAAATGGCTCGGGATGCCGCCCCTATATGGTCCTGACCCTGCATCGGCCCTCCAACGTAGACGATCCTAAAACTCTGCAAGGGATTCTCAGCGCGGTCAGCGCTTTGGCTGCCGATTTTCCCGTCTTCTTCCCCATACATCCTCGAACTCGTAAGAACATCGAGCGTTTCGGTTTGCAGCGATATTTGGCTGATGCAGAGACCACCGACGGTCTTGGAATCCGGCCCCTAGCTCCCTTGGGATATATCGATTTCCTTGCGTTAAACGACCGGGCGCGTCTTGTCCTCACCGATTCCGGCGGAATTCAGGAGGAAACTACCGCCCTCGGGGTGCCTTGTCTTACGTTGCGCGAGAACACGGAGCGGCCTGCGACGGTGGAACACGGCTCGAATCAAGTCGTGGGAGTGGACTCAAATCGCATCCTCGCGGCCGCCCGATCCATCCTGCAGAAACCCGTGCGCTCCTTCCAGCGCCCTCCGCTTTGGGATGGCAAAGCAGCTCCAAAGATTGTGGCAATCCTTCGCCAACATCTTCAGCTTAATTAGTCGAGCTTAATACTTCCGCCTCTCGCTCCCACAGCCTGGAATCTCTTTCCCCCTGCAAAACAACCCTTGCATAGCGCGGTGCACGGTTGAGATAGAGGGTAGTTTTGAAAGAGAGAAATCGGGATATAATCCCCGATCGGCTACTTCCAAAACCCAATCCCGTCTATGCCGTCGGAGGCTATGCGAGTTCTCGACTTAGGTTGCGGATCGGGGCTGGACCTGGCTTCTTGGGGCGTCAGCGCATCGGATGAGGTCACGGGACTTGACGTCGACGAAGGCTGTCTGGCTCTCGCGAGGGAGCGATTTCCAAACCGAACCTATCTGCACGGGGCCGGCGAGCGCTTGCCATTCGAAGACGGGAGTTTTGATCGCGTAATTTCTGCTGTTGCTCTGCCCTACATGGACATTCCGACGACGCTCGCAGAGATTCGCCGCATCCTCATTGCGGGCGGCAAGTTATCGGTTAGCCTGCATCTCCCAAGTTTCACCCTGGCCGAACTTCGCAACAATGCCTTTCCCAGACCGATCCCCACTCTTTTTCGGCTGTACGTCATAGCCAATGGACTGTTGTTCCATTTCACCGGAAGAACGGTTGCGTTCATAAACGGAAGGATGGAATCGTTTCAGACCGAGCAGGGAATGAGACTCGCACTGGATCGTGGTGGATTTGTGAATCCTTCATTCAGTCGCGCACCCGGGCCGGTCGGCGAGAAGTTCGTTGTGGAAGCGAGAACTCGAACGTTATAGCGCCTTGCGCCTGCTTGTTTCCGCCTGGTCCAAAGCCGGCGTTGTATCCAATTTCCTCGGCGTCCTACTTTTCCACTACACTACGGTTGAGCCATGAGACTATCCGTCGTCATGCCGGTATACAACGAGCGTGCCACGCTGCGGCAAGTGGTCGACAGAGTGCTTGCCGTTCCCTTGGGGATTGAATTGATTTGCGTGGACGATGGATCTACCGACGGCTCACGCGAGATTCTAGAGCAACTGCAGGCGGAGCGTCCCCAGATTCGAATTGTGCTTCAACCCAGGAACATGGGAAAGGGTGCGGCCCTGCACCGCGGCATTCGGGAAGCGACTGGGGACTTCGTCATCATCCAGGATGCCGATCTCGAGTATGATCCGGCAGAATATACGGTGCTGCTCGAGCCTCTGATTGAAGGTCGGGCCGACGTCGTCTACGGCTCTCGCTTTCTTTCTGCCCGTCCTCATCGTGTGCTCTATTTCTGGCATTCGGTGGGCAACTGGATTCTTACGTTGCTCTCCAATGCGCTCACCAACATCAACCTCAGCGATATGGAGACTTGTTACAAAGCCTTCCGGCGTGAAGTCATCCAATCCATTGCGCTGAAGGAAAAACGTTTTGGATTCGAACCTGAAGTCACGGTAAAAATCGCCAAGCGGAAACTCCGCATCTACGAAGTGGGCATCAGCTACTGGGGCCGCACCTATGAAGAGGGCAAGAAAATCCAATGGAAGGATGGGGTGCGCGCACTCTGGTGTCTGCTGAAGTACTGCATCACCGAGCCCGCAGTTGCGTCTCAGACAGCGCCGCAACCGGGTGACGCCGCAGGGCTCACTTCGCGCACCACGAGCCAATTGCCCCCTGCAAAATAAAACATTCGACAGAGTGGCAGTCGCGGCCACCGTGCACAAGCCTGCGTGAGACGCATGTGCCAGACCATGAATATCGCCAGCCCTGACTTCGAGATCGAGACGCCTCTCGTGCTTCCCGAAGACGAAGTGCAGCTCTGGCGGGTGGATATCGAGGCGATCCGAGCGGAGGAATCCCGCTGGCAGAAGGTGCTCTCGTCCGACGAATCGACGCGCGCTTCGCGCTTTCATTTTCCCGCTGACCGTCAGCGCTTCGTTGCAACTCGGGCCTTGTTGAGAACTATTCTGGCGGGTTATCTGGCAACCGATCCGAAGCGCTTAAGTTTTTCCTATTCAAAGCGGGAAAAGCCTTCCCTGGGACCGGATCATGCAACCGGCGGCGTCACCTTCAATGTCTCGCATTCGGGCGGAATCGCTTTACTCGCTTTTGCGCGGCGAAGGGAAATTGGGATTGATGTGGAACAAGTGCGCGGGGATTTTGACGTCGAGGCCATCGCCCGCCGGTTCTTCTCTGCGCACGAACTGGAACAACTTGCCGCTTTGCCCAACGAGAAAAAATTTGAGGCTTTCTTCCGCTGCTGGACTCGCAAGGAGGCCTATATAAAAGCGACCGGCGAAGGCTTATCGCTTCCTCTGTATCAATTTGACGTTTCCGTTGCCCCGGAGAATCGTGATGCATTGCTTTCCACCCGTCCGGATAATTCTGAAGCTGCGCTCTGGTCCCTGCGGGAGATATCTGCTGGCGCCGGCTATGTCGCGGCCCTGTGTGTCCGCGGTCGGCAGTGGCACTTGAAGAACTGGTCCGCGGCCGCCGGGTAGTCTTGTCATCACTGAGGTCGCAAGCCGGAACGCCCACACTAAAGGCGGTCCCGCACTATAGGTGAAAAGGCTCTACCCTGGTTTTAATTTCTTTTCACATCTCGACCGTCCCGACTAATTCTGCGACGCTCGGACAGCCCTGCAACACATTAGTTGCATATACTTACCCGGAAACCCGCAATTCCGGAAGACCTCCCAATTGCTCCATCCTCATGGCTATTCGCAGAGAGTAAAGTGAGCTTTCTTAGCGCCCGCCAGAAGTGTTAGTCTGTTGTGTAACATATCGGGGTTTTTCCTCTCCCTTAAGAAATCTGCAAATTGGCATCGCTCGGGCCCTGAAGAAATCTGGGAAGCAATCCAGTCAAATACCATAAACGTAGTAGACATGACAATCATACGAATCCAGGAGGCTTAGCACTTGACAGCTTCGACCAGCCATCTCATTCCGCCCCACGGCGGAGAGCTTGTTCAACTCATCGCTCAACCTGAAAAAATCACCGAACTGAAGGCCCATTCCAAAGAGTGGCCCTCGTGGGACCTGACTGGCCGCCAGCTTTGCGATCTTGAGTTGCTGCTCACCGGCGGCTTTTCTCCGCTGCGCGGATTTATGACGCGCGCCGACTACGAAGGCGTCTGTCACAGCATGCGATTAGCCGACGGAACTCTTTGGCCCATGCCCATCACCCTCGATGTGACCGAGGAATTTGCCAAGAAGCTCATGCCCGGCGCCAGCAAGATTGCGCTGCGCGATCCGGAAGGCGTGATGTTGGCAGTGTTGAACGCGGAAGAAGTCTGGCAGCCTGACCGCAAAGCGGAAGCCAAAGCAGTTTTCGGCAGCACCAGCAACGCCCATCCGGGTGCCGATTACGCCATGAACAAGGCGAATCCGTGGTACGTCGGAGGCAAGCTGGAAGGCGCCCAGATTCCGTCCCACTATGATTTTCGCAACCTGCGTTTGACGCCTGCCGAATTGCGCGCCGAGTTTGCCCGCGTGGGCTGGCGCCGCGTCGTTGCCTTCCAAACCCGCAATCCCATGCACCGCGCTCACGTGGAGCTAGCGTTCCGGGCTGCCAAGCAAGTCGAAGCCAACCTGCTGATACATCCCGTGGTAGGTATGACCAAGCCGGGCGATGTCGATTACTACACCCGCGTGCGTTGCTATCAATTGCTGCTTTCCAAGTTCCCGCAGTCTACCGCCAAGCTTTCTTTGCTGCCGCTCGCCATGCGCATGGGCGGTCCGCGTGAGGCGATTTGGCACGCGCTCATCCGCAAAAATTACGGCTGCAGCCACTTCATTGTAGGCCGCGATCACGCTGGTCCGGGGAAAGACACCGACGGTAAGCCCTTCTACGGAGCCTACGAGGCGCAGGAAGTGTTCAAAAAACACGAGGCCGATATCGGCGTCACCATGGTGCCCTTCAACATGATGGTCTACCTCGAGGATCAGGATAAATACGTTCCCGACGACGAGGTAAAGAAGGGCGATCGCGTGCTGAATATCTCCGGCACTGAACTTCGGCAACGCCTGAACGAGGGCCGTGAGATTCCCGCCTGGTTCACTTATCCCGAAGTTGTGGCTGAGTTGCGCCGTAGTTTCCCGCCGCGTCACAAACAAGGTGTGACCATCTTCTTTACCGGACTTTCCGGTTCCGGCAAGTCGACGATCGCAAACGTGCTGCTGACGAAATTCCTGGAAACCGGCGGACGCCCGGTCACCCTGCTCGATGGCGATCTGGTTCGCAAGAATTTGTCTTCCGAGCTGGGATTCTCCAAAGAACACCGCGACATCAACATCCGGCGCATCGGCTACGTTGCATCGGAAATCACCAAGAATGGCGGTATCGCAATCTGCGCTCCCATAGCGCCTTATGACGCTACTCGCAAACATGTCCGGCAACTGATCGAGCCCTACGGAGGATTCATTCTGGTGCACATCGCCACCACCGTGGAAGTCTGCGAACAACGCGACCGCAAAGGCTTGTACGCCAAGGCGCGAGCGGGAATTCTAAAAGAGTTCACAGGCATCTCCGATCCATACGAAGCGCCTGCCGACGCCGAAGTCACCATCAATACCGGCGAATTATCCCCAGAAGAAGCGGCGCAGGAAATCATCCTGCATCTGGAGAGGGAAGGCTTCATCGGAACGGCAGCGGAGTCGGTCTGAAGTCTCCGCCGGAGGAATGACTCAGGGGCTGAGCCGGTACTGGCATGGATTTACTGATCAAGAGCCTGGTGGGTTTTGGAGTCGGGACCCTCATTGGAATGACGGGACTCGGGGGCGGCGTTTTGCTGCTCCCGATCCTTATTTTCGGTTTGGGCGTTCCTCCGATTCGTGCCGTTGGCTCAGACGCGCTGTTCAACTTTGTTACTAAAATCGGCGCCAGCATTGTCCATCTGCGCAAAGGCACGGTGCGGCGCAAGGTTGTTCTGGCGCTGGCAGCCGGCAGCGCTCCCGGATCTTATCTGGGCGTAAGCTATCTGGTTCACCTGCGAAATCTTTACGGAAATGGCGTCAATCACTTCATCACCGTCGCAGTTGGGGTGCTGCTGATTTGCATTCCAACATTCCTGTTTTTTCAGAAGAAAATCGAAGAGCGGGCGGCGGTGCGTCCGCCGACGATCAAGTCGTTCGCCTGGATGTGGCTTATCGGCCTGGTGGCGGGATTTCTAGTGGGCATCACCTCAGTGGGTTCGGGCAGCATTGTGATGATGATGCTCTTGCTGTTCTACAGCTTCCAGCCCAAAGTCATGGTGGGAACCGACATCGTCCACGCCCTGATTCTTACCGGCGTTACGAGTCTGCTCCATTTTCGCATGCACAATGTCGACATGAACCTGGTCGGGGCGTTGTTGATCGGCTCAATTCCAGGCGGACTAGTGGGTTCTTACCTGAGCACGAGGGTTCCGGTTCCGTGGCTAAGACGCATCCTTTGCGCGGTCTTGTTGACAACGGGAGCCCGCATGTTAATGGCTTGATCGTCACTGCCCTGTAATCGCTGAAATATCGGGAAATCATGCGCTCAAACTCTTACGCTCAAATACTGGAACGCATTCGCGCCGGGCTGGAAGCTTCCCGCGCGATCTTTGCCCGCTTTACACCGGGGGCGATTGAAACCGAATACAAAGTGGGACACGATCCGGTAACCGAAGCGGACCGGGCCCTCGATGCCGTTCTTCGCCAGACTCTGCAGCGCAAAGGGGAAGGCTGGCTTTCCGAGGAGAGCGTTGACGATCCTGTGCGCCTGCAGTGCTCGCGCGTTTGGGTGGTTGATCCGCTCGATGGCACCCGCGAATTCGTCAAGGGTATCCCCGAGTTCTGCGTGTCGATCGGCTTCGTCGAGGATGGCCGTCCTGTGGCCGGTGGAATCTACAATCCAGCAACCGACGAAACTTTTCTGGGATCGATCGAGTCTGGCGTCATCTACAACGGCAAACCGTCGCAACCCAGCCAGCGCAAGAGTCTGGAGGGCGCGCTCGTTTTGGCGAGCCGCAGCGAGGTTAAGCGGGGTGAATGGAAAGCATTCGAGAATTCGATTTTTAAGATTCGTCCCATGGGGTCGGTGGCCTACAAGCTAGCTCTGGTCTCGGCTGGCTTGGCAGACGTTACTTTCACTCTGACTCCCAAAAACGAATGGGACGTAGTGGCAGGTGCGGCGCTGGTGCAGAGCGCAGGCGCTTTTGTCAGCACGCTTGAAAGAGCAAACTTAACCGCCAATCGTCCTGACCCGCTTTTGTCAGGGATGCTTGCAAGCGGTCCATTCTTGAAAGAGCAGCTCCTTGCTCTACTGGAGCCGCACATCCGCCTGGCCGAACAGGCTCGCTAGCCCGCGATGTATCTCTGATTCGGCGGCCTCCTAGTACACTTGATCGAAGACCGTTATGTCGGCTCCGACCTTTTATTACCGCAACTCTTCCGCGACGCGCCCACCTCTCAGGATTGGTTTACTTCTGGACTCGCAGGAGAAAATCTCCGCTTCATTCGCCAGGATCATCGCAGACATCAAGGCCAGTAATTTTGCCGAAATCGAGTTGTTGGTGGTCAGAACAACCACTCCTGCACCTGACCACCCGCCGAATTCGGGCGCTCTCAGGTTCCTGCGGTCCCTCTTGAATCCGAAACTCAGACGACAGTTCGCTTACAATCTCTATCTTCGCCTCGATACACGGATGAAACCAACCCCCGATCCTCTAGCCGAAATCGATTGCAAGGATCTATTCTCTGGAATCGAAACGCTCGAAGTAGAACCGGTAGGAAGCAAATTCGTTCATCGCTTCCCAGACGAGGCTGTGGAAAAGATTCGATCTAAAAACCTCGACGTCCTTATTCGGTTTGGCTTCAATATTCTCCATGGCGACATTTTGAAAGCTGCCCGCCATGGGGTTTGGTCCTTTCACCACGGAGACAATGAATTTTACCGTGGCGGTCCGGCCCATTTCTGGGAGTTATATGAAGGCTCTTCCCTCTCGGGGGTCGTTTTGCAGGTTCTCAGCGAGGAATTGGATGGCGGGCTCGTGCTCTGCAAGTCGCTTTTTGCGACTGAAGGCCTCTGGAGTTTGTCTCGGAATCGATTCACGCCCTATTGGGGCTCGACAGAACTGATCATCCGAAAGCTAAACGAGTTACACCGCTGCGGTTGGGACTACATCCTCGAAAAGGCCCTTCCGGCGACTCCCTACAAAGGGAAGCGCAAGATCTATAAGACCCCAGCCAACTTGGAGGTTATCCGTTGGCTGGCGCCAGTTTTTTTAAAAAAAGCAATTTCTTATCCATTTCGCAAATCGACCGTACAACATTGGAAGATCGCCTGCCGAGTGAACCGTAGCCCATTCCATGCGTCCTTCTCCGAACCTGATTTCTCAGGTTTCAATTGGATCGAACCTCCAAGGGGTCGTTTCTGGGCCGATCCATTTGCTTTTGAGCACGAAGGCCAGTGCTGGGCCTTTTTCGAAGACTATTCCTACGAAGAGAAGCGGGCGGGCATCGCCTGTGCTCTGGTTTCGACGCAAGGCAAATTGGGCTCCCCGCAAGTCTGTCTGGAGAATCCCGAACGCCACTATTCCTACCCTCACATCTTCCGCGCAGGATCGGAAATCTTCATGGTTCCCGAGTCGGTCGATTCCAATTCCGTCAGTCTTTTTCGATGCCAACAGTTCCCAAACCAATGGATCAGGGAAGCGATTCTATTGGAAGGACAATTTGTGGACACAACAATTTGGGAGCATGAGGGACTCTGGTGGCTCATGACCACCAGCGCCGAGCCAAGTGCGCGCGCCGGCACCCTCCTGCTCTTTTATGCGGAATCGCTCCGTGGGAATTGGCATTTTCATCCCGCCAATCCCATTTCCACTGATATCCGAAACAACCGTGGAGCGGGATGTGTCCTTCGATATGACAATCGGCTGATCAGGCCGAGTCAGAGCGGCGCCCCCTCTTATGGCTACAGCATCAGCTTCAATGAGATCACGGAACTATCGAAGCGGCGCTATCAAGAACGGCCCATGCGAACGATCTCTCCCGAACATTGGCCGGGAATCTCTGGCATTCATACCTATAATCGGGCAGGTAATGTTGAATTGATCGACGGTCGAAACTTCGTCGCGCTGAAAAAAGTCCAGATTTAACCAGAGGTTCAGAGCGGTCCATCAAGTGACCTCTTTGGCATAACTCGGCGGAAAGAAAGTGAAAAGAAAATTCGAGAGACTCAAGCGAAGCATGCTCGTATTCAGGCCGGTTGGGACTGGTCAAACTGAATGCACTGGGATATTCTCGATACTTGCGCCGTCGATTGGGAAGCCATGATCTGGAACGCTACCGGGCAGATTAAGATTGCTGGCGCTTGGCGACCGCTGCGTTCTCTCGGCGAAGGCCTACGACTGCCGGACGCGCGACTCCGTCGAAACTTCGAAGAATGGCGGGAGAGGCCAGTCTCCCGATGAGTCTCCTGTACCTCCTCGGAGGACGTCAGCGAAGATTGCTTTTCAAGAATGAGGAGGAGCAACGTCTCTATGAGGCTGCCCTGATATTGCTCCTGGACACTTCAGCGGGAACTGCCGGGGTTGAACTCGAATACAAAACTCCTCCCGAAGCACGGGCCAGCGATGAATCATCCCATTCCTTCAAATCCGCCACGCTTGTGGGGAACAAGTTCTATACGTGCACCTCTACCGAAGTTCTTATCTTTGAGGTGCCCGGCTTCAAACGCATCCACTACATATCGTTACCTTGCTTTAATGATCTTCACCACGTCACTCCCACACCCGAGGGCAACCTTCTAGTAGCGAATACTGGACTCGATATGGTAGTGATGTTCACACCCGAGGGTCGAGTGCTGGCGGAATGGAATGTGCTGGGAGAAGACCCGTGGTCTCGTTTCTCGCGGGATGTCGATTACCGGAAAGTGGAAAGCACCAAGCCGCACCCGTCTCACCCAAACAGTGTTTTTCAACTGGGGCAGGATGTGTGGGTCACGCGGCTGTCGCAGAAAGATGCGGTTTGCCTGACGACTCCGGGCAAGCGAATCAACATTTACGTGCAGCAGCCTCCCGACGGCCTGGTCCGTGGCGACCGAATCTATTTCACTACGGTGGACGGAAGGATCGTGATTGCCAACCGCCATTCCCTTGCAATCGACCAAATTATCGATCTCCACGAAATTCACCGGATTCAGAATCAAGAGGACGCCTTGCTCGGCTGGTGTCGCGGGGTGTTGCCCCTGGATGAACGAAGGCTTTGGGTAGGATTCACACGGGTTCGTAAGACCAAGTTCACGGAAAACGTCATGTGGATCAAGCACGCTTTCAAGGAGAAGGAGAGGCCGACACACATCGCTTTCTACGATATTGAAGAGAAAACGTGCATGCAGGAGATTGATCTTGAGGGCTATGGGATGAACGTGATTTTCGGCATCTACCCTGCGGTATTGCAAAAGGAACCGGAAAGCGGCCAAGGAGCCACCAAGTCAAGGTAGCACCTTTGGCAGCTTCTTCAGGCGCTGGTTGCGCGCCGTCCATGACCCCATTCCCGCAGTTCGCTAGTCAGCAGCTCGGTTACGCGTAATTGTTTCCATGAAGAAGTTTGATAAAGTCGCGCTCTTCAAAAATGTTGGCTCAAGCTGGTTCGCCCTGGGGGTCAACATTCTCGTCGGAATCTTTCTTTCGCCCTACATCCTTCACCATCTGGGCGACGACGCTTTCGGATTGTGGGTCTTGATATTTTCCATCACCGGATATTACGGACTGTTCGATCTCGGAATTCGTTCATCCATCATCCGTTACGTCGCCAAGTATTCGGCTAGCGCTGAAAGCAACGAATTGGACCGGCTGATCAGCACGGCTTTATTCAGCTATAGCGTTATTGGAGTAATCGCTCTCTTGATCACCTTGATTGGAAGCAATTATGTGGCTTCGATCTCAAGAATCGAACCGGATTTTCTGCCCACTGCGCGACGGCTTTTCTTGATCGTTGGGTCTGCTGTCGCCTTGGGCTTTCCTCTAGGAATTTTCGGCGGAGTACTGGAAGGTTTGCAGCGTTTCTACCTGCTGAACTTTACCAGCATCTGTGCGACCACGGTGCGCGCCGTGGCGATTGTGATCGCACTGCGCCATGGTCGAGGCCTTCTCACCGTCGCGGTGATTACGGTGGTAATGCCGCTAATTTCCGGGCTGGCCAACGCCCTGGCGGTCTTGCGGATTCTGCCTCTACGCCTCCGCATTAAAAATCTCAATCGCAACAGCATGCGGAGTATCGCCACTTACAGCAGTTCAACCTTCATCATTCTCGTAGCCAGCCGGCTCCGTTTTAAGTCGGATGCCATGATCATCGGCAAGTTTCTCTCCTCGGCCGCGATCACCCATTTCACCATCGGCTCACGCCTGGTCGACTACGCTGGAGACGTGGTGAGCGGCCTGGCACAAGTGTTTGTACCCTTGTCGAGCCGTTCCGATGCCACCGGGGATTTGGCGGCGTTGAGAAAGATCTTTGTCGCCGGAAACCGCGCCTGCGCCCTAATCGTCTTTCCCATGGCTACAATCCTCATCATCCTGGGCAAGTCGGTGATTGAGGCGTGGGTAGGAATTCGCTATGTTGCCATCAGCTATCCCGTTTTATTAGTGTTGGTGATCTCCTCTACCCCGATGCTGGCGCAGTCGGCTTCCAACCGCGTGCTGTTCGGAATGGCGAAGCACAAAACTCTGGCGATCGTGACCCTGCTCGAGGGTGGTGCGAACATCTTCCTCAGCATATTTCTTGTAAGGCGGTTTGGCATTCTGGGCGATGCGGCCGGAACCGCCATTCCACTGCTGTGCACTACTTTATTTTTTCTGCCTCGACATCTTTGCCGTGTTTTGAACCTGCGGGTCGGGCTTTACCTTCGCGAGGCCTTCTCGCTGCCTCTGGTACTATGCGCGCCGCTCATCGCCGTTCTATTACTCATGCGCCATTGGGTCGCTGCACACAACTATTTGCAGTTGGCAATTCAACTGATGGCGGGCTCCGCAGTTTATGGTATCGGACTTCTGTGGGCAATATGGACGCGCAAGGCGTGGCAAGTAGAAGGCATCCACGATCTGGACGCCGCCAACCAAGTGGCTATCGCCCTCATCGACACCTCTCAGGAAGAGGCTTAGGGCCGGGTAACGCCGGCCAAAATACCGCCTTATGCAAACGTACTGCTTTGAGCCCATGTGTCGTTCTTTGGTTCTTTTCTGGGCTTCCAACTCTCTGGTTTCAAACCCGGAAGTGCATGGCACACCCGTGATGTACTAGTGTGCTCTAATAGGCCTTGTCCCTAGGTTATCTGCCCCGCAAGCCTCTCCATTCTTTACACTACCACCTAAGGACTCGAACGACGGTCCCCCCCAACTCCGTTACGAGGTTATTCCGAAATGTATGACGCCGGGCACTGGGAAGAACGCTATCGCGGTGATAGAACGCTTATCCGGAATTTTGTCATTGTGTCGCTCTTGCTTTGCCTTACCGGCCTGACCACCGCCTGTGGCTCGTTACCTTCGCAGACTTCTGGAACCGGCAACCCCGCCCCTTCCAAAGCCTCGACCGCGGTCTCGGTCTCGCCCGACACTGCGACCGTGGCGTCACAACAGCAATTACAATTCACCGCCCGCATAAGCGGAAGTCCAAATACTGCCGTGACTTGGACGGCAAGCGCAGGAGCGATTTCGAGCAGTGGATTCTTTACGGCACCCAAGGTGACCAGCAATACACCTGTCACCATTACTGCCACAAGCGCCCCCAATCGTGCAAACGCGGGCGCTGGGAATGCCGCTGACTCCATGATCGCGGGGGATAGAAATCCCCGTGATCCGGTGATCGTCGATCCGGGTGCGGGAAACGTCAGTTCGCACGGGTCAGCTACGGTAACAGTTACCGCGCCGGCTTCTGTCAGGATCGCCAATTCCTCCCTTGCGGCGGCCGATGTCAGCACGCCGTATACCACAACGCTCTCGGCGACCGGTGGAGTTGCTCCTTACCAGTGGAGTCTCGCAGCGGGAGCTCTGCCGTCCGGAATCCAGCTGCAGACCTCTAGCGGCGTCATGGCGGGTACAACCGCAGTTTCCGGATCGTTTCCCTTCACGGCGAAGGTGACTGACGCCGCAGGCAGTAGTGCGACCGCTGCCTTCACCTTAACCGTCTCTTCGGTTTCGGCCAGTGGGTTTGATGGTCCGGCGGAGTTACCCCGTATCTACATCCATTCCGAAATGTCGAATACCCCCGCGCCCGGCACCGCCATCGCCGTCAACTCCGGTGGAGATTTGCAGTCCGCCCTCAACCGCGCCAACTGCGGAGACACCATTCAACTGCAGGCGGGCGCAATGTTTACCGGAACCTTCACCTTCCCCGCGAAGAGTTGCGATGACAACCATTGGATCCTCGTTCGTAGCAGCGCTGACGATTCAGCATTGCCCTCGGAAGGCAGCCGCCTTACGCCCTGCTATGCCGGCGTCTCTTCCCTGCCCGGCCGCCCGGCTTTGCAGTGCGCCGCCATCACCAAGGTTCTGGCCGGGCTGATGGCGGCGAGTAACAATGGCCCCATCGTTTTTGCGGCTGGAGCGAACCACTATCGCCTCATGGGTATCGAGATCACTCGTCCGGCTGGAACTGGCGTGGTCACCGCTCTGGCCTCAATTGCCAGCGGCGGCACGGCCAACAACCTTATCTTTGACCGGGTTTGGATGCATGGAACTGCCCAGGACGAGACAACCCGAGGGGTCTGGCTCGAGGGAGGTACCTACGTATCGGTCGTGGATTCGTTTTTTACGGATTTTCATTGCATCTCGGTCACTGGAGCATGCACGGATGCGCAGGCCATCGCCGGTGGTCTTGGCAGCGAACCGGGGGGACCTTACAAGATCGTGAACAACTTTCTGGAGGCTTCCGCAGAAAATATAATCTTCGGCGGTGG
>WNFJ01335410.1_pt3 | contig 27742 bp, 30 predicted proteins | sample 5400461 | NCBI WGS metagenome assembly WNFJ01 (sample SAMN13153349, study PRJNA577476) | soil metagenome | isolation source: 115 cm saprolite on Douglas fir-dominated hillslope | place: USA:California | collected 2013-09-17
GGCATGCATCGTGGCGTTTTTTTTGGGCGGCGGTTCGAGAATGCCCTGCCGATAAATGTTCAGCAATAAACCGACGCCGAACATACATGCGACCAGGTTAGAACCTCCGTAGCTAATAAAGGGCAATGGCAGCCCCTTATTCGGCAGGAGCGAGGTGGTCACGCCGATATTGACTGCGGCCTGCAAAGCCAGGAGTGAAACCACGCCGCAGCCCAGGAGGAGGCCAAAACGATCCTTAGCGTGTAGCGCAATCATAGTGCCGCAGACAATTATCACGACGAATAAAAAAACCACTAGCAGACTAAACCGCAGACCAAGCTCTTCACCCACAATTGGAAAAATAAAATCGGTGTGCGCGTACGGTAGATAGAGCATCTTCTGGCGTCCGTTGCCAAGACCGAGCCCTTCCATTCCGCCGCTGCCCCAGGCGATCAACGCCTGCATCTGCTGTAAACCAGCGTCTTCCTTGAAAGATGCTGGATGAAGAAAAGCGGAGAGCCGTCCCATCCGCTCTGAGATTCGCGTAGCAACGATTAAAAGACCGCCCAAGCCAGTGAGCGATATAATGCCGAGCCATAGAGGATTGGTCCCGGCGATGAACATCAACACAAACGCCGTTGTTCCGATCAAAGCTGTTGTTCCCAAATCGACTTCGCCGAGCACGAGCGCAGCCGGCAGGCTGATGATCGCAAGCGGAAGAATTAATCCCAAGAGCATCTTGCGGTCGGGTTTTTCATATCGCGCAAACCAGGCAGCGAGAAAAAAGATCACGGCCACCTTTGCCAATTCCGAAGGCTGAACAGTAATTGGGCCCCAGCCAATCCAGCGGCGGGATCCGTTTAAGCGCATGCCTATGTGCGGGACATAACAGAGCGCCAAAACCACGCGCGAACCAAAGCCACCACGTTCGCTGCCACAAATGATAATCGACCAGCGCGGCGAAGATGCAGATCACAAGTCCCACGCCGAACCACATCGCCTGGCGTTTGATAAAAAAATAAACATCTCCGTGACTATCACGTGCAAATGCGCTCGTACTGAAAAGCATGACAATCCCGATGACGAGTAGTCCCAGCACTGCGAGAAACAAGATGTAAGCGCTCTTACGATGCATCGTTTGGTAGAACGTCGCCGTTGATTTGGGTAGCAGATGCGTCTCGCGTGTTGGCGATGGCGTCCTCGCTGTCGCGAACTTTTCTAAAGACCAGCGCTGGTTTCATAATGCAACATGAGGAAAGCTTGTTGCGGCGAGACGCCGCAACCAACACCCGAGACGCGTGCGCTACCCAGATTGAAATTCCCGCGGCGCGTTTCATTTCTTCTTCTCTTTTCGGCTCGTTGCTTTTGCGTTCGTTGCTTTTGCCTTCACCGTCCCCGGAATCATCAGCTTCTGGCCAATCTGCAATTTGTGCGGGTCTTCGATGTGGTTGAGAGCGATCAAATCGTCGTAAGAGACTTTGAGCTTCCTTGCGATTGTGACTGGATTATCGCCCTTTTTTACTATGTAAGTCTTTCCTGATGAGAAGGGCGTCTTGGCATGTTCTTCTTTCGAAGCTGAATGTGAAGGCTTCGGATCGTTACGCGGCGCACTCTCCTTTTGCGAGACCGCAGGCCGACCCTTCGCAGCATCCCCGTGAACCGGCGGTGCCGGCGTCTCAGCCAGGTTGCTTTGCGGGTTCGCTGGAGCTGCCGGAACAAATGAGCTCTCTCGCGTCTTAATCGCGTTGAACGCGATGATTCCCGACACGGCAACGACGTGCAAGAGCAGAACTATCAGCAACGCCCTCGACAACTTCATGTTTGGTTCCCGGATGTCCTCGAAATCCATTCCGGCAGCAGCCGAGGCGCGGCGCGCGGTTCCGGCCAGGAGTTTTTTATGTCTGAAGAGCTGCGGGATTTTCATCGGTCTATTTTGGTAGCGCCCGCACCAGCGCGCGAAATTGGTCCCCTCGATCGCCATAACTTTTGAACATGTCGAAGGACGACGTGCCCGGGGAAAATAGGACCACTTCTCCTGGTCGTGCGTTGGCGTGTGCGCGTTCAACTGCGTCCGCGAGCGAGTTCGCGATTTCACACTGGACGGCGCCGTTCCAGGAACGCCTGATGCTCTCGGCCATTTCGCCGATCAAAATTGTCGATCTGACCTTCTCCTTCACGAGAGACCGGAGTGGATCAAAGCTAAAACCTTTGTTCTTGCCGCCAGCGATGAGAATGACGGGCTGATTTTGCGCGTGCAGCGCTTTGTCTACTGCGTCCAGGTTTGTCGCCTTCGAGTCGTTCACATATCCGACCCCGCCGACTTCGCGCACAAATTCGCAACGATGCGGACGTGGCTCATACGCGCATAGCGGCGGTACCATCTCTGTAAACGACAATCCGCGCGCCATGCCTGCGGCGAGCGTCGCCATTAAATTCTCGATGTTATGCAAGCCGCGCAGTTTGATATCCGCAAGCCGCAGGACCGTTTCATCGTGATAAACGATCGCACCTTGTGATACGCGGAAGTCTGCCTGATTTGCATAAGCACTAAAGGTGATCATGCGCGGCCGAATCGCTGGGGTTTTTTCGATGGCGTTTACGACTGCCACGTCGGTTTCGGTTTGATTTTCGAAGATGCGCAGCTTGGCCGCGCGATAATCAGACACGGAGCGATACCGGTCGAGATGATCGGGAGCGAAGTTGAGCCAGAGGCTAATGGATGGGTGAAAGGTGCGGATCGCTTCCAGTTGGAACGAGCTCACCTCCACCGTGAGCACATCGAACGGCTGCTTTTCCCGCGCCACTTCTGAAAGCGGCTTGCCTATGTTTCCGCAAGCAATCGTTCGCTGACCGCAGGCATTCAACATTTGAGCCAGCAATTCGGTCGTAGTGGTTTTGCCGTTCGTCCCAGTAATAGCAATGACCGGAATGTCGCAGGACTGCCAGCCCAGCTCGAGTTCGCTGATCATTTCAATTCCTCGCGAGAAAAAATTGCGTGCCAGTCGCGAAACCGGATCTATGCCCGGACTCAGGATGGCCATGCGATATGCAGCTGAATCTTCATCAGCCGCAGCGCCGCAAATCACACGGACACCGTGCGTCCGCAGATTGTTTATGGTTGACTTGAGCAAACTTTTCTCCTCCGCGCTGTCCAGCACGCTGACCTGTGCGCCCTCTGACCTGAGGAGAAGCGCCGCGGCACTGCCGCTCAAGCCGGCACCAAGAACGGCGATATTTTGATTTTCGTGGCGCCCGTTCTTCATCTCAGTTTCAGTGTCGCCAAACCAAGCAAGGCGAAGATGATCGATAGAATCCAGAACCGCACGATGACGGTGCTTTCTTTCCAGCCAGTCAGCTCGAAATGATGGTGAAGTGGAGACATGACGAAGAATCGCTTGCCCGTCAGTTTGAAACTCAACACCTGCAAAATGACCGAGACGGCTTCGATCACGAAAACGCCGCCGACGACGACCAAAAGCAGTTCCTGCTTACAACAGATAGCGACCACGCCTAACATGCCGCCGATCGCCAGTGATCCGGTGTCCCCCATGAAAACCTTGGCTGGATAGCAATTAAACCAGAGAAAACCGAGACCGGCGCCGATCAGCGCCGAGCAGACAACCGTCAGCTCCCCAGCAAACGGGTAAAACGGGACTTGTAAGTATTCCGCGATCCGGAAATTGCCAGCCGCGTAAGAAAGCAATGCGTATGCAAATGCCACCGTGATGGTGCAACCGATCGCCAATCCATCCAGCCCGTCCGTGAGGTTCACCGCATTCGACGAACCGACAATGACGACCGCAAAAAACACGAACGTGAACCAGCTCATGTTCGCAATAACAGGCGCCTTCACGAACGGCACGTACAGCGCGCGCGCCTGCACTTCCAACAACGGGTTGGTGAGAAAAACGCCAGTGACGACCGCCGCAAGAGCGATTTGAAAAACGAGTTTGATCCGGCCGCTGATGCCGTCGGACTTTTTCTTTGTGACCTTGAGGTAATCATCGGCGAAGCCAAGCCCCCCGAGATAGACCATGGTGAACAAAGCGAGCCAAACGAATTGGTTGTCGAGGCGAGCCCACATCACACTCGCTACGAAAACGGCTCCGATAACCAGCACACCTCCCATGGTGGGCGTGCCTTGCTTAACGCCATGCAGCTCTGCGAGACGGTGAACTTCTGCTGCTCCGCGAATCGGTTGTCCTAGCTTCAAGGCGGTCAGTATTCGAATGATAAAATTTCCAAAAATTAATGTGCCTACGAAAGCCGTTACCGCCGCGGCAATGGCTCGGAAAGTGACATAAAGAAAAACGTTAAACCCGACGAAGCGATCACTCAGGTGATGGAGATAGTACATCATGAGGAGGTAACGAATGACCCGCCTACGCCAGCCTTCGGCGTGGCAGGCGAATGACGAAGCCCGAAATGCTCGATGACTTCCTCTGTTCGCGAGGCGCGACTTCCTTTGATCAGGATAAGATCGCCAGGCGCGGCGATCTCATTCAACAGTTCTGCGGCTTCCGATGTCGAGTTTACAACGGCCGTTTTTTGTAAGCCGGCGTGTCTTGCGCCGTCAGCAATCGCGGTTGCGGCGGCGCCTATCGCAATCAACTGATCAATCTTTAGTGCGGCCGCGGTTTCGCCCACCTCCCGATGAGCGCGCTCTGATTCGTCGCCCAATTCGTGCATCTCGCCCAGAACTGCGATCCGCTTTCCATCGGCGTCCAGTTCAACCAGTGTGCGCAACGCTGCTTTCATCGAATCGGGATTTGCGTTGTAGCTGTCGTCGAGGAATTGCACGCCACCGAGATCCTTGATTTGCAAACGGGCTTTAGTGAGCGGCGCAGCAATGAGGCCGGCGGCGCAATCCTCCAGCGACAGACCAAACGCACGACCAGCGGCGACGGCCAGGAGCGCGTTCTGCACCATGTGCAATCCAGGCACCGACAACTGGGCGCGGCAGCGATGCGCGCCCTCGAGAATCGTGAAATCTGTTCCGGTTCTGCTCTGACTAATTTCGCCGGCTCGAATATCTCCCGCGGTAATACCGGCCAAAATCAGTTTCGCGCGTGCGCGGGTCGCGATGCTCCCCGTAAATGGATCGTCCGCATTCAAAATTACTGTTCCCCGCGTGCCCACAGTCTCTGCAAGCTCTCCTTTCTCCTCGGCGATTTTTTCGCGCGAACCCATGAACTCGATGTGCGCCACACCAATATTTGTAATAATGGCCACATCGGGGACCGCCAGTTTCGCCAAGGCCGCAATTTCGCCGGGATGATTCATGCCAATCTCCCAGACAGCTACTTCGTCGCTCGAAATGGCCTGCAAAATTGTTCGGGGCAGGCCGACATGATTATTGAAGTTTCCTTCTGTTTTTGTGACTCGAAAACGGCGGACGAGCACTGCGGCGGTAAAGTCTTTCGTGCTCGTCTTGCCATTACTACCGGTAATCGCCACCACATTTAACGTGAGTGATTTCCGGTAGTTGACCGCGAGCTCCTGATAGGCCCGCAAAGTGTCATTCGTACGAATGAGCGCGAAGTTTTTTGGAATTTTCCCGTTCCAGGCGGACTCAACCATTGCCCCGGCCGCGCCGGCTTGTGCAGCGCGCTCGACGAACTTGTGGCCATCGAAATTTTCACCCCGCAATGCGATGAACAATTCCGCAGGCTTAAGTGTGCGTGAATCGGTGCTGACTTTCTCGATCACGACAGTTTCGTCGCCACACGAAATCGAGCCGCCAGCAAATCGCGCGATTTCAGAGAGTGGAAGCGGATTCATAGTGCGGAGATTCGTGAGCGCATGCGCATCGGAATTCTACGCGATGCGCGCCCTGGTAAATTCAAGACTAGAATCATGATGACAAAAACTCGATGGGATGGTTCTCTATCGCGCGTCGCGCGACTTGGATATCGTCGAACGGGATCGTGTAATCGCCGAACTCCTGATAATTTTCGTGTCCCTTGCCTGCGATCAATACAATGTCTCGCGGTCGCGCGAGCGCAATCGCGTGGTCGATCGCCTGGGTGCGATCAACCATTTTTTCATAGCGGTTTGAGCGAAATCCTTTTTCGGTCTCGGCGATGATCGCGTCGGGATCTTCCTTGCGCGGATTATCAGAGGTGATGATGGAGTAGTCAGCAAGGCGATCTGCAATTTCAGCCATCAACGGGCGCTTTTGCCGGTCGCGATCGCCGCCGCAACCAAAAACGGCAATCAACCGGTGCGGCTCGAGTTCCCGAAGAGTTTTCAGAACGTTCGCGAGCGCGTCGGGCGTGTGCGCGTAATCGACGAATACCTGGAATTGCCGCTTCGCTGGAACTAATTCTAAACGCCCGGGCACTTGCGGTGACTTGGCAAGGCTAAACACCGCGTTTCTCAGATTAATTCCGAGAGCGTCGGCCGCGGTGAGCGCAGCGAGCGAATTTGTTACGTTAAATCGGCCAATTAACGGGAGACGAACCAGATAACTTTTACCGTGCGCGTCCAGCTGATAAGACGTGCCGCTGAACTCGGCGCGATAATTTGAAGCGCGGAAGTCCGCGCGTGTCCCCATTCCGTAGGTGACGACCGCCACGCGTTTGTTAATTTTGTTGAGCAGTTGCTGGCCATAGCGGTCATCGATATTAACAATTGCAACAGGTTTGCGCTTGCTTTTCTGGTCGGCGAGTCCTGTGAACAGCTTCAGTTTGGCATCGAAGTAGTTTTCCATCGTTCCGTGAAAATCGAGATGGTCTTGGGTTAGATTTGTAAAGACGGCAACGTTCCATTCCAGGCCGCGCGTGCGATTCTGCGCAAGCGCATGGGAAGAGACTTCCATCGCTGCCGCCTTACAACCCGCATTGGCGATCTGCGCCAGCAGCTCTTGTAAATCCAGTGACTCCGGCGTGGTGCGGATGGCCGGCAGAAGTCGCTCGCCAATCTCGTAGCGCACCGTTCCGATTAGTCCGCATCGCAAACCAGCACTTTCACAGAGGTGCTTAATGAGAAAGGTCGTTGTGGTTTTGCCGTTCGTTCCCGTGACCGCCGCCAGTTTTAATTTGCGTGCCGGGTGTCCGTAGAAAGTCGCCGAAAAATCAGCAAGCGCAGTACGCGTATCCTCAACGACGAGACAGGTAACCCGCGGGTCTTTTTCCTCGCGTTCAGCAACGATCACCGACGCGCCTTTGCTGATGGCTTGACCGATGAATTGATGCCCGTCGACTTTCTCGCCCCGCAATGCCACGAACAAGGTATTCCTTTGCACTCGCCGCGAGTCATACGCGATGTTTTCCACCGGGCGATCAAGTGTCCCGATGATCTGGCGAACTGGAGTTGCGGCGAGGAGAGTCTTGAGCTGCATGAGGCTTTAACGTTCGCAAGCGAGGCATTCAATGGTGCGAGGCATTGGTTAAGGCGACTCGTTCCGCCGATGCAGTCTTGTGGACTCGCTCTGCCGGCATCTTTTTTTCCACTCGCTCCACGGGAATCGCTTTGCGAATCTCCTCATGCGGCTCAAGATCAAGATAGCGGGCAGCCTTCTCGGCTAGCCGGGAAAAGATCGGCCCCGCGACAAGCCCGCCGTAATTTAACTCAGGTTTGGTCGTATGTGCATCATCGAGCACAACAAGACCGACAAATTCGGGATGCTCGGCGGGCAGATATCCGGCGAAAGAAACGACGTACTTCCCCTCTTCGTAGCCGCCTCGAGGATCAACTTTCTGTGCGGTTCCTGTTTTTCCAGCGATGGTAAAACCTGGTACGGCCGCGGCTGCGGCAGTACCGGCATCGCTTACCACGCCTCGGAGCGCGTCACCAATTTCTCTGGCAGTTTCAGGAGAAATGACCTGTCGCAACACCACTGGAGAAAGCGAACTAATGGCTTTGCCATCGCCCGCTGTAATCGATTTCACGATGCGTGGCGTGATTAATTTGCCGCCGTTGGCAATCGTCGCCATCGCAACCGTCATTTGCAAAGGCGTCACCCCAATCTCGTGTCCCATCGGAATACGGGTGATGGAGATTTTGCTCCAGGATTGCGGCGGCCGAATAAGGCCGTTGATCTCGCCGGGTAACTCAATTCCCGTGCGCTCGCCAAATCCAAAGCGTCGGATGTACTCGTAGAACTTTTGTTCGCCTACACTGATCGCGAGTTTGGCCGCTCCGATGTTGCTTGATTTAACGAGAATATCCCGGACGCTGAGGTACCCAAACGCGCGGTGATCGTGCAACGCAGCGCCGCCGAACTTCCAGAGACCGTTCTCACAAAAGATGCTCGAGTCAGGCCGCATCTTTCGTTCATTGAGAGCTGCGGCGGCCGCTACGATCTTGAAAGTCGAGCCTGGCTCCATCATGTCGATGATGGCGCGGTTTTTCATTTGATCGGGTTTGGCCTCCGAGCGGAGGTTCAAATCAAAATGTGGTCGATTGGCCATCGCCACCGCATCAGAATGATGGTGGCTTTTTGAGGGGAGTATTGTTGCATAGCGGCGTCGATTTCGTTCTCGACGATGTTCTGCAAACCAAGGTCGACAGTCAGATGGACCTGGTAGCCGTCGCGCGGAGCGCGCTCCTGTCCGCGGTAAGGTACGATCTCCTGGCCCGCGCGGTTGTGTTCGATAAAACGATAGCCGTCCTGCCCGTGAAGATACTCCTCCATCGAGGCTTCCACGCCCTGGATGCCGCGATGATCGAAATCGGTAAATCCAATCACATGGCAAAGCATGGAGCCATTCGGGTAAATCCGCGTGGCGTCATGCTCGAAATAAATTCCGCGCAAATTGCCGGCACGAAGTTTTTCCCGCAACGCGTTTGCGGTGTGCGCCGGCACGTCGCGCTTAATGATGACGTAACGGCGTCCGCCGCTTAGTTTTTCCGAAAGCTGCCCGGACGGGATGCGAAGTTCGCTGCTTAGGAGATCAACGGTCGCGTCGCTGTTGTTAAGATGCGTGGCGTCAGCGACTACGGTTTCCATGGGAATGTTGTGCGCGAGAACTTCGTTGTTCGCGTCGAGAATCATGCCGCGCTCAGCGTAAATGACTTGCTTGTAGACGTGTTTTTCAGCAGCAAGGCCGGCATATTCGTCGTGCTTAATGGCCTGCAGATAAATCAAGCGAAATGAAAAGACGCTGAAGAGGCCGATAAAAGCAGCGCACACGAATACGCAACGGCTTCGGCTGTTTGGATTCATCTTGCGGCCGAGGGATTAACTACGGGCTGGATCGTATCTTCATCGGGAGAGTGAGGAGGAACGGTGAGACGGACGATGTTTGCCTCCGAAATCGGGATCATTTTCAGATAGCCCTCCTTTAATCGGCGTTGCAACGCCGAGCGCGAGGTCAAAGCCGCGATCTGCGCGCTGGCTATATCATTTTGAGTGCGCAGACTGATAAGCTCGTTCTCGACTGCTTTCCTGCGCTCGCCGAGATGATAAAGCTGCAGGGTCAAATAAACGTAGGCCAATCCGGCGACTGCCAGAAATGCGGTCATCACGATCCAGCGCGCAAGCGAGGCCGCGTTTACTGCGTTACAGTTTCTTCGACGTGAACGGTTCATGTATCTTCTCGGCCACGCGCAACTTTGCGCTCCGCGAGCGGGGATTCGCGCGCTGTTCTTCATCGGCCGGCTCCACCGGTTTCGGAGTAACCAATTTAAGATCGTAATGGGGATTGCGCTGAGGCTCTGGCCACTCCGGCTTGTCGAGCCATTCCCGGCTATGATCGCGAAAAAAGTTCTTCACAATCCGATCCTCCAGTGAGTGAAAAGTGATCACCCCGATACGTGCGCCGCGCGCAAGTCGCGCAGTTAAAACGCGCAAGCCTTCTTCGAGCGCGCCAAGCTCATCGTTTACTTCGATCCGCAGCGCTTGAAAAACCTGAGTGGCTGGATGCTGCCGACCGTGCCGACCCACCAACTTTTCGATCGCGCGCGCCAGTGGCAGAGTTTCAGGAAACGGCGAAGTCTTGCGCATCTTGACGATCAAGCTCGCGATTCTGCGTGCAGCCGGTTCCTCACCCAGTTCGCGAAACAGTCGGGTCAATTCCTCTTCGCAATACTCATTTATAATTGTAGCAGCAGTCAGCTGCGTTCGCGGGTCCATGCGCATGTCGAGGGGACCGTTTCGCACCAAGCTGAAGCCGCGCGCGGCATTTTCGAGTTGGCGCGAAGAAACACCAAGATCAAGGAGCGCGCCGCCTATCGTGCGAATGCCGAGCTCGTCAAGGACACAGGCTGTGTGCCGGAAATTCGCCTGCCGCACGATGATGCGCCGGCCGAGACGCGCTAGTCGCTTGCTCACGTGCTCGACTGCATCGGGGTCCCGGTCCAGGGCCAGAACATCGGCGCCGCTTTCTAAAAGGGCTTCTGTGTGACCACCACCACCGCATGTTCCATCTACGATGAGAGAACCTGGTTTCGGATTGAGTAACTCCAGCACTTCTCTCTGCAAAACTGGACGGTGATATACAAAATCCTCCATTGCGTGCGCCTCCTCTTCGGCAGTCCGCGGTTCCGCGGCGTCGTCGACAGCCCGCTCCAACCAAACTGTGCTCATAACATTTTGAGGAAACATTCGCTTATAGGCCAATTACACTTGCCACGTGCTGGTAAGTAGGCGTTTCCTCCTCGTGCGCCCGTTTCCAACGCTGCAAATTCCAAATCTCGAAACGGCCCTGCCCACCCACCAGAGCAACTTCACCCTTCAGTCCGAGCTTTCGACAAAGATCTTCAGGCAGTACCAGGCGGCCTTGCCGGTCGGCGCCCGCGTGCTGAGCGCGGGAATGCAGTTGACGCAAGAAAACGCGGCGATCACGCGCGGAAACGCTTTGGTTTGTTTCCGCCGCCGAACTCATTTTCGCAAACTCCCCTGGCAACATCACGAGGAGAAATTGATGGGTCGCCTCGGGTAAAAGAATGAATTCCTCAGGACGATCGCGTCTCCAACGAGAGGGAATCGTGATCCGATTTTTGTCATCGATGAAATGCCGGAACTCTCCAGCATAGAAACGTTCGGATTTGGAATCGGGGTCCATTGGTCGAGTGGAGCAACCGTCCATTCTGCCCCACTTGACCCCACTTTTAACCACCTGTGCAACCGGCGGTCAATAAAAATCTTTCAGCATATTGCACCCAGCCGCCTTCACCGTAAGCTCCTCAGGTCATGAAATTTTTCCCGCTTGGGCTGGCAGTCCCTTGCGCTCTTCTCGTCTGTGGCGACACGACCGGATTCGGCCAGTCTCCGGAGCAAGCTCCGGGTGATGCCGTGCGGGTCACTATGTCGATGCATCCGGACGGCTCGCGGACTATTTACAATTTCGATAATGCACAGCATAAAGCGGTGGCTACGACAACCGGTCAGGATGGCAAAGTCCGGGAGACGATCCGGTATGTACTGGATGACGCAGGGCGGTTTTCCAGCGCAGAAGTTTCCGGTGCTGACGGCCGCGTTCGGCTTAAGAGTCGCTACAAGTACAACGACGCCGGCCGCATACTCGAAGAGGCTCAAAGCGCACCGGACGGCACTCTTCTGCACAAAATCGTTTACAGCTACGACTCATCCGGGAAGCAGACTGGTTATTCCGTGTTTGATGCATCGGGAAAACTAGTTGGTGGCGAGCGCGCGGCTGGAAGCCGTCCGTCGACCTCCCCAAAACCGCACGAGAGAACTCGGCGATAATTTCTCTTTGCAGAAAACCGACGCTAAAGCTTCATCGTTGGCACTGACTGGGCTGCAGAGTCGCATTCGGTTGTTGGCTTGCCACAATTGGGAAAGAGCGCTAGAAAAATCGGCGTGATTGATTACATCCAAAAGGGCGGATTGCTGATGTGGCCCATTCTGGGCTGTAGCATTATCTCGATTGCCGTTTTCGCTGAGCGCCTCTTTTACTTACACCGCGCCACGATTCATGTGAGCGAATTTTTGAAGGGACTGTCGAACCTGATTCGCCGGCGTAATTTCGCTGAGGCACTTCATGAATCGGCGGGAACACCGGGGCCGGTGGCGCGGGTGATTCATGCAGCGATTATCCGGCACGACGCGCCCAGGGCAGAGTTGCGCGATATCGTGCAAGAAGCCGCACAACTTGAGGTACCCAAACTGGAGCGCTTCCTTCCGGTGCTGGCTACCATTGCGTTTCTGACGCCTTTGCTGGGATTACTCGGGACGGTCACAGGAATGATCGACGCTTTTGGTACTATCGCTTCAAGTGGGGGTTATGCGACAGTGACTGAGCTTTCCAGTGGGGTTTACAAGAGTTTGCTAACCACCGCAGCAGGCCTCGTCGTAGCGACGCCCACTTTTGTTGCTCATAGCTATCTCTCTTCGCGCGTGAACACGATGCTCCATGACATGGAGCGCGCCGGCATTGAGATCGTCCATATGCTAACTGAAAGCCGCCCGATCAGTGGCATTATCAGCTTTCAACAACCGGGAGAGACGCTGCGCGAAATGGAAGCACGTCAGGATCGATAACAATGACGAAGCACGAATGTCGAATGACGAAGGAAACCCAAATGACGAGGCCTCAACAGAGGTGAAGGCGGCCATCCGGTCTTCGTCATTCGAGCTTTGCCATTCATTCGTCATTCGGATTTCGTCATTGTTAATCGTTCGTGATTACCAACTCTTTAGCACCCGCATGAAGCTCACCCGAACAATAACCTATAATTTCGGCTGGGTCGTTCTTGTGGCGATGTTGGACGTCGCTTTCCTGCTTATTTTCTTCCTCTTGCTCAGTTCGAATTTCATCTTGCAACAAGGCATCTCGATTTCGATGCCGTTCTCGCGCTTTACGCTAGGTCCGCAGACCAGCCACCAAATCATCAGCATCGGCGGCGGGGCCGTTCCGGCCATTTATTTTCAAGATCAAAGAGTCACCATGGAACAACTCGGGCCTTTGCTGGATGCAGCCAAGCGAAATGAGCAATCGATCATCATTAAGGCCGACCGCTCTACTTCTTACGAGACGGTTGCCGAAGTGGCAAACGCTGCGCTGGAACATGGCATCACTTCCGTGGCGCTGGCTGCGAGTCCGCCGCGATGAACAGCGTCATCTCGGACAGCGCGGCCGAACCGCTTATCTTTAGCTGGGATTCGCCTCGCCGCCAAACATTAGCGATCACAGTTTTTCTAGCGCTGTCTTTGGGGGCACACGCTCTCTGCTTTTACATTTTTCAAATTGTTTATCCCCCCACGGTCGCGCTTTTGCCGCCGCCAGCTCGCGTCACATTGATCACCGCGGCCTCCGAAGAAGGCCGCACATTGCTTCGTTGGATCGATTCGGAAGATCCTGCGCTCGCTTTCACGACTCAGCGACCGCCCGACACAAGGCTCCATGCCCTCCCCAAGGCTGAGCATATACCGTCCTATTCCGCGATGCAGCCCACGTTGAAGGATATTCCACCGTTGGAACGTGATCTGCGCATCCCGAGTTGCCACCCAGCAGGCGCAGTACGGCTTGTTCGTCAGAAAACGACCCCCGCCATGGGCGTCTTTACGACGTCTGTTTCCTTTTCAAAGGAGTTCGACGTTTTCGGCGATCCGACGCTCCCGCAGGCGAATTTTGCCGCTTCCAACGAGGAGACGCCTCAAACCGTTCGCTTTCGTGTGGGCGTGAACAAGCTCGGAGAAATCCGGTACTGTTTCCCGGTAAATTCGTCAGGTGACCCGGCGCTAGACGAACAAGCCCATTTGTATGTGGCGCGTTGCCGCTTTCCCAAAAGCAGCGTCAACTCGGGCAAAGCCGATTCGTTTCTGACCTGGGGAATCGCGACAATTGAGTGGGGAAATGACATCGCCCGCCCGCAAACACAACCGGGAGCCAGCGTCACCCCGTGATTCGCGTCAGTCTTGCGACTCTCGTCACGATTTATTTGCTGCTTTTTCTTGCGGCGGTTTTCCTCTTCTGGATAGTTGGAGAATGGAATCGGCGGCGGCGAGAGCGACGGGCTCTGCAACACCGGTTACGTTGCGTGATTTGCGCGTTCGAATTTGAGGATCGAACCGATGCGCTGCTTCCGCGGTGCCCGCACTGTGGAAGTTTAAACGAACGATTCAAGATGGAACGGATTTAATATGGGAATGTGGATAGGCCGGAATCGCAAAGCCCGCGTAACTTACGGGTTCGACGAAATCGCGCTTGTACCCGGGCGCGTAACTATCAACCCAAACGAAGTCGACATCGGGTTCCGTTTGCCGCGCAAAGACGCAGAGCCGCTTGAATTAAAAATTCCCATTCTCGCCAGCGCGATGGATGGAGTGGTCGATGTGCGTTTCGCGATCGCCATGAATAAACTCGGGGGGTTGGCCGTTCTGAATCTTGAAGGAGTGCAAACGCGCTACAAAAACCCGCAGGAAGTGCTGGAGAAAATCGTCGAAGCTGACAAGTCCGACATCACTGCACTGCTGCAACGCATCTACCAGGAACCCATCCAGGAGGATCTAATCGCGGCGCGTGTGCGCCAGATTAAGGATGGCGGCGTGTTGGCTGCAGTCAGTTCCATTCCTCAGCGTGCCGTAGAGTTTGGCAAGATCGCGCAAGATGCTGGAGCTGATGTTTTCGTGGTGCAAAGCACGGTTTCGACGGTGCGGCATATTTCGTCGGAGTATAAATCGCTTGATCTGGAAAAGTTTTGCCGCGAAATGCGCATTCCAGTAATCGTCGGAAACACCGTCGGCTACGACGTGACCCTCGAGATCATGGAGTGCGGGCCGGCTGCGGTTTTGGTTGGCGTCGGGCCGGGAGCGGCTTGCACCTCACGCGGCGTGCTTGGACTCGGTGTTCCGCAGGTCACCGCGACGGTTGATTGCGCGGCGGCGCGCGACGCTTATTTCAAGAAAACATACCGTTATGTGCCAATCATCACTGATGGCGGGATGAGCAGAGGCGGCGACGTTTGCAAGGCCTTGGCCTGCGGCGCAGACGCCGTGATGGTGGGAAGCGCATTCGCCAAAGCGTACGAAGCGCCCGGGCGCGGCTACCATTGGGGCATGGCAACTCCACACGCAAATCTTCCGCGAGGTACCCGCATCAGAGTGGGCTCCACCGGGTCGCTTAAACAAATCCTCTTTGGTCCGGCAGAAGTTGATGATGGCAGTCAAAATCTGGTCGGCGCCATCACCACCTGCATGGGTAATGTCGGCGCGCGCACTATTGCCGAGTTTCAGCAAACGGAAATTATCATTGCTCCTTCTATTAAGACCGAAGGCAAACTCTTCCAAACGGTACAAAGCGTCGGAATGGGAACGAGCTAAGATTCATTCAGCGATTCAGATTAACGATTGACCTCACCTTAGATCGCTCGACCATTTAGACCCTTAAATCGCTGAATCGCTAAACCGCTTGAATCGCTAAATGAATGACGATCGCAGAGTTGTTATCACCGGTCTCGGTGCCCTTACGCCGCTTGGCAATGACGTCGAGACGTTTTGGTCCAATCTGAAGAACGGGGTCAGCGGCATCCGGGCGATCGACGCATTCGATACTACCGCGTACGATTGCCGCATCGGTGGGCAAGTCCGCGACTTCGATCCGAAACCATTCTTCAGAAATCCGAAGGACCTCCGCCGCACCGATCGATTCACGCAGTTGGCGATGGCAGCAGCAAAAATGGCGCTCGATGACAGCGGGATTGACACGGAAAAGCTGGATCGCCGAGACCGTTTTGGCGTGATCGTTAGTACCGGAATCGGCGGGCTAAAAACCCTGCAGGATCAATTGACGATTCTGCTGACGAAAGGACCGACGCGAAATTCACCGTTCACGATCCCGATGCTCATCAGCAACATGGCCAGCGGCTTTATCTCAATGGAGTTCAACCTGCGCGGACCTAATTTCTGTATCGTCACCGCCTGTGCGACGTCGAATAACGCCATCGGTGAATCCTGGCGAATTATCAAATTTGGCGACGCCGATATCTTCCTGGCAGGTGGTTCCGAGGCGGGCATCGTTGAGATTGGTCTTGCAGGATTTTCAGCCATGAAAGCGCTCAGCACCCGCAATGACGAACCCGAGCGCGCGTCCCGGCCTTTCGATCGTGACCGCGACGGTTTTGTGATAGGCGAGGGCGCAGGAGTTGTGGTGGTGGAGGAATTGGAGCACGCGAAGGCGCGGGGCGCGAAGATCTACTGTGAAATCACAGGATACGGCATGTCGGCCGACGCTTACCATATGACAGCGCCACCGCCGGACGGCGAAGGCGCCGCGCGCGCCATGCAACTCGCGCTCGAGCACGCCCGCATATCTCCTGATCAGGTCGATTACATCAACGCGCATGCCACCTCCACCGACATCGGCGACATTTGCGAGACCCGCGCGATCAAACAGGTGTTCGGAGACTACGCTTACAAGGTTGCCATCAGTTCCACGAAATCGATGACCGGTCACCTGCTAGGCGGCGCTGGCGGAGTAGAAATGGCCGCGTGCGCCCTTGCCATTCGGGATTCCGTAATTCCTCCAACAATCAATTTGGAAAATCCGGGAAAAGAATGCGAGCTCGATTACACCGCAAACGTCGCCCGCGAAAAGAAAGTGCGCGTTGCTCTGAATAACTCCTTCGGCTTCGGTGGCCACAACGCCACCCTGGTCGCCAGCGCGTTTGAAGAATAATGGTAGGGCGCGACCGCCGGGCGCACCGCAACGTGCGCCAATCGCGTTGACGAGTCACGATTCACCGATCACTTTTCAGTTCGCACATCACGCGCGGGCATAGCTTAATGGTAAAGTTCCAGCCTTCCAAGCTGGCCATGCGGGTTCGATTCCCGTTGCCCGCTCATTTCCTTTTTACCTAGTAAATGGACATGAACAAATGTCCTTGAACATTGTCAGATGTTCTGACTTACTGTTCTGACCAACCCCATGGCATCAGTTACCAAAGACACGCATCAACCGCCAAAAAGCCCGTACTGGATTGCCTGCTTCACCGGCCCGGATGGACGGCGGCTCAAAAAATCCACGAAAACAACTGACAAAAAGTTGGCGCAAAAACTTGCCGATGAATGGGAACAACTCGCCAAATCCGGGCGCGCCGGACGACTCACTGAAAGCCATTGCCGCAAAGTCGTCGCAGAGATGTACGAGCGCACAATTGAGCCCGCGAGTTCCTGACTGAATGGGTGGAGAGCAAGAAAAACGAAACCGAAGAGCGTGCCTTTCTTAAATACGAGCAGATCGTTCAAGAGTTTCTGGCGCACATTGGCGTAAAAGCAGATCGACTCTTGCGGGAGATCACTCCCGTTGACATCCGTTCATGGCGCGATGCAAAAAAGCGAAAAGGGCTTGCAGCGCCAACGGTCGATCATGCGATTAAGATTTTGCGGATGCCGTTTAAGGCGGCCCATGACGCCGGGTATATCGACATCAATCCGAATACCGCGACCACTGTGCGCAAACTCAAAGATGAGGCGCGCAATGTTTCAAAAGACGTGTTCACGCCGGACCAGCTCGCAGCGTTGATCAAAGTCGCGCCAAGCGAAGATTGGAAGGGCGCGATTCTCTGCGGGTATTACACCGGGTTGCGATTGCGCGATATTGCCAATTTGGAATGGAGCGCCGTCGACCTCGATGCGCGAATCATTACGGTAACGACCCGGAAAACACGCAAGGATGTCACGGTACCGATTCATCCTCGATTCGAGGCGTGGCTGTCCAAACAAACACGCGGCATCGGCAAAGCGCCAGTGTTTCCAACGTTGGCAGGTAAAGCTGGCGGGGGATGCAGTTCAAACGCATCATGGAGCGCGCGAAGATCAAGGGCCGGTTGCTGCGCGACGCAACCGGGGCCGGACGTTCACAATCAAGCTTGAGCTTCCACAGTCTGCGACATTCGTTTAACGCGGCGCTGGCAAACGCCGGGGTTGGCGTTGAACTGCGACAGGAATTGACCGGGCATCTATCACCGGAGATGAACAAGCTCTACACGCACCCCGACATCGAAGTAAAGCGCAAGGCTATTGCTCTGTTGCCTGGCATTCCTGAGCTTAAGGCGATACTCGGCGGGGCATAACACATTGCCAAAAAAAGAATTACTTGCCACGCGCCACACAGAGACCGGCTACCCACCCTCGCTCAGCGCGCGAGACGATGGCGCACAAGGCACGCTCATAAAATTTCCCCTAGCATTGAAGAGGCAACCGTTAGAGATCGAAGAATGAAAAACAAAAATGAAGCAGCGGCGGTCACTGACGGCAAGAGGGAACGCGCGCGAATGAAGCCGCCGAAGATAGATCGCGCCAGTCGTGTTTTAATCGAAAAGGTTGCTGCTATGTCGAATAGCGAGCGCGCGAAGCTCGATAGGCTGTTGATAAACGTCGAGCTTCTCGGAGACGTTGCAAAGGCAGTGGGACAAGTCGGCGTCAGTAAACAACTACTCGATAAATGGATGAACACGCGTGAAATCGCTTGGGTCATCGACCAAGCGCTGATTCGAGCTGAGCGCATCGCGAAGGGTAAGGATGAGGAAGGATTATTGTGGGGTGCTGATCCGGAAAGACAGAGCGGTTCGCTTTTCCGGGCGAAACTTGCCTCGAAAAACTTGAAAGCCGCGAAAAACGTTATTCAGCACGCAGCTGAGCTGAATGATAAGAGATTCTTTATCGACTTGGGCAAATGCTTATCGGGCGAAATTGATTCTACGGTTGTGGATCCGTTAGACGGTACAATGGCGGGCCTTCTCACTCGATATCCATCAATCACCGCGAAGGATGCCGTCGATTATCTTACAAAGCTCGGATACAAGCTCACGGAAGATGGTTTCCGAATGCGGAAAAAACGATTGAGACTCAAGTTTCTCACCATCCATGATTATTTTGCCCCAAGTCGTGAGCTGCATGCGCTGGCAGCAAGGCTTGGCGTTCCGGCATAACCTGGTACGATTGAAGCTTTAACGCTGCCGCCCACCACATAACAAATTTCCCCCTCTCCCTGTTACGGAGAATCGCGGCTAAGGTTGTTAATATGGGGCATGAACGTTCACCCATGTCCCGCTGTGAAAGTCGGGGAAAAGGAACCCGCCTCACTCATAACAAACACGGACCAGGCGATAACAGCTTCGCTGCCGATCGACCCGGAATTTGTCGATGTTGATGGTCTCCGGCGAGGGTGGGGAATAAAAAGGTCTTTGGCGTACGCGCTATTGGATGAGGGCGCGATCAAAGGGGTTTCGCTGAGACGGCGGGGCCGGAGGCGTGGGAAGCGCCTGTTCAGCGTGGACAGCGTGCGGGCTTTCCTTCGCGAGCAAATGCAGGCTGCGAAATGACCGAGCCGCCAAGAACAAAACGCGGTCCGGCAGCTGTTGGCGACCTGATACAGCGTCCTGTCCCAAAAACGCGCGCTACGGCTGAGGGTGGGGGTAAGAAACGCGACTCCTGTAAGCCGTTACCAAGACGATTCCGGCGCGAGGGTTTCGACTACCGGCAGATCGCCCGCGAAGGAAACGCAGCAATTTACGAGCAGACATGGAGCGGTTGCGCCGAGTCAAGTGTTTGTTACGAGGTAATTCGCATCCGCCGACGCGAGGGTTTTCAAATCGACGGCAGATTTGTAGAACCTGCGGAGGTTTATCCAAAATCGGAAGCCTGGGGCGTTGACGGCTTCACGCTCACAGACAAAGACGCTGCATTCGCGAAACTCCGCGAGCTTGCATGACGCTCGACGAAACTGCGGCAAATGAGTTGGCGGCACAACTCATGATTAGTCCGCACGCAATATGCGAAGCTGTACGGCGCGGTCTGGTTAGTTTCGAAAAGCATCGCGGCGTCGCTTGTTGGCGCTTTGGCGACACGCGCAATGGCTGCTTGCGTCGTCTGGACGGACAGCCGTTCGAAATTAAGGGACAGCGTGTGAAGGCTGAAGCGGAGACGAAAGGTGAGTCATGGCATCGCTTGATTGGACTCGATGACGTGTCGGCAAATGATCGTCACGAGATTTTGCTGACGCCCGAGGGTAGCAAGGACGCGCTAGCGGCCCTTCATTTCGCTGGTGCAGAAGCGAGACTTTCACAAATCGGCGTTGTCGCTGCGCTGGGGGCCGGCGTCAAACCGCTCGCCGATGATGTTGAAAAATTTCGCGGTCGCCGCGTGCGAATTTTCGGAGATGTCGATATTGCCGGTCAACAAACAGTGTCGAGATTTGGGAAGCAGTTCTTGTCTGTGGCGGAGGAGGTTCAAATCTTCAACCTCACCGGCTTGCATTGTAGCGACGGGTCGCCTGTAAAAGACCTTTTTGATCTTAGTCGGATTGACTACGACAGCTTTGAAGCTAACCGCGACCTTTGGTCTATTTCCGACCTTGATAGCAAAGGCGAGCGTGTGAGCGTCCTTACAAAGGAGCATGAATTTCTTTTTTCACCTCTCCCTCTCCCTCATGCGTTTCCTGAGTTTCATGGGTTTCCTGTGTATCCTGTGTCTAACTCTCAGGAATTGGAAAAAGAGCTTGAAGAATTGGCCCTACGCAATGCTTGCACCGAGCGCGACACTGCGAGGGAAAGGCGTTGGCAATTTGAACGCGACTTGCTCGCGGTGCAAAAACGGATCTCCCGAAAACTCAACCTCGACGAACTTATGAAGTCGTTTGACAATTGGCATCGCGCTTCCCAACCACATCTCGATCCAAAAAAGACCCGCGACGATTACTTAGCCGCGTTTCTTGGCGAACTTGGAAAGGTCCGGGTACCTACAGGCGAAGGTGAGGCGTTAAAGAAAGCACTTGAGCACGTTTTGACACTGTCGGTTTCTGAGTTGCCTGTACTGCCGGAAGTAGCTGAGGCACCGGAGAGCTGGCGAAGGCTTGCAGCTCTGCATCGTGAACTGGCTCGCCAATCTGCGAATGGAATTTACTTCTTGAGTTGCCGCGATGCCGCAAAAGCTCATCACTGCTTGAACAAAGACTCCTCGTGGAACATCAATCATGCACTGGCTTCGCGGCTCGGCGTGATTGAGTTTGTGCGCGTTGGCGATGCGCGCCCCGGTGGCAAGGCGTCCGAGTTTCGTTATATCTTACCGCTCTGAAAGTCTTTCCAGCGTCATAGTATCGCGCTAGAATGCGTTTTGAATCACGGACGGCAAACGATCCGGCCAGCATGACATCGAAGATTTCCGCACGTAACGCCCCGCGCGGTCACAAGGTGGAACGCGCGACTTGGCTCCTCGCTATGTTCACGGGCGTCGTAGCGATTTTTACTGCGGCACTGGTAGTTGCTTCATTTTTGACAATTCGTGAGGCCCGCCGGGCATCTTCGGAACAACTAGGCGTGCGGACTTGGTTGTATGTTGATCCTAAGTTCAATTCGAACGAATTAGAGCACGCACGAAAACACCTTGCCGAGCAACTCGATCCGTACGTCCCTGCAAAGAGAACTGAAGTGGACGACGATATCCTCAATTTTTTTCAGTCCGTCGGAGTACTCTACAAGCTCGACCTGCTCAACAAAGAATTGGCTGAATCATCTTTCAGCTATTGGGCAGTTGGTTATTGGGAGGCAGCTAAAGTTTACATCGCTGACGAGCGCCGCGCGGAACACGATGAATCCGTATACGGCGAGTTTGAAGCGTTTGCGAAAGCAATGCAAAAGCACAAGCCATCTCTCAGTGATGCCGATTTGAAACGTTTCTTGGCTGCTGAAAAGACACTCGAGATCAAATAACGTCTGATGCGCATTTACGAAGTGCGACCCCGTCGCGATAAACGCGGTGTCGATCTTAGTTCCGATGCGCTGCCATTCGGTCGGCTGTGGTACGGCGAGCCGGACGCAGGCAGCAATGCAATCGACTACGCTAAGCATCGCAACCGCTCACATGATGCCGTGATTCGCGTTTACGATGAAGCGGGCAATGTGATCGAAACGCATAAGCATGCGGGCGAGTTCAAAGAGTGGTGAGCGAGGCAAAACAAAAAGCCGCCATGCGGTAAAGCCTGACGGCTAATTGTGAAATGAGGGCGCCGCTTTAGGGATTATTGACCACTTGCGGCGCAGGTCCACCACGGCGGATTCGTCCTGTGGCGAATTTGCTCACTTCAAGTCCGTCACCGGACGGACTCGCTGCGGCGAGCTGTGCGCTCACTTTCTGTAGACCTAGGGTAAGCGCATCAATTTGCTTCTGCTGGCGCGCAACCGTTGATTTTAGCTCAGCAACTGCCCCTGCAAGCCCCAATGACTCGCCAATGGATCGCTGATCGGCTAAGAATGGGGAGCGTCAGTTATGTTTCAAATTTGCTCGCCAGTGTCGATAGCTCTGACCCCAATCAGACCCCCTCACAGCCACTGCAATGTCAACCGCTATACCTACGTCAACACCCACTGCCACGCCGAGGGCGACACCGACGCCAAGGCTTTCTCCAACGCCGAGACCGCGACTTACACCGCCGCCGCGACCAGTCGGGGGAACCGCATTAGCCCGTTTCAGTACACCGTAACGCTGAATGGAGCGGATGGGATGCCATTAACAACAACAACAAGAGTGCTGGGGCCACGTTCCTGGCTTGCCGGCACATCGAAACGAGTGGACACCAGATCATTGGAAGCGACGCCCATACTGCTGTGGTCATGCGTGCGGCTATAAAACACGTGCCCTGTTCTATTGTTGGTAATGCGCACAAGCGGATAGTTGGTTGCTGCTTGTTGGTCATCTCCGTAAGCCGCGGCTTGAGACATGCCATTAAAACGATAGCCCGCAATAAGATATGAACCTCCAAGGTTAACCCTGCCAGGCGCAGACTGGATCGTTGGCGCCCAAGCCGGGTTATAGCTGCCAGAAGGATTGTAAACCGACACGAAAAAGAAATCGGTAAAGAGAATTTGGCCGGTAGGCAGAACCAGAAAGTTACCGTAGAACGATGAGTCATCCGATGCGTGCGGAGCCGGAGCAACCTCTGTTAAGCTCAATCCGTCCCATTCGAAGAAAGTCGAAGGAATATTGAAGATCCCCGGGCTTGTCATCATCAGAACCTTAGCATTAGGCTCGAGCGCCGCTGGGCCGTCAGCGATGTCGAGTGAATCGGGAAAATCCGGGCCTACAGTCCAACCACCTGTGTTCGAGTTGTAGATGGCGGTGTGACCGGCGCCGCAACGATTCGCCCCAGTGTAGAACACCGTCCCGTCGGGTCGCAAAACAGCGGGTCCGACTTCAAATGAAGCATGATTCTTGCCGCCGCAATGTGCGGCTGAGTCCCACAGCTGGTTAATTGTGCTGCCGGCGCTGGACCACGAGCCGGTAGCGGGGTCGTAAATTTCCGAGTTCGTACCGCCCGCATCGTACGCAAACACATAGGCGTCCACCGTGAGCACCTTTTGGTTGGGCAACAGCGTCCATCCCTCCTCATCGTTGACGTCGAATTTCCCTGACTCGGTGGCCGTCCACGTCATCGTGTTAAGGTTAAGCAGAGCTGCCTGAGTCGTGCAGCAATTGGCCTGCATGAAAGTTCCGTCGAAAAGAATTACGCTTTGTGCATCGCCAATCGTGGACCAACCCGTTGGAGGATTTATCATCGTCCAGGTGTTGGCTCGCGGATCATAGATAGCGCCCAAATTAGTCCAGACCGCATTGAGAAAGTTGTATTCACCACCCTCGATGATAACCCGGCCATCGGGCAAAACTGCCGACGAGTGATAAAGCGGGCTGTATCCCGCTGGTGTTGATGCCAGTTGCGTCCACGTCCCATTCACATAGCTCCCGAACTGGTCAGGAGTGAGTTTCCACCAATCCTGACAGCCGTCATCTTGCAGCATAACAGTGCCATCAGTGAGTAGGATTGGGTTGCCGGGACCGCAGTCGGTATAGTCAATAACCGGGGGCTGATTTCTTAGCATTTGCCATGGCGAGTTGGGAGCAAGGCTCGGAGGCACGGCAAACGCTTTTGTGTTCTTTTTCGGAGGGAGAGGCTTTAGCGGCCGCAAGGCCTGTGCGTTGACAAAGCCGACACACGTAAGTAAGACGAGCGCGGCTATTATTGTTTTGAATTGAATCAGCGGATTCATGTTTCCCTTTCTTTCCTTTTCCCCGCTGACCTTGATTTCAGAATGCGGGTCCGGAAGAGGCGAAGAACCCAGCGGGGGAAATGTCCACCGCCAGTTTCGAATCCGTTTTAAATGATGGCAGGGTTCACGTTGTGAGTCTATGAGACTTTAGTCGTACGTTTCTGTGCCTGCGCTGTATTGCTTAACACTACGCGGGCGCGTGAAACTGGGAGATCCCCGCGTTGCCGATTCGAGTTCAAGAAACGCGGCCAACTTTTCATCCGCGTGCACAACGTAACGCTTTCCGTTGTCGCGATGCGCGTCTGCAATCCAGATTGTTCGCCCCGCGGAATCAAGAGCTGAGACATAACCCAAACTCCAACCAGCTTTGTTCTCGACAGCTGGCGATCGAATCTAGATGATTGGTGCACAACCTCTTTGTCGCGTCGCGTATGTCCGTTGAGCGTAAACCGGATCTTCATCTCGAAATTGCGCATGTTCTTTTCATCGACGTGGTTGGTTATTCCAAGCTGCTTGCCGATGAACAAAGCGAGACACTCCAGCTCCTGAATCAGATTGTTCGCGGGACGGCCGAGTTTCGCACTGCCGAAGAGAAGGGCGAGTTGATCCGACTCCCCACGGGAGACGGGATGGCATTGGTTTATTTGACCAAGCCTGAAGCCCCGGTGCAATGCGCCCTGCAGATAAGCAAAGCGATTAAAAGTTATCCCGAGCTACAGCTTCGGATGGGAATCCATAGCGGCTCGGTTAATCAAATGAGAGATGTCAATGACCGTTCAAATGTTACCGGCGCCGGAATTAACATCGCGCAACGCGTGATGGATTGCGGCGACGCAGGGCACATTCTTCTCTCCCGGCGTGTAGCGGAAGACCTAGAGCAATACAGGCTGTGGCAACCGTACCTGCACGATCTCGGCGAATGCGAAGTGAAACACGGCGTCCGGGTCCACGTCTTCAACCTCTACACCGAGGAGGTTGGAAATCGCGACGTGCCTGCGAAGCTCAAGTCGACAGCACAGGAGCCGGCTGCAGCGGTCGTGACTTCTGCGGGTGAGAGCGCACGAAGCAAGCACAGGCTGATTGCTGCGACGGTTTTGTTGGTGATTACGCTGGCGCTAGGATTTGTTTTTTGGGTCGTTTCTCACCGCGCAGCGTCGAAATCAACTGGCATTTCCCCAAAGAGGAGTCCAAGCTCGCCGGTTCCGGCGGAGATTGGGACACCGCTTGATTTGCCCGCACTGGCACAGAAAGCGAGGCGCGCAGTTGTCCTGATTGTGGGCTACGACGCAGCCGGCAAAATAATTAAGACGGGTTCTGGCTTTTTTGTTTCCGCCGACGGGCGTCTGGTCACTAACTGCCATGTCATAGAGGGCATCGTAAATGCCCAGGCAAAGCTTGAGAGCGGAGCGATCTACAATATCGATGGGATACTCGCCTGCTCTTCCGCGCTCGATCTTGCCGTGCTAAAGGCGGACGCTCGCGATATGCAATTCCTTCTGGTGGATAGCGCATCAAACCCACCCCAGCCGGGCACCCGCATCGCCGTCATCGGTAGCCCGCTAGCCTTGGAAGGTTCGTTGTCGGAAGGAATTGTCTCGGCAAACCGATCGGGGGAGGATGGGAGTTGGCTACAGATCAGCGCACCCATATCGCCAGGCTCCAGTGGATCGCCAGTCCTCGACCAGCATGGGAGGGTGCTTGGCGTTGCAACCGTGATAGCAAAGGAAGGTCAAAACCTAAACTTTGCTAGATCCTCGCACGACTTGTGGAATTTCCTTCGAACAATTGATCAGGACGCCAAGCCAGAGCGGTTGTCGGAGTGGTCACCAGACGAAGGGATACAAACCTTCATTCAAGCATTTGTGCGGGACATGGCGAGTAGCGACGCCACTTTACAGATGCGTTATTACAACGAGCCGTGCCGGTATTACGATCAGGCCAACATCGCGCTCCCGGCCGTCCGAAAAGACATCGAACAAGATATAACCGCATGGAAGAAGCGTGCTTATTCTCTTCATACGCAACCAGTGATCAGGAAGACAGAAACATTGGAATATACAGTGACTTTTGAGATGGCCTATACATTGGAGGACCCGAACCCTAGAAGCAGCGGAATCCTAGCTATGTCACTCAGGCTAAAGCCAGACAACGGAACATTTCTAATTACCGAAATACAAAAGACAGTAATTTTGGCTCGCAAGCGCACGACCGCGGTCGCTGAATCACCTGCGAGCGCGCCAGCAACACCAGAAATTAGAAAGGCTAAACCTGTTTTATCAGCATCACCGCAGCAGCTCGTCCGGGTATACGTTAAGAAGTATGGCGTATCGGCGCTGCTTCCGACAGATGTCTTTCCAGACGCGAAAAAGTTGAGTAATAGCGATCAATCTTTCTTGCAAGGTAACAGCTGGACCGGACAGACGACTTTGACGTTTTCTTCTGTGCGTGAGCCTTTGGCCAAAGTCTACACGGATTGCGCAACAGAACATTCACCACAGGCTCCGAGCAAGACCGTTCAGTACAAGGTTTTGAAACCGACTTGGTTTGTTGTCTCGGGAGACCTCGGACCCGAAGCAGATTCTAGCTTGGGCTTCTATACCAAAGGAGTGAAAAAAGATAGCTTCGTGGTGATCATGCATTTTCAGTACCGGGAGGACGACTTTCCGTTCAGCCAAGAGATGTTTACAGCGATGTCGCGAGGCTTCGACGGACATTAGAACGCCCTCAATCAGAGACATCAGAGACGCTCCCCTTTTCAGACAGGGGTTAGAAGCGTTGACCATCGCCGCGATGCGCGTCCACAATCCAGATCGTTCGTCCGTTGGAATGAATCGCTGAGACGCAATCCCAACTCCAACCGGCTTTGCTGAGATTGTCAGCGATGATTTCCCAGTATTTCATTCGATCACTTCGATTTTCATGACCGGGTGGACTTCCCACGCGGTCGAGCGCCACGGATTATGAAATCCGTTCGTGTTGAAATGCTCGATGGTCGAACCCACGTCCGCGCTTCCGTTGTGGTCATCGTCCCATAAGAGATACCCAGTCACGCGGACTTTGCACGCGTCGTGTCCTGTCGCTTGATAGCTCATGTCCTGTAGTCGGAAAAACTCAGTCAGCGATTGAATTCGCACGTTGTTTTGGTAGATGGCTCGCTCGGTACGGGGCGTGATCTCACAAATAATCGGAGTCGGATCGCCGATTTGCGGCGCGTGTTCGTTTGGGTTTGCGAAGATTTCAAGGTGCCAGTCATGAAAATTCGCACTGGCACAGTTCGTTGTTTCGGGCGGTCCCGCGTACGCCAGAACAAGCCAACCAGTGAGAGACACAATCTGGTTTTCGTATGAATCGAGTTCGTCTTTCTGCGCCGCAGTCAGTTCGCCACGGCGTTTGCTTTGAAGACGCGAATCGTACTGACCAACCTTTTTAAAGAACGCAGCCGTGTCCAGCGCATCCACTGTAAACGCAGACAGATCGCCGGGCGGCCACCGATTCTTCATGCGATTGCGCTCGATGCCGTCTTGGGTTTTCGCGCTTCCGTCCATTTGATTAGCGCAGTCCCAGCCTGTTACGTCCAAGTCCCTGAGTTCTACGTCCTCAGTACCGATCGGCGCGGTACTTGCGAGAACCGTTGCAGCGGCCAAACAGAGAGACACAGCGGCCTTTATTCTCGACATCCGTGAGCGGTTTTACCTAATCTCATGGCGCCATGAAAACGAAAACATTCCTTGCGCTATTCGTGGGCGCGGTCGCGACTCTGGCTATTGCTCAGGCTCCGCCGACTTATCCGCCCGAGGAAGCGGCGAAGCATGTCGGC
>WNFJ01295549.1_pt1 | contig 27700 bp, 27 predicted proteins | sample 5400461 | NCBI WGS metagenome assembly WNFJ01 (sample SAMN13153349, study PRJNA577476) | soil metagenome | isolation source: 115 cm saprolite on Douglas fir-dominated hillslope | place: USA:California | collected 2013-09-17
CTGCAGATTGCCAGAAGTCCGGTGTCGAAGGGAAGGTACTTGGTCTCCACTCTACCGTTTTTTCAGAGAGCGACAATGAGAACACACGGCTTAACAACAAAAATCAGAGCAAAAAAGCCGAAAAACGTCCGCAACTGCGAAAGTTGGGTTAAGCCCGCGAGGGCTCTTCGTATTAGCTGGCAGCTTAGTCGGGCCACGAACTGTAGGCTATACCGGAAAAGCTAGAAACATCAACGCCCAGAAACGTGGCTCGTGCGTACCTCGGCATGAAGATTTTTGCTGACTTCGGCGTCACGGTCCACAATGACAGGAATTGCAGCCTTCGTAGCGGCGGTTCGTACGATTGCGGCGCCAATGCCTTTGGCTCCCCCGGTGACGAGCACGACTTTATTTTCAAGTTGCAGGTCCACTGTTCTCTCGCAATCAACCGTGCAAATTCATGAAACCGCCATCCAGAGGGTAATCCACTCCAGTGATGAACGAAGCCTCGTCAGAACACAAGAACAGGGCAAGCGAGGCCACTTCCTCCGGTTCTCCCATTCTGCCGATCGGCTGCGTCTTCGCCAGCTTCTCGAACATCTCCTGCTCGCGGCCGGGGTAGTTCTTTTTCAGATAACCATCGACGAATGTCGTATGCACCCGGGCCGGGGAAATGCAGTTACAGCGAATGTTGTGGCCGATGTAGTCTCGCGCGACGGAGTAGGTCATCGCAATCACCGCGCCCTTGCTGGTGGAATATCCAAACCGGTCGGCTAGTCCAGCAGAACCGGCGATGGAGGCCATGTTGAGAATCACGCCGCCGCCGTGGTCCTTCAGGCGGCCGATGCAGGCACGAATACAGTTGTAGTATCCCTTAACGTTCACGCGCAGAATGGCGTCAAAATCCTCTTCGCTCGTGCTCTCGACGGTGCCGATTTGCGAGATGCCTGCGTTATTGACCAAAATGTGAACGCGATTGCGCGTGTAGATTGTGTCAAAACTCGATTTGACTTTCGATTGATCCGTTACATCGCAGGCATAGGCCGTTGCCCTGCCACCAGACTCAACTATCTGACGCGACGTGGCCTCGGCGTATTCCTGGCTGATATCGAGAACGCAAACCGCGGCGCCGTGCGCTGCGAATTTCAACGCGATCGCCCGCCCAATACCGAGGCCGCCCCCAGTCACAACGGCGAGTTTGCCGTCCAATCTAAAAGCTCCGGCGTTGAGATCCCGGCTTGTCATATTTCGTTTTTTTACGTCGTATGGAAATCGAAAACTCTTGATGAGTTATTTGAAATCAATGAATCCTTTGTCAGGATATTGTTCCGATAAGCTTCAACACATAAGCGTACCGTCCTGAAACGGCAGAAGGCCAACGCACTTCGATATTGTCGCCTTGTTGAGACCAAACTAGCGGCTTATCATGACCGAGCAGGTAAATCTGCGAGCCGGCCTTCAGCGAGAGCGATTTGAGCGTAATTTTGGGAGTCTTCGGCTGACCGAGAAGCATGGCGTAAACGGTCGAGTCCTTCTGGGTGAAACGAACCTTGATGCCTTTGTTGGTCTCACCCGCTGCCCGTTTCCAAGGGTACGTGCCATAAATGGCTTCCCCATTTAACTGAAGCCACTCTCCCAGCGCCTGCAAACGGCTCATCTGTACCGGAGGGATGGTGCCATCGGCTTCCGGACCAATATCCAGCAAGAGATTTCCGTTCTTGCTCACGATATCGATCAACAGATGAATGAGCTCATCCGGAGCGATTGTCTCGGCTTCCCCTTCGGCACGGTTATAGCCGAAAGACCGTCCCAGGCCTCGGCATTCCTCCCACTTTGTTTCGCTGATCTTGTCCAAAGTCTGGTATTCGGGAGACTTGAAATCAGAGTGCTTAACGCCGAAGCGATCGTCGATTAGTCCTTCGGGAACTGCGTTGTAATAATCCGCCATGATCTGAAGCGGATGCCCTGACTTTGGATAATCAATGTCATTCCACAGGATGGCAGGACGATACCGGTCGATGAGTTCCCGCATCTGCGCGTCCACATACTCGCCATATGCCGTGCTTTGCGGCTTTACCTTCACATAATCGGCCGCTACGCGAATGGGGCCGGGCACAAATGTCCAGTCGTAGCCGCCAGAGTAGTAGAGACCCATTCGCAAGCCTTCTTTGTGCACTGCGGCACTCAACTCGCCGACGATATCTCTGGTTGCGTGCTGGCGATCGGCGGGCAGCTTGGGGTTTGGCATCGAACTAGGCCAGAGAGTGAACCCATCATGATGTTTGCTGGTAAGCACCACGTATTTCGCGCCCACATCATGAAACAGTTTGGCCCAAGCGTCGGGATTCCACCTCTGAATATCTCGGTCAAAGATTGGAGCGAAGTTGTAATAGTCGTAGCTGGCGCCATAGTGCTCGCGATGGTAAGCCTGGGTCGGCGACCCCTCGAGCCGCATGCTGTTCAAGTACCATTCCGCGTATGGATTGTGCGTAATGTAATCCTGGGACGCGAAGTCATGCTCGGGATGAACCAAGGGTGCCCATCCTGGGACCGAGTAAAGACCCCAATGAATGAATATCCCGAGCTTGGCATCGGCATACCACTGAGGCAGGGGATGCTGATCGAGAGATTCGAGCGTCGCCTCGTAATGCGTGGGCGCCTGAGCTCGTAGACCCGGAAAGAACAAGAGCCCCGAGAGCAGAACCACAGCCAGCCTGCCACAGGCACGGACATTGACCCTGACACTCAGCAGTGGTCTTAGCTGGATAGTTTTGTCTCCCAAAGTTAACATCCAGGAATCAAACAAGCCGAACTTATGTGGGCCGGAGAATTGTACCCGTTTTGAACGACCCTAAGATCACTAACGCGCGCGTTCTCGACCTGCGCTTCCCGACTTCGAAACATCATATCGGATCGGACGCGGTGAACAGGAACCCTGACTATTCTGGTGCGTATTGCAAGTTTGGGGCAAAAGATGAAGCTGATCACGTTCGTCCCATCACACAGTACACGTTTCGGTGATAAGTGACCTAGGTTAATATTTGGTCTTGCGGCCTTCTTTCTAAATGTGACGGAACTGGTTTCAATGACAGCCATATTGATGTTGGCATCAATCAACTCGATCGAGTGCCGGCCTTCCTGCGTAATGTCAGAACTCGAATGCCCACTGGGTTGGACTAAAGCTAATCGGGAGAGCGAAGAGTCCCAGCGACGCGATTGGCGCAACGGTTTATCTCGCGGCTGGGGTATCCGGCAGCGCGCCGATGTATTGTGGGGGAAGCTATGCGTCGTCCAATGATCGGCGGGCTGCACTTTGGATTGGGACCTGCTACGAAGGTGGAAAAGGTAGAAACCCATTGGCCGACGGGGCACTGGAATTCGTTGGCTTGCCTGCCGTAGATCAAATCTTTACCATCGATGAAAAACCGGCGAATCCGCGGTGACAGTGACACGCTCCTGGGGAGTCAGGCAAGTGGACACAGAGTTGGCAATCAGAGGTTCTAACTTGGGGAGGCAGAATGCGCAGTGTGCTGAGGATCTTTGCGATACTTGCGTTCTTCGCTTCGGCGGCGTTCGCGCAATCGGGATGGCAGACCATCGGCGATGTTTCCTCTTTCGAGAAGCAGCCAGACGGAATTGTGATTCGGGCGCAGCGCGGGCGTGTCCGCATTTCGGTGTTGTCCCCCACGGTAGTGCGCGTCCGATATTCGCTCCAGGCCAAATTTTCTGAGCGCCCGTCGTTCGCCGTGTCACCAGGTGCTTTTCAGGGCGCGACGCCTGCATTCCAGGTTGACGACTCAGCGCAGCAACTATCTGTAAATACAACTGGACTGGTTGTCCGCATTGAAAAATCTCCGCTGCGGATTGTCTTCCAGGACGCATCGGGCAACGTTATCTCGCAAGACCAGCCCGACCGGCCACCGGTCTTTGACCGGAACGCCTTCAAAGTTTGGAAGGCCATGCCCGAGGACGAACATTATTTTGGTCTGGGCGACAAGACCGGGCCTATGGATCATCGCAATCTCGCCTTCACCATGTGGAACACGGATATTTTTGGATGGCAGGAATCCACTGATCCTCTTTATAAGGACATCCCCTTTATATTTGCTCTTCGCAGCGGCGCCTCCTATGGCATTTTTCTGGACAACACCTATCGCAGCAACTTTGATTTCGGCAAAGAGTTCCACGATGCGTATTCCTTTGGCGCCGAGAGTGGCGATCTGGATTACTATTTGTTTTACGGCCCGGATCCTAAACGGGTAATTGAACAGTTCACGCAGCTGGTCGGTCGAATGCCGCTTCCGCCCCTGTTTGCGCTAGGTTACCAGCAGTGCCGCTACAGCTACTATCCGGAGTCGCAGGTCCGCGAAATCGCTTCTCAGTTCCGCAGGCGCAGGATTCCCGCTGACGTGATTTATCTCGACATTGATTACCAGCAAAATAATCGTCCCTTTACAGTGGACCCGCAGCGCTTCCCGAATTTCGAAGGTATGTTGAAAGACCTGGGACGCGAAGGTTTCAAAGTCGTCGCCATTACTGATCTCCATTTAGCCAAGCTGCCCGGCTATAAGCCCTACGATGAAGGAACCAAATCAGGCTATTTCGTGAAGAATCCTGATGGCTCAGTTTATGTAGGAAAAGTGTGGCCGGGCGACAGTGTCTTCCCTGATTTCACTCGCGATCAGGTTCGCCGTTGGTGGGGAACGCTGTATTCCGATTTTGTCAAAGACGGAATTCGCGGCTTCTGGAACGACATGAATGAACCATCCGTTTTTTTCGTGCCTTCCAAAACCATGCCATTGGATACGGTGCACAGTGTTGAAGGCAGAGAAACTGACCACCGCGAGATTCATAACGTCTTTGGGATGGAGAATGCGCGCGCCACCTATGAGGGGCTTCTTCAGCTTCAGGCTGATCGTCGGCCGTTCGTGCTCACCCGTGCGGCCTATGCTGGCACGCAACGATATGCCGCAACCTGGACTGGCGACAACAGCGCAACCTGGAACCACATGCGGATTTCGGTTCCGCAGCTGATTAACCTTGGATTGTCAGGCTATGGCTTTGTGGGCGCGGATATCGGCGGCTTCAACGGCAGTCCTACGCCCGAACTGCTCACGCGCTGGATGGAGTTGGGAGCGTTCAACCCGATTTATCGTAACCATGCGGCCAAAGGGACGCGCTTTCGCGAGCCATGGGTGGATGGGCCTGAACACGAAGCCATTCGCCGGCACTACATCGAGACCCGCTACCGCCTCTTGCCCTACATCTATACCGGCATCGAAGCAACCTCGCGCACTGGAGTGCCTCTGATGCGGCCCATGTTTCTTGAGTTCCCCAAGGAAACTAACTTGGCGCTGAACGACGAGGAGTACATGTTTGGCAGCAGTTTGCTAGTCGCACCCAGGGTCTGGAACTTCACGGACCCGTATTCTGTTTCGCTGCCACCTGGCGACTGGTATGACTATTGGAGCGGCGAGAAGGTCGCCGGTGGTAAATCGTTGCAAGTGGATCCGAAACTCGATACGCTGCCGGTCTACGTTCGCGCCGGCAGCATCATTCCGCAACAACCGGTTGTACAGGACACGGACGAAACCCCTCGTGGACCACTCCTTTTGCGTGTGTATCCCGGCCCACAGTGCCTGGGAAGTCTGTACGCGGATGATGGCAATACCTTGGCCTATCAGAAGGGCCAAACTCTACGCTTAAATTTCACATGTGAAGCCAGCACGACTCGGGTGGTGGTGGAAATTTCTGCGCCAACCGGGACCTACGAACCATGGTTCCGTGAACTGCAACTGGAGATTTACGGAATTAATGGAACCGTCAAACGAGTTACCGCCGATCATCGTTCGCTGGCAGGATGGAGAGCGGATCCCGGAATATTGACTTTGCCTTCCGTTGCCTGGAGCAAGACGGCTCACACAGTGGAAGTCGAGGTCGAGCAGAAATAGAATCGCGGATGATGCGCCTGGCGCGATCTAACTAAGACAATCAAGGAGTTTCTGATTTTGCGTCAGCACTGCTCGTGCAACTTCTTCCATGTAACATCACGTAACAGAGACCCACATCTTGCTGCAAACGACAACCCCAACTCTTAGAAAAATTTTCCCCTGCTCCGCAAACCTGTTTTCGAGCACGTAGAATGCACCGACTGCGCACATGACAAATGAGCCTGTAATCACGGCTCGAATTCGATGCAGGAGAAGTGCAGTCACGCGGCAAACTCTACAGAAACTCTACGGCGGCTTCTGTGACCGTAATCACAGTGTACAGATTTGCAAGCCACTCTGTTGGGTTCAACTACGGCATAGCGATGCGCGTCGCGATTGCTACTCAGCGCTGTCCTACGATGGTTGCTCGGTCTGAGCATGACTGGGGACGCTGCAGCCACTTAGCCTTTTCGCAATATTCGTAGAGTTCGTTTCTGAATCTGGGATCGGCAATTTCGATCAGGGCCTTAGCGCGCTCGCGGATGGATTTTCCGTGCAGATAAGCTACGCCATGCTCCGTGACCACGTAGCGAACGAGGCCGCGCGAGGTCACGACACCAGCACCCGGACTGAGCATTGGCACGATACGCGAGATTGTGCCGTCCTTTGCAGTCGAAGAAATTGCAATGATCGGCTTGCCTCCTTTGGAACGCGAGGCCCCACGGAGAAAATCTACTTGCCCGCCAATTCCGCTGTAGAACTGGTTTCCGATCGAATCCGAGCAAACCTGGCCCGTAAGATCAACCTGCAAAGCTGAGTTAATCGCGACCATGTTGTCATTGAAGGCAATCCGCTCTGGGTTGTTGGTGTAAGCAGGAGGACGGAAGTCAAAAATAGGATTATTGTCCACAAAGTCGAACGACTTCCTGCTCCCAATAGCGAAGCCGACTACGATCTTGCGTGCCTTAAAATTCTTCCGCGCGCCGGTAATCACACCGGCTTCAATCAACGGCATGACGCCATCGGAGACGAGCTCGCTATGGATGCCCAGATCCTTGCGGTCCATGAGGAAGGGCAGCACCGCGTCGGGGATTCCCCCAATGCCCGTTTGCAGTACTGCCCCGTCCTCTATCAAACCCGCCACATTGCGGGCTATTGCTACATGCATGTCAGTGACGACTGGCTTCTTGAATTCGCACAGCGGCCGTGACGATTCAACCACCGCATCTATTTCACTCACATGAATGAAACTGTCGCCATAGGTTCTTGGCATGTGGTGGTTGACCTGCGCGACCACATAGCGGGCACACTTGGCGGCGGTAAGCGTGGTGTCAACGCCAACGCCAAAACTGCAGAAGCCATCGGAATCAGGTGGAGAAACTTCGATCAGCGCAACATCAATTGGCATGGCGCCGCTCTCGAACAGTTCCTCAATCTCGCTGAGGTAAATCGGCGTGTAATCGGCGCGGCCGTCGTTGATCGCTTCCCTTACATTCGGACCGATAAAAACAGCGTTGTGCCGAAAGTGCCCAGCCATTTGCGGCGCGACGTATGGAGCCACCCCCATGGTCATCATGTGTACAATTTCCACATCGCGCACCGCGGGAGCGCGCCGCATCAGTGCTTCAACTAGTGTCTCTGGCTCGGCGCATCCTGGCTGAATATAAACGCGCATACCCGATTCGACGAAGGCTAGGGCCTCATCTGCCGTTTGGATTTTCTGCGAGTACTCGGTTGGCCACGACATTTCGGCTCCCTAGGCAGTGGCTCTCAGACTCTCGATCTCCATCTCAGAGTGCCCTTTCTCGTATCCGACTGCAGCGTAGTAAATCGCCCGATCAAAGAAGTGGTCGAGCAACTGTAACATTTCGAGTTCGCCAAAGACTTCGACCGGGCGATCAATTTCTCTTTCTTTCTTGAGAAACTCCCATAGATTGTCCTTTGTCAGAACAATCGCCCACGCTACCTGGCTAAAGGGTACGTTCTGCTTGGCCCGGCGGGCGCCGATCCGTAGGTACCGTTGCTCAAGATCGAGTTCGTCTTTGGTGATCAGCCAATCGCCCAAATGACTGTAGATTTCATATACGCGCTCCTTCAGATCTTCTGTAGGAACACGCTTGTATTCAGGCGTAGCTTCAGAATTCTGGACGCGATCCAGAAGGCATGCGGCCAACACGTGGGAGTTGTTTTCAATGAGGCGTACGAGGCGATAAAGAGTCATCATGGCGGTCTCCTCTGGTTCCTAGTTTCGATTTATGGGACGGATCAGGCCATGATGGGCGCCACAGACGATCGTGACTGGGATCACAAATTAGTCATAGGCGCATCGTCACACAATTCGATGCAGGGGGTCGGAACTCCCTTGAGAAAGTCATCAATCCGGCGCTACAGCTTGAGAACCGCGCTCACGGATCGGGGATCATCGAATAACCGTAAACGAAAGCCGAGTTTCTTAAGTACGCTCTGCATGACGATGTTGTCTCGCAGCATTTCTGCGATGATCTGCTCTAGCTTCAGCCCTCGCGCGACTTGAATCAGTCGCCGCAACATCTCGGTTCCCAGCCCGCGTCCTTGGTACTCGTCTGAGACCACAACGGCCATTTCCCCCTCAGGCTTATTGAGCAATCTGTTGAGCCGTCCAACCGCCAGAATTCTCTGGTCGCAGGAACGAGCATCCGTGTGAACAGCGACGAGCACGGTTTCGCGTTCAGGATCAGCAAAGCAAATGCGGACGAGACGGTCGTGAGCAGTTCGTGCAGCCAGGCTGAGCGAGCAAAAATAGCGCCAGTACACCGTGCGGTCAGAGAGAACGCTGTGGAATTTAACCATCAGTGGCTCGTCTTCCGGCCGGATCGTCCGGATTATAACTTGAGATCCGTCCTTCATCGTCCACTGAGAGGATTCCCGCGACGAATTAAATCGCACAGGGGAATAGGAGAGGTTCACCGTTTGTATCGTTTCATCATGCTGCACGCCCGGCGTTCCTGTTCTACTCAACGAGCACGGCCTGGCTTGTCTCCGCGCCTGCCATGACTTGCACTTGCGGTTCGTAGGTTTGGGCGATAGCAAGTGTTCGTGAGATCAGACAGAGGTGTTTCGCCTTTTCCAGCAAGCGCCACGCCTGCGGCTGCTCTTCTTCGCTTGCAATTGTAAGCTTCGGGTGAACAACGATGCCATCAAACTCATAGCCCGATTCTGCCTTTCGAACGACTCCTCGAGCCTCAACTTCCAGGTCGGCGTATTCAAACTTGGAATACTCGGCCAAGGCACGAAACGTCGTTGTGTAGCAACCTGCAACGGCAGCCAGCAGCAAGTCTTCGGGACTCCAACGACCTTCGAACCCGCCGAACTGCGGCGGCGCAGTGAAGTGAATAGCATTCGGCGCAGAATCTGATTTCACCAGCCCCGCCTTGCCTGAGCTCCACCACGCGACTACACGATATGTGTGTTCGTTTCCCATAACTGATTCTCCTCGGACCAAACTCGCGCGACCTCAATCATGCCAATTTCCCAGAATCTCTATTGCGCTGGCATGGGCCCATCACAACAGACACCTCGCATGCGAGCCCATTCTGTCTGGATATGGCGGATAACGCGATGATGTCGGTCACGGGTTCGCGTGATTGTAATCACAATGGGGGGTGCTACAATTTCCCCGTAGTGACTTGGTATGCGTGCTCCTTACGGCCTCACTATCCTCGACAACTGTCTGACCTGCCCCGTGCGCGAGGAGCATCTTTTCTGCAATTTGCCAATGAACGCTTTGCAGAAACTGAATGAAATTAAGTCCACTGCGGTTTACCCCAAGTCGGCGGTTTTATTCATCGAAGGCCAGCAGCCGCGCGGAGTATTTGTGCTGTGCACCGGCAAGGTGAAGCTTTCAACTTCTTCCAGTGAAGGCAAGACGTTGATCACCAAGATTTCCGATGCCGGGGACGTTCTCGGGCTGAATGCCACAATTTCCAACCACCCTTACGAAGTCACAGCGGAGATGATTGAACCTGGTCAGGCGAATTTCATCCCGCGTGATGCACTGCTCCGTTTTCTGCGCGAGCACGGCGAAGTTGCACTGCGGGTTGCCGAACAGTTGAGCCTCAACTACTACACCGCATACGAGGGAATCCGAACCCTGGGGCTCACCAGCTCCCCCGCAGAGAAGTTCGCGAAACTATTACTTTCTTGGTATCCAGAAAAGGGACAATCCAACGGCCAGGCCCGGGTCAAGCTCACACTCACCCATGAAGAGATCGCCGAGATGATTGGCACCACGCGGGAAACGGTAAGCCGGCTGTTTTCGGATTTCAAGAAGAAACAATTGCTGCAAGTAAAAGGCTCGACGCTCGTCCTTCGCAATAAAGCTGCACTGGAGAAGATGGTCCACTCCTAGGCACCACTTGGTTGCCTCTGCTGCTCGCGGCTCACGGCAAATACGCACAACAAGGCTCTTCTGCAAGAGGATCATGACTGACGGCGTAGGCCCGCGCGCGCGAACCGCCGCAGACATCCTTAAACTCACAGCGGCCGCACTTTCCCTTTAGCTGTGAGCTGTCGCGAAGCGAACGGAATAGCGCGGCGTCCTGGTAGATCTGCGAGAGCGGCTCCCATAGGACGTTGCCGGCCGCGAGGGGCAGAAATCCGCTGGGATAGACTTCGCCAGTATGGCTTACGAACACAAAGCCCTTACCATCGTTCACCCCTCTGGGGGCGTTCGAAATCAGGTCTTGTTCAGACCTGGCATTTGGGTCGCGGGCCTTCTGCTGTAGTACGTAACGACGATAGTGCTGCCCTTCTGTCGTCTTGATGTGAAACTTCACGCGTCTTGAGGCGGCATACAGCTTGGCAAAAACCCGCTCGTGTTCTTCGCCACTCAACAGATCACTAAATTGCGCCCGGCCTGTCGGCACCAGAAAAAAGACGCTCCACAGAACGACACGAAGCGAGATCAGCAATTCGATCATCTTGTCCAGGTCGACAAGATTGCGCCGCGAAACGGTCGTGTTAATTTGGACCGGAAGCCCGGCCTCGTGGCACCAGCCCACCGCGTCGAGGGTTCGTTGGTAAGAACCGCGTACACCACGGAATGTATCGTGGAGTTCGCTGGTTGAGCCATCCAGGCTCAATGCCAGCCGCATAAGGCCGCTCTCTTTCAGCTTGAATATGGAATCTCGGGCCAGGAGCGGAGTGGTGCTCGGGGTCAGCGAGGTACGCACCCCGCGACGACAGGCGTATTGAACAATCGGCATTAAGTCAGGGCGCTTCAGCGGATCGCCACCGGTGAGGACAAATAGCGGCACCCGCATTTCCGCGATTTGATCTATCAGGTGGAATGCCTCTGCGGTCGAGAGTTCCAGCGGATGGCGCTTCGGCCTGGCATTGGCGCGGCAGTGCGCGCAGTTCAGGTCGCAGGCCTGAGTCATCTCCCAGATGACGAGCAGCGGGCGCACGTCGAAATCGCGGGGCTTAATGGGTTCTCGATCTGTGCTCCTGTGCGCTGACTGCCGCGGCAGTTGTGCTAAATCGCCACAATGGAGCGGACAGTGAAGATTGCCAGCCAAGGAACATGACATGTCCGGATGCTAATGCACAGTTGTTACCGGAAGCTGTGACGGCAATCACATGCCTGGGTGACAAGAGCCATAGTCTCCATCGGGGTAACCCTGCGATGCTCTGGGCGAGGCCAACAATGGAAACAAGCCGCCAAACCGTTCTGGAACTCCTCAGGCGTGAACTTGCATTTCTTTGACAGCGGAGGCTTAAAGCATTACCCGCGTTCCTCATGGCGCGCTCCGTATATCTTTGAGGACTCCCCTAGCTGTCCGAATTCTTCCGACCCCGCGCGGCCCCATCTATGCGAGGAGTGCTGGCTTTTGCAGTTTGTTGCGCCCGAGCTGCGCGAAGAACAGATACCCTGTCGCTTTATTGAGCTTACCGCGACCGGCGTATCGGTGGATTCCCTCTATCGCTGCGGGACACCAGCAGAATCAGAAGAGGCGCTGCGCACTTGGCTCAATCAGCGCACCCATGAGCTGGAATCTGAGTTAGCGGAAGTCAGGCAATTGCCTTTTGTCTGTGAACCGCGGAGCCCAACTTCCATAACCGCTGCGCAGAAATAATCATAAATTCGCGTCTCTTCGTCGGAACTGAGAGGGCACAGAGTTGCCTGTTCCTGCTCACGAACGTTGTGAACGCGGAACTTCCGCCAGTGTCCGAAGTCACATCATTATGTACCTGAGGTCACCGACTTCTGACTGCCGCAAAGCATAGCGTGGAGCCGTTTCATGATGTCGGCTTGTAAACCGCCATGCATCGGCGACTCCCCCTAATCGCATAAATCGCGCTTGCTGGGACCGAGACGGCAGCTTGCGGGTGGCACCAATCCTAAAATAGAAGAGGAGAATCCGTCATGTTTGCACGCATCGTGGAATTCATTCCAAAAGTTGAAAAGAAAGAAGAGCTGATTAAGGTTGTACGTAACGAGGTCCTGCCCATTCTGAAGAAGCAGCCGGGCTTCCTGGAGATCCTGCCGTTCCTGCCGGAGTCAACCACTGAGAAGGCCATCACAGTTACGCTCTGGGCTGAGAAGCGGGATGCGGAGCGCTATGAGCGCGAAGTGTATCCGAGAGTTGCAGAAATTGTGAAGCCATATCTGACCACCGCAATCCCGTTCAAGCATTATGTCGTCGAGACTTCCGTGTGCCCGAACTTCATGGAGGCTCTGACGGCCTGAAGCAGGAACCAGTATCACAGAGCCGGGGCTCCAACATGCTCCGGCTTTTTTCGCCCCTTTCTGTTTTTCCCTTCTACGGGTGGCGTGACAACGGCTCGGCTTTTCCATACATTCAAGAGAAGCGGTACCTCAGATTCAGCCGCGTTGAAGAAGGTGATTAACGCTCACAGCATTGCTTTCGCTCGGAATTCCACGGCTGCTACGCTAGCGGTGCAGATGAGAAAAGAGAGGGAGATTTTCGATGCACTGGGGTTTTCGCTCTCCGCGCCGGCCATTTGCCGGGGATTCAGGACTATTACAATCGAAAAGGATTGATCTCGGATCGCGGTCAGCACAAACAAGTGTTTTATGTTTTGCAGAAATTTTACAGGGAGAAGGCGACGGGATCGCCATTGAATCATTGACCCGTTCCGACTGTAAATTCATGGTTCCAGTGGAAGGCCGTGCTTCCCGACTCTCTTGGCAAGCTGTTTTAGCCGCAAGAGATCTGTCGTTGACGTTACAATCGAAGCCCAAACAAAAACGTCCGAGGAACAACAATGAAATATCGCAAGTTCGGCCGTACTGGATTCGAAGTCGGTGACATCGCTCACGGTTTGTGGGGAATGGGCGGCTGGAGCGGCTCGGAAGATCGCGGATCGCTCGAAGCTTTGCAACTCGCGGTTGATCTGGGCTGCAACTTCTTCGATTCCGCCTGGGCCTATGGCGACGGCAAAAGTGATGGCCTACTGGGCCAAACCATTGCGAAGAACAAAGGGAAGCGCCTTTACGCCGCTTCAAAAATCCCTCCGAAGAATCTGCAATGGCCTGCGTCATCGAAGTATCAGTATGCGGAAGTGTTTCCACCCGACCACGTTTTCAAATACGCCGACCTCATTCGTAAACAACTCGATACCGATTCCATTGATCTTCTTCAGTTCCACGTGTGGGACGACCACTGGGCTGGCGAACCTGATTTCCGCTCAACCGTAGAGATGCTGAAGCGCGATGGCGTCATCCGTTACTTTGGCCTGAGTCTGAACCGATGGGAACCAGAGAATGGGTTGAAGGCCATCCACACGGGTTTGGTGGATGCGGTGCAGGTCATCTATAGCATCTTTGATCAGTCGCCGGAGGATGAGCTGTTTCCTGCCTGCCAGGAGCTGAACGTCGGAGTCATCGTCAGAGTCGCGCTCGATGAAGGCAGCCTGGGCGGGAAGATGACGAAGGACACGAAATTCCCAGCCAGCGATTGGCGCTCTGGCTATTTCAATCCCCAAAATCTCGCAAACACTCTTGATCGGGTGGAAAAACTTAAGCAGATCCTTCCGCCGGGAATGACGCTTCCTGAACTCGCGTTACGCTTTGTCTTGTCGCATCCGGCGGTGAGCACCACGATCGTGGGAATGAGAAGACTCGAACACGTGCGTGAGAACATCGGGCTAAGTGACAAGGGGCCGCTCAGTCCAGAGTTACTGCAAGAATTGAAGCATCATCGCTGGGACCGCAAACCGGCGCCCTGGTCGGACTAGCCTGCGGGACTAGAATTAGACGTGCTTGCTGCGTCCCTTGGGCTTGTTGCCCTCGGGATCGAAACTGCCTTCCGTGGTGATTCGCGTGGCTTTGCAGACTTCCTTGGCCACCTTGAGCGCGGCCTCACGCATGGGCGTTCCGTCGGCAATGACCGAGCTGGCAGCCAGCGTGAATAGAAGGGCATCTTCCTGTTTATCGAAATAGAGCACGACCTGACTCGCTGCCATGGTGGGACAACCTCCAGGGTTTCTTTCCGACATCATAGAGCCGGAATCGGGAGTCAAGCGTGTACTGTTTAGGTGCGCTTTCTAAGCGCCCTACCCAAAAGTGCATCCTGCACCTTAGGGCCGCCTACAGCATCTTGGGTACAGCGATTCTCTCCGGCCAGGTGTAGAAAAACCTTAAGATTCTGCTCGGGTTCCGCCCCTTGATCATCTTTTGGGACTGAACGGGGTTTTCACGTTTCCGGTTTTGCACGTCTCTGGTTTTGCACGTCTCTGGATTTGCACATCTCCGGATTTGTACATCCAAAGACCGGCAAGGAGTCCATTATGAGACGCTGGTCAGTTCCGATAATCGCAGTCATTTTCTCGGGTGCGGCGGCATATGCTCAGCAGCCGCCTTCAACTCACGATCAGCTATTCTCGTCGGACCTGATCGCGTGGTCCTTTATGCAAGAGCCTCAGCCGGCGCAGAATCAATCGCACCAAACGCCGACTCCTGATCCAGGCCCGGAAACACAGCCGGCGCAGAATCCAACTCCGCCGCAACCCGACCAGCCAGGGCAGCCTAAGAGTTCGTCGACGGCAAAAGGGTCGCAGGGCCAAGCTCCCACCGCGCAGACTTTTACAGGGCTGATCAACAAGGAGGCAGACAGCTTTGTGTTGAAGGTCTCCGAAACCACCTCGTACAAGTTGGACAACCAGTCCGATGTGCAGCAATATGAGGGGAAGAGAGTGCGGGTCACGGGAACGCTGGACGAATCCATCAACTTGATCCACGTGGACAAGATCGAGCCCTTGACATAAAGAAAGACCAAGATTTTGCCTGCCTTTCGCGGCACTCTGTTTCTTCTAGACGAGTCCATGGAGCCAAATTCCACCGTTTCAGGTGCTACATTAATTCTTCATGGCAGCGCCTGATTCACGCTTTGTTCGCGCCTCCAAAGCCATGGCTGTGGACCGTACACCGGTATGGTTCATGCGCCAGGCCGGACGCTACATGGCGGAATATCGGGCGGTTCGCAAGAAGCATTCACTGATCGAGATCTGCAAGAATCCGCAGCTTGCCGCCCAAGTTACTATCACAGCCGCTGAAATTCTGAACGTGGATGCAGCAATCATTTTTGCCGACCTACTGCTGCCACTCGAGGTCATGGGGCTGCCTTTTCATTTCTCGGCGGGAGAAGGTCCCATCATCGAACGGCCGCTGCGAAGCCAGGAAGATGTCGCTCGCCTGCGTACCGATTCGGCCGCTGACCTGGGCTATGTTTCGGAGGGCGTCCGCCTGGTTTCCAGGCATTTCGGCACAAAGTTGCCGGTGATTGGCTTCTGTGGCGCGCCTTTCACCCTCGCCAGCTACATGATTGAAGGAGGAGGCTCGCGCCATTACATCAACACCAAGAAGATGATGTACTCGCAGCCCGAGGACTGGGATGAGCTACTTCGGAAATTGGTCTTAGTAACTTCGGAGTATGCAACCGCCCAAGTCCGCGCCGGAGCAGACGTTATTCAGGTTTTCGATAGCTGGGTGGGATGTCTTTCAGTCGAAGACTATCGTCGCTATGTGCTGCCTCGAACCTCCGAACTGGTGCGGAGTCTAAAAAGATCTGACGTTCCGGTCATTTATTTCGGAACCGATACCGCTACGCTGCTTACGTCCATGAAAGAAACCGGGGCGGATGTGATCGGACTTGACTGGAGAGTTCCGCTCGACGAGGGCTGGTCGAGGCTGGGCAATGATGGAGCGGTGCAAGGGAACCTCGATCCGGTTGTGCTGTTTTCTGCATGGAAGAACGTGAAGCTCCGTGCCCAGGAAATTCTCGATCGCGCCGCCGGACGTGCGGGGCACATCTTTAATCTGGGCCATGGGATTTTGCCTGAGACTCCGGTCGAAAATGTGAAGGCTCTTGCCGCATACGTGCAGGAATATTCGGCGAAGGCCGCCGGAGAAAAATGAGCGATCCGCACCAACACACGGGTGTGCTCCTGCTTGCGCATGGCAGCCCCAACTCCGTGGATGAAGTGCCCGATTTCCTGTTGCGAGTAACCGGCGGACGCCCGCTTCCTGCTGAAGTGATTGAGGAGGTCAAGCATCGCTACGCAATTGTCGGCCACTCGCCGCTGACTGAGATCACGCTACGTCAGGGTGAACTGCTGGCGGCCGCGCTCGGGATGCCGGTTTACGTCGGCATGCGGAACTGGCATCCATACATCTCGCAGACTCTGCGTCAGATGGTAGCTGACGGAATCAGGCACGCGGTTGTGATATGCCTCGCTCCCCATAATTCCCGCACCAGCGTGGGGCTCTATCGCAACTCGCTTGCGAAATGTACTGACCCTGGATTGAGCTTCGATTTTGTCGAGTCCTGGCATGACGAGCCTCTGCTGATTAAGGCATTCGCCGAGAAACTGATCGCGGGACGGGACGAAACGGATCAGGAGGCGGGTGCATCAGCACCCGTAATCTTCACCGCGCACAGCGTTCCGCAGCGCACGATCCTGGAGGGCGATCCTTATGAAAACCAAACCCGCGAGACTGCCGAATTGGTCGCAGCCGCGGCTGGACTCGAAAGATCGGACTGGCGATTCGCTTTTCAGAGCCAGGGAATGTCTGGAGGCGCATGGCTGAGCCCTACCGTCGAAGCCACGATTCTTGATCTCAAGCGCAGCGGGTATGGGGGAGTCTTCATCCAGCCCATTGGTTTTCTTTGTGATCACATCGAAGTTCTCTACGACATTGACATCATCTTCAAGCGGTTTTCCGAAAAAGAAGGGCTGCGCATGTGGAGGGCAGAGTCGCTGAACACCTCCGCGCTCCTGATCTCCGCGCTCAACGAGGTCGTGCACTCGCGATTGCGGACCTCGCGGGAAACGCGATGAATTGCGTATGAAGAGGATAGTCATCATCGGCGGCGGCATTTCCGGACTCTCGGCCGCATTTGCACTCGAACAACAAAGAAGCCGGGGAGCGCGGCTCGAGTACGCTCTCTTCGAATCAAGCCAGCGCTCCGGAGGTGTCATTCATACCGAGCAGATTGATGGGTGCGTAGTGGAAGCTGGCCCAGACTCTTTCCTGACCGAGAAGCCGTGGGCTGCCGATCTTTGCCACGAGCTGGGGCTGGCAGACCAGTTGATCGGATCGAGGGATGCGGAAAGAAGAACTTACATACTGGTGAAAGGCCGCCTGGTGCCGCTTCCTGACGGGCTGATGTTCATGGTCCCGACGAAACTCCTGCCAGTATTTGCTTCTCCGCTATTTTCCTGGCGAACAAAGTTACGGATGGTGCGCGAGTGGTTTTATCGCCCCGGCCGCAGCAGTTCGGAAAGCACGGTCGCGGAATTTGTGGAACGCCACTATGGACGCGAAATGGTCGACCGGGTCGCCGACCCTCTGCTGACGGGAGTTTACGGTGGCAGCGCCGATGAGCTTGGTGTCGAGTCAGTTCTGCCTCGCTTCTTCGAGATGGAGGCCAAACACGGCAGCCTGGGCAGAGCAATGGGGGCCATGCGAAGAGGCCCCGCAGACCAGATGTCAACGCGGCCCCTGTTCACGTCGCTCCAAAATGGTATGCAACAGATGGTTGACGCTCTGCTCGTGCGAATTCCCGGAACAGCCCAACGTTTGAATGTGCGGGTTGAAGCCGTAACTCCGGAATCTGGCAAGTGGCTGGTGGTCAGTGGCGGACGTCGAACAGAAGAATTCGATGCCGTGATCGTGGCAACTCCGGCTTATGTGGCTGCCGAGCTTCTCTCGAGCGCCAGCGCAGAATTGGAAGACAAGTTAAATGCGATTCGTTATAGCTCCTCGGTGACTGTAATTCTTGGATACGATCAGAAGACTCGTGCAGCCCTCCCCGCAGGATTCGGATTTCTTGTGCCCCGAAATGAGAACCGGCGCATTCTCGCAGCAACGTTTGTACACAACAAATTTTCACACCGGGCGCCTGAAGATCGGTCACTGATTCGTTGTTTTCTGGGAGGCACGCGCGACGAGGGTATCTTGCAGGATTCCGAAGATGAAATCCAGGTTATCGTCCGCCATGAACTCGAACAAATTCTTGGAATCCGCGCGGAGCCGCTCTTCGTGCGAATTTACAAATGGAAACAAGCTATGGCCCAATACGGTGTTGGCCACAACAAGAGCATTGAACGAGTGTGGAAACTTCTTGCGGCAATGCCGGGATTGGCGCTCGCAGGTAACGCTTACGATGGAATTGGCGTGCCGGATTGCGTTCGCTCAGGATCAGAGGCCGTGACCAAGATTCTGGCCGATCTCGCAATCGATCGGCAAGCGACTCAGACTACGAGTTAGTTCCGAAACATCCCAATATTCGCGGATTTTACGTTGAAAATGTGAGGTACGCACGATGCGGAGAGTGTTTCTGGCTGTGCTTTTCATGTACGGCTGTTCCGCGCCCGTCCCAGGGTGGAGTCGGCGGCTGTGCCTCCATTGAATCTGCCCGCTGCCTGCATTTAATCTAGCTGCCGCATGCAAACACTCGTTAAATCCCTTGACCACGCCCGGCTTGTCTCGCTCATGCAGCGTGAGCAGAAGCGTTTTGTGGACGAACGTCCGAAGTCCAAGGCGTTGTTCGAACGTGCCGGCAGATCACTGCTGGCCGGCGTGCCGATGAACTGGATGATGAAGTGGGCCGGAGCCTTTCCGCCTTTTGTGCGCGAAGCCCAGGGGGCATATTTCTACGACGTGGACGGGCACCGCTACATAGATTTTTGTCTTGGAGACACCGGTGCAATGACCGGACATTCTCCGTTTGCACTAATGAAAGCCGTCGAAGAGCAGATGAAGCGCGGAATCACATTGATGCTGCCTGGCGAAGACGCCATTTTCGTTGCGGAGGAGTTGCAGCGACGGTTCGGACTCCGCTACTGGCAATTTGCGCTCACTGCCACGGATGCGAACCGCTTTTCCATTCGCCTCGCCCGGCAAATTACCGGACGTCCCAAGATCCTCGTCTTCAATTGGTGTTATCACGGGACGGTGGATGAGACTTTCATCACCTTGCAACCGGACGGGACGGCGCGCTCACGCAGCGGAAACATTGGGCCGCCGGTGGATCCGTCCGTCACGACCAAAGTCGTCGAGTTCAACGACATTCCTGCACTGGAGCAGGCGCTTGCGCCAGGTGACGTTGCGTGTGTTCTGGCCGAACCTGCGATGACCAATGTTGGCATAGTCCATCCTGAGGCCGGCTATCATCAGGCGCTGCGGGAGTTGACGCGCAAGCATGGCACGCTGTTGGTCATAGATGAGACGCATACGATTTGCGCTGGGCCGGGCGGATACACGCGAGCTGAAAACCTGGATCCCGACATACTCGTCTTTGGAAAAGCTATTGCTGGTGGCATTCCGGGAGCTGCCTATGGCTTTTCCGAGGAGGTTGCCGCGCGAATCACCGCCAAGCAGAGCCTCGAAGATTGCGACGTGGGCGGAATCGGTGGGACTCTGGCTGGGAACGCGCTGTCACTGGCCGCGATGCGCGCCACCTTGACCAAGGTGCTCACGCAGGATGCGTTCAATCGAATGATTCCCATGGCGGAGCGCTGGACGGCAGGCGTGAAAGCTGCGATCGCTGAGCTCGGAGTCCCGTGGCACGTCACTCGTCTGGGATGCCGCGCGGAGTATCTGTTTTCGGCAAACCCGCCCAGCAATGGGCAACAGGCACACGATGCCATGGATTTCGAACTCGAACGTTTCATGCATTTGTATGCGATGAATCGCGGAATCCTGCTTACTCCATTTCACAATATGGCACTCATGTCTCCGCAGACTGAGGCGTCTGATATAGATCAACATTCGAAAGTTTTCCGCGAGTGCGTGAAGGAAATAGTGACATAGGCACATGCAGGATGTTGTTCCCCGTGCCTGCATGTCGCTTGCGAGTGATACTCTGTTCGCGATCAGATGAGTCTTGCAAAGATTAAACTGGGCCTGGGCCTGACCGCGATTGCGCTACTTGCCGGCTGCGGCACGCCTGGTGTGCCGTTGCCGCCATCGCTTGAATTGGCGCGCCCTGTGACTGACCTTCGTGCAGCTCGCAAAGGAGACAAGGTCCATCTGAGTTGGTCCGTGCCGTCACTAACCACTGACCATAAAAACATCCGGCGTGCGGGGCTGACGGAAGTATGCCGGGGCGTCGGGACGAAATTGCAGGAGTGCGGTACTCCGGTGTCGGAAATCCCGTTTCAAAAATCTGCAGCGATTAAAGCCAACGCGCAAAAACCCCAGGTGAGTTATACGGATCAGTTGCCAGCGGACCTGCAATCTGCATATCCGACATCGAATGTTGTGTACGCGGTTAGTGTGCTGAATTCTTATGGGAAAACGGCTGGTCTTTCCAATCAGGTCCAAGTGCCGGCTGCGCCCACTTTGCCGCCGCCCAGCGATCTTCAGGCGCAAGTCACGGCAGAAGGAGTGAGACTATCGTGGAAGCCGGTTGCACCGCCGCAAGATGTTCGCGGGCTGAGATATGTGTATCGCGTGTATCGCCGCGAGCCGGGGGCGAACGTTGATTCGGTTGCAGGGGAACTGGCTGACACAAACGAATCGTCGCCCAGTCTGCTGGACGGCGGTTTCGAATGGGAGAAGACTTACGACTATCGCGTCACCGTGGTAACTCTCATCGCACAATCAGGCGGCATCGATCAGCAGGTGGAGGGTGAAGATACGGTTTCACTCAGAGTTTTTGCGCATGATGTGTTCCCTCCGGCAACTCCTTCCGGCCTGCAAGCGGTTTTTTCTGGCCCGGGGCAGAGGTCATTTATTGATCTGGTTTGGGCGCCCAACACTGAACCCGATTTGGCTGGCTACAATGTCTATCGCCACGAACAAGACAGCCCGGTTGTCAAATTGAATTCCGAGCTTGTGAAGTCGCCAGCATTTCGGGATTCTGAAATCCTTGCTGGCCATCGGTATTTCTACGAAGTCTCTGCAGTTGATGTCCGAGGAAATGAAAGTGAGCACTCACCGGAGGCGACCGAGACCGTTCCTTGATCATTAACGACTTTTACTACTTAGCCAGCAGATCACCAAGCCGGCGGTTGTGGCAAATATTGCAGCCGTGGTTAGCCAGCCTAAGATGTTGAGGGCCCGGGTGTTCACCCAGCGTCCCATGATCCGGTGGCTATTCGTCATCCGCATCATTAGGAACATCAGGAATGGCGTCGAAAATCCCTGGACGACTCCCGCCCACACTAGCGCCTTAATGGGATTGAGCCCAAGAAAATTCATTCCCATTGCAATTAGCGTGACGACAATGATCACTCCGTAAAACCCCCGCGACTCTCGGGCAGGGGCGTGCAGGCCGTGTTTCCAGCCAAAAGTCTGACAGACGTCATACGCTGCGCCTGCTGTCATGACAGGAACGGCAATGAAGCCAACGCCAATCACGCCAATCGCGAACAGAAGCTCAGCGAATTTGCCGGCCAGAGGCCGCAGCGCTTGGGCCGCTTCCGCCGCGGTATTGATGTCCATCTTCCCCGCCTTGAAAAGGGTTGCGCCAGTGGAGAGGATGATGAAATACATCACCAAACTCGATAAGAACATGCCCACGGCGATGTCTCGCGCGGAGTGGCTCAGTTCTTCTTTGGTGGTGCCCATTCGATCCACCAACCGCCGGCGGCCCATGGAAATGTCTTCTTCCACGTCCTGGTTCGATTGCCAGGTATAGAGATAGGCGGAGAGTGAGGTGCCGATGATCGCAACCAGCATTTCAAGAAATTCACGGTCCAGTCGAATGGTTGGGATCAGGGTACCTTTGATGGTCGGGATCAGTCCGGGATGAGCTAGTACTGCAGATCCCAGGTAAGCCAGTAATGCAAGGGCAAGCCATCGGAAAATGCTTCTGATTAGGGTGTACGAGCTCCAAATTTGGAGTGCCAATACAGTGACGGTGATTAGGATCACCATCGCGGCTGCCGGAACCGGGGCAATGAGGTTGAGAGCCGCTGCCATTCCTCCGATGTCAGCTCCAGCTTCAATCGTGTTTCCTACTAGCACTCCTGTCAACGCAAGGTACAGCAACCATCGCGGGTAATGCTGCCGGATTACCGCGAATAGACCCTGCCCGGTCACCTGACCGAGCTTGGAGGAGAGGTAAACCACGGCAAACATCATGGGGAGCGCAACCGGAGCGATCCACAAGAACGAAGGGCCAAACTTCGCGCCTGCGGTCGCATAGGTGCCAATTGCCGAAGGGTCATCGTCTGCCGCCCCGGTAATCAACCCCAAGCCTATCGACCGAAAAACGCCTTTCGGTACAGGCTTTGGAATTCGGTCCTGATACCGACCTTCTAGAGCAGGGTCGTGTTTGCGCCGTTCTGGGGAGACACGAGGCTCCGCAGCCACGTCTGATTCGCTCCCCGGCACTAAAGGTCTGATCGCCATTGTTTGCTTTTCTGGCTACTGTCAGAAGCCGAACTACTGAAGAAATTGCGAGAGCCGCTGGAGCGCTTCCTGAATCCCACCAGGAAAGTCTGTATAGCGCGTTGCTTTGAAGGTCGCCAAGACGAAGCTCACCCAAGACTTAACTCATTGAGATGCCCGGTTATGAAACGGGTTGTTTGCTGCTGCTTATTTATGGTGACGATTGCGTACCGGATTCCGTTCTGTGCTATTTTCTAGCGTACTTCGTCTCACACTCATAACAACAGGGACTCGGCCAGATGAAATATTGTCGTTTTGAGGTACACGGGCAGGCCCACTACGGCCTTGTGGAAGCGATCGCCGGCGTGGATTCGATCACTCGACTGTTACTCGTTCCGCGAGACGCGGACCACTGGGAGTTAGAAGGTTTTTCCAGCAAACGAGTTGATCACGTCGTCCTCGCCGAAGCCGTGCTCCTGGCGCCGGTACAACCTTCAAAGATTGTTTGTATCGGACGAAACTATCGTGAGCATGCTGCCGAACTGGGCCACGATGTTCCTTCAGAACCGCTGGTCTTCCTGAAACCACCATCGTCTCTGCTGGCGCCCGGCCAAAACATCATCCGGCCGAAAATCTCAGCCCGTGTGGACCACGAAGGAGAGTTGGGCGTGGTCATCGGCAAGCGCTGTCGCAGCCTGCATCCTGAGGAAGATGTGCGACCGTACATCCTCGGTTACACATGTGTGAATGATGTAACCGCGCGTGATCTGCAGAATAAAGACGGCCAGTGGACCCGCTCCAAGGGGTTCGACACTTTTTGTCCCGTGGGTCCACTCGTGAGTGACGAGCTCGACCCGTGGCCAGGTGTTGCGGTGGAAACTCGGGTGAATGGAGAGGCGCGGCAGCAGGGCAACACGCGCGATTTCATCTTTCCGCTGGATGTGGTCATCCGCCATATTTCTCAAGTGATGACGCTGCTGCCAGGAGATCTGATTTCGACCGGAACCCCCAAAGGCGTGGGTCCGCTGCAGGCAGGCGACGTCGTGGAAGTTACGGTGCAAGGAGTTGGGACGCTGAGGAACCCGGTCGCCGACGAGTGATAGGGCGCAGGCCGCAGTTGTTTCGAAATCCCAACCTTGAAAACCGCAAAGGATGGGGCACCCGGCACCCGGGGTTTGTTTGCGTTGTTTGCCCGCCTACGAACTCCTTTTAGCAACATTCTCGACGAGTCTAATGATGCCATACGCGATCGCAAAATCTAGAAGTCCAAAGGGCAGCATTTGAACATAGTTCCAATGAACATATTCCATTGCTTGGCCGGCTGGGGAAGCAACACCACGAAAAGAACGTGAAGAAACGCAATGAAAGTTACCGTAATCCAGAACCAAACGCGCTTCCTCAAATCCCAGAAATACCCAACAACCACAATCATCCCAGCACTGCACGACGCGACCAATGTTTTTCCGTCGTCGGCAAGACGGGCGACAAGGAAGTACACCGGTACAACAATTATAGCCATTACCAGCAGCCATCCCTTACTCATTGAATCAAACGACCTGTTGGGCGCGTTTTCTCCCATTAACCACCGCCACTCATGCACTTGTGGTAATCCTTCTCGATGTTCTTATTATCTTTGACCGTTTGAGCAAAGTTAAGAGGATATGAAATCCAGCGAATCGCCTTGCTGCCAGTCAACTCTAGAGCTGAGAGGTGGATACCCGCTATGCCCCCAAGAGCTCCGGTTGTGTCGCCATTAGCGGCGCTGAGCGGCATACTCACCATCCCTAGGCCTATCGCAAATAGCGAGTGCACAAGTCCCTCTCCTGGAATAAATCCGGCGTAATCTAATGGGGGCTGGCCCACCTTTTGCACGACCCGATCTGAGGCTGCCCCACCCTTTGCGGTTTTCAAAGGGTGGGTATCTCGACAGCCGGCGTCACGAAGGTTTTGCGCTGGCGCATCTTCAGCTCCGCGCGCTGCGCGTTCAGCAGCACTGGCCCCGCGCTCGCCGTGAGCATACCACCGTCGGTGTGGTATCAGGGATACCCCATGATGCTTACAGTCGTGGTTTCCCACCCTTCGAAAACCGCGAAGGGATGGGGCAGCCTCGTTTTGTGTGATTCAGGGGTACGCCAGACCGCCAAGATATAATCCTCAGCACTAGATGCCACTAACCTCCGGCAGCAAACTCGGACCTTATGAAATCCAATCTCCTCTTGGCGCGGGCGGGATGGGCGAGGTGTATCGCGCCCGCGATACACGGCTTGGGCGCGACGTTGCACTGAAAATTCTTCCCGAATCATTTGCCCGTGACACGGACCGACTGCATCGCTTTGAGCAGGAAGCGCGGGCGGTCGCAGCGTTGAATCATCCCAACATTCTCGCGATTTTCGATACTGGACAAAACGACGGCTCGCCGTTTCTGGTTTCGGAGCTGCTTGAGGGCGAGACTCTGCGCACGGTGCTCGATCGCGGCGCGATGCCGCAACGCAAGGTGATTGACTACGGAGTGCAGATCGCGCAAGGGCTGGCGGCGGCGCACGAGAAGGCAATCGTGCATCGCGATCTGAAGCCGGAAAACATCTTCGTAACCAGAGACGCACGAATCAAGATTCTGGATTTTGGATTGGCAAAGCTGGCGCAGAAGACCAGTGCTGCGAGCGCCGATGGTGATGGCGTCACCCTGACCAGCTCGCATACCGCAGCGGGAGTGGTGATGGGGACCGCCAGCTATATGGCTCCCGAGCAAGTGCGGGGCGAGCCAGCTGACCCGCGTACGGATATCTTCGCGTTTGGCGCAGTGCTGTACGAAATGCTGTCGGGGAATCGCGCATTTCGGCGCGACACTCCGGCTGAGACCATGACTGCAGTTCTGAAGGAAGATCCGCTGGAGTTGTCCGATCCCGCGCGTCCGATTTCTCCCGCTCTTGACCGCATCGTGCGGCGATGTCTGGAGAAGGACCCGGGACAGCGTTTCCAGTCAGCGAAAGATCTGTCGTTTGCGCTCGGCGCACTTTCAGGAACGGATTCGAGTGGTACGGCGCGGATCGCAAAAGCGAGTCGTAGAATTCCGGCACTACTCTGGGCGGCAGTCGCCGTCGCTTTGGTGGCCGGGGCTGGATTGACTTGGTTGGTGGCGAAGCGCCCGCCGCCAGCGACTCGGATGGAATTCGCCATTCCAGTTCCCGGTGAAGTGAGTCATATGGCGCTTTCGGCAGATGGTTCCATATTGGCGTTCGTATCGCCAGAAGAAAAATCTGGGTTGCCCATGGTCTATGTGCAACGCGTCGGATCACCCACGACCACTGTCCTGCAGGGAACCGAAGGCGCGAGCTTTCCCTTTTGGTCGCCAGACGGCGCGTATGTAGCATTTTTTGCTAACGGTAAACTGCAGAAAGTATCGGTTTCACGCGGCACGCCGCAGGTGCTGGCCAAGATCCAAGCCGCACGTGGTGGAAGCTGGGGCAGTCGCGGCGTAATCATCTATGCCCCTGACGCCGGAAGCGCGATTTGGCGGGTGAATGCAGACGGCAGCGGCGAAGCGCCGGTCACAGACCACATTTTTACCTCCCTGGACCAAACCCACCGCTGGCCGGTTTTTCTCCCGGACGGCAATCACTTTCTGTTTTTTGTGGGCAACTTCGGAAACCTTAAAGACGATCCCGATAGCGGGATCTATGTGAGTTCACTCGATGGAAAAGAAAGGAAACTTCTGATTCTCGCCCACTCCAGTCTCAGCCTCGATTCCAGCCACCTGTTTTATGCAGATGAGGAGCGGCACTTGGTAAGCGTGGCCTTTGACACCGCAAAGGCCGCCGTCCTGGGCAACCCAGTCGTGATCGCGAATGCGGTAGGATTTCAGCCTTCCACCTTCTGGGCGGCTCTGACCTCAGGGGAGAATGGAACGTTGATTTACAACACCAGCACCGGAGCAGCACTGTCAGCACTGACATGGATGGATCGCTCAGGCAAGGAACTGGGGCGGATTGGCGAGCCGGCAGTCATGTGCAATCCCACGCTTTCTCCTGACGGCAGCCGAGTCGCCGTGGACATCAGCGATCTAAAAGCTAATAACGTGGACGTTTGGATCGAGAGTACAACCGGGGCCGGCAACTCGCGTTTCACATTTGACCCGGCTGAGGAAGTCACGGGGGTATGGTCGCGGGACGGAAAGACGCTGGCCTACCGCTCGGCCGGCGGCAGCGTGGGATACGGGAGCATTCTAGTGAAACCAGCAAGCGGCCTGGAGCGCGAAAAGCAAGTGGTCAGGGTCCCGAATTCGGACGATATTGTTCCGAATTCCTGGGTGCCGGGCGACCAACAGATCTTGTGCACGCACAAAAGCCTAGCAGGCGACCACCTCGAGTTGGTACCGGCCGATGGGGGGAATCCCACTCCATTTCAGGAAGGTGGAGGAAGAAAAAATAACGGTCAAATCTCTCCCGACGGGAAGTGGGTTGCGTACGCATCCGATGAGTCAGGGAACTGGGAGATTTACGCGACCACGTTTCCTGGCGCCGCAGGAAAATGGCAGGTCTCGCGTGGCGGCGGCACTGAGCCGCGCTGGCGCGGAGATAGCAAAGAGATTTTCTATCTCGGGCCAGCCGGAATATTGACGGCGGTACCGGTCACTACTGAAAGCACTTTTTCCACTGGCACGCCCACACCGCTGTTCCAGTTTCACGGACGTGCGCCGATCTCCTCCACCGACGTTTTCAGCTATGACGTGACCAAAGATGGCAAGCGATTCCTGGTGAACCGGTATGTGAAACCTGAAAGCATCACGCAGCTGACGATCGTGCTGAACGCGGCGGGGGAACCGCAGAAGTAATTCAGCTTGATTTCAGAAGCCTAGCCCAAGTTCGTCACGGAATGGTCGAAAACACACCTAACCCATTCAGAATCAATTCAGGCAACAACCGGGTCTACACTACATTTGCGATTGAGT
>WNFJ01229829.1_pt1 | contig 27699 bp, 21 predicted proteins | sample 5400461 | NCBI WGS metagenome assembly WNFJ01 (sample SAMN13153349, study PRJNA577476) | soil metagenome | isolation source: 115 cm saprolite on Douglas fir-dominated hillslope | place: USA:California | collected 2013-09-17
CACACCACGTGTGGATAAAACGTCTTCATAGCTCTTTATCGTCCTGTCTGCAATGGATAGCCAAGACTGATCGCCGAAGTTCATCTCTCGTACACTCGCGGCGAGTTGCTCGCGCAAGAGTGAATTTTGAGACAACTCAATGAGTGTTCCGGCAAGCTTGGCAGAGTCCTGCGGATTGACCAGCAGCGCGTTCTCACGATCTGTCAGCAGCTCACGAAAGACCGGAAGATCACTCGCTACGATGGTTTTGCCTAAGGCCAATCCGGTCGCGAGCGCTCCGCTGGTTGTGATCGCACGATAGGGATATACCACGATCTCCGCAGTTCGATACAGTGCTACCAGCTCTTCGGTGGAGATGAAGCGGAAGTGCAGCTTCACGTGCTTCAAGTCCAGGCGCCTGATCTGTTCGCGAATCTGTTCCAGCAGTTCGGGCGCTCCCGTGCCCGCAATAAGCAAGCAGGCATCATCACCACTCGCTTCAACCTGCTGCCATGCCTGCAGCAGCAGATCGATCCCCTTGTATGGAAAGATGATCCCCTGCCACAACACCAACAGCTTGGTTGGTTCAATCTCGAAGTTCTGCAAGGTCTGCTCGGAAGCGGTTGCGGGAAGGTCATAGAAAAATGGCCCATGGGGAATCACCGATACTTTTTCCTCTGGTACAGAGAACTCCAGCCCAAGCCTTGTCCTGATGTTGTCTGAGTGGCAGATGATCCTATCGACCATTCGGTACAGGTCATGGAAGGTCCGCTTGTAAGCCTCGCCCGTATCGTGGGGAAGCAGATCGTGAACCGTCAGCACGATCCTCGAGCCCCGCTTGCGACAGAGTTCCAAGAACCAAAGATCCAGCGGGAGACTCCACTTCAACATCGGCAGGTACTGCACATGAATGACATCGGGAGGTGAAACGAGAAAACGCGCAGTCAGAGCAGTCAGATTGAGGACTGCCTCCAGTAGCTTCAAAATTCTGCGGGGCAGTCGTGGCAGTTGAAACTTCCCCACTACATCCAGAAACCCCGGGTCGTTGATCCCGCGACTTGAGAAGCAACCTGGGTCGAGGTAGTAGGAGATGGAACCTACCGTCAAATCGACTCGCTCCCTGAGTAAAGCTTTTGAGAGATACGCCGTGTAGTAGGGCACAGTTGCCCATAGATCCATCATGAAGACCCTGGGCCGCCGAACGCTTCCGTTCACTTTGTCTTTCCGGTCGAAGCCGCCTCTTCATACACATGGAGATAATCAGCTGTCATTCGCTCGGCGGAAAACTCTTCTTCGATGAGTCGTCTTGCAGCAGATCCAAGCCGCTCTCGTTTGGCTGAATCCCGCAGCAACTCTACGATTCCTGTCGCCAGCACCTCCACATTTTCCGCAGGCACCAGCACTCCGGTGCGGCCATCCAGAACCAAGGTCGGCACGTCGCCCACAGCGGTGGCAACCAGCGGTAGTCTGCTTGCCATGCCTTCCAGAATCGCCATCGGCAATCCTTCCTGTCGTGATGACGAAACCATCAGATCCAGCGAAGCATACACCGAGGGCATATCGTCCCGGCGTCCCAGCATCGATACGCTCTCCCGGATATTCAGCTCATCAATCAACGACTGAAGCATCGCCTGATCTGGTCCCTCTCCGACCACAACAAATTTCGCGGATGGAAACTCAACCAGGACGCGCGCTGCGGCACGCAAGAAAATGTCTACCCCCTTCTCCTTCGATAGCCGCCCAACCAAGCCAACGATCGGAGTGTGGTTCGATGTTGAAGCTTCCCGCAGCGAGGGAGGCGCGTTGTTGAATGGGCGCAGGTCAATTCCATTCGGAACCAGGTGAATATTCTTTTCGCTGACTCCCGCCTTCAACAGCCTCTGTTTCACCTCATCCGAGACAGCCACAACACTCGCATAGTTCCGCAGCACAAAGCGATCCGCCATGCCGTAAAGGGTGACTAATAGATCGTTGTCATACCAGGTGTGGCATGTTGAGACGAGCGGTGTCCCCAACCCACGCAACGCCAGGTAGACATAGATGTCTGCCTTGTAGCCATGAGCATGGACGATATCAGCATTCGTCCGAGCTGCCAGTTCGCGAATGCTCGCGATGACTGTCCGGTCAATCTGTCCCTTGCAGGGAATCAGATTCGATTCGATGTCTTCCTTGGCGGCGCGTTCATTGAGCTGCAGATTTGGATTCGAGGAGTTCGCGAATACGCCGATAGTGCTGCGATGCGATCCCTCATTCAAGGTGCGCGACATGTTAAGGATCACGGCCTCTGCACCGTACATCCCGCCGCTACTGATAATGTGCAGAATCTTCATTCGCGGCAGCGTCCCCCATGTCGGTGTCCGGCTCTTTTCGATTCAAAAGCGCCCAAAGCTTTTCGTACAGCCGGTCTCCCAGCAGCGTCTTCGCGGTTTCTTTCATCCGATATTGGCGGCCCAGGCTGGATAAGGCGCTGCTGTCCGGTTGAAAGAGATTCGAGATCCACGCTGATTGCATGTCCCCTCGAATATTCAGGCGGCCAACAAGAGTCCCAAGTGGCATTGGTTCCGCCCTAGGAATCGAGGTGAAAACCTGCGTATAACCCGCTTCCTGGCACGCGGCGAGGATGCGGCGGTTGTATCGCCCGCCCGGCAGAGACATCGTGGTAATCGAGGCCCCCAGCTTATCCTCCAGCGTAAGCCTTGCAGCGCTCAGCTCCGTGAGCAAGTCCTTTTCATTGCAGTGGGTAAGGAGGGCGTGGGTCCATCCATGCGCTCCGACCATCTGGCCCGCCTGATGCAGCGCCCGCAGCTCCTGCCATCCCATGTAGCCTGGTCTTCGGCCCGTCCAGCCCACGGTAATAAAGAACCATGCTTTGAGTCCGCGCGAATGCAGAATAGGAAAGGCGAGCTCAAAGTTTGAGATATGCCCGTCATCGAAGGTCACCTCGGGCCAAAGCCCGGGCGCCCCTTGCTCGCGGAGTTGAACAAAAAGATCGGCGTGCTTTTCAAATTCTCCGGCTTCAACGACATACGAGTACCTGCTCGCGCTGGGCCGAAGTTCGTGATAGAGAAGATAAAGTCTCCGCAAGGCTGTTGCATCCGTTCCTTCGATAACGATTCGACCTGCAAAGGCCACGTCTCACTCACGCTGTATGCTGATTACGATAGCTTTAGCTACAATACTAGACCACAGTGCAGACAGTTCCAACGCTATGAGGGGTCGAGTCGTTAGATCTGGCGATTTTTGCCGCCGTCGGTTGCAAGGGTCGTCCTTGCTGGGCATACCGCGAACAAGGCCAAGCGGGAGTTGAGCCCTCCGCCGAGCGTGAATGCTGAGTTCCAGGGATTCGGCGACAAACTAAATGAGTCAAGAGTAAGGAAGGAACTGAATTGATCTCTACGCTTTGGGAAATCTTACGCGCTGACCTTTACCGGTACCGCGGGGAGTCGAGTAAGCGCGCTTTTCTCTCAGCCTATCTTCACGAACCCGGTTTTCGCTTCACTTACTATCTTCGAAAGGTCAACTTCTATAGCGGCAAAAAGAAGTCCTTCAGCATCTTCGCCTATATCTACAACCGAATTCAGTTGGATCGCTATCGTTTTAAGTACGGCTTTGACATCTCACCGAGGACCGACATTGGTCCGGGGTTATATATCGGTCACTTCGGAGGTGTCGTCATCAGCCCTTATGCAGTTCTCGGATCTAATATCAACATCTCACAAGGCGTGACTATAGGCGCAACCAGCAGAGGATCGCGTAAAGGCGCACCCACGCTTGAAGACCGGGTCTGGGTCGGCGCAAATGCCATCATTGTTGGGAAGATAACAATCGGACACGATGCACTCATCGGCCCAGGTGCGTATGTCAACTTCGACGTACCCAGTATGGCAGTTATTCTGGGAAACCCTGGAAAAGTGATCTCCAGTGCGGGCTCCATCGGCTACGTTAATAGCACCATGGACATTCCTGCAACTGCAAAAGCGGTCAACCCTGAAGAAGTTGCTCACAGAGACCATGAAGTCAACCCGGATATCTAATGGGAGGGCATCTGCTGCCCTGAGACTGATTGGCCCGTGTGCAGCATATCGACGACCTCTACTCATACCTGCCCAATAACACTGTTGATGACGGCGGCAACTGGGGCATTATCAATCCGGTATGATGAGGCTAACGGGCGCCATTCTTCTCCCTCCGCAAAACCGCGATCGCCGTCAGCCCTCGAGATGAAAATCGAGACTGGCTGCCGAGGAAACTGAGAAGGAAGGCATAGGGACATTCTGACTGGACTATGCACCATCCTAACCTCCAACATGAATATTGCGCGAGGCGTCACCATGTGCACGACGCCAGCCTGGAGCTGCGTATGGGCTGGACTACAACTTTGGGCGGACTCCAAATAGACGTTCCAATTGATAGAACGTTAATTGAGGAAAGGACTCATGCGAAGCACCTCTGCTGACGGGGTTAAGGGCGGTAAGCCGACCATCGCGCATCTTTTGCCTTGGCCTAGTATTGGAGGCGTTGAGATTGCGACCGCCCGTATCATTGAGGCGACCCGTCATCAATTTCGTCATATCGCTTTCTGTATGCCAAACTCTGCAGAGTTGAGGAGCCTGTGCGAACAATCTGGAGCCGAAGTAGTCTCGTATGTCCCTCCGGAGCCCAGTCTTCGTCACGGGGTGCGCTTTCTGAAAGAGTCACTTCTCGTGTCACGGGAACTGAAGCGGCTTGGGGTAGATCTGGCACATTGTTCCGAGACGAAGGCGGCGTATCACAATAGCCTGGCGGCGCTTCTGGCACATGTGCCAATGATCTCCCATGTGCGGTCACGGTACAGCCAGTTGAGTATCCGCGACAGACTAGGGTTTCTCCCAGTGAAGAGATACGTCTTTGTATCGAAAGATTCCAGGCGGCAATTCGCACTGAAGGTTCCCGATTCGAAGGCTCGCATTCTCTATGACGCGGTAGACATCAATGGGTCGCAAGATGATGTTGATATCAAAGGTCTCCGGGATCAGTTAGGCGTGCCAGCTGGAGCTCCGCTCGTGGGAATGGTGGCACGGGTGAACCCGCAAAAGGACTACGATACGCTCGCCGCCGCGGCTGCGCTAGTTCTTACAAGGCGCCCTGACGCGCGCTTTATTGTTGTTGGTGACAACTCTGTTGTCGACCTCAACCGAGAGCACTATGCCCACGTAAGCAGAAGACTGATGGACCTTGGCATTGCGGACAAGTTCATCTTTACCGGGTTCCGGTCGGATACTGCCAACATTATTTCAGCACTGGATATTTTCGTTCTGTGCACACACAGAGAGGGTCTACCACTTGCCATTCTAGAGGCCATGGCATTGGGTAAAACGATCGTCGCAACCGCTGTAGATGGTATCCCGGAAGTCATCACACATGGTGTTACCGGTTTTCTTCACGCCCACGGAGATAGTGAACGACTGGCCGATGCCATACTTGGTTGCATCGAGGATCCTGGGTTGGCGAAGAAAATAGGCGCTGCAGCGCGGGAGCGCTGCAAGCAGGAGTACAACACTGCGGTATTTGCTGATAACGCTGCGCAAATCTACAACGAGTTTGTGCGGCCTAAACAATGACGAAAGGACATGTATGACTGCGCCATTGAAGGAGACCTCAGTATTGGCCCCAGGCTCAGGGCCCTTGGTCAGTGTCGCCATTACGTCTTTCAATTCAGAGAAGTGGTTAGCTCAGGCTCTCGACAGTGTTCTCGAGCAGCAGACAACATTCCCCGTCGAAATAGTTGTCGCTGACGACTGCTCAAAGGATGCGACGGTCGCAATCGCGAAGGCTTACCAGGCCAGATATCCGCTGATCGTAAGGGTGCTCGAACGAAGCGAGAATATCGGCACGCAACGGAACTACTATGACGCGTTCGAGCAGTGCAGAGGCAAGTTTATTGCCTGGCTGGATGCTGATGATTACTGGACTGATCCGGCTAAACTGGCGATCCAGGTTGACGCGCTCGAGAAAGATCCGACGATCATGGTTTGTGGTCACTTTGTCAGGTGGGTAACTAGGGGCTCGGACGGGGAAGTGAAACGTGAGCGTTATCCCACGCTAGCACCTGGGCGACATGGCATGGCGGCCATTCTTCGTAGTAATTTTCTGCCTTCACCGTCAGTTATGTTTCGCAATGGTCTTCAGCGCCAGTTGCCCGAGTGGTATTTTGAAGTCGCACCTCTTACTGACTGGCCTCTCTATGTAGTGGCTGCATGCTCGGGCGACATCCTTCTGATTGATCGCATTATGGCGGATTATACCCTCAATACAACGAGCGCGTTCTGGGGCGAAGGTACTCTCTTCTGGCACACGATGAACGCTGAGTTTTATGGCCGGGTCGAAGATATTATCCCTCAAGGGTTTCATCGAAGTGTCCGAGCTGAGAAGGGGAAGCGCTACGAAGAGATAGCTTACATTCTTCGGAAGAAAGGTGACTTCGTGGGGTCGCGTAAGGCGGCAATGGATGCTTTTCGCTCGCCTGCTGTCATGGACAACGTAGGAAGTAAATTTAAGTCATTGCTAGCTTCATTCGTACGCGAAATGCAATGGCGGATGACCAGCGGGGAGTCTCGATCTTGAGTTAGATCACGTACGTCATTGGGCGATGAAGGGCCATTAAATAGAAGACCGGCTATTGCAGAAATGCTTCACTACGTATCGAGAAAATGAAATAAGTTCCGAGTCGCCAGGCAATGGGAATCCCATGAAACCGCCTGCTCCACCATCTCGCTAAGCTCTAGTGAACAATAATGACTGGAGCCGAGGTAGGAGTTCGCTACGAACGTAGCTGCGAAAGACCATCCCAACCATGAGAAAGAAGACGGGCAACGCAGCGGCGACCTGCAAAAAGAAAATCGGGAGACTGTGCGGTGGCCAGAGAACCTCTATTGCGTAAGAGGCAATGGCAAATGGCACTGAAGCGAAAAACAGCGGTCCCCAGATGGACCACACCACTTCGAAGCTGCTTAGGCCTACCAGCTTGGAGACATATCGCGGCCAAAATACCAGTTGCGCGATCAGATTGGGTATCATCGTTCCGATCGCCACCCCATATATCCCATACCAATGGACCAGCGTGATACTCAGGGCGAGATTCGCGATTCCTTCGCCAATAGCCCATATTGCCATCAGCTTATGCTTTTCGACACCATACGCAATTGCGGCCGCTGTTCTGTTCGCATACGCAAAAAAAAGAGGAATGCTAAGAAGTATTAGAACGTCCCCAGAGCTTCGCGCATACTGTGGTCCCATCCAGAGCCCGATGAAGGTGTGCCCCCGGGCAATAAATGTAATTAACAGCGGCAGGGACGCCACAAGTGTGGCTCGAGTACCATTCTTGTACAGTCTAAGCAGGCCTGCGGTATCACCGGCTGCCTCATATGTGCTTGCTGCTGGAACAAATGTACCTGAGATGGAACCTACGACCTGGCTGCCATAACGACAGAGGGAGTTGGCAATCGCATAGTAGGTTACCGCAGACGCCGAAACGAAGGCACCCACAACCAAGTTATCTGTCTGATAGACCAATTGGACTGCAATGGTTGTCAGGAAAGCGTAAGAGCTATAGGACCAGATCGCGCGAAGCGTGTCCTTCCTTGGCTTTTTCAGCCGAATTTGCAGTTCAGGGTAAAGCCGTCTCGCAATCCATACCAAAAGCAGGTTGCCGAGCAATGTGGTGCCGAGTTCGCAGACGGCGATGGCAACAATGCCGTGTCCGGTCCGTAATACTGCCACGACTCCAATGACCCGCACCGCCGTTTGCAACAGTCCCACATAGTTTTGTAGGTCATAACGATTGAGCCCGGAAAGAACGCCCCCAACTACGCCGACCGACATGCTAATGGCCGTTGTAAAACCGATCAGCAGGACTGCCTTGCGCGCATCACTCGCAAGCTGCGCCGGGATGTTGAAGAAGGAAGGAAATGCCGCAGCGAGCCCTCCACTCAATATCAATACCAGGGCACTAATCTGTAAGCGGACCCAGAGCGCCGCCGAGATGGCATCGGAGGCCCCTTGGTGATCTCCCCTGGTGTGCCCCTTGGAGACGAATCTCAGCACAGAGCTTTGCATGCCCAAATCCAGGAGTGCCAAGTAGGCCACAACTGAGATTGCCAATACCCAAACACCGTAGGCGACATCCCCAAGGCGATGCAAGATGAATGGCGCAAAAAAAAAGCCTACTGCCATGTTGGCTATTGTGCTAAGCCAATTGAACAATACGTTTCGGGCGATATGTCGTACGCGCAACTGCAAGCGACGTCTCCGTTGTATTAATTATTCAGCGATAAGAAACGTCTCTATCGTGGCACTTGCCCCATTCATCTCAGACATTGTTTGCCAAGATGGGACGGATCAACGTTGAGTGCCAGAGTGATAGGCATGTTGGCTATTCTAACGCAATGTATTGCCCCCCTGTCTCCGTTCGGCTTGGTACACTAACAGTCCACTGGCACAAACCATCAGGCAGTCCAGGAGAACCGGGCATATAATGAAACTGCTTTTCTGGCTATGTGGCGCTCTGATCGGCTACGCATATATTGGTTACGCTATCTGGCTTTCGCTCTGCACCCGAGTCCACAATCGACCTGTTGCTAAACAGTACTACGCCCCGAACATCTCCATTATCATCGCTGCGCGTAACGAAGAAGCGAATCTGCCTAACAAGCTGGAAAACCTTCGCCGCCTTGCCTACCCTCAGGACCGCATCCAGATCGTCATCACTTCTGATGGATCGACAGATCGGACTGCCAGCATTCTGCGTGAGCAAACTCCCTATATCTCCCCGGTCATCTTTGACGAGTCGAACGGAAAGGCATGCGCGCTGAATGAGGCTGTAAAGCGCGCCACAGGTGAAATCCTGGTCTTTCTGGATACACGGCAGTTTGTCGAACCAAACGCAATCTCCGAATTAACATCCTGCTTCGCGGACCCCGCCGTGGGTGCCGCAAGCGGAGAACTGCTGCTTGAAACTACCTACGGAACGCCGTCCGCCGACGCTCTCGGCATCTACTGGAAGATCGAAAAGGTCACGCGAAAACTCGAGTCTGCGTCAGGGTCGGTCGTTGGCGTAACCGGAGCCATCTACGCGATCCGACGTGAACTCTATACTGAGATCCCCCGGGGAACTATTCTTGACGATGTCTTTGTACCCATGAATGTGGCTCGCATGGGCAAACGCGTCGTGTTTCAGCCCTCGGCGATTGCGCGTGACAGAGTTTTCAGCGAAAAAGGGAAGGAGTTCTCGCGGAAGGTCCGCACGTTGACGGGCAACTACCAGTTGCTGCGACTGGCGCCATGGCTACTTTCGCCGGCAAATCCTCTACTCTTCCGCTTCATCAGCCATAAGCTTCTGCGGCTCCTAGTGCCGGTGCTCCTGATCCTCATGCTTGTGGCTTCCGCAGTGGCCAAGGGGCCCTTTTACAGGGCAATATTTTGGCTCCAAGTGCTATTCTACGTTTTGGCTGCCATCGGCATGTTGAGCCCCTCTACCAAAAAGTTCAAGCCGGTCGGCATTGCCAGCACATTTGTCATGCTCAACGCGGCTGCGGCACTTGCGTTCTACAATTTCGTCGCAGGACGAAATAAGGTATGGCTTTAGCAAACTAGTCGGTCGGATTCGACGAGCCTTCTTTTATACCCCTGCTAACGGCATGGAGATTGCATCTTGGGAACAGGCATTGGACATTACATTCCGCTGGTGGCCTACTTGGGCTTCTGGATCATGTGCGTCATCTCGCTAACGGGGCGGCCCCTCTTAGGTCTCTACTATATGATCCCGTTTCTCCCGTATCGCACTATGCGGGATCACTTCCTTGATTATCCACTCGGGAACAGCGTACTTACCATCCTCGTCATTGCAGTCATCGTGGGAGCTCTGATCCAAGGCAAACATCTGCCTAAATCAAAGCTGTATGTGATCTGGCTGGTTTTTGGAGTCTATCTATATCTGTCGATGTGGCTTGGCACTGCGCTTGGGAATGCTCCTGCGCCGCTCTGGCTATCGGACATTAACTTCGCTACGTGGAAAGACTACATGCTCATTCCATTGACATTCGTAGCAACGGGTCTAGTCGTCGAAGATCGGAAGGCTGTGAGGACGGTGATCCTCATTACGGCTGTCTCGCTTTTGTTTATTGACAGGAGCTCCTTATTTGAAAGCTTGTCGAGGAGCTGGACAACCTTTGACGAAGATAAACGCAGTGGCGGCCCGCTGGGCTATGGCTCCAATCAAACAGCGGCATTCCTCGCCCAATTCGCTATGTTTTTTTGGGGTTTTGCCCAATTTCTCAAGAGAAAAAAGTTCAAGCTCATCTGTTACGGGTTGGTAGCGACCACTGTGTTTACAACCATGTACACGTTCTCTCGCGGGTCTTATCTCGCTCTGATCGTCGGCGTCTTCGTCCTTGGGCTGCTAAAGGATCGGAAGCTCCTGCTACTCATCGCAGTCTTCCTGATGACATGGCAGACCATCGTGCCGACCGCAGTTCGTGAGCGCGTCAATATGACTCATGACTCAAGTGGACGGCTTGAGTCATCCGCCCAGGAACGCGTCAATTTGTGGACGGCTGCAGAGGCATCGATCGCCAGCAACCCGATCTTCGGAACCGGCTATGCGACATATCAACTGCAGGACCATGGTGCCGGTCTAAGAGATACGCACAACTGGTACGTCAAGGTTATGGTGGAGACCGGCATCATCGGGATGGTCTTCGTTCTTGTCCTGCTTCAACAATTACTTGCGTTGGCTTACCGTCTCTTCAGGATTGCAGACGACCCGCTTTATCGAGGCCTTGGCCTTGGCCTTTTTCTTGCCATCTGCTCCTGCATGGTTGCTAACTTTTTTGGCGACCGATGGACCTATCTTGAAATCACCGGACCACTGTGGGTGCTTGTTGGCGCTGCAGCTCGGGCGATTCATCTGACTGAGTCGGAGCAGGTGACAGAGCACCATGGAGTTGACTCGACCGTCTCCGTAAACCCATTCATGGCCTATAGATAAGAAATCTATGTGCATTCGTCGAATATTCGAATCTGCTTTTACACTACCTGCTCGCTTGAAAGTCCATAGATGAGTATGATCAGGGCGTTATCGCCTAATGTATCGAGCAGCAAGGACGCGAAGCATGCCGCACTGCCTCATGTTCTGCTCGTGCTCGATCAGTTTCCCAAGACGCTTGGTGGCGGAGAACGTATTCTTCTTCGGCTCGCGGCCCTTCTGCCACAGCATGGATACCGTGTATCGATCCTGACCTTTTCAGCACACCCTGAAAGCGCCGGCCTCAAGTCCCCGCCATGTCCCATCTACCTGTTGCCCTTGCAGCGCACCTACGATATTACGGCAGTCCGAGCTGCTCTCGACTTGAGACGGTTCCTCAGACAGCAACAAATCCAGATCGTTCAGACATTTTTTGAGAGCTCTGATCTCTGGGCGGGATTTGTAACAAAGGCGATGTCAGATGCGAAGCTCATCTGGAGCCGCAGAGATATGGGAATTCTTAGAACCCGCAAGCACCAGATTGCTTATCGGATCCTGGCCAGCGCTCCCGATAGGGTCTTTGCCGTATCGGACCAGGTCCGCCAACATTGCATCGAGGTGGATCGAATCGATCCTGCCCGCGTCCAGACCATCTACAACGGTCTCGATCTTGCTCATTGGAATACAGTCTCTAAACCCGCTAGAGCTCCGGGCGAGTTCGTGGTCGCGACCGTAGGCAATATTCGCCGGGTGAAAGGACACGATGTCTTCATCAAGGCTGCCGCATCCATCGTGCCGCACTTCCCCAATGTCTCGTTCAGCCTTGCCGGTGATGTGCTGGAGCCTGCCTATTTTGTGGAACTGCAAACCCTCGTCCGCGACCTGAACCTCTCTGGCCATTTTCATTTTGCTGGCGGCGTTACAAATCTACGGGAATATCTGTCCGCAGCTGACATCTTCGTCCTTCCATCCCGCAGCGAAGGCTTCTCCAATGCCATTGTCGAAGCGATGGCTGCATCACTTCCGGTTGTTGCAACTAACGTCGGGGGAAATGCAGAAGCCGTTGAGCATAATGTTTGTGGCTTTGTTGTTCCCTCGGATGATCCTGCAGCGCTGTCTGAAGCCATCACTCGGCTGCTCTCTGATCCGTCTAAGGCAAGGGAGATGGGCGCAGCAGGGGCGGAACTGGCTGCAGAGAGGTTTACCACCGAGGCCATGATGAATCGGATTACGAGTGCTTACGAGAGCCTGCTGGCCGGAAGTTGACCAGCAGGTTCGGCGTCAGACCCGATCTCGCCGTCGAGGATTCGACGTGAGTTGAGGCATCCCGAAAGTGTTGCTCAACTCAGTAGACCGAGCGCCTTATTAGCGTCTTTTGCGGTCTGGGAATCGGGGGCCAAGGCTGCCGCCTTCTTGAGATGAATCGCGGCATCCGTGCTGTTGGAGAGTTTGCTGTAGGTCATGCCAAGGTGATAGTGGATGGAGGCGTCGTTCGGCGCGGTCTTGAGCGCATCTATCAACAGATCACGGGCTGAGGTGTAGTTCCCCTTCTGATAGTAGACCCAGGCTAACGTGTCGGCGGTGTTGCTGGAGTCAGGCATAGCTCGGCGGGCGATCTGCGCGAGCGAGAGGGCGACGTCGGTGTTCTGACCGCTCTCGACCATCAGGTAGGCAAGGTTGTTGGAGGCGACCGGCTGTTCGGGCTGGATCTGCAGCGCTTTCTTATAGTCGTCCATCGCTTTGTCGCGATTTCCCTGTGCTTCTTCGATGGAGCCGAGGACGGTGTACGCCTGGGCGTCGTTGGGGTGGTTCTTGACCCACTGCTGCCAGTTTTCGACGGCCTTGGCGGGATCGCCCTGATTGAGCTGAGCGCGGGTGAAGGACATCATGGCGGTGCCGTCGTTGGGATTGATCTGCAGGGCCTTCTGAGCGGAGGCCAGCGAGCCCTTCACATCGCCCGCCTGAAGCTGGAGGTCGGCCTGGAGGCCATACATGTCGCCGTTCTGCGGAGATTTGGCGATCTGCTCCTGGACGCGGCTGAGGGCTTTGGCCGGCTGCTTCTGAAACATCAGGGTCGCGACAAGGAGGCGCAGAGCGCGGGAGTTGTTGGGATTATTGGCGAGGGACTGTTCGAGCAGCGCCTGGCCTTCAGGAATGTGCTGCTGTAGAAGTTTGAGCTGAGCCAGCTCGAGGTAGGCCCCGGCGTTCTTTGGGTCGTATTTGAGGGCGGTGCGGAAGTCTGCGTCGGCCTTGTCGTATTGCTTCTGGCTGCCCTCCGCCATGCCGCGCCAGATGTAGGGGGCGGGAGACTGCGGGGCGAGGGGTATGGCCGCCTCGGCTACCTGCGAGAGACCGTTGAAGTCGCGAAGGTCGATCGAGGTCTGGGCGAGGCCGTCCTGAGCCTCGAGGCTTCTTGGATTGAGCCTGGTGGCATCGCGGAAGCTCTGTTGCGCAACGGTCAGGTCGCCCTTGGCGCGAGCGGCGCGACCGAGCCAGAGCTTGACCTGGATGTTCTCGGGGTTGGCCTTGGCTGCCTTCTGGAGGGTATCGAAGGCTTCGTTGGTCTTGCCGTCGTTGAGTAGAAGCATGCTGTTGAGGATTGCGACGTCGGGAAGCCCGCTGTCGGTCTTCGTGAGGTCGGCGAGGACTGTCCTGGCCTTGGGGAGATCTTTCTTCAAGAGCAGGATGCGCGAGTAGGCGAGCTTGAGGGGAGCACTCTTGGGGTGCTTCGAGATCAGCCCGGTGTAGGCGGCATCGGCGCGGTCAAGCTGCTTGGTGCGAATGAGGTAGTTCGCGAACAGGTCGGCGCCGGCGCTGGTGTCTGCGAGGTCGTCGGAGGCCTGGCGGAGAGTCTCTTCGGCCTTTGCGGTGTCACCCTGCCGCTGGTAGGAGTCGGCGAGGCTGGCACGCGCCATCACATTCTTGGGATCGGACGCGACGGCCTGTCTCATCTGCTCCTGGGCGCCCGGGAGGTCGCCCTTTTTCTCGAGGAGCGAGGCGAGGACAAGATGGGCGGTGACATTCTTGCTGTCGAGGGTTACGGCCTTGCGAAGCTCATCTTCACCGGAGGCTCCAGTTGCCGGATCGCTGCTCTGAATGAAGCCGAGGGCTGCGTGGAAGGTGGCGCGATTGGGATCGATGGCAAGTGCGTGCTGAATCTGGGCAAGTGCCTCGGTTCGATCTCCCTTGCGGAGGGCGATGCTGGAGAGGAGGGCGAATGCGTCGGCGTTGTTGCTTTGGATAGCGAGGATGGCGTTAGCCTGGTCGGTGGCCCGGCCGGGCTCGTTTGCAGCGAGCAGCATGCTGCCGAGGTCAATGCGTGCGGCGACGTTGCTCGGCTGCAGGTCGACGCTGCGCATCAGCTCTGCGTAGGCCGGCAGCATGGAACCCTGTTTGATGTAGACCTTGGCCAACTCGTAGTGAGCTGTGGCGAAGTTATGGTCCACCTTGAGCGCATTCGAGAACTGGATGGTCGCTTCCTTAAGCTTTCCTTCGTTGGCGTAGCGCTTGCCGCTTTCAAGATACTTCTGCTTCTGCTTGTTCGGATCGCGGGAACAGCCTGTGGTGAAGCCCAATGCGAGCGATACAGCCAAGACAGTCGAAGTCGTAAGTGCCAGTGATGTTCTCATTGCGCTTTCCTCTTGTTTCTTGCTTGAAGCAAACTTGTAAATCGTAATGCGTGTTCTATGCCGATGCGGGCTTTCTGCATGATCGGCTTGTATGTTCTCCGCAGCAGCTCGGTGTCAGTCTGGGATGAACTGCGGTAGAAAAGGAGCCATCTGGCTGGCGAAGAGAACGGCCCGGTCTCGAGCCGCGTTCACTGGCTCGGATGACAGGACGGGCGTGATGACGCGCACCAGGGAACCGTCGGTCCTGTTTGTGCGGATCGCATCCGCGACCATGTAAGCCTTGGCCTTGTATTCGTTGGCGATGCTGCGGCCGTGGGCCTGGTACCAGTAGATGACGAACTGCTTGGTCTCGCCGTTGCTGATGAGGTATTCGCCGACCTTGTAGCTCTTGCCGTTGACGTCGAGCAGGTTGGTGTAGCGGGAGGACTCGAAGGTCCATCCGGCCCCGGGCAGGCAGTGCTGGGGCGAATGGATGGACTGCCCCGTGCGCTGGGTGGGGAAGTAGCCGATGAAGAGGCCGACCGGCAGAAGTCCGCCGGCTCCGGGTCCAGGCCGGGCCGCGACTGGCTGGTTCAAGGTTGAGGCGCTCACGTAGACGCGATTGAGGAAGTCTCCGTCACCGAGGACGGCGAGGGTCTCCGCATCCATGGGTTGATCGCGCGAGGTCCAGCCGCCAATGGTCTGAGGCATCTCGCTCAATGGCTGGCGTGCGGGAGTGTAGTCCCTGTCTCCGCGACTGTGGAGGACGATGGCTGTCGCCGTGAGGATCAGGATGACGGTCCAAAACCTGGGGGATCTCATATGGTTTTCCCGATTGCGGGTGAAAAGAGACGCATGAGGCGGTGAATGAGGTAGAGGCAACCGAGTGAGATAACGAACATCACCCAGCCGGAGAACTCATGGAAGAAACCGAGGGCTTTCTGGGGGTCCCAATACTGGACGCAAAGGCCGGTGCCGACGATTCTGGCGACATTGGCCGCGACTGCGATAGGGATGCTTGCAAGGGCGAGCATCCAGCGTCGCAAGGTGGTCTTCTCGAGAAAGTAGCCGTAGAAGACAGCGAGGGTAAAGAGGCTCATGAGGGAGCGGATACCGCTGCAGGCTTCGGCTACCTCAAGCTTCATCACCGGAAGCTCAATGACGTTGCCCTCCTGAAGAACAGGCACGCCCAGGTGAGGCAGGATCTCGCTGGCGAGCCGGGATGCCATGAGCTGCAAAGGGAAGGTGATCTGATTGAAGACGATCGCCGGAAACGGGATGGCCAGCAGAAGTACGAGCAGAGGAAAGCGCAACTCGCGCAGCATGGCGCGGCCAAAGAACGTCCAGACGAGCCCCGCCAGCATGAAGACGAAGGAGATACGGGAGGTGAAGAGCTCGACACCATAGACCCCGAGAATGAGGACAACGATAGAGAAGAGAATAAGGGCTACGCCACTCCATGATTGCTTCACAGGGGTGGCGCTGAGGGCTTTTCTCTTGTCCCATACGAGGAAGGCTGCGAAGAGCGGAACGAGGAAGCCATGGGAGTAGTCGGGGATGTTGTACCAGTCGACGAAGAGCTTGATTGCGATGCGGAAGTAAACGGCGACCAGCAAGGCGGCGATGATGGCGAAGGGCACCAGGTTTTGAGGGGAGAAGATGCCGTATTGGCTGGCCCCGAGAGGCGCACGCTCCTCCTCACCCGTGGTGAGCGCTGAAGCGGAAGATTCGGTTTGCATGCTACCTGCCGCCATAGGTAAGACGTTATACTTCACAAATCATCTGTATGCAATTTGCATGCCGTGGAAGAAGGCTAATTTGCCATCGTTCTGTGCGTATGTCCCACGAAAGTGGAAGGTAATCAGCTATCAAAGGGAAAAACATTTCCTACATGTGCTGCTAATCTGCATACCGGAGGAGTACCCTTGTTGGGGTGTTGGCTCCGGATTCACTGTTCATGGAGCGGATGGCACTATGTAAGACAGTCTACAGGTCTATTATTACGGGTTCACTGTAAAAATATTTACTTGCAGCGGTGTTTTGGCATTCGTAATGCATATGAAGTAATGAGTCCCAAAAGCATCCGGGTGCAATTGGGTTTGACGGATGGATATGGTTGGGGCATGGGTCGTAGACTCTGGTGCTTTTATCGGTATATGTCGTTTTACGGTTCTATATACATTTTTACGGTTCTATATACATACAGATATAGATCGGGTTGGGTCTGGATGCCAGTATTAGAGGATAGAGCAAGGAAGGCGTTCAGAGGGAGCTGCAAGCCATTGAAATCAGGAATGTTATAAACGCGAGGCAGCCCCTGGTAAACAGAATCAGTCAAAATGGGATGAATCGATCCACCCTTTACAGCGGTAAGGGAGCTATTCAATGAAGTGGTTTCATGCGGTATTGGTTGGAATATTGATTGGGTTGACAGTCGACGGCATAGCCCAGAACACCCCGGTGAAGCCGGCACCGCCGGCTACGTCCTCACCGGCTACGCTGCCGGCGAGGGATTCGCAGGCCAAGGAGGCCCCCTCAACGACGGCAGGGGCGCAGGTCGGTGCGAACGATGCGGCACGCTACATTATTGGGTCCGAGGATACGCTGCAGGTGACGGTGTGGAAGGAGCCAACGCTCTCGGGCACGTTTCCGGTGCGGCCTGATGGCATGATCTCGCTGGTCCTGGTAGGCGATCTGCCGGCGGCGGGACGCACCCCGATGCAGTTGGGGGACGACATCACCCTGAAGCTTAAGAAGTATGTCCAGGAGCCTAGCGTATCGGTGGTTGTCCTGGCGGTGAACAGTCAGCGGATCTACCTGATGGGCGAGGTTGGACATGTAGGGCCGGTCGCGCTGGCTGCAGGCATGTCGCCGTTGCAGGCGATCGCTGCAGCAGGTGGACTGAGCCCGTTCGCAAATTCGAAGAAGATTTACATCCTTCGTAACGTGGCGGGCAAGCAACAGAAGATACCGTTCAACTATAAGCAGGCGCTGAAGGGCGACGATACACAGGGCGTCAAACTCCAACCGGGAGATACGATCGTCGTCCCATGAGATGCCTTATGAAGATGTGGATTGAAAGATCGATGTTGCTCCTGGCGCTGAGTTCTGTCGCGTACGGTCAGGCTGTGCCAACTGCGACCGCTTCGGGTGGTTCATCAGGCCCCGGCGGACCGTCGTGGGTTGACGGCACGGTCCACTACGCGTTGACTGCCTCAGAGTTGGTGCAGCTTGGATACTACGGATCGGGAAACGTAACCGAGGCGACAAACCTCTCGGGGAACGTCGGGTACGTGTCGAAGAGCGAGAATAAGCCTTTTACGCTGCTCTTCGCGGGCGGAGTTCTGTTAGGGAACCAAGGGGGGCAGGGTACGACAACGTATCAGAACGTCGCGGTGTCGCAGGGCCTGGTTACCGGGCGCTGGGTCTTCGGCGTCTCGGATTCGTTCAGTTATCTGCCGCAGTCGCCGACTACGGGTTTGTCGGGTATCACGGGAGTGGGGGACCTTGGGTCCCAGCCGATCGAAGGGCCTTCTCTGGGGCCAGCCGGCGGAGTGCTGACGTATGCGGGAAACCGTATCAGCAACTCCCTGGTGGGTAACATCGAGCGACGCCTGACAGGAGCGACGTCGATTAGCGGTTCGGCGAACTGGGGCGTGCTTCATTTTCTGGACAGCAATAACGGACTGGATACGACACAAACCTCAGGCCAGGCCGCACTGAATCACCGAATCGACGCGCGCAATTCGATTAGCGGGAACGCGGTCTATTCGGTCTATGACATGAGTGGGAACACTTTTTTCAATCTGCCGGGCAACACCCATTTCCAGTCAAAGGGTCTGAACCTGCAGTATATGAGGCTCTGGACGCGATCGCTCTCGATGAATGTCTCGGCTGGGCCACAATGGATCAGCAGTTCGGCTGCGGCGGTGATTCCGTCGCGGGTTAACCTGGCCGCCGATATTGGATTTGGCTACACCAGGAAGTCGACGAATACGGGCATTCACTACACCCGCGGGGTCAATAGCGGATCCGGAGTGCAGGTGGGGGCGTTGGCCGACAGTATTTCAGGTTCGGTGGGAAGGCCCCTGGGGCCAACCTGGATGGCCTCTGCGAGCGCAAGCTATACGCGGACCTCGGGCCTCCTGGCGACGCCCTTAACCGGTGGAACAGCGGCTACCGTCGCCAATGGGGTAACGAACACATTTTTTACCGGAGCGCAACTTACACACGGCCTCGGGCGGTATTGGTCATGCTTTTTGAGTTATGGCGCGCAGCATCAATCAATCGATAATAGTCTCCTGGTGGGACAAAACGCGTTCAGTGGATTCTCGCAGACGTTTGGTATCGGGATTACATTCGCGCCGAAGTCGACGCGGCTCGGCGAGTTTTAAGGAGTCAATATGCTTGGTCATCGCGTACTCACGATGGAAGATTACGGTGCGATTCTGAAGAGAAGATGGTGGATCATCGCTATCCCGGCAGTGATTCTGCCGATCGTCGCGTTCGCGATCGCGCTTGTCATACCTCCGCAGTATGTTTCGCAGACGCTGGTGCTGGTGGAGCAGCAAAAGGTCCCGGACGAATACGTTAGGCCCGTCGTATCTGAGGATCTCAGCGGACGGTTGGCCTCGATGAAGGAGCAGATTCTGAGCCGCGCCCGGCTGACGCCGATCATTGAACGCTTCAATCTGTTCGGAACAGGCAAAGGGTCTATGGATGACCGGATTGATGCGACGCGGAAGAATATCGATATCACGCCAATCCACTCGGAGATAGCGAGAACGGGCGGACTGCCGGGCTTCTTCATCTCCTTCAGGGCCTCGGATGCGCGTACGGCGCAGTTGGTGTGTGGCGAGATTACGTCGCTCTTCGTGAACGAGAATCTGAAGTCTCGAGCGGGTTACGTGGAGGGAACGCAGGAGTTCCTGAAGGGGCAGTTGGCTGACGCGAAGCGTAATCTGGACGATCAGGATTCCAAGCTGGCGACCTTCCAGCGGAAGTATGTGGGCAGGTTGCCGGGCGAAGAGGCTCCCAACATGAACATGCTGACAAGCCTGAATACTCAACTGGATGCTGCGACTCAGGCGCTGGCACGCATGGAACAGGATAAGAGCTACGAACAGGCGATGCTGGCGCAACAGCAGAGCATAAGCGCTCAGACGACTTCGGGCGGAACCGCTCCACAGGCTCAGCAGAGCGAGTTGCAGGGGCTTTTGAATGAGGAAGCGGATCTGACCAGGCGCTATACGGATGATTATCCGGATGTGGTTGCGGTTCGGCGAAAGATCAAGAACCTGCGGCAGGAGATGGCAGCAGCTCCGCCCCCGGCGCCAATGCCGGCTGCTTCGACGCCAAGTCGTAATGACTCGTTGAGCGTGCAGCAGCTTCGTGCTCAGCTTCGCTCGCTGGAACAGGGTATCCAGCAAAAGAAGCATGACCAGGCGATGATTCAGGGGCAGATCCGGATTTATCAGGACCGCATCTCATCCAGCCCGCTGGTGCAGGAGGAATTCAAGAGCATCACGCGGGACTATACGACGGCACAGGCGTTCTACGACGATCTCCTGAAGAAGATGAACCAGTCGAAGATGGCAACGGACCTCGAGAAGCGTCAACAGGGTGAACAGTTCCGAGTGATGGATGAGCCGAACCTTCCAGATGGACCTTCGTTTCCGAACCGCCGGATGTTTGCCGGCGGGGGCTTGTTTGGCGGTCTCTGCCTGGGTCTGATGATTGTGGCGCTGATGGAGTATCGTGACACGGCCCTGCGCAGCGAGCGGGACATCTGGGCCTTTACCAAGCTGCCGACACTGGCAGTCATAGCCTATGCCGGTGAGGCCATGCCGGTGCTAACGAAGAAAAGATGGTTGTTTGGCCGGCGCAGGTCAGAGATTGCGGCCGCCGGTAAACCGCTGATGAATGCGGGTGGATAACGATGTATAAGAGCTTCTTCAAATTGCAAAGCAGTCCGTTTGGGACGAGTCCCGACCCGCGGTTTCTCTACATGATGCCGCATACGCGGGAGGCGCTTGCCTGCCTGGAGTATGGCATCTCGGCGCGGAAGGGTTTTACCGTCCTGACGGGTGAGGTGGGTACGGGTAAGACAACGTTGCTGCGCCGAGCATTGAGTTCGTTCAGCAACCGCCGGGTATCGACTGCGTTCGTGTTCAATCCGCGCCTCGATGTGCTGGACTTCCTGGAGTTTGTGCTTACCGACTTCGGCATCGCGCCGACGACGCGGACCAAGTCCGGCATGTTGCTGCAGCTCAATCGCTGGCTGATCGAGCGGTTCCGGATGGAGGAGACATGCGTCGTGGTGGTGGATGAGGCGCAGAATTGCTCGTGGGATCTGCTGGAAGAGATACGGCTGCTGACGAATCTCGAGACATCGTCGGAGAAGCTGCTGCAGATCGTGCTCTCGGGGCAGCCTGAGTTGGAAGAGAAGCTGCGGCATCCGAGTGTGCGTCAGTTGCGGCAGCGCGTTTCGCTTTGGTGCCGAACGCAGTCGCTGACCGAGAGCCAGACGCATGCGTATGTCGCGGAGCGCCTGCGCATCGCGGGAGCGACGTGGCAGATCTTCTCACTGGACGCGCTTGATCTTGTACACCGCTACAGCCGGGGCATTCCGCGCATCATCAATCTGCTGTGCGAGCATTCGCTGATTGTTGCCTACGTCGAACAGGTGCAGCAGGTGACAGCAGCTATGGTGGAAGGTGTGGCGATTGAACTGGAGCTGGAGACGCAGCCGTTTCTGATCTCCTCTTCGGCGATGGGCGGAGGAGGCGGGCAGTCCTCACGGAGCGTAAACGACGACAACGCCAACTTCATGACAGCTTTTAATCGCGAAACAACGGGAAGGCAAGATCGATGAGCCGTATTTACGAAGCACTCCAAAAGGCAGAATCGGAACGAAAACTGGAGCGGCACGAACGCGAGCCGCTGACGCCGGAGCAGCCGGCCAGCGCCGTTTCGCCTTCGCAGACCGGAGCTGCGGTGGCCGAGTATGACATTCCGTCTGCGCCGGCGGTAGAGGCCTTCTCCAGGCCGTCTGCGGCTATGGGGAGTGCGCTGGATCTGAGCAAGATCGCGCGGCGACCCTGGACGCCGTCGCTGGCACAGCTTCCTGCTCTGCTGGAACGCGGTCCATCGGTTGAGCAGTTCCGGAGCTTGCGCTCGAGGGTATTCGAGCTTCGCGACATCAAGCCGCTGAAGTCGATCCTGGTGAGCAGCGGTATGCCGCAGGAGGGCAAGAGCTTCATCTCGACAAATCTGGCGATAAGCCTTGCCCGCCATAAGAACAGCAAGGTGCTGCTGATCGACGGCGACATGCGCCGCTATACGTTGCACGAACTGCTGGGCTGCGAGTCGCAACCCGGACTGGCGGATTACCTCGCAGGCAAGGCAGGCGTTGAAGAGATCATGCAACAGGCAGAGCGCGTGACAGAGGAGAATGCGCTGGGCAAGGCGTTCCTGCCGAACCTCACCTTCATTGCGGGCGGGAACGGCGGAGATAAGGCCGCTGATCTCTCGGGAAGCCCGCGGTTTGGTGAACTGATCAAGCTCGTGGAGCCTCACTACGACTGGATCATTGTCGATTCTTCGCCTGTGCTCCCGGTGTCGGATGCAGTGAATCTAGCGCGGTCATGCGATGGAGTTCTGCTGGTCGCTCGAGGAGGAATTACGAAATTTCCAGTCGCGCAACGTGCGGCGAGTGAGTTGAAGGCCTCGAATCTTCTGGGCTTCGTACTCAACGCTGTTGAGGAGCAGCCCCAGGTTGGCGGCTATTACGGGTATGACGCCACCAGGGGCTAACACGGAGCGATTGACGCGATGATACGGCTATTCAATGTGTACTACCCGACTCGCACAATCGTTCTGCTGCTGTGTGAGACGCTGATTGTAAGCGGGTCATTCCTGCTGGCGACGGCGATGGTTCTTGGGCCGGACACGTATCTCGTTCTCAACTATGAATATGGCGCGCTGAAGATCGCCAGCTTGACTGTGGTGACGCTGCTTTGCTCGTACTACTTCGATCTATACGAGCCGCAGCGCATCTCTGCCCGCTGGGAGATCTATTTTCGGCTACTGCTGGTGCTTGGGTTTCTGTCGTTTCTGCTATCGGCGGTGATCTATCTGTTTCCCGCGGTTGATATTGCCCACTATGTTCTATTGCTGGGGTTGACCTTTCTGACTGCCGCTCTGGTGGCGTGGCGCAGCGCTTACGAATGGATTATCGGGAGGGAGGTCTTCCGTGAGCGGGTCTACGTTCTTGGCGCGGGCGAACGTGCGCAGATGATAGTGGAGACGTTGCGGACGCGCAAGGACGCGGGAATGGAGGTCGTCGGATATGACAATGTCTCGCTCGATAAGGCAGAGCGCAAAGAGGCTTTTGTCGCCGCGCTGGAAGGCTTTCGCGGACCGAACCCCGGGGTCGATCGTGTTATTGTCGCGATGGAAGATCGTCGTGGCGAACTGCCGCTTCGGGAGCTGTTGAAGCTGCGGTTCAATGGCGTGGCGATTGAAGAGGCTGGTACCCTGCTGGAGCGGCTTACCGGCAAGCTATACCTAGATGGTCTGCGTCCGAGCAGTTTTATCTACAGCGAAGGATTCAAGGTAAAGCCGTCACAGCAGATTGCGCGGCGCCTGGTCTCGACGCTGACTGCCACGACGGGACTGTTGCTATTCCTGCCATTTTTCCCGATCGTCGTGCTGCTGGTGCGACTGTCCTCTCCTGGGCCGATCTTCTTTCGGCAGACGCGGGTAGGACTTGGCGGGCACAACTTTACGGTCTACAAGTTTCGTACGATGCGGACGGATGCAGAGGTCTCCGGCGCCAAATGGGCGACCAAGGACGACCCGCGTGTAACTCGCGTGGGCATGTTCATGCGGAAGACGCGGCTGGATGAGGTTCCGCAGCTATGGAACGTGCTGCGTGGCGATATGGGGTTTGTGGGACCGAGGCCGGAGCGCCCTGAGTTTGTGCCGTGGCTTTCCGAGCAGATTCCGTACTTCGATCTTCGTCACATGATCCGCCCAGGGCTTACCGGATGGGCGCAGGTGCGTTATGGGTATGGAGCGACGCTGGCGGAGAGCCGCGAAAAGCTTGAATACGACCTGTACTACATCAAGCACATGTCGCTTGGGCTGGATCTGCTCATCATGTTTGAGACCGTGAAGACGATCATACGGCGTCACGGGGCGCAGTGAAGCATGGTTGCTGGCACTTACCGGCAGCGAAATGGGATTATCCGTCAACCTGCCTGACCCAGGACGATTTGCAAGGGGTGTTCTATCAGGTGCTGACGGCGTATCCGTAGGGCTAATTTCATTACGGATGGTGTCAGTAGATTCGGGTTCGGGACGCAAGAGCTGGTTTGAGCGTTCTCTGCTCATTTTTCTTGACCAGGTTAGGGATGCGGATGGGCCGGGGGGGAACCTCGGGCATGCCGACCTCGCTCAGCTTATAGAGGAGAGACCTGTAGCTGATCTGCAGCCATTTGGCCGTCTTCTGGCGATTCCAGCTATTGGCCTGCAGGACTTTCAGAATAATCTGCCGTTCCAGGTCGTGAGTAGCCTGTTTGGTGATGTTTTTGAGGGAGATGGGCTCGCTCAGGTCGATCTCGGTGGTGATGCCGCCACGCGGGGTCTCCGGCATCATCTCGGCCACGAGCGCCTCCTCGCTGCCAATGAGGACGTAGCTGCGGATGAGATTCTCCAACTGCCGGATGTTGCCGGGCCAGTGGTAGTTCTGCATCAGGCGGACCGCGCTCTTGGAGAGTAATTCCGGTGTGTGGTGGAAAATTCTTGCATAGTGTTCGATGAAGTAGTCGATGAGGACCGGCAGGTCGGCGATCCGTTGCCGCAGCGGCGGCAGGTTGATGGTTACGGCGTTGATGCGGAAGAGGAAGTCCAGGCGGAAGGTTCCGTCCTCGACCTGGCTGCGGAGATCGGTGTTCGCAGCCGAGACAAGACGGGTTGTAATGGAGCGGGGCTCGTGGCCGCCGACGCGGACGAAGGTTCCGTCCTGCAACACCTGTAGGAGCTTGGATTGAACGGCGAGATCCAGGCTGCCGACCTCATCCAGGAAGAGGGTTCCCATATGCGCCTGCTCGACTCGTCCGAGCTTGGTGGTCATTGCGCCCGTAAATGCCCCTTTTTCGTAGCCGAAGAGCTCAGTCTCAAGCAGCGAATGCGGGATCGCCGGACAGCTCACTTTAACCAGGGAGCCGCGCGACCGCATGGAGAAGGCATGCAGCAGGCGGACGCAAATCTCCTTGCCGGTGCCACTCTCTCCCTGAATGAGGACAGGAACATCGGTCTCGGCGACGCGCTCCAGCTTGTTGCGAACAGCCTGCATGGCCGCAGTTTTGCCGAAGATGATATCCAGTGGCGGAAGATTGAGAGAGGCGGCGGATTCGGCGTTGTGGACCAAGGTCATTTTTTCCTATCGGCGTACAGCAGTGCGACAACTCTGCAATACTCTTCACATAGCACGTCAATCACCAATTATTTGCAGACTGCCAAATTAGTTGCAAGGTCCAGCTGCCAGGAATGTGTGAGCATAGACGAACAGGCTTCGAGATTGGACTGTAACCGCACGTTTATCAGCAAATATGCGGGTATCAGGCAACCATTTCCTAAGGTAACCTGTCAAAAAAATAACGTTTTTCCTGCTTGCAGGAGCCGGGGTAGCATGTAAGCTAGAGCTGCCTGAGGAAGAGGAATGGAAAAGCTTTTTCTCTTTTGTCGGCAAAATTATTAACATTTTTCTGTCATAGTTCTCTTGTTACGGTCTAGAATTCGCTGAGAAGGCCGAGGGAGCATCTCCCCATCTCCCGGCTGGCTTGGATCAAAGGTTAGTGCCGGGCTCACAAGGAGCAATATGAGTCCGCAGACTTAGCAAGGTTTGGGCGATCGACACCAAACCGGCAAATTAGGGGTGTTTGTATGTCCGCTTCGTTGTCATATCCGGTTTCTGCCTTGAGGTCCAGTTCGAAGTCCCGGTCCCAGGTTCTTATTCTGGAGCCGGATTTGGCGGTGCTTGACTACCTCCGGTTGACTCTTGGGAATCAATATTCTCTCAATCTGTTCTCTGAAGAGCAGTCTCTGCTTGACAGACTCGATCAGCACGACGAACCCGACCTTCTGTTGCTTGCGCTGCACACGAGCCGGGATCCGCTCCCCTTGCTGACACATATCCGGTGCACGAAGCCGCATCTTCCGGTCATCGTGCTGTCGTGCTCGGCTGAACTTCGCGACCTTGAGATGGTCATCAGGCTCGGCGTCCGGGCGATTGTGATGAAGCCGTTCATCGGCAGCGACGTCGAGCAGGCCATCGAGGAGCACCTTGCGTCATCGGAGAAGAAGATCTCCGCCGCCGACGCCCCGCGCGAGATTCCGCTCAACGAGACGCACTCCTTTGTGCGCTCCAGCAAGCGGATGCGCGATCTGGAGGCTCAGGCTGCGCTGGTTGCGCGCGCGGATATTCCTCTGCTGATCCTTGGTGAGAGCGGAACAGGCAAAGAGATCCTCGCTCTCTATACGCATATGATGTCGGCCCGCAGCCAGCGCATCTTCCTGAAGGTGAACTGTGCCGCTGTGCCGGCGGACCTGCTCGAGAGCGAGTTGTTCGGCTACGAGCAGGGCGCGTTCACGGGAGCGGTGAAGACGAAGCCTGGCAAGTTCGAGATATGCACAGGTGGAACTATTTTTCTCGACGAGATTGGCGAGATGCCGGCGATCCTGCAAGCCAAGCTGCTCCAGGTCTTGCAGGACGGAACCTTCTCCCGGTTGGGTAGCCGTTCACCGATGAAGGTGGATGTGCGGGTGATTGCCGCCACTAACATCAATATGAAAGAGGCGATGGCGAACAAGACCTTCCGCGAGGATCTGTACTACCGCTTGAATGGCTTTACGTTGAGCATTCCCCCGCTGCGTGAGCGCCGGGAGGAGATCCCGGTGCTTTCGGAATACTTTATGCGGAAGGGGGCCAAGCGGTACGACCGTGCGCCTCTGCCCTTCTCGGCAAATTTGTTGAATACGTTGGCCGAGCACCCGTGGCCGGGCAACCTGCGTGAGTTGGAGAATGTGATCAACCGCTATCTGGTGCTTGGGGATGAGAAGGCTATTGTTGATGAGCTTGCTCCCTCGGCTGCCTATCAGGGGGCTGCTGGAGCGGCTGTTGAGGCGTCGAACGGCGCCGGCCTTAAGGCTATGGTAAAGAACCTTAAGGGGGATGCGGAGTCTATGGCAATCGCACAGGTACTTGAGGGGGTTGGATGGAATCGGAAGGCAGCGGCAAACGATCTGCAAATCAGCTACAAGGCCCTGCTGTACAAGATCAAGCAGTACGATCTGTCGCCGCCACGGGATCACGCGTAGTGCCCAAGGCAGACGCGGAGTCAGCCAGTTCGTACAGGGTCGTTATTCGTTATGAAGATCGGGCAGTTCGAGGCTTCGCGGAGGTGAGCGAGCTTGGATCGATCGATCAGCTGTTGCGGAACGACCCGCAGTATCCCCTTGATTCGATTCGACTTAAGCTTCTGGACACAGAGAAGGTCGAAGAGGTTCCCACGAAGGATGCCAAGGCAGTGTTCTTCGTCAAGACCTTCGATGGAGACGTTCGCCATAGGGCCCTGCATTTTCATGAGCATGCGCCGATCGTGCCCGGGCTTTGGGTGCGGGTCTACTTCTACGACGGCGAGATGATCGAGGGGCTCATCAGCAATACGCGGGACTTCGTGCTGGAGGATGGGTTCTTCCTGCGGCCTACGGACCCGAATGGGAATAACAAGCTGGTCTATGTTTTGAAGGGTGGGCTCAAGGACTTCCACGTTCTGGGGATGCGGAATCCTTCGAAGAACTCTGTTTAGTTTTGCGTAAGTGAACTCATCCTTGCCATTGCCGGTGGAGTTGGGAGTCGATCGCGGATAAGTGCGGATTGGCGCGGATAGGGCTTCTGTGGCCTGGAGGGTGGGGAGGATATCCTGTGGGGCTTCGGCTGCGTTCTCGGGTGCTGGGGCGCCCGCGATCCTCGGTCGTCCCGGGGAGGCAGTGGAATCCCACGTCCCAGAGGCGGGACGTGGGGCACCCGATATTTCGTTGAACAGA
>WNFJ01592382.1_pt1 | contig 27681 bp, 27 predicted proteins | sample 5400461 | NCBI WGS metagenome assembly WNFJ01 (sample SAMN13153349, study PRJNA577476) | soil metagenome | isolation source: 115 cm saprolite on Douglas fir-dominated hillslope | place: USA:California | collected 2013-09-17
AGCGCGGCGCCGGCCAGGGCGACGACGCCCGTCAGGGTGAGCGCGTTTCCGAGCCCGATCGACTGCGACATCACGCCCACCAGCTGCAGCCCGGCGACGCTGCCGGCCGCCGACGCCACCGACCCCATCGCTTCCGCAGTCGCCCTCGCGCGGGTTGGGAAGAGCTCGCCCGACCACGCGCCCAGCACGGGGGTGTCCGCGCTGGCGAGTGAGCTCCAGAGCAAGTTCCCGATTACGAATCCCGGCATGCCGCTGGCGAAGCTGAGGCTGGCCGCCACGGCGGTGGCGCCGGTCAGCGCAGCTCCGGGCCACCGGCGCCCGTAGCGCCACATACGAGGCGGCCCCCGCGACGCCGGAAACCGCGATCAGGACGCTGATGCCGGTCGGGCTCATTTGCAGCGCCTGGGTGGCGAACAACGTGAACAAGAGGCCGGCAGGTTCGAGAAGGACGGCGAGCAGCGCCGTGGTCGCGACGATCACGACCAGCCGCCGGCGCCACGCCGGCGAGAGCAGGAGCCTCAGCGCAGAGCCGGACAGGTGGACCCCCTGCCAGACGCGTCCTTCAGGGAGCTTCCGCCAGATCAGGGGCGCGGCGAGCAGCCCGACCCCGCCGGCCGCAAACAGCCAGCGCCAGTGGGGCGCGACGATGGGGTAGGCCAGCACGGTTACGCCGGTGCCGGCGCCGCTCAGGATGGCCAGCACGCTCACCGCCTGCCCACGGCGGCCGCGCGGGGCCTCCTCGACGATGAGGGCCGTCGCCACCCCGCCCACGAGCAGCTCGAAGCAGACCGCCACCAGGCGGAGGAAGGCCAGCGCTTCCAGCGACGGGGCGAAGGCGCTGGCGAAGTTGGCGATCGAGAACCCGGCGACGCCGGCCGCGATCAGCCGGCGCCGGCCGAAATGGTCGGCCAGCGTCGCGAGCGGCAGGGCGCCGAGGCCGCCCAGGGCGAGCACCGAGCCGAGGTTGGAGAGCGCCGGCACTCGCGCATGGAAGTCACCGGCGATGGCGGGCAGCGCCAATACGAGCACCGAGCCGTCGAAGGCGGCGAGCACCACGGCGAGGCCGGCCCAGACCAGCGTCCGCCGCTGCGGTTCGTCGAGCTGGACCACCTAGAGGAGGCCCAGCCTCTTGAGCAGGTAGGGGCCGGGACCTAAAAACCCGCAGGTCGCGGCGATGTGCGCAATCGAAACGCCCAGGAGAGACGGCGGCCCGGGCAAGAGCCAGAAAGCCAGGCCGAGCGGAATCCCGACGAGCGCCGTCGCGAGCGTATCCGCCCACGGCCAACCCAGCCGGTGATAAAGGACATAGGCGGCCGTGCCGGCGAGGAACCCGACCGGAGCCCCGAACGCAATCCCCAGCCCGCCCTGGACCAGCCCTCGGAAGAAGGCCTCCTCGATCGGGCCGTTGACGGCGTAGAAGCCGGCCTGGAACCAGGCGTCATCGCCCGCCGCCGGCACCAGCAAGGCGCCGCGCCTCCTTGCCAGCCAGAGGCTGACGAACGTAGCCGCGACGAACAGCACCGGCGCGGCCGCAGCCGCGAAGGCGAGCTGCGCACCGAGTTCGCCCGCCGAGAAGCCAAGCCACGACGGCCGCCACGCGATCTCGACCACCGCGACCACGACGGTGAAAGGCAGCAGGCGCCGGAGGAGGTCGGGCGCCATCCAGGCCCAGCTGTCGGGAATACGTGTGAGCACCGCCTGCGTTGGAGCCTTCATGGAGTTCGAGCTCTACTACGACTACCTCTGCCCGTTCGTGTATCGAGCTTCATTGCTGCTCGCGAACGTTGCGGCAGAGCGCGACCCCCAGGTTCACTGGCGCTACTTCTCGCTGACCCAGGTGAACTCGAAAGACGACGGCTGGACGGTTTGGGGCGCTCCCGCCGGCGACAGAGTGCGCGGCCGCCTGGCGTTCAAAGCCGCGGAGGCAGCGCGAAGGCAGGATCGGTTCGAGGCGCTCCATGCTGCGCTCTTGAATGCTCGACACCAGTCGCGTCTCGACGTCGACGACATCCACGTGGTCGAGCGGGTGGCGGAGGAGTCCGGTCTCGATCTGGATCGCTTCCGCCGGGACCTCGACGACCCCACCATCCTGGAGGCTCTCGCGCGCGACCACACTCATGCGCGCACCCAGCACGGCGTGTTCGGCACACCCACATTCGTCTTTCCCAATGGCGCCTCAGCGTACATTCGGCTCGCCGACGCCCCGGGTGGGGCGGAAGCGCTCGACCTGTTCGACAGCTTGATGAGGATGGCGGCGGATGAGCCGCGAGTGCTCGAGATCAAACGACCCGTTCGACCTTCACCCGACTGACAAAATTCGCTTGGCGCCGTTTTACTCCGTCGGGTAGGTGTGGGCTCTGGGGAGTTTCTGTTGGGGAGTAATGCGCTCAGCGGTGACGCCGTGTTGACTCGATGGTTCAGCGCTCCGCGCGGTTCGTCCGGCCCGAACGGCGGACGGGACATCGAACCGCCGGTGACAAAAGAGGCCGGTTTCATCGTGATCCCCGCGCAGGCCAGCGATTCGTGGCGGACGTGGCTGTTGACCGGGGTTCGCAAGCCGCCCTTCGACCGGCGCCGGATCAGGGGCGCTCACAAAGGCTTGAAGAAGATGCTCGTCGAAGGGACGGTGCCCGCCCAGGGACCTCTGCCCTGGAACGACTTCTCGAGCACGATGGTCCGCCATGCGGTCGACGAGGCGTTGAACGCCCTTCCCGCCGGGCACAAGCAGGCGGTCAAGCTCGCCTACTTCGGCGGCCTTTCGAACCAGCAGGTGGCGGAGCAGCTCGGAGTCGGTGAGGGCGCAGTCCGCCGGCGGCTGCGCGAGGCGCTGGCCCGGGTCAGCGCACACATCGAGATGGGCCGGGGCGCCGCGCGGCGGACCATCTATGCGATCGCTGGCTGGTTCACCCTCCGGTCGATCCTCGATGCCGCCCGCCGTGCACCGGCCCAGTTCACGGACCACGCCGCACAGGCCGCCGTCGTGGTGGCCTGCGGCGCGATGACCGCCGCGATCCTCGCCGGAACCGCACCTTCGCCCGCGCAGCTGACTCAGGTCAACGGCGTTCGCGGCACGAACGTGGCGCCGGCCGCTCCCAGGGCGCCGGTCTCGGCCCCCAACCTGCCCGCACCGCCGGTATCCGGTTCGGTCTCCGTTTCGCCTCCCGCCCAGCCTGGGTTGCCCAACACCGGCTCTCTCCCGGTCCAGGTGACGATTCCTTCCGTCAAGCTGCCTCCGCTCAGGCTGCCCATCCCGCGCAAGATCCTCTAGCTGTTTCGCACGTAGATCGCGACCCCGTCGACCACGGCCGCCATGTGGTACTTCGAAGCCACGAGCTCCCGCAGCACGGGATAGTTGCGCATCGGATAGGAGGAGAAGTCGCTCCAGCCCGCGGCGGCGGTGTCGACGATCATGGCCGGCGGGTTGCGCTCGAGGTCTGCCTGCAGCTCCGACCAGACATCCGGGGCCGTGTCCCAGTTGTTCGGCGGCAGCCCTAACCCGCGCGCGAAGCCCCTCAGGAAGCCGGGAAAACGGCTCGCCATGGGGCGATCCGACTCCACGTAGAGCGCCGGCCAGTCACCCCACACGAAGACGCGGTCCTGCGGCCTGGTGTGGTCCCTGATGTAAGCCGCGACGAGCTCGTGCTGCGCGACCGGAGGGCTCCAGTCGTAGGTGAGCGGGTCAGCGAAGACGTCGAATGCGCCCCACGCCAACGCCGGTACGGCCACGCCGAGGATGACAACCGCGGCCACCTGTTTCTGGTAGCGCGTGTCCAGGGCGTGGTCGATTGCAAACGCCGAAAGCAGCGCCAGCGGGCCCATGACCTGGATGAAGTAGTGCCATGAGAGATGGCCGCCGGCGAGCGATCCGATCCCGGAAACGACCAGCCAGCCGGCGACCAGGCGATGGCCCCGTTCCAGCCTCGGCCAGCGCACCGCCCAGGCAACCGCCGACCCCCACAGCACCGCAGTCGCGACCACGAACGGGAACACGCTGTCCTGGGCTCGCTCCCAGACCAGCGCCGGCGTCCAGCTGTTGCCCGCGTACTGCGCGAGGATGCCGATCGTCCAGTGCCAGAACCCGGTCAGCGAGCCGGTCACCGCGAGCACCGCGGCGCCCATTGCGAGCCCCGCCGCGAGGCCGGCCGCAAAAAGCGCCGCAGCCCGCAAGCGAGTTTCTCGCGCTTCGAGGTAGACGAGGGCCGGCGGCAGCAGCAGTACCTCGATCGCGGCCGATTGCCTGAAGGCGCCGGCAGCCGCGAGCAGCAGTCCCGACCACAGCCACCGCCGCCGCAGCATGAATAGAAACGACGCCGTGAGCGGCAGCATCATGAAGATCTCGGTGTTGGCGGCCAGCAGGCGCGGGTTGCCGGCGCCCGTCATGACTCCGTAGAAGACCGCGCCCAGGATGCCGGCTCGTGTGCTCGCGACCTGACGACCGGCATAGAAGAGCACGACACAGGTGGCCAGCATCACCGCCACCGCGAGGGCGTGAATCGCCGTCAGCTGGTAGGTGCCGAAGATCCGGAACGTGGCGGCGTAGACCCAGAAGATCCCGGGCGGTTTGTTGTCCACTCCGCCTTCCGCGTAGAGAGGGCCGCCCATATTCATGAGCGCCGCGATGGAGCTGTACACAGCCTCGTCGCCGTCGAGCAGGCGGTGGAAGAAGGCGGGCACGTGGGGAATGAGGATCAGCACGACCGCAAACGCCCCCAAGGCCCGCGGGCTGAACGTGTGGCGCGTCATCACGGTCGTCGACATGGCGCCCACCTATATTGCTGTACGGTCGGACTGTGGCCGGGCTGCGTCGCCTGTGGGTGCCGCTCGCGGTGGCGGCTGTCGCGACGGCGCTTGTGCTGGATCTCTGGAAACCGACCGAGCCCATCGGGATCGACTTTCACACCTACGAGGCGGCGGCGCGCGTCGGCCTGCAGCACGGCTGGTCGCGCATCTACGACCAAACGTTGGTCGCCGCGGAGCAGAAGGATCTCGTCCCCAGCCAGGCCACCCAGCCGTTCCTCAGCCCGCCGACCACTGCCTGGCTGGCGGCGCTGCTGGCGCCGCTGCCGTACTGGCCGTCTTATTACACCTGGGCCGTCTTCACGCTGGCCGCCTTCGCGCTGGCTCTCGTCTGGGCGTCGCCGGACAAGGGGATGGTCCGCTGGCTCGCCGCGGGCGCCGCGCTGGCGCCCTGGTGGGTGCTGCACGCGGTGCACCTCGGCCAGGTGGTGCCACTCGTCGCCGCCGGCGTGGTGGTGGCGTGGCGCCTGGTTCGCGAACGCCGGGAGCTGGCGGGCGGCGGCGCACTTGTGATGACCGCCCTGAAGCCGAACACCGCATTCGTGGTCCCGTTCGCCCTTCTCGTCGCCGGGCGCTACCGCGCCTTTGCCGCGTGGGCAGGCGCGGGCGCCGCCGTCGCCGTGATCGCTCTCGTGACGATGGGTTTGGCCGGGACGTCGAGCTACATCAGCCAGCTCGCGGGCCCGCTCCCCGGAGGGGCGGACTACCTCACCCTCGAAGGGGCGCTCGGCGTGAGCGGAGCGATCGCTTTAGGCTTGCGCGTCCTGATCGTTGCGGCGGCCCTGGCCACCGCGATTCGACTGCGCCGCTCGCCTGGCCTGGTCATCGCGGTCGGCACGCTGGCGTCAATGCTCGTCGCGCCATACCTGCATGGCTCCGACCTTTGCCTGCTGAGCGCCGCGGCGTGGATCGTGTGGCAGGAGCGAAGAGCGCTCGCATGGCGGGTGCCGCTGGCGGCCGGCTGGCTCGTCGCGAGCCCGTTCGTCGCCTCCACCGGCAGCGGCCTTGGCCTCAACCGCTGGCCGCTGATCGAGCTCCTTGTGCTTGGGGCGCTGGTCTTCGATGCCTGGCGTCCCCGACGTCGGAACGAACCAGTCTTAACAGGCGAGGGTGAAGTCGGGGAACCAGCCACCGCATAATCGATCTGCCTGCCCCACAGAGGAACACGCCTTGCCAATCGACATCCACGACATCCATGGACCGCTCCGGGTGCTCGCCGGGCCAGGGACCGGAAAAACGCGAGCGCTGGTCGACCTGTACGAGCAGGCCGTGCTCGAGCGCGTCGCCAGGCGCGATCAGATCCTGGCGCTCACCTTCTCAACCGGGGCCGCAGAGGAAATAGGCAGGCGCATCGACGAGCGCTTGAAGGACGACTACGGCGAGGCGTGGATCTCCACGTTCCACAGCTTCTGCTGGCGCTTGTTGCGAGACCACGCCCCCGAGCCGCGCAGGATGCTGATCAACAGCTTCCAGGAATCGATCGTCATGCGGCAGGTCCTCGGGGAGATCGAGCCCGACCTGCTCGGTGGGCTCGAGGGGGTGCGCCGGTCGGACGCGTTTGGGCGCGACCTGCTGGGGTTCGTGGCGCTGATGAAACAGAACCTCGTGCACCCGGCCGCGTTCATGCTCGCCACCGAGGCCGGAGGGAGCGATCGCCTGCTCGCGCTGGCGGCCGCGTACCAGGCGTATCAGGAGCGCCTGCGCGGCGCGGGCATGGTCGACTTCCGCGACCTGATCATCGGCGCGATCGAGCTGCTGCAATCCAGGCACGAGCTGCGTGAGCAGCTCCGCTCCAAGTTCCAGCTGATCCTCGTCGATGAGTTCCAGGACGTTGACCCCGCGCAGTTCCAGCTGCTGCAGCTGCTGGCGCCGCCGGAGGCGCGGCCGCGCCTCGTCGTCGTCGGCGACCCCGACCAATCGATCTATGGCTTTCGCGGCACGGTCCCGCGCTTGCTCGAGGTCGACTTTCCGGCCGTGTACGGCGCGGCCACCATCGCCCTGGACGACTGCTGGCGCTGCTCGCAGGAAGCCCTCGATGCGGGCGAGCGCCTGCTGCACGCCACACAGCCGGGGCGGCCGCGTCACACCCTCCGATCCGTGGCGGGGACAACGCCGCCGTCCGTGGTCGTAGCACAGGAGGGCGATGCGCTCGACGAGGCGTTCTTCTGCGCCCGCGAGATCAAGCGCATCCACGGCGCGTTTCCGGAGCTGCGCCATGACGACTTTGCGATCTTGCTGCGCAGCACCACCGCCATGGGCGCGCCGTTCGAGGAGGCGCTGCGCGCCCTCGACCTGCCATACGAGGTGCGCGGGTCGGGCGCGACGTCTCGCAACGAGGTGGTCCGGTTCCTGGTCGGCTACCTGGAATCCCTGCGCAAGCCCGATGACCTTGAGGCATTCGAGAGCGCCCTCGCGTCCAGCCTCGGCGGCGTCGGCTCGCGCACCTTGAGCCGGCTGCGCGCCCATGCATTCGAGCAGGCGCGACCGCTCACTCGAGTCATGCGCCGCCTGATGTACGTCCTCGCCACCAAGGATGCGCGGCGCTATCCGCTCCCGTGGGGTGGCGAGGCGCCGAGCGATCCGCCTAACCCGCCGGATTATTACGAATACCTCACCGACGACGAGCTCGATGCGCTGCACGGGGCGATGGTCGCCCGCCACAGGCTGCTCGATCGCTCCCGGCGCCTGCCCGTGGCAAGCCTGGCCTACTCGGTGCTCATCGAAGACGGCGCCATGGGCAAGCTGCTCGACCTCGGCCTCCAGGCCCAGGAGCGGACGGAGGCGATGGCGGACCTGCGAGCGACCATCGAGGGCCTGGAGGCGCTGGAGGAGGTGCACGAAAGGCTGCACGGTTCGAAGCCGCTGCTATCTGACATCAGCGGATCGCTGGCGGCGCTGCTGTCTGGCGCGGCGGACGACACCGAGCCGGCGTCGGCGCGCCGTGACGCGGTACAGGTGATGACAGTGCACCAGGCGAAAGGTCTCGAGTTCGAGGTGGGCTTCGCCGCCGGTTTCGCGCACGGGCTGTTCCCGTCGGAGGCGAGGCCGCATCCGCTGCTCGACGATGAGGATCGGTCATGGCTGGAGAAATTCAAGGTCGGCTTCATGCCTTCGTGGCCATCGGACCCTGACGGTCACCTGGCCGAGGAGGCCCGGCTGGCATACGTGGCCATGACCCGCGCAAGGCGGGTCTACCTCACGTATGCGGATGCGTATCTGCGCCAGGCCGGTCCATCGGTGTTCCTTGGCATGGCGGAACCGCAGGCGGAGCTGAAAGTGCTGACGCGAGCATCGGCCCGCCTGGATCCGGCCGACGTCTTGCTCACGCGTGAGGCAGAGGTGCTCATCGCGACGCACCACGAGAGCGTGAGCGAGGCCATGTCGGCGCGTGCGGCGGCACTCGGCCTCGACATGAGCTTCATCGCCGACCGCGATTCCGGAGAGCCGTTCGAGCCCTATGGCGGCGATCGCAACCCCGATCACGTCGAGATCGATCACTTCAGCCCCACGACCCTCAACGACTACCTCAAGTGCCCGCGGCTCTACTGGTACAACCACCACCCGGGGCTGGCCGAGGAGCCGAGGTCGGTCGCCATGGAGCGCGGAGGCTTCCTGCACGAGGTCCTCGAGGATTTCCACCTCCAGGAGTCCGACTGGAAGCAGCTCGACTCCGATCGCCAGAAGGAGTGGCTCGAGGCCGTGTTGAAGAAGCACCTCGAGGGATACCTGTCACGCATGGAAGGCACGCTCGATCGCCGCCGCGAGGAAAAGCAGGTGCGCGCGCTGCTCGGCAACTACATCCGCTTCGTCACCGGCATGCAGCCCATCCGGCGAATTGGCACGCTGGCGCTCGAGCGGCGATTCCATCTCCAGCTCGACGGCGCGGAGATCGTGGGCAAGATCGACCGCATCAACGACGTTGGCGACGGCGAGGTCGAGGTGATCGACTACAAGACCGGCTCGGGCAAGCCGATGCGCTGGGCCTATGAGGCGTACTTCGGCGAGGAGCTGTACGACGTGCAGCTGGCGCTCTACTACCTCGCCTGCAAGTACGGTTTCGACGACGAGGGCGTGCCCCTGGGCTTTCAGCCGCGCTTCCTTTCGCTCTGGTACCCGAAGGACTGGGTCTGGGGCTCGATGCGCCAGGACATCTTCACGGTCGGCCGCCCCGCCGGGCTCAAGGAGTATCGGGAGAAGGTGCTCGACTCCGCGGACCTGGAACGCAGCCAGGACATCGTCAGGCAGGCCGTCTCTCGCATCAAGGCAGGACACTTCGAGCCCGCGCCCCGCGACCTGGCGGGCACATGCGTGTCCCGTTTCTCGTCCTGCCCGCACGCGGCGATCTGCCCCTACGGGGGGGCGCCGGCGGAATGATCGGCGCCGGCATCCGCAGGTTGAGCGAGGAGCAGGCGTCTGCCGCCCACGCGGGTCCGGAGGGCGCGTTCCTCATCGCGGCCGGACCCGGCACCGGCAAGACCGCGACCGCGACCGAGCGGTTCTGCTGGCTGGTCGAGCATCGTGTGCCCGCGGGCGAGATCCTCGCCGTCAGCTTCAACGACCGCGCCGCGGACGAGCTTCGCACGAGGATCACGGAAGAGCTGCGGGCACGGCGTCCCGACCTCGGCCCCGAAATACTCGACGGCGCCTGGATCGGGACCTTCCACGGCATTTGTTCCCGCCTGCTGGACGAGTTCGCATACCTGGTGGGGGCGCCACGCGAGCTGCGCGTGCTCGACGAGACCGGGCAGCGGTTGTTCGAGCAGCGGCTGGTGGCGCGCCTGCGCAGCGGCGAGGCGGCGCCGCTCGACCCGGATTCGTTCACCGCGCTGAGCGTCGACGACCTCGACGAGCTCCTCCGCTCGGGGCTGCGCTTTCTGCTCAAGCTCAAAGGGAGAGGCATCACGCCCGACCGCTTCCGCAAGCGCGCGCTCGAGCTTCACGCCCAACATTGGCAGTCGCCCAGCGACCCGACCGCGCGTCAGGCCGCCCACGCGGAGCTCGAGGCGATCGAGGTCCTGCACCTCGTGTATCGAACGTACGAGGAGGCGCTGACGGCAGAGGGGCTGCGCGACTTCGACGACCTCATCCTGGACGTGATCGATGCGCTAGAGCGCGTGCCCGAGTTCCGACGCCGCTGCCGGGAGCGCTTCCGCTACCTGCTCGTCGACGAGTTCCAGGACACCAACCGGATCCAGCTCGACCTCATCCGGCTGCTCGCGGCCCAGGGCTTCGGGAACGTCGCCGTAGTCGGTGACGCCAAGCAGTCCATCTACGGCTGGCGCGACGCGGAGATCGAGAACATCCGGAGCCGTTTCGGCGGCAAGCGTCTGCCGCTGACGCACAACCGCCGATCGTTCCAGGAGATCCTCGACTGCGCCACCGCGTTCATCAGGCGCGACCCGGATTTCGCCGATGAGCCCGACCTCGTGGCGACGCGGGGCGCCGGAGACCGTCCCGTGACCGTCGTCATGGCGCCCGACTCGCGTACCGAGGCCCGGTCGGTGGCGGAGACGATCAGGCGTCTGTATCGAAGCGGCCGGCGCTTCTCGGAGATCGCCATCCTGGCCCACTCGATCCGCATGCTCCCTCGCGACTTCGAGGATGAGCTCAGGCGCCAGGGCATTCCCTACCTGACGAGCGGCGGCTCCGGTTTCTTCGACCGCCAGGAGATCAAGGACGTCCTGGCGATGCTGCGCTTGACGGAGAACCCGATGGATGACGGCGCCCTGGTCCGGGTGCTGCAGGGACCTATCGTCCGCCTGGCCGATCGCGGCCTTTACCGTTTGGCCGCGCGGCGATTCGGCCGCCACGGCATGCGCCTGCGCGACTGCTTCGAAGCATCGCGACTCGAAGGCTTCCCGGAGATGGAGCCCAAAGTGGCGGCCTCCGCAGCGTCGCTGGTCGACCTCACGGACCGCCTGGGCCACCTGCGCGACGCGCTCACGGTGGCCGACATCCTGAATCGGCTGCTGGATGAGACCGGCTACCTTCGCTGGGCCGAGCTGCGTGCGCAGCGGGATGGCAGCCCTCGTGCACTGCTCAACCTGCGCAAGGTGTTTCAGCTCGCGTCTCGTTTCGAGCGAGAGCTGGCGCTCGCCGGCATCGGCGACTTCGTGCGCCACCTGGACCAGGTCATAGATGCCGAGCTTCCCGTTGGCGAGGCGGCAGAAGAGTCCGCGATCGCCGACGCTGTCTCGCTGCTCACGATTCATGCCGCCAAGGGGCTCGAGTTTCCCGTCGTCTTCCTGGTCAACTTGCGGCCGGCCCGCGCCCGCGACACCGAGCGCCTCTTCTTCGACCCGGACGGGCTGGGGTTCGTGATGAAGAACTGGCGCGGCGAAAAACACCCGCGCTACCAGGCGACCTCGCCTGGCGAGCCCGCGGTCAAGCTTGCGATCGGCGAGCGCAGGCGCATCGTCTACGTTGGCCTGACCCGGACGAAGGACGCGCTATACGTGACCGCGACGCGCGAGGAGCAGTCCGCGCGCGAGGTCGAGATGGGCGAGCAGGACCACTTCGCGGAGATCTTGAGCTGGGCGCTCGCAAATCCGGAATCGGCCAACGTGGTCGAAGCCGAGCAGCTCGAGCTTCCGGTGCCGAGGGCCGCCAACGGCGCCCTCACCGACGGTTCGGCGGTCGTGGCGACGGTGCTCGAACGCATGGAGGCGATCCAGCCGCGGCGTGCCGCGGCTGCGGCTTCCGCGCCACCGGAAACGCAGCTCAGCTTCTCGCAGCTGCACGATTTCGCGATTTGCCCGGTGCGGTATCGCTTCGGGCACGTATGGCGCGTGCCGGCGCCGCCTGACGAGCTGCTCGAGCGATATGCGCGCACCGGCAACGCGACCGAGCTCGGCGCGGCTGTACATGCCGCCCTGGCCTCGTGGCACTCGAACGGAGGCGACCTGCTGGCATCGTATGAGGGGCCGGAAGCGGGCAAGGACATGCTGCGCGCGTACCTCGCGCATCCGCTGGCGTCGGCCAAGACGCTGGGAGTCGAGTTCGAGTTCAACCTGCGCCTGGCCGGGGCCAGGGTGCGCGGAATCGTCGACCGCATCTGCGAGCTGGACGGCCGGACGGTGCTGGTGGACTACAAGACCAACGCCAACATCGACGCCGCGCTCAAGGAGGCGTACACGACGCAGCTGCGCCTGTACGCGCTGGCGGCGGGCCGCGGCCTGCTGCCCGGCGGCCCGACACCTCGGCTGGTGCTCTTCGATCTCCGGCGCTCCCACGCCATGGAAATCGAGCCCGACGATGCCGCGGCCGAGGCGCTGGTGGCGTCGGTGTCGAGGCGCATCGCAAACGGCGACTTCGCGCTGGGCCCCGAAAATGCGCAGAGGCCCTGCTCGATGTGCGCGTTCAAGCCGATCTGCCCTGACAGAAGGGCGTAACTCGCGGTGCCCAGCGACCTGCAAGTTCGGTATTTCGAGCGCCGGGAGATCAAAGAGGCGATCGCGTTCGCCGAGGCCGGCGGGATCGCGGTGCATCGCAACTTCGATCACTACCAGGGCTCCACCATTCGGGGCATGAGGCGCGAGCGGCCGTTCCTGCACGTCATCGGCCTGCGCCCGAGGCTCGAGGACTGGGGTCGGCGCCACGGCCTGCGGCCGGAATGGATCCAACCCGAGAAGCGACGCAAGGTGGCCCACTACGACATCTTCGGGGAGCCCGCCGAAAGGCTCATTCATGAGCTGACCTCCCTTGACGCCGAATGACGCATTGCGTTATGATGCGCTGCGTCATCACCAAACGGAGTAGGAGAAGCATGAGCACAGATATCAGTTCGACAGTGGAAGAGGTGGCTTTCGGCGCGGCCCGTACGGCTGCCGAGGTGGCGTCGGACCCTATCGGTTCGGCCCGCAAGCAGGTGAAAGGGCTCGAGCGCAAGGGCACCCCGACCGCCCGCATGGTCAATCGCAGGCTGGCGGAGCAGATCAATACGGCCACCGCGCCCGCGAGAGACGCGGCCAAGGGGATCCTCGATGTCGCATCGAATGTGGCCGGCGAGCTGCTGCCGGAGCGCATGGCGCTCAAGGGCCTGCAGCTGGTCAAAGTCCAGGCGCGGCGCCAGGACCCGGTGGGCGACGTCGCCAAGCGGGCATTGAAGATATTCAACGGCTCGTTCAAGACGATCGCGAGAGTCGCGAACAAGCTCGAGCACGCCAGCGAGCTGCCGGCACGGCAGGCCGCGGCATCGGGCAAGGCGAGCACCCTTCGACGGCGCTCAACACGGCGCCGGGCCTCTCGCCGGAGCGCCGCGGCATAAGCGAAGCGTTATGAGCGGAAGCCGCCGAGGTTTCCGCTCATAACTTACCCTTGCACGGCTGTGAGCGTCGTCTGCACGGGCTCGATCGCGTTCGACTACATACTCAGCTTCAAGGGGCGGTTCAGAGACCACATCCTCCCCGACAAAGCGCACATCCTCAACCTGAGCTTCCTGGTCGACAGCCTGAAGAAGCGGCGCGGCGGCGTTGCCGGCAACTACGCGTACAACCTCGCCCTTCTCGGTTACCCAAGCGCCGTGCTGGCGACGGCCGGATCCGACGCGGTCGAATATCGCGCGTGGTTGGAGAAGCTCGGCATCGACTGCCGCGGGATGCGGCTCATCAACGGCGAGATCTCTGCGACAGGTTTCACGACGACCGACCTCGACGACAACCAGATCACGGGTTATTACGGGGGCGCCATGAACCTGGCCGGCGGCCTGGGCCTGGATGACACGGTGGCCGAGCCCGAGGCGGTGATCATCGGCCCGAATTCTCCCGACGCCATGTTCCGGCTGGTTCGCGAATGCCGGCAGCGACGCGTTCGCTGGGTGTTCGACCCGGCGCACCAGCTGCCGCGTCTCTCGGGCGACGACCTCATCGAGGGCGCGCGGGGCGCATGGGTGCTCATCGGCAACGACTACGAGCTGGAGCTCATCCAGCAGCGCACGGGCCAGACGATGGATGAGCTCAAGAAGCTCGCCGGCCTCGTCGTAACCACGCTCGGGCGACAGGGCTCGCGCATCGACGTGGGCGAGCAGTCGTACGCGATCCAGGCAGCGCCCGCGCGCGTGGAATCCGATCCGACCGGAGCGGGTGACGCCTACCGCGCTGGCCTCGTGGCCGGATTGCTGCGCGGGCTCGACGTACCTACCGCCGGCGCGGTGGCGTCGCTGGCCGCGACGTATGCGGTGGAGCAGGTGGGAACGATCGAGCACGCCTACTCGCGAGAGGAGTTCTCGCAGCGCTATCGCGAGGCATTCGGGATGGCAATTCCGTCCGGATTCTGGGGCCCGGCCGGCTGACCTGGTTCGGCTACGATCGCGACAGAGTGGGGGCGGTTGCGGTTGAAGTCGTCGACCTTCGCAAGTCTTACGGCGCGGTCGAAGCGGTTCGCGGCATCAGCCTGAGCGTGGCTGAGGGCGAGGTCTTTGCCCTCCTCGGTCCAAACGGAGCGGGCAAGACGACGACTGTCGAGATCCTGGAAGGATTCCGACGCCGCGACTCGGGCAAGGTCTCCGTGTTCGGCTTCGATCCCGCGAGCGGGGATCGAAAGCTGAAAGAGCAGCTGGGAATCGTGCTGCAGACCTCTGGCGTCGACCCCTACCTGACGGTGGCGGAGACGGTCGACATGTTTCGCGGCTACTACCCCAAACCGAGACCTCGCGACGAGGTGCTCGAGCTGGTCGGCCTGACCGAGAAGGCGACCTCTCGGGTCACGAAGTTGTCGGGCGGCCAGCAGCGCCGGCTGGACGTGGCCATCGCTCTGGCCGGCGATCCGCGGCTCTTGTTTCTCGATGAACCCACGACCGGTTTCGACCCCGGCGCCCGCCGCAACGCATGGGAGGTCATCAAAGGCTTGGCCGGCCTCGGCAAGACGATCTTTCTGACGTCCCATTCCATGGACGAGGTGCAGTACCTCGCCGACAGGGTTGTGATCATCGCCGCGGGCAAGGTCGTCGCCGAGGGCACGCCGGACACGCTGGCCGGGCGTGAGAAGGCAGCCGCGATTGTCCGGTTCCAGCTACCGCCGGGCGCCGAGCTTCCGGCCGGCCTGAGCCAGTCCGCGCGCGTCGACGACGGCACCGTCAGGCTCGAAACCAGCGACCCGACGCGGACCCTGTACGAGCTGACATCGTGGGCGGTGCACAGGGGCGTATCGCTCGAAGGGCTCGAGGTGACGCGGCCCTCGCTCGAGGACGTCTACCTGGAGATCACCAGGGAGGCCGCGGGGTCGGACGCCAGGACATGAACGACTTGAAGCTGGCGCTGAGGCAGGTGCTGTACATCAACAAGGCATTCGTGCGCAGCCCGTTTGCCGCCTTCTTCACGCTCGTCTTTCCAATCATGTTCCTGGTGATCTTCTCGGTGATATTCGGCAACGGCAGCGTCCCGGTTGCCCCCGGGGTGACAGTGCGAACCGCGACGTTCTATGTGCCCGCCATCGCCGCCTTCTCCGTCATCACCGCCTGCTACACGAACATCGCGATGTCCCTGAGCATCGCGCGCGACTCCGGGCAGCTGAAACGTATGCGCGGCTCACCTATGCCGGTGTGGGCCTACATGTTCGCCCGTATCGTGCATGCGGTCCTGGTCGCGATCCTGCTGGTCGCGATCTGCGCCGCCTTTGGCGCCGTGTTCTACCAGGCGACATTGCCGACCACCACCCTTCCTGCCTTTCTCCTGGCGCTGGTCGTGGGCGCGGCAACGTTCTGCGCCCTGGGCGTCGCGGTCACGACGGTGATTCCCAATGCAGACGCCGCGCCGGCCATCGTCAACGCTTCGGTGCTGCCGCTGATGTTCATCTCCAACGTGTTCATCCCGCTTCAGAACCCACCCGCGTGGTTGGACCTGACGGCCAAGATCTTTCCCGTGCGTCATTTCGCCGATGCGTTGATCGGCTCGTTCTTCCAGCTGAGCGGTTCCGGCCTGCACACGAACGACCTTCTCGTGCTCGGTGCCTGGGGCATTGCGGGTGTGATCGTCGCCATGCGCGGGTTCGACTGGGAGCCGCGCCTCTAGAAATGGCGTCGGTCTTTTCTCGGATCATCGCCGGGGAGCTGCCTGCGCGCTTTGTCTGGAAGGACGACCGCTGCGTTGCGTTCCTATCCAGCCGCCCCCTGCGGCCGGGGCACACGTTGGTGGTCCCGCGCGAGGAGATCGACCACTGGCTCGACCTCGACACCGACCTGCTTGCACACCTTGTGGCCACTGCACAGCTGGTCGGCCGGGCGCAGATGGCGGGTTTCAAACCCGCGCGCATCGGCTTGATGCTCGCGGGCCTCGAGGTGCCGCATGTGCACTTTCATGTCGTCCCGATCCGCGGCATGCACGACCTCGATTTCGGTAACCAGGACCCGAACCCCGATCCGGCGATGATGGACAAGGCGGCCGAAACGCTGAGGTCGGGGCTGCGGAAGCTCGGCGTGGTGGCGGCGGAGGGCAGCTAGCCCAGGGAGCGCTCGAGCTGGTCGACGTGCTGCTCGAGGTGGTTGATCAGCGGGTAGCGGGCGAGGAACTCGGCGTTGTAATGACCCCCGCTCGCGTCTTCGACCTCGCGTCGCAGCGACGAAGCTTCCACCGTTCGCAGCAGGTTGACCGTGCGCGCATGGTCCGCAAGGGTCGCGCGTAGGAGGTCGGAAGGCTCGATCTCCGTCATCCGCGCGATCGTGGCGTCGCGAAGGTTCGTGCCTCCGAGCAGGTCGACCTCGGTGATCTGGCCACTCGAGATACGGTGGATGATCACGCCGTAGAACTTCGAGAGCCCGGCGATGTGGGCAAGAACCTCGTGGTCACTCCACTCATGCTCGCCTCGGCCAGGCTTGATCCGCGGGCCGACGATTGCCAGCCGCGCTGAGACGTTCTCCAGCCGGTCGGCCAGCGCATGACGTTCGTGGTCGAAGAGGTCGTCCTCGAAGCTTTCCAGGTCGGCCCGGGTGTAAGCGGTGCTCTCCATGCGCCCACCAATGTATTGGAGAATCGGGTCATGTGCTATTCAGACGCTGCCCGACCGCCCTTGCCGCCGGTGGGAGGCGCAGCCGCAGACCACGGGGACACGACGCTGGAGGCCGCCGACGGCAACAAGCTCATGGCCCATTTCGCGCGCGCCTCGAAACCCACAGGAGCGGGGATGGTTGTCATGCCGGACGTGCGCGGGCTGCACCATTTCTACAAAGAGCTCGCTCAGCGCTTCGCCGAGGCCGGCATCGACGCCGTCGCCATCGACTATTTCGGCCGCACGGCCGGCATCGGAGATCGCAGCGAAAGCTTTGAGCACATGCCTCATGTCCAGGGCACCACACCCGAAGGCATCGCGGCGGACACGGCCGCTGCAGCCGCCTACCTGAAGTCGAAAGATGGAGGCGCCGTGAAGTCGGTCTTCACGGTCGGGTTCTGCTTCGGCGGCGCCAACTCGTGGAACCAGTCGGCGCTGACTCTTGGCCTCAACGGCTGCATCGGTTTCTACGGACGGCCGGAGCGCTCGCTGCCTCTGGTCTCGAAGATGAAAGCGCCGCTGCTTCTCCTCATCGCCGGCGCGGATCGCGCCACGCCGAGCGAAGCGTTCACCGACTTCGATCACCGGCTCTCCGAGGCCGGCGTGGAGCACGAGATGCACATCTACGAGGGCGCCCCGCACAGCTTCTTCGACCGCACGTACGACGAGTGGAAGGACGCCTGCGACGACGCCTGGCGCCGGATGCTGGCCTTTGTCAAGGAGCACAGCTGACGTTCGACTTCAAGGCCTAAATCCCGCCCCGGCCCTATAGTCAAGCTATGGCCAGGGCACCCTCCAGGGTGGCCGCGAAGTCCAAACCGGCGTCCCAGCTCCCGCCCGCGCTCATGGCCGAGCTCGAGCGCCGTCGAGCGGGGCTTGCCCGCCACATGGCCCGCGCCGTCGTGGCCGTGGTCAAGTGGGACGCGTCCACGGGCGTCCCGCCTCAGCGCGAGGCCATCGCCAAGGCCTGTGAAGCCGGCCTCGACCTCTTCCTCGCCACTGCCCGCGAGGCCCGCCCGGCCACGCCCGAGGAGCTCCGCCGCGTCGCCCAGCTCGGCATCCTTCAGGCGCGCAGCAGCCAGTCGGTGGAGCCCATCCTCGCGGCTTATCGAATCGCCGCCCGCGTCGCCTGGGAGGAAATCCTGCGCGCCTGGCGCGGCCACCCGGAGGCGACGCCTGAAGCGATCATGCTCACCGCGAACTACGTGTTCGCGGCGCTCGACCAGGTGGCTGCCGAGGTCACCAAGACCTACCTGCACGCGCGCGAGCAGCACATGCAGCGCGGTACCCGCGCTCGCGCCCGGCTCTTCCATGCCCTGATCAGCGACAACTTCGACTCCGAGCTGGAGCTGCAGAAGCAGGCGCTCGCCCTGAACATGCCGATCGCGGCCACCGGCTATGTCGCCGTCGTCTCGAAGCTGGTGGTCGGCAACCGCGACGGCGCCCGCGGCGGCGACGCCCTGGGCGAGGTGGCCGCCTCTCTCGACATGCCGCGAGGCGTCATCCACCACGTCACCGACCCCTCCACGCTGGTCACGCTCTGGCCGGCCGAGGCGACCGCGGATGCCGACGGCGCACGCCAGTTCGTGACCCAGCTGAACAAAGAGGCGGTCGACCGCTCCGGCCCGGCTCGGGCGCGTGTGCGCGCCGGGATTGGCGGCTATCACCCGGGCCTGCGCGGGATCTCGCGCTCCTACCTGGAGGCCCAGCAGGCCATCGAGGCCGGGCGCAAGCTGAGGCCGGACACCGTCGCGCATCGCCACGACGAGGTCATCCCCCATCTCGTCCTGGCCCAGAATCCCCTCCTCGCGGAGCGGTTCGTCACCGACAGCCTCGGGCCGTTGCTGCACCCACGGGTCCGCAACCGCGAACAGCTCATCGAGACGCTCGAGGCCTACCTCAACCGCGGTTCGGTCAAGGACGCGGCCGCGGCCCTCAACCTGCACCGCCACACTGTCCTCTACCGCCTGGACAAGCTGCGCGAGCTGCTGGGGGCGGATTTCGATTCACCGGCGAGCCGGCTGCGCCTTCAGCTGGCTCTGGACCTTCGCCGATTGATTTGAGCCTGCCTGGACACGGAGTCCAAAGACGGGCGCTCCTTTTCCCACACCGTGAGGATGCCGTTAGGCCGCCCTGTCCGTATCCTCGATTACGTGAATGTCAAAAGCAACGGTCGACGCGTGGCTGTCACCGGGATGGGCTTCATCACGCCCATCGGCAACGACCTCGAGACCGTGTGGTCGAACATGGTCGAGGGCGTCTCGGGCGTGGGCCGGATCACCCGCTTCGACACCAACGGTTTCGATACCAAGATCGCGGCTGAGGTCAAGGGCTTCAACCCCGAGGAGTACATGGACCGCAAGACCGCCCGCCACATCGGGCGGTACTGCCAGTTCGCGCTCGCAGCCTCCAAACAGGCGCTGGCGCAGTCCGGCCTCGAGCCCGGCGAGATGGATCCGGACGACGTGGGCGTGATCGTGAGCTCCGGCATCGGCGGCATGGAGGAAATCGAGAAGAGCCACACCGCTCTCATGGAGCGTGGGCCGAAGCGAATCAGCCCGTTCACCGTCCCGATGATGATCGCGGACATGGCGGCCGGCATCGTCGCCATCCACACCCATGCCGGCGGGCCGAACTACGCCATCGTCAGCGCGTGCGCGTCGGGATCGCATGGCATCGGCGAAGGAGCCGAGATCATCAAGCGCGGCGACGCGGTCGCGATGCTTGCCGGCGGCTCCGAGGCCACGATCACCCCGCTGACGATGGGCGCGTTCTGCCAGATCAAGGCCACGAGCGAGCGCAACGATGAGCCCGAGAAGGCCTGCCGTCCATTCGACATCGGCCGCGACGGGTTCGTGATGGGCGAAGGCGCTGTGATGCTGGTGCTCGAGGAGATGGAGCACGCGAAGAAGCGGGGCGCGCGCGTCCTGGCCGAGATCTCCGGCTATGGGGCCAGCGCCGACATGTATCACTTCACCGCCCCGCAGCCTGAGGGCAAAGGCGCCATCCGCGCCATGCGCAGGGCGCTGGAGAAGAGCGGCGTAGACCTCAACGACGTCGGCTACGTAAATGCGCATGGCACGTCGACCAAGCTCGGCGACGTCGCCGAGACCAGGGCGATCAAGGAAGTGTTCGGGGACCACGCGCGCGAGCTTGCGGTCAGCTCGACGAAGTCGGTGCATGGGCACCTGCTCGGCGCTGCCGGCGCCATCGAGGCCGCCGCCTGCATCCTCGCGCTCGAGCGTGGCCTGCTGCCGCCGACGATCAACCTCGACGACCCCGACCCCGAATGCGATCTCGACTACGTGCCCAACAAGGCACGCAAGGCGGACATCAAGGTGGCGCTTTCAAACTCATTCGGTTTCGGCGGACACAACGCGAGCCTCGTCATCAAGGCCGCGGAGAAGTAGGAGAGATATGGCAAGCCAGCTCGAATTCAAGGAGCTTCAAGAGCTCGCGGCGGAGATCCTCGGCATCGAAACCGGCGACGTGCAGCTCGACAAGAGCTTCCAGCGCGACCTCGCCGCCGATTCACTCGACCTCGTCGAGCTCATCGCCGCCATCGAGGACAAGTACGACGTCGAGCTGTCAGAGGAAGAGCTCGAGAGGATGAAAGTCATCGGCGACCTGTGGAAGTTCCTCGAGCAGAAGACGGCGGAACGCTTGGAGGCGTAAAGGCATGGCGATCACCAACGCGTACCGCACACGTTCCGACGCGTTGCCCTTGCGCTCGTTCAAGTCCAAGGGCCGTCCGAGCGCGATCGCCGGGATGGGGGTTTACGCCCCCGACAAGATAATCAACAACTTCGATCTCGAGAAGATGATGGACACCTCCGACAAGTGGATCACCGAGCGCACGGGCATCCATCGCCGCCACATCGCCGAGCCGGGCACGACCACGTTCGAGCTCGCCACCAAGGCCGCCCGCTCCGCGCTCGACGCAGCCGGCATCACGGCCGAAGACCTGGACATGATCCTCGTCGGCACCTCGTCGCCCGACGGGCCGTTTCCATCGGTCGCGTGCCGAGTCCAGAACGAGCTCAACGCCCCCGGCGCGGTGGCATGGGACACGCTGGCGGCCTGCTCGAGCTTCGTCTACGCGCTTTCGATCGCCGATTCCTACATCGCCAGCGAGCGCGCCGACACCGTGCTCGTGATCGGTGCCGAGGTGCTGTCGCGCATGCTCAACTACTCGAACCGCGGGACGGCGGTCATCTTCGGCGACGGTGCGGGCGCCGCGGTGGTTCGCAGCGCGCCCACCGGCGCGGGGTTCAAGAGCTGGTGCCTGGGCTCAGACGGGCGCGGCTTCGCGCAAGTCACGTGCGGGAACATCGAGAAGGGCGCGTACGCGGCCAAGGACGCGACGCCCTACATCGACATGGTCGGCCCGGACGTCTTCAAGTTCGCGGTCGACATCTTCATCCGCCAGGCGAACGAGGTTTGCGCCACCGCGGGCGTCGCCCTCGAGGACATCGACCTGTGGGTGCCGCACCAGGCCAACTTCCGGATCATCGACGCGGCGGCGCGGCGAATCGGACTGCCGCTGGAGCGGGTGGCGATCAACATCGACGAGTACGGCAACACCTCGAGCGCGTCCATCCCCCTGGCGCTCGAGGAAGCCATCCGCAAGGGCCGCGTCAAGAGCGGGGACCACGTCCTCCTGGCCGGCTTCGGCTCAGGGCTGACCTGGGGGGCATGCCTGATGACCTGGGTATAGACGTGGGCATAACGCTGACCGGTCCGATCGCTTTGCTGTTCCCCGGCCAGGGCGTGCAGAAGCCGGGTATGGGCCGCAACCTTCACGATCGCTACCCGGCCGCGCGCCGCGCGTTCGAGCGCTCCGAAGAGGTGCTAAAGATGCCGGTGCGCCGGCTGTGCTTCGAAGGGCCGCTCGAAGAGCTCAATCGCACCGAGGTCATCCAGCCGTGCGTGATGGTGGTGTGCTGGGCGGCTTACGAGGTATGGCGCGAGAGCTACGGCTTCGAGAACGTCACCGTCACCGCCGGCCACAGCCTGGGCGAGATCGCATCGCTGGCGGCCGCGGGCGCGATCCCCTGGGAGACCGCGCTGCTGCTAGTCAAGGAGCGCGGCCGGATCATGGCCCACGCCGCGGGCGAGCAGCCGGGCGGCATGATCGCGATCGTCGGCCTCGACGAGGCGCAGGTGGAGGCGATCCGGATCGAGGCCGCCGGGCTCGGCAGGCTGTGGGTGGCCAACCGCAACGCCGACGTCCAGTTCGTGCTGTCGGGCGAGACCGCCGCCGTGGAAGAGGCCGAGCGCCTCGCGCTGGCGGCCGGAGCCCGGCGAGCGCTCATCCTCACGATTCCCCTGCCCGCCCATTCGCCCTTGATGGCGGGGGCCGCTGCAGCCTTCCGCAAGGTGGTCGACCGGCTGCAGCTCACGGCGCCGTCGATCCCGGTCCTCGCGAACGCGTCCGGGGAGGCGATGCGGACGGTGGCGGCGCTGCAAGAGGAGCTCCGGTTGCAGATGCTCCGCCAGGTCGACTGGGCGCGGACCATGGTGTCGATGCGGGCGATGAAGGTGAAGACCGTCGTCGAGCTCGGACCCGGTCGCGTGCTGGCGAGCCTGGCGGCCAAGCACATCCCCGGCGTCGACACGTGGAATGCGGAAGAGCTCTTCATAGATTTCGCCGACAGCCCTGTCACGGCATGAGCGGCGATCTCGAAGGCAAGACCGCCCTCGTCACCGGCGGCGGCAAAGGCATCGGCCGCGCCATCTGCTCGGCGCTGGCGGGAATGGGCGCGAAGGTGGTCGTCAACTACCGCTCCGACAAGTCGGCGGCGGAGGAGACGGCGGCAGCGCTGCCCCGCGCGGTCGCCCACCAGGCCGACGTCGGCGACCCGGCTCAGGTCGATTCCATGGTGAAGTCGATCGGACGCGTGGACGTGCTCGTCAACAACGCCGGCGCGGTTCGCGACAAGCTCCTGATCCAGATGGTGCCGGCCGATTGGGAGGAGCTCATCCGCACCGACCTCCTCTCCGCCTTCGCCACCACCCGCGCCGCCATCATGTCGGGCATGATGCGCGCGAGATGGGGCCGCATCGTCAACATCTCGTCGATCGTCGGCTTGACCGGCAACGCGGGGCAGTCCAACTACGCTGCCGCGAAGGCGGGCCTGATCGGGTTCACGAAATCGATCGCGCGAGAGTACGGTTCGCGCAACATCACCTGCAACGCCGTCGCCCCCGGCTACGTCCGCACCGAGCTCACCTCAGGCTCGCTCACCGATGAGATGGTCGGCGAGCTGGTCAAGATGACGCCCATCAAGCGCGAGGGGACGGCCGGCGAGGTGGCCGCCGCGGTCGCCTTCCTCTGCTCCCAGAGCGCCGGTTTCATCACCGGCCAGGTGATCGCGGTCGACGGAGGCCTGAGCCTGTGATGGAGCTGGCCAAGGTTCACTCCGAGATCCGCATGGCCGGCGCCAAGCTGCCTCCGATCGCTTTGCCCACGAACTGTCCCGGCTGCGGCGTGGGCCTGGATCCGGAAGCGCTGCGCAAGCATGCGTACGTGTGCGACTGCGGCCACCACTTCCGCCTCGGCGCCGACGCCTGGATCGTCCTCGTCGCCGACCGCGGGACCTGGAAGGAACGCTGGGAGGACGTGCGCTCGCACGACCTTTTGAACTGGAAGGTGCCCAAGCCCTACCAGGCGACCATCGACCAGCTGGCCGACGAGGGCCTGAACGAGGCGGTGCGCACGGGGACCTGCACGCTCGGGGGACGCCCCATCTGGCTGGCCGTATTCGACTTCAGGTTCGTCGGCGGCACGCTTTCGATCGTCGCCGGCGAGCGCCTCGCCCGCGGGATGGAACAGGCGACTGCCGCCGGCTTGCCCTACGTCCTCGTGTCCGCTTCTGGTGGGGCGCGCATGCAGGAGGGCGTGTTGGCGCTGATGCAGATGGCAAAGGTCAATGCCGCTGTCGGGCGCCTTCACTCATCCGGTGTCCCCTTCTTCTCAGTCCTCACCGATCCCACCTTCGGCGGCACGGCCGCATCGCTCGCGCTGCTCGCGGACATCAACATCGCGGAGCCGGGCGCGGCCATCGGTTTCACGGGGCCCCGCGTCATCAAGCAGGCGACGTATGCGGACTTGCCGGCGGGTTTTCAAAGCGCCGAGTTCCAGCTGGCGAGGGGCCAGGTAGACATGGTGGTGTCCCGCATTGAGCTGCGCCGCCTGCTCGCCCACCTCCTGGAGATTTACCCATGACGCCGAGGCACGGCCGCCGTCTCGAGGAGACGACCCTGACCGTGTGGCAGGTCGTGGAGCTCGCGCGCCACGCCAACCGGCCGTACTCGCTGGACTACATCCGCCGGCTCGCGCCCGACTTCATCGAGCTGCACGGCGACCGCCTTTCGGCCGACGACCCCGCGCTGGTCGGCGGCGTCGGCACGTGGCACGGCCGCACCACGATGTTCCTCGGCCACCAGAAGGGGAGAAGCCTGAAAGAGAGGGTGGCTCGAAACTGGGGCATGATGCACCCGGAGGGCTACCGGAAGGCGCTCCGCCTGGCCCACCATGCCGCCAAGTTCGGCTTTCCGATCATCTCCCTCATCGACACGCCGGGCGCATATCCCGGCGCAGGAGCGGAGGAGCGCGGAATTGCCGCCGCCATCGCGCGCGCGATCATGGAATGGTTCCGCATCCCCGTGCCGATAGTGGCGGCGGTGATCGGCGAAGGCGGCAGCGGCGGCGCGCTCGGCATGGGCGTCGCCGATCGGGTGATCATGCTCGAGAACTCGATCTATTCGGTCGCCTCGCCAGAGGCGGCCGCGTCCATCGTCTGGAGGGACAACTCGCGCAAGGTCGAGGCGGCGGAGCAGTTGCAGCTCACCTCGCGTGACCTGCTGGCGATGGGTGTCGTCGAGGAGGTCGTGGCGGAACCCGATGGAGGCGCGCACCTCGATTTCGACGCCACCGCCCGCTCGCTCGACGAGGCCCTGGACCGGCACGTGCAGCCGCTGCTCGCGCAGCAGGCGCCGGATCTGCTGCAGCATCGCTACGAGCGGTTCCGCTATATCGATTCGCTCGTGCACGCGGAACCGCACTTCGGCCCCAAGATCGATTAAGTGGTCTAGGTGCGCATCGTCGCGCAGCGCGTCGCCTCCGGCTCGGTGACCTGGGAGGAGGCGGGAGCGGAGCAGTCTGCAACCATCGGACACGGCGTCGTGTTGTTGGTAGGTGCGGGGTCAGATGACGAAGAATCCACGGTGCGCCGGCTCGCCGACAAGATCATCGACCTGCGCGTCTTCGGAGACGAGGCGGGCAAGATGAACCTCAGCCTCGAGGACGTGAAGGGCTCGGCGCTGATCGTGTCCCAGTTCACGCTGTTCGCCGACATGAGCCGTGGACGCAGGCCCAGCTTTCTCAAAGCAGGGGACCCGAAGCGCGCCGAGGAGCTCTACCTCGGGTTCGTGCGGCGGTTCCGCGAGCGCGGAATAGAGACCCGCACCGGCAGCTTTGGAGCGGTCATGCGCGTGAGCATCGAGAACGACGGTCCGGTCACCCTCGTGCTCTCGACCGACGACTGGCCGACCCGTGTCTGAATCTCGCAGCCGGCTGCTGCCCTACCTGGCGTTTGCCTCACTCGGCCTGATCTGGGGCGCTTCTTTCCTGCTCATCAAGCTGGCCGTGCAGGACATGAGCCCGACGGCGCTCGTGCTCATCCGATCCGCATCCGGCGCCATCGCGCTGGCCGTGATCATGCGGGTCACGGGCCGCCCGCTGTTCGGCGGGAGCTGGAGGAGCAGGCTTGTTCCGTTCACGATCATGGCGGTCACCAACGCGCTCCTGCCGTGGGTTGCGATCGCATGGGGTGAGCAGCACATCTCGAGCGGCCTGGCCAGCATCCTCAACTCGACCACGACGCTGTGGGCGGCCATCTTCATCTACTGGGTCATTCCGGCGGAACGTCCAAGCCTCCTCAATTACGTCGGTGTCCTGATCGGAATCTCAGGCGTGGTCGTCCTCGTTTTTCCAGAAGTTGCGACGCACGGTCTGTCGGGGAGCCTCGCGGGCGCGCTCGCTGTGGTGCTGGCGTCCATGTCGTACGCGGTCAGCGCGATGTTCCAGAGGACGAAGATGCGGGGGATGAACGTCTACGAGCAAAGCTTTGGGCAGCTCGCGGTGACCGCGATCCTCACCATTCCGATCGCAGCGCCGGCGCTGCCTCACATTCACCTTGCATTCATCTCGATGGCGGCGGTGATTGCGCTGGGCGTGGCCGGCTCGGGGGTCGCGTACTTGCTCTACTACTACACGATGAACACGCTTGGGGCCGTGCGCGCGACCGGCGTCACGTTTGTCGTTCCGGTGACAGCGGTGTTCTGGGGGGTCGTCCTGCTCCATGAAGTGCTGACGCCGCAGGTCGTCGCCGGCATGGTCGTGATTCTCACCGGCATCGTCCTGACCAACATGCGTTCTCGCAAGCGCAGCCAGGCCGCCGCGTGAGCGGATTCCTGGACCAGCACGCCGCCGAGGTGCGTGCCGCGGCGGAGCGAATCCGCTCGCACGTCCGCCGCACCCCGGTCCTGCGGACTGACATCGATCCCGAGCTCAGGTTGAAGGCGGAGTGCTTCCAGGTCACGGGCTCGTTCAAGCCTCGCGGCGCCTTCAACGCGGTCCTTTCTCTCATCGAGGGTGGTGAGACGCTAAAAGGCGTCATCGCGGTGAGCTCCGGCAACCACGCGCAGGCGGTCGCCCTGGCCGCCCGCACGGTCGGCCTGCCCGCGCTGATCCTCATCCCGGAGGACGCCAACCCGGCCAAGGTTGCCGCGACGCGGGCGCTCGGAGCCGAGGTCATGCAGGACGGCATCACGTTCGCCAATCGCGAGCAGCGGCTGCACGAGGTCATGGCGGAGCGCGGGCTCACGCTCGTGCACCCATTCGACGACTGGAACGTGATTCACGGGCAGGGCACCGCGGCGCTCGAGCTGCTGGCTGACGAGCCCGACCTCGATGTCATCGCCACCCCTGTCGGCGGCGGGGGACTGCTGTCCGGAACGGCACTTGCCGCCAAGAGCCACCGCGCCGGCGTCCGGGTGATCGGAATCGAACCCGCCGCGGCTGACGACGCCTACCGCAGCTGGAAGACGCACCACATCGTGGCTCTGGATCGCGCGCCGGCAACGCTGGCCGACGGGGTGCGCACGACCGCCATCGGCGAGCGCACTTTCGAGGTCATGTTCGGACGAGGGCTTGTCGATGAGATCGTCACCGTCACCGAGGAGGAGATCGCCGCCGCGGTGGAGCTGGCCTGGATGCGGATTCACCTCGCGCTGGAGCCGACGGGAGCGCTGCCGCTGGCCGCTCACACCGCCGGGAAGCTCGGTCGAGGGCGTGCCGGCCTCATCCTCACCGGCGGCAACGCCAACCTGGAAACGGTGGCTACACTGCTGACTCACCCATGATCCCGGTCAAAGAGGTGATGACCCGAAACGTCATCACCTTTCAGGAAGACACGCCGATCGAGGAGATCGCGACGACGCTCGCGTCGAAGCGCATCACCGGCGCTCCGGTGCTGGGCACCGACGGCCATGTGACCGGCATCGTCTCCGAGGTCGACGTCTTCTCCAAGAAGGGAAAGGTCGCGCGCGACATCATGAGCTCTCACGTGATCACGGTGAGCGAGGACACAGGAATCGACGAGGCGGCCCGGCTGCTCATCGGCGAGCGCATCCGGCGCGTGCCCGTGATCATGCGGGGCAAGATGGTCGGGCTGCTGAGCCGTTCCGACGTTCTCGAATTCTTCGCCACGACGCGCTGGACGTGCAACGTGTGCGGCCGCTGGGAGCGCGGCCTCGAGATGCCGGAGCGCTGCTATTCGTGCTCCAGCACGGACATTCATCTCGTGCGGGGCGATCCTGGGCACTGATCGTTTCGGCCGC